>Ga0209040_10002917_pt1 | contig 13180 bp, 14 predicted proteins | sample BogFormECP12_OM3_FD_188240 | JGI IMG/M metagenome (GOLD analysis project Ga0209040, IMG submission 188240) | Bog forest soil microbial communities from Calvert Island, British Columbia, Canada - ECP12_OM3 (SPAdes) (version 2) | ecosystem: Environmental > Aquatic > Freshwater > Wetlands > Bog ... | reverse complement strand
ACCTTTTGCACAGCGGTCAACAACCTGTGCCCGGTTATGGGCGCGACGCGCACGCAAATCGCGTCCCCGTTCCCAACCGACGCCAACGCTTCAGGCGTTTCCCAAAAGCTTTGCTTCGGCGGCTTCGACAACTGGCCGAAGGGATCAGCCGCGCATGATACCGCGTGGGCCGTTTGCGCCCCGGCGTCGCTGTTTGGGAATGCGATAAACCCGTGAGCAAGGCCGCCAAGAAGATCAGGACATCGGCAGGGGACATAGAGCCGCCGCTTCAGGTAGGAGATCGGGATGAGGAGCTGTGCAACCGCGAGATCGTGCGTGAAGCCCTCCTAGAGATCTACCGAGACATTGAACAGGGCTACGACAAACAGGCAGACCGTGCGGACAAAACCATTGACTATTGGGACGTGTATAACTGCGAATTGGGCCAAAACCAATTCTATTCTGGTAACTCGAAGATCTTCGTTCCGATTGCGCACTCGGCGATCGATGCGCGTAAGACTCGGTTTGTCAATCAAATGTTTCCGCAGTCCGGCAGATATGTCGAGGTCACTACGGAAGATGGCGACATACCCCACGCCGAGACTGCGCTACTGGAGCACTACATACGGCACGCCAAAATACGAACCAGAGTAGCGCCCGCGCTTGTCAAGAACGGCGACATCGAAGGGCAGATGACCATACAGGTTGGTTGGGAGGAGACCAAGCGTAAGGTATGCTACCGGGGCAAGAAACCCATAACGGTTGATGATCTGGAGGCTGGCGATGAAGAAGACGACATTGTCGAAGAGGAGGTTACTCAAGCTGCGCCTTGTGTATCAATTGTTGCAGATGCCGATCTCCTCGTCCTTCCGCAAACGGCTGATAGCCTGGAGCAGGCGCTCGCAGATGGAGGAAGCGTCACCACCCTCTGTCGCTGGTCCAGGGCTAAGATAAAAAAGAAGATCGCACTAGGGGAAATAGACGAGGGTACTGGCGAGGAACTTCTTGAGGAGATGCGTAGCCAAGATCGTGCTACGTGGAACCGAAGAGATAAAGGGAAGGAGATGGTAGATGCTGCTGGTATTAAGGGAGATGCTAGAGGAAAGTATGCTCTTGTTTATCGCACTTGGACTTATCTTACTATTGATGATGAGCGTTATCTGTACCTTGTATACTACGGTGGAGAAGACAAGATTCTATCTTGCAAGCGTAATCCTTACTGGAGCGACCGCATTGACATTATATCTGCTGCTGCAGATAAGGTAGATGGGGCGTTCAAGGGTCGTTCTCGTTTAGCCAATGGTGTGGCTGATATGCAGTATCAGGCCAACGATGCGGTTAATGAGGGGATGGACAGCGCGGCCTATGCACTCATGCCCATCATTATGACTGACCCGGAGAAGAATCCTAAGATAGGGCAGATGGTCCTTTCTTTGGCGGCAGTGTGGGAGACCTCGCCTAATGACACGCAATTCGCTAAATTCCCTCCACTATGGAAGGACGCGCTCGAGATTGTCGCAGTCGTAAAGAATGAAATCTTCCAGGCGCTATCCGTTAACCCCGCCCAACTTACGGGCGCTACTAATCCTAAAAAGAAACCTACTCAGGCGGAAATAGCGAACGAGCAGCAAATTGATATCCTCACAACCGCCGATGCGGTTATTGTGATGGAGGACGAAATACTTACCCCGATGCTCCGGTTTATGATCGAGCTGGATCATCAGTATCGCGACACGGCGATGAAGGTTCGGGAGTACGGCGACTCAGGCATGAAACAAACCATGACTGAAGTTGACCCCATACAGATGGATAAGGTGTACGCGTTCCGCTGGTTCGGCGTCGAGCAGGCGCGAAATGCGCAACAGCTTCAGCAGCAGATAGGGTTCATAAACGTCCTTAAGGGTGTGCCCCCTGAGCTGTACCCAGGATATACGCCCAACTTAGGGCCTCTGCTATCTCAAGCAACAGAGAATCTTTTTGGTCCACGCTTGGCCCCGCTCACGTTCAAGAGCGACAAGGACGAGTTGTCGGTTGACCCCCAGGTCGAAAACCAGATCATGGCGATGGGCCACATCATGCCCGTCCACCCCATGGATGACCATATCCAGCACATCCAGGTCCACATGCCCTTAGCGCAGCAAGGAAGTCAAGAGGCTAAGGTTCACATACAGGCGCACATGAAGGCGCTAGAGAAACAGCAGCAGATGAACGCTGGCGGCCCGCCTGGGGGTATCCCAGGGCAGGGGGGTGGAGCTGGCGGCCCTAAGCCGGGGGCGTCTCCGGGGCAGCAACGCCCTGGGGGGCAGCAGCCTCCGGGTGCGATTCACCAGGATCGTATGCAAGACCCTAGGGTAGCACCTAGACTCTAACAGATATGTTGGGGCATTGTGGGGGTGACATTTTTGTAGATCCGCGTAAGATACGTACTGCTACGTAGAGGGGTAGCAGGGGGTTGGTAAAGTGGAAGACAAAAATGTATTTGCGGAATTTATGGGCGGGACGTTTATGCACCTAGTATCCCTGATCTTTGTTCCCATCGCGGGATGGACTTTAGTAACCATGATCGGGCAAGTGTCAGAGATGGCGGGGTTGCGCTCGGACGTGCGAAACTTAGTGGACGAGCATAGATCGTATGTGCAAACCATGTCCGGCAAGGTGGAGGATATGGGAAGACTGGAGATGGAGCTAGGGAAAGAGATAAGCGAAATACATGGAGTTCTAGTCGCTAGGGGAATTGCCCCTGCACCTTTGGGAGTGCAACATTGACAGTTCCCGCCCAAAAGGGTAAGTGTAGTTGTAACCATGGGTTATGAGGTTGCTTTTTGATGGCGAGAGAGCCTGATGAAATCGAAGATGACGAGATCCTTGACGACCAACCCGAAGAGATTGGCGGGGATGCCGGACGACTCGACGACGAAAGCGGGGATGAGTCCGAGCTTAGGCTCGAAGATCAAGACGCCCCAGCCGAAGACGGACATCGCGCCAATGCCAAGGACCGCGTAAGCCGTCGCTACGACGAAGTAACGCGTATCGCTCGTGAGGCGAGTGACCGCGCGTCTCGTCTTGAGCAGGAGCTTATGCAGCTCCGTGCGGAGCGCAACCAGCCGCGCCAGGAGACCGAAGCTGAGTTTGAAGCCAAGCTTCAGCTTATGGACCCGAACGAGCAAGTCCGTGTTCGCCTAGCTAAGGCGCAGGACGAGAATAGAAGGCAGATGGCTATTCTGCAAATGCAGAACGCCGATGCCTTGGACCGCAACCAGTACGCTACCAAGGCTCAGTACGACTCCCGCTATAAGAAGTACGAGGCGGATGTTGAGAAGCTGCGGGCTTCGGAGTTGGCGCAGGGGCGGGTCCATTCAAGAGAGAATTTGCTGACGTACATTATCGGGCAGCGGGCGCTAGCTGCGCAGCCCAAGGTGGACGCAGCCAAACAGGCAGCGCGACGGCGAGTAGCCGGTCAGCAAGCACGTCCAGTAGACTCGCGCTCGGATCAAGCTCGGGGGCAAAGGGGCCGCCTCGGGACTGGAAACACTCTCGCAGACATAGAGTACAGGTTACTGAATGGCGGGGCCGGGGGCGGCCCTGTGCATATCTAGGGGCAAGTAAATGGCAATCAATTTAGCCGCAGTCGGCGCAGCAGACGTAGAAGCCTATATCGCACAGGCGACGCTGCCGCTCGCGCGTCGGCAGCTCGTGGTGTACCAATTCGGCGACCCGTTGACCCTTCCGAAGGGCCGGGGCGTTGTCTACCAAGCGGCACGTTGGAACCGAGTTCCGCTTCCGTACACGTCTCTCTCGGAAGGCGTGCCTCCCGTTGGGCAGAATATGACCGTTACGATGGTCTCGGCTACGGCGGTTCAGTGGGGCGACAAGATCACCCTGACTGACATCGCCGAAATGACCATCAAGCATCCGATGTTCCAGATCGCCAAGCAATTGTGTGCGCTGGCGGTTGCGGAAACTTTGGAGCGCAACACCTTCAACGCCATCATGGGCGGCACTCAGATCAACTACGTCAACAGCCGCGCCAGTCGGGCCCTCCTCGTTGGCGGCGACACTCTCAACCTTCACGAGTTCAACCGCGCTCAGGCAGTCCTAGCCACCTACGGCGCTCCTCGCTACATGGGCGATGAGATGACCAATACGAAGCTGGACGCCGAAGCCGGCGGCGCGAAGGCTTCTAACGATCCTCGCGGGATGCCGCACTACACTGCGGTCCTTCACACGGTCTGCGCTCAGGACGTGCGTGAAAACGCCACCTTCGTTCTGGCCTCGTCCTACTCGGATATCAACAAGCTCTACAACGCCGAGATCGGCGAGCTTAACGGCATCCGGTTCACGGCTACCAATCTGGTGCCGTCGTTTACTGGTTTCCTCTCCAGCTCCAACGGGGCAACTTACACCCCCGGCGCTTCGGGTTCTCTGGCGACGGCCAGCTACTACATCATCGTCACCGGGTCGGACACCCAGAACCAATACGAGAGCCAGATTTACGCAGCGTCGGGTGCGCAGAGCGTGACCGGCCCCAACGGGTCAATCGCGGTCAAGACGCCCTCCACTACGGGTTTCACCTACAATGTCTACATCGGAACCACGAATACACCGACCAATCTCGGGCTTTCCGCTTCGGGTCCGTCTGTTGGTCCGCTTGTTGGTCAGGCGGTTCAGCTTCCTCCGGCCACTACGGTAACGATCACGGGCCTTGGTGTTGCTCAGACCCCCCCGGCCCCTCCCGGCAACGGCTACACGGTTTATCCGTGCTTCATCTTCGGTCGCGGGGCTTACGGTCAAGTTAGCCTGGACGAGATCAAGTACACCTATCTCGACAAGGCGGACAAGTCAGACCCGCTCAACCAGCTTCGCGTGGTCGGCTGGAAGGTGATGTACGGCACCATCATTCTCAATAACGGCTTCTTCATGCGGATTGAGTCGACTTCCAACTTCTCGCCGACAGCTGATGCAGGACCGTAATGGCTCTTGGTACTCTAGGGACTGCCGCAACGACCACCCTTCACTCGATCATCGCGGGTGAAGGTGGGCTCCTGTTTTCCGGTGTTGGCAAGCAAGGACAGCTCAACGTCGCGCTTTTCAATGGCGCGATCAAGGATGACCAAACCGGCAACTTGCTGCGTACTAACCCTCTGTTCGGTTTTGACGGGCAGCTTACGGGGACGCAGACGGGCGGTTGCACGCTGACTATCCCCAACCGGGGGATTCTCAGGGTGTTCGCAGGAGACATCATCGGCTACGACACCACTACGGGCTGGCCGATCCTGGTCAGTGCTACGGCGGCTGCGGGCGCAGGTTGGGTACACTCTCCATAATGGCAAAATCAAAAATCAACCGGCCCATCGTCGAGGTCGAGAAGCCCGTTGTTCCCGCCAAGAAGCGGGCTATCGAGTTTGACCTTCTGACGGAAGAAGACAAGATCCGCATTCGCGGCGAGGCCCAGGCCAAGATTGATGAGCGCGCTAAGTTGGCAGCGGAGCGCGCGTATTACGAGGCCCAGGTGGAGGAGCTTGAGCGCTTCCGATACCCGGAGATTTTTGAGGAGAAGATCAATATAACGCTTGATCTTGCCCTCTACGCTCAGTATATTTCTCTGAACGGCAAACAGTTCCACCACGGGGTTAGCTACACTGTTCCAAGGTCTACCTACCAGACCCTTAAGGAACAGGAGCAGTGGACGCATAGGCACGAAGAGTCACTTAGAAGCGGGGACGACTACAACTCAGTCTACCGTCGTGAGCGGGCGCTCAACACGGTTAAGAATGATCCAAACTCTATCCAGATAAGCGGACGCGGGGGCGTGACTGCTGCGGGGCAACCCGTACAGCTTAGGACACACTTCTGATGAACGATGAGTTTCAGTGGAAATCGGGTGACACCGAGGCCGTTACGGTTATCGGCATGTCGTACCAGCACCAGCTGGACACGACTAAGGGTCTGGTGTTTCAGACGCATATCCCCAGCAATGCCTCTTCCGCGCAGATCAACGCGACGCTAGACAAGCTGGTGAGCGCTGGCGAGCGGCAGCGGGCGCGCGTTCGGATACCGGAAGTCGAGACCACGATCAAGACCAAAGAGGATTTTATCGCGCGGGCACAAGGGGAAATGTTCCGTCTCGACGCCGAGATGGATCTGATGCGGCAGCAGGCGCAAGCGCAGTGGGCCCGCTCCGGTAAGAAGGGCGAGATGCGCATGGGCGTCAAGGACGAAAACGACATCGCCAAGGCTCGCCGGGACCGCGAGCAGGCTGAGGCCAACCTCAAGATGACGATGGACCAGCTTGAAGACCATCGCAACGAGCTCGTTAAGCTGAGGGAACTCGTGGGGGATTAGAGGAGGTATTAATGTTCTCTATTGGAGATACCGTAGAGTTTAGGTGTTCCGGCCTTTCTAGCGATATAGGGATGTACTCTTTTGAAGGCGTAGCCGAAGTTAAGGGTGCGCATAAGGGGAGATTATGGTGCGTTGTAGCCCCAGGCTCCAAGAACAACGGCGAAGTCCGAGAAGACCTTTACGTTAACGGAAAATATGTCGAGAATTTTATTACGCTAAACGAAGGCTTCGACTACATAAAGAAGATGTAACATGCCGCTGCAGGCGCAACAGATAGTCAGTTACGCCTGTTCGGTAGCCAAGGCCCCCGCGTACACGACTCAGGCTGGCGACTTCCTTAATCTCATCCTCCAAGAGCTGTGCAGCTACGACTTGGACGTGATTCGTTCTGTCTATAACTTCACGTTCAATTCATCGGCTGGGAACAACCAGGGACCGTATACGCTACCCACCAATTGGCTTCGCTCGAACAGGGGCGATGTGCTTTATACGATCCTTGGTGTTCCCTACATCATGATCCCCATTCAGCTATCGGAGTTTGACGCCCTGGTGGAGCAGGCGGGGCTCAACGCTTACCCGGTCAACTACGCTATTGACACGTCGCCTATCGCCACCCAGGGGCATCCGCAGATGTGGGTATGGCCCCCGGCTGCGGGATCTTACCCGGTGACGGCGCGGTACTTTAGCCAGATGGCGGACATATCCACCCCGGCGTCGAGCTCCACTATCCCGTGGTTCCCCGATCAAGCGTACCTATTGAGGCGTCTGACCGGCGAGGTTATGACACTGACGGGTGACGACCGCGCACCCTCCTGGCTAGGAGGGGAAGACCCGCAGAGCGGCTTCCTGGGGGCTGGGGCGCTCCTAGACCGCTACCTCAAGACGCAGGGTGAGTCGGACGCGGTTAAGACGGTATCCCTGGACCGCAGGCGGTTCGGCTCGACGTACTTAGGGCTGCCGAACACAAAGACGATAGGCTGGTAAGTGGCCTCCTCTCTGCGGCAGACTTCAGTTGTAAGGTTCTCCCCATCGGGGTTGTCCGATGCTCTTGATGGGACTGAGGCTCCTCCGGGGGCTTGCACGTCTTTACAGAACTTAGTCCCTCTCGTAGGCAGCAACAATATCTGGCAATGTCGCCCGGCCGCTGTGCCGCAGAGCGGCTTCCCCGGCTCTATAGCTACTCCGGGGTTCATATCTGTTTTTGGGGTATTCGGTACGTTAATCTTCGGCATGATATCGTCTAGCCTTAACTCAGGTAAAGACCAGCCGTTTGCCTACAACTGGTCAACTAACGCGATGTTGACCATAGGAAACATCCTTTCAACTAATGTGCCGACTACCGTTGTTCCGTATGTGGCGGGGATAACGCCTACAGTTTCAGATTGGGTGCCGCCTACGATAGAAGAAATGTCTAGCCGGATATACATAACCCACCCAGGGTTTTCCGGTTCTGGAACAAACTTCTTCGGCATTATAGACTACACCAACCCCGCGCACATCTACTGGCGTACATCCAATTTAGCGTCTGGCGGGGCTATACTAACCTCCACCATAACCAACGGTGGAACTGGCTACGGTAGCGGGACATACAACAGCGTGCCGCTTACGGGGGGTACTGGTACAGGAGCCACAGCTTACATTGTCGTAGCTGGGGGAATTGTTACTTTCGTAGGCATAGACAATCCCGGTTCTGGGTACGTGGCCGCTGACAGCCTCAGCGCCAGCAACACCCATTTAGGTGGTAGCGGCAGTGGGTTTGCCCTAGAGGTAACATCTGTAGCCCTAGGTACTATAGTTCCCGCATACCCTCCGTCGTGGGTCAAGCAATTCAACAGTAGTCTGTTTTTTGGGTACAACCCCCCAAACGCAAACTACAACCCTCAGCCCAGCGTTATATTTACGCAACCGTTGTCTATAGACACATCCGGCACTAACACCAACATTTTGACCTTCGGCAACGACATACCGCTGGTAGGAGCGGGGCAGCTTGGGCTATCCAACCAGCTGGGGGGTATCGTCCAAGCGCTGATGATCTTTCAGCAGACAACCAACATATACCAGATAACGGGATCAGCGTTCACGTCTCCCTCCTCCCTGGCCGTCAACAGTTTAAATGTTGCAACAGGCACATGGTCTCCGCGCTCGATAACCAGCACTCCCAACGGCTTAGCTTTCTTAGCTCCTGACGGCCTCCGCATAATAAACTATGACGGGCAAGTGTCTGACCCCGTTGGGGAGAACGGTAACGGAGTTGTCGCACCGTTCTATAAGGAAAACGGGTTACAGTATCCTAGCTTGAGCTGCGCCGCGTGCAACGGGGCTACGCTTAGGATCGGAATTTTTAACTTTAGCCCTCTTGGGGGCACCGGGCTCACAGAGTACTGGTATCACCTGACTGCCAAGAAGTGGTCCGGGCCTCATACGTCTGGGGCACTGTGTATAGGTATAGCTAATAGCTGGTTCTTTATTAGTTCTCCGCTAGCCAATGGGGAGATACTGTTTAGCCCCATACAGTACATATTCAATACTAATGCTACATACGACGGATCTAACCAATACAAAGAGTATGGTACACTTCTAACTTTCAATATGGTTAGCGTGTATCTTCCTGACAACGGGCAGATGTGTGAATCCGAAATTGCCGAATGGCAAGTTAAGACAAGTGTGTCCAATTTCCCTAATGGCGCTACAGGATCTAGCACCCCTACATTAGAGGCTGATGTAAACGACGAGAACACAGCTTTCGCCGAGACTATAATTTACACCTACCCATCGAACACTTTAGTGTTGGGGCTTCAGGCAAAAAGGCTTTCGCCGGCTGCCCCTATCGTGTACGACAGGCTGCAAATAAGCTACGTGGGAAACTCGTCTGTATCGTTCCTTATAGGCGACACGTTTCTCAGGGTCCGCAACCTCGGCTACCTGCAACAGGTGCCCTAAGTTGACCCGCAACATCCGCTAATGTATGCTACTCAAACCTTGCAAGGGAACTGAAATGCTCAAGAAGCTAATTGGCACGACCGCCGCAATGGCGCTCTTTATCGGGCAAGCCGACGCGGCTGTGCCCCTCATGACTGGCCCGTGGGATCCAGGTAACGCCCTGGGGACGATCAACAGTTGGATTATGAACCAGCTTAACCCCTCGGTGGCGGTTAATGCGGGCATTCAGCAACCCAAGAATTTCCTCGACAACGGCGACGGCAATGTCATGCAGCGTCTAGGGGCGTCGTCTGCCCAGACCTGCGGCAACACTTCCGGCCCGACCGTGACGGCTTACGCGGCTGATCGCTGGGCTTGCGACATGAACGTGACCAGCGGCACGACCGGCCGCATGCTGGCGCAGGCTACGTCGAACCCGACGCCTCCTCCCGGCTTCGGCTTCGAGTCGAAAATCTACCGAAACTCGGGCGTCCTAACGCAGCCGATTTGCGCGGAGCAGGAGATTCAGTCGCTCAACGTCGTTAACATGCAGGGGCAGACGGTCATCCTCTCGGCGTATCTGGCCGACCTGGGCGCACTGGCGGGCGCTACCGTCAAGATGTCCATCATCACCGGCACCACGGCGGACCAGGGGCTAGGCACTGGCCCCAACGGAGCTGCGGCTGGCATGACGGCCTCCCCGGCGATTACCCCTGTCTGGACGGGCCTTGCGACGGCCAGCACCACGACGGTTAGCCCGCTGACTACCTCCATGGCGCTCTACTACTCTACGCCAACGGTCATCCCCATTGCCGCTCAGGAAGCGGCGGTTCTTATCTGTTTCACGCCGGGGTCTGAGACTGCCGGAACGACTGACGGCTTCGCCTTCACGGGCGTCCAGCTGGCGGCAGTTCAGCCGGGGATCACGGTTCCCCCGGCCTACGAGCACAAAGACCCGGCGGTCGAGCTGAGGAACGCCCAGCGGTACTACTACAGCATCTACGACGCTGCTGCGGGCACGGTCCTTGGCCCGGTTGGGACGCTCCTGACCACGACGACTTGCCAGCTATCGGTTCCTTTCCCCACCACGTTCTGGCAAGCCCCCACCTATGCGGCCCTCGGGACGCTGGGAACAGGCACCTTCAAAATCTATGTGGCGGCGGACACATCGACTCTCGGGACCACCTTCGCTTCGGGCAACACGGGCACGGCCAACAACGGCTCATTCACTGCGACGCTAACGACGGCTTCGACGGCGGGATGGGCCTGCACCCTGGTAGGCCAGACCGCCTCGACGACCGTGGCGTTCACATGGAGTTCGGACTTCTGATGAGCACGATGAAGGCCAACTACAGCGGCGGCAAGACGGGCGGACTGCTCAAGGGTCTAAAGACCATGAGCCCTCCCGCTCAGGACAAGTCCCGTAAGCCGATTGGCGAGAGCCACCCCAACGTGGACAGTGGAGCCAATCGGAGTGAAACAGCACCTACCCCCGCAACCATCGGCCCCCGTACAGCTTGAGTGCAAATGGGAGAGGTTTCAGGATGTCGCTAACGAGCTCCTGATCCTCTCTCGCCTCCAGCAAGCCGAAGTCGGAGAAGGGTATCAGCCATACAATCCTGACTGGAGCCGGTACTTTGCAATGGATCGTGCCGGCTCTTGTGGCGTGTGGACTGCTAGGCCCATCAACGGAGGCTCCCTTGCCGGATACATTATCTGGCTCACCTTTCGCGGGCTCCACTGCATTGATACTATCTTTGCATCCGCTGACCTTGTTTACATGTCCCCCGAGTGGCGCGATGGACTTCGTGGATACAAATTCCTCAAGTCCGGTATCGCAGCCGTAGCGGCGCAGCACCCTGACATTATTCACGTAGAGACCAACTTGCTGTATAAGCAAGGGGGCATGGGGCTATTGCTACAGCGCCTGGGGTTCAGAAAGATAGGCGAAGTCTATGAGCGGCGGAACGAACGCGCAGACTAATTATCCTGCTGCGATCCTTGGCGGGTTATGGACAGACGCGAACCAAGCCTTTAGTCCGTACCCGTGGGGCGGTACACAGGGACAAAATAATCCCTGGGGGTTTCAGGGCGGGACTTCCACGACATCCAACATAGGCAACGTCGCAGCCGGAAACATCCTGGGGTATAACAATCAGCCTGGAGGCGCTAACCAGCAGAACTCCTTTGGCTATAACCCTTCTCAGACTGCCTCCGGGGCTAACTACCTTACGGGCCTTGGGCCGTCTCTTGGGCAGCAAGGGCAGAGTGAAAACTCTTATCTTCTCGGGCAGGGGCAAAACATAAACGCCCAACTGCAGGGAGCTGCGGGAGGTATTCAGAACACGCTTCAGGGGGCTGGACAGAACGTCTATAATCAGACCCAGCAGAACGCCCAAGGGCTGGGCGGGTACGCTAACCAAGCCCTGACCAACGCTTTCGACCCGCAGAAGGCGCTCTTCGCCCAGCAGTTTCAGCAGCAGCAAGCGCAGAATTTAGCGTCACAGTCTCAAGCGGGAGTGGCACAGACCCCCTATGGAACAGGACTCTCTCAGCAAGGCAATCAAAATTTTGACATCGCTTGGCAGCAGGCGCAGCTCGCCAACCAAGCACAGGGAGCCAATACGGCCTCTACACTGCTGGGCCAAAGCGCCAATCAATTGGGGACAGGGGTTAACGCCCTTACGGGAGCTTATGGAGCTGGGGCCAACGCCCTCCAAGGACTGTACGGAACCGGAGCAAGCGCCCTCCAAGGACTATCCGGCGTAGGGTCGTCCAACCTGTCCAACCTCCTGGGGGCGGGCACGAGCGCCTACAACACCGGCGCTACCCAGGGCATGAACCAGAATCAGTACGGGCAGCAACAGCAGCAACAGCAGATTCAGGACTTCCTCAGCTATCTCACGGGGTCGTCGGGCAACTCTGCGAATTACATCAACGCTCTGGCGCAGCTCTATAATGCTTCAACAGGCCAATACAGTGCAGCGAATCAGGGGCAAGCGAATCAGGCGCAGATCAATGCTGGCGGTCTCTCAGGGTTGGGTAGTGCGCTTGGCGGGATAGGCGGGCTCCTCGGGGGACTCCTATAATGGCGTCGGCGGGGTACATCGGCGGCGGCCTGCAACAAGGTCTAAGCCAAGGGCTTCAGAACGCCCAAACAATCCAAAGCAACCAAGCCACGTCTACGATTGGCGCAGCCGCTCGCCAGCTTGCCGGTGTAGCGCCATCTTCGCAAGGGGAGCAGAGCCAAACCCCCCAAACCCCCCAGCTGAACACGCAGGCCCAGGCTCCGCAACAGACGGGTGTGCTGCCTCAGCAACAGCCTCCGCAGGCACAGCCGGGTGTGGCGCGATCGCCTATGCCCCAGCCCGCGCCGACGCAAGCGACTATCCCTCCTCCGCAGCCTAATCCGCAGCCGCCTATAGCCAACGCTTCATCGCCTTTACCACAAGCCCAACCCCAACAAAGTACGCCCCCACAGCCGCAAGCGCAATCACAGGGAACAGCACAACTAAGTCAACAAACACAGCAACCTCCGCAGCAGCAACAGCCCTTTCAACCACACCCGCAGGCCCAAGGTCAAGGCCCGTGGACAATGCAGGATTTGACTAGGGCCATCCTGAAGTCCAACCCTAACATATCTGACAGGGCGTTGGGTATGGCGCTGTTCAAGGCTAGCCCGCTGCTCAACACTCAAGGGTTGCAGGCGTACCGTCAGTTGGGAATGCAGTTGCAGAATGAGCGGCTGATGCAGGGGCAGGAACGCATTGACCAAGGAAACCGGCGAGAAGGCAGGATCGAAGAGACCGGCGCGGCTAAGATGCAGCAGACCGCAGAACTCGCGCGCCAAAAGATGGCTCTCCAGATAGCAGGCAAGCAACTGGCGGCGGATATTCAGGCTGCGGGATTCCCCCCGGATGAAGCCAAGGTGAAGGCTGCC
>Ga0209040_10002916_pt1 | contig 13182 bp, 10 predicted proteins | sample BogFormECP12_OM3_FD_188240 | JGI IMG/M metagenome (GOLD analysis project Ga0209040, IMG submission 188240) | Bog forest soil microbial communities from Calvert Island, British Columbia, Canada - ECP12_OM3 (SPAdes) (version 2) | ecosystem: Environmental > Aquatic > Freshwater > Wetlands > Bog ... | reverse complement strand
GAGAAAAGTAAAGCGCGGCGGCGTCGTCAGCCGTATCCTGCAGGTTTCGCCAAGCGCGGCCGGGAGTGTGGTCGAGAGCGGCGGCGGTGAGGGCCAGGTCGTCTCGTTGTTCGGCCGAGGTCAGCAACCCGCTGCGGGCGGTGAGCACGGTGCCCAGATAATTTGTCAGACCCTCGTAGACCCAGAGCAAGTCGTCTTGCATGGGCTGCTGATAATCGGGCGTGGCGAGGTCCGCCGGACGGCGGTACTTTCCATTCCACGAGTGCACGTATTCGTGGGGGAGCAGGCTGGCTTCCGCTTTGCGCTGAGACTCGTCCACTAGTCCACGCTCGTCAACGCGGCTGTCGTCGGATTCGTGGTGCTCCAATCCGAAGTGGGCCACGTGATCGCTCAAACTGTAGAGAAAATGGTAGTCGCGATAGTGATGCGCGCCGAAAAGTTTGTTTGCCTGGTCGACCAGACTCTTGTAGTGCTCCCAGACCTCCTGCGGAGGCTCGAGTGCGGCGGCGCTGTCGGCGGCAATATCCATCTCGACGAGGGGATCGTCAGCCAACTTCACGATTCTAAGGAATTCTCCGGTGATCACTGGGGAATCGACCAGCGTGGTCAGCGACACAGGCTGAAATGTGAGGTGCGTTTCGCCACTTTCCTCTGTGCTAGACGCGATTGGCAAGGGCGTTCCATATTTCCAATTCGGGGGAAGCTTCAGGCTGGCTATGTAGGTGAGGTCGTCTGACTTCCAGCCTTTGGGGTAGAGCAGGACCTGATTCCAACTGATCACCGCCATTTTGTCGGTGGCGGAAGAGCCGGCAGAAAAGCCGCCCTCGAAGGTGGCGGGAGAAAGAAAATCCAGTTCAGCGTTCACTTCGGTTTCGCCGGCTGGAACGTCGACGTGGATGGTGAAGCCGTCGAGCAGATCGCGGCGCCATTGCAGAGTCTTGCCGCCGGCGGCGAATTTAAGTCCGGCCAAGTCAATCACGGGGCCGTCGGGAGCATGCTCGCCGGGAATCCACTTTGGGTAGTAGAGCGTCAGGTCTCCGGCGCTGGCGGGAATCTTCAGTTTGGCGTGGAATGTTTTGCGCGGCGCCGAACTTGCGTCCACAAAGAGGGTAACGGTCGGCGCTGCGGTGGACCAACTGCAAAGCGAGAAAATAAATAGAAGACAGACCACTCCCAAGATTCTTGAGAGTTTCATTTTAAAGCCCCCATAGTTTCGATGAACTCAAGTATTAATGAATTGAATCCCACTTGAGCTGAATTTCATATCCCAGCAGAATTTAAGACTATAGCAGTCCGCACAAGGAGGCGTACAGCGACGCACCAGCGCTGCTATCATCTCCACGATGTCACGGCGCGGAAAATTCATCACCTTTGAAGGACTCGACGGAACCGGCAAGAGCACGCAGTTGCGAAAGCTGGCGGTCGCATTGCGGGCGGGCGGGCATAAAGTGGTGGAAACCCGCGAGCCGGGCGGAACCGCGACGGGGGAGAAGATTCGCCGTGTTTTGCTGGACTCAGCGACCGAGGGACTTTCGCCACTGGCGGAAATGGCTTTGATGTTCGCTTCGCGCGCGCAGCATATTGCAGAGGTAATCCAGCCAGCGCTCGATCGGGGCCAGATTGTGCTGTGTGACCGCTTCACCGACTCCACGGAAGCCTACCAGGGTAGCGGACGCAAGCTGGGCAGTGAACCGACATTGAAATTGCACCGAATTCTTTGTGGGGATCTGCAGCCCGACTTGACCATCCTGCTCGACTCTAATCCGGCGATGAGCGTGGGGCGAGCCCGGCGGCGGAACCGGCGAAAGTCCGATCATGGGAACAAAAGTGCAGGCAAACATCACCAAGACGAAAACCGCTTCGAGCAGGAGACTCGCAGCTTTTTCGGCCGGGTGCGGGAGGGTTACATGGCGATCGCCGCAAGAGAGCCGCAACGGGTTGTAACTGTGGATGCGGGCGGAACGCCGGCGCAGACGCATCGGCGGGTTATGGAGGTGGTGGACAGGAGACTGAAGATGGGGGCCAAAAGCAGATGAGCTTTTCTGATTTTCACGGCAATGCTGAGATCGTTCATCGCCTGCGCGAGATGCTGGCGCGGGAGCGCCTCCCCCATGCGGTGATTCTTTCCGGAGCCCGCGGAGCGGGGAAGTACACGCTCGCGCTGATGTTGGCGCAGACTCTGAATTGCCAGGAGCCAACTGAATCGAATGGCCTGCCGGATTTCTGCGGGCAATGTCCGAATTGCCGCCGCATTGCACAGTCTGCGGATCTCGATGCGCGATTTGCAGAGGCGGTGGAGACGCGCGAAGGTCTCCGCGAAAGCGACAAGAAAGACACGCGGCTCTTCGTGCAGACTCATCCCGACGTGCTCATCATCCCTCCCGACCCTCCGCAAATGATGATCAAGGTGGATCAGGTACGGCGCGTGATTGAAACTATTCATTACCGACCGGCGGAAGCGCGGGAGCGGGTTTACATCTTCACCGATTCGGCTTTCATGAAAGAAGCGGCGAATTCTCTGCTCAAGGTTCTGGAGGAGCCGCCGGGGTTCGCCACCATTTTTCTGCTTACGGAAAATCCGGGCGAACTGCTTCCCACTATTCGCTCGCGATCGATGGTCCTTACTCTCGGGGCTTTGGCGGTAGAAGAGTTAGAGAGCTATCTCGCGCAGCATCGTCCAGAATGGAAGCCGCAGCAGCGAGCTTTGGTTGCCCGACTCAGCGAAGGGGCGCTGGGCCGGGCCCGCAGCTTCGATGTGGACGCATACGTAGCGGCCCGCGGCAATGCGCTGACGATTCTTAATTCTGCCCTGCTGGGAGGCGAACACACGGCCCTGTTCAAAATCACCGAATCGTATCGTCCTGGCGCCGAAGGACGGGAAAAGACGGAGCAACTGCTTCGCACCCTTTACTCGTTGCTGCGCGACCTGATGTTTCTGGGCTCGGGGGCTCCCGAACTAATTCAAAACACCGACATCCAGCGGGAGCTGGCCAGACTGGCAGAGGGGGCTGATTTCGACTGGATTGCCGCCGGCTCGGACCGTCTGGCTGAGGTGGAGCGGGGGATGCGCCGCAACCTGCTGCGGTCGTTGTCGCTGGATGCCCTCAGCCTGGCGCTTGAGCGAGTAACTTAGGCGCTGAAACAAACTTGTTTTCATACACTTACCGCGATTACTCTAGTGGTTCAGCGGCCTTCAGATAGGTTGCTGTGGCCATCTCCAGCGCCTATAATTGTCCTACTCTGGTTTAGGCATTCTCCGTCAGGTTCCGGGTAGCAAAATGCGAGGGCGAGGTCTGCCTTCGCCATTGTGGAGGAGAACCCGGTAATAATGCGAAAGCGCCTGCAAATCGTCCTGATGGCCAGCACCGTAGCCACGACCTCCGTTCTTCTTACGCCTCTTCTCGCGCTGCTTCTTCTCGCGACTCCACTCCGTGCGGCTGAACCCGGCGACGGATCCTCCGAAAAGATCACGACAACGGACGAGCACGGTCGCACGATCTATGTGAACGATTCGGTCAAGCCCGCCCCGGTTCATTTCGTCGACGCACGGGAAATGCCGCACCGCACGCTGATGTACTGGAGCTCCAAAGAGAATCGGTGGAAGCCGGTGCCGGGGCCGAATGCCGCAGCGATGCGCGCGGCGCGGTCCGCGGCAGCGGAGGTCAGCGCTTTCCTGGGGCACGAGTCGAACCAATCTGCGACCGCTAGAATTGTGGCGGCTAATTCCAGTAGCTCGGCGGCAACATCGGGAGACATCGACAGCGCGATCGAAGAAGCCGCGGCACGGCACAATGTCGACCCGAATCTGGTGCGTGCGGTGGTGAAAGTGGAATCGAACTTCAATCCCAACGCGGTGTCGCGCAAGGGCGCCATGGGGCTGATGCAGTTGATGCCTTCGACGGCGCGGCAATTGAATTTGAAAAATCCGTTTGACCCGGAACAGAATGTGGACGCCGGTGTGCGCCACCTGAAACAGCTTCTGGAAAATTACGGCGGCGATATCAAACTGACCCTGGCCGCCTACAACGCGGGCGCGGGAGCGGTGGCGCGCAGCTCCGGCGTGCCGCACTACGCGGAAACCCAAAACTACGTCCGGCGAATCACCAACCTCTATTACGGAGGAGCCGACTTTAACTCGGGCGCTTCGCGCGATCCAGTTCGAGTTCAGCGGGATGCGCGGGGCGTGCTCTACATCAGCAACACAGAATAGGTTTGCCGTATCTGTTTATTTTTGTCTCTGTCACAGGTTCGGTCTTGCATCCTGAGATTTTGCTTAGCCGACAGGTTCAACCAACTGGTTCAACAAGCGAGGACGAAGGTACGGTTTGTTATTTTGAAGAGCTCATCGCGCGAGCGTAGTCTGTGGGTAGCGCTGTTGGTGCTCGCTGGATTCGCGGCTCCGGCGGCGCAGGCGCGCGCGCACCATTCTGATTCCTGGGCGCGGGAGCACTTCGCCAGCGCCGAGCGCATGCGCGAAGCGCTGAACGGACGTCCTCCAGCGGAGCGCACCCGCCGCGATTACCAGCGCGTGTTGAATGCCTACCGCTCCGTCTATCTGGGCGCGCCCACTTCCAGCAAAGCGGATCCCAGCGTGGTTGCCGTGGCCGAAACTCTGGTGGAAATGGGACGCCGCTTCGACGACGACAAAGTTCTGAACGAGGCCATCGAGCAATACAAGTTTCTGCGCCGCGAGTATCCTGGCAGCAAGTATCGCTTCGACGGGATGTTCACCATCGGAGAGATTTACAAGGACGATCTCAACGATCTCGAAGCGGCGCGCTCGACTTTTCAGGAATTTCTACGCCGCTATCCGCACAATCGCCTCGCCGACGATGCGCGCCAGGCCATTGCTGAGTTAAACCAGGAAGCCCAGGCGGAAAAAGCCGCGGAAGCGAAGAAGGTGGTCGGGGACGCGCGATCCGATAAAGCCCGGCCCGAGAAAGACTCGAAGAACAAAATTGCGTCCAGGGACGAGAGCGACGCCGGGCAGGACTCGGTATCGCGAACCGGCCCGGCCAAAGACGAATCCTCATTCCCGCGCGCCACGCATTTGCCGCGCGTGACCGCGATCCGGCACTGGTCGACGCCGGACTACACCCGAGTTGCCATTGACGTGGAAGGCGACGTGAAGTTTTCGTCGCAGAGAATCGACAGCCCGGCGCGCATCTTTTTCGATTTGCGCGAGACCAAGCTGGCCTCCACGCTGGTCGGCAAGAGCTTCGACGTCGATGATGGCTTCCTGAAGAAGGTTCGCGTGGCGCAATTTGCGCCGAGGCGTACCCGAGTGGTGCTGGATGTGGATAACCTCTCCGATTATGATGCATTCCTGCTGCCCAACCCGTACCGCCTGATCATCGATATCCATGGCAAGAATGGACGGGCGAAGCAGCCGCCGGCTGCCGCTGAAACGAGCACGGTAGAGGCACAGGCAGCGGCCTTGCCGAAACTAAATTCTGAAATCGCCGCAAATGCGACTGACGAAGCCGGCGAAGCGGCTAAGTCTCCATCCGGGACCACAGCCGCAAGCAAGACTTTGCCAACCGCTGTAGTTAAGAAAATCGTGGAAGCCGACGATGATGATGCGGCTGCCAGCGTCGCACCAAGCGAGGTGGATCGGCGAAATGCTAGTGCTAAAGACAAGGATAAAGATAAAGATGAAGATCTGAAGCGAGACGCGTCGCCCGCACCCAAGGCGGCTGCAGAGAAGAAGCTCGCCGCTCGCGATCTCGATGGCGAGAAAGTAGAGCGCGCTTCTGATCAGAGAGCTCGCGAGGCCAGGCCCACGGCTCACGGCGACCGATCTTTGATTCGTGCCCTCGGACTGAAGATCGGCAAGATTGTGATCGATCCCGGGCACGGCGGCCACGATACCGGCACCATCGGTCCGGATGGTTTGGAAGAAAAAGATCTCGTCCTCGACGTGGGCCGGCGCTTGGGCAAGCTGTTGGAGGCGCGGTTGGGCGCGGAAGTGGTTTACACGCGCAAGGACGACACGTTCATTCCGCTAGAGACTCGCACGGCGGTGGCGAACCAGGCGCGCGCCGATTTGTTCGTCTCCATTCACGCCAATTCGAGCCGCGACCCGGGGGCCCGCGGAGTGGAGACTTACTACCTGAATTTCACCTCTTCGCCGGAAGCGCTGGAAGTGGCGGCCCGCGAGAATGCGGTATCGGAGAAGTCCATCTACGAACTGCAGGATCTGGTGAAGAAAATCGCACTGAAAGACAAGATCGAGGAGTCGCGAGAGTTTGCCGGGGACGTGCAGCAATCGCTGCACAGCGGCCTGGCGGTGAAGAGTCCGGCCATTCGCGACCGGGGCGTGAAGAAGGCTCCATTTATCGTGCTGATCGGAGCGAATATGCCCTCGATTCTTGCCGAGATTTCTTTTGTCAGCAATCCCACCGACGAGCATCGTCTCGCCACGAGCGAATACCGCCAGCGCATCGCCGAGTCGCTCTACCGTGGCATCGCCAAGTATGTGAACGGGCTGAGCGGGGTTAAGGTGGCGAGCAAAATGGATAAGGCGGGCGGGCAGTAGCCTCCCGGTTCCCTTACATTCCGCTCCGATTCCGTCTCTGAAACCTTTTCTACCGGGCTGTGGTCTAATCAAAGAAGGGGATTTCCTGTGCCCAGCCGCCTATTCATGCGTTGTTCAAAGTCTGTGCTTGCGTCGGTCATCGTTCTCGCTCTAGTCAGCGCGGCCTACGCTGCTGGACCGGCCGCGGATTCCTCCGCCCCGCCAATCCTTCCGAAACAGTTTGCCGGGTGGCAGATGCAGGATGCAGTTCAGGCCAGCAAAGATCCGGCTGCCGCCGACCCCACCAACGCCTCGCTCCTCAAGGAATACGGCTTCTCCGACTTTGAGGCCGCTACGTACAAGAGTGACGACGGCCGCACGCTGAAGATTCGCGCCGCCCGATTCGGCGACGCCAGCGGCGCCTTCGGCGCATTCAGCTTCTACCTGCAACCGGAGATGGCAGCGGAGGAGATCGGCGACCGAGGGGCGTCGCTTAATCAGCGCGTGCTTTTCTTCCGTGGCCACATTTTGGTGGAGGCTCTATTCAGTCGAGAGTCGGCGATGTCGGCGGCCACTTTGCGTGAGCTTGCCGGTGTGCTGCCACGCCCGCACGGAAATGCAGGGACCCTGCCTCCAATTCTTACCTTCCTTCCGCACCACGGCTATCAGGCGAACACCGAGAAGTACGCTGAGGGACCGCTGGCGCTCGGAGCGATCTCCTCTCCGCTTCCCTCAGAACTCGTGGACTTCGGTTCCAACCCGGAGGTCGTGCTCAGGCATTATTCGACGCCGAGCTCTGCCACACTTATGCTGATCGAGTATCCCACGCCGGCTTTGGCTGCATCGCACTTGCGCGGCATCGAAGCCGCATATCATGCAGCTCAACCTCAGCCTGGGGTTGCGGCCGTCGAAAATGTGGGTCCTTTTTTCGCCAAGCGCACCGGACCCATCGTAGCCATCGCCGCAGGGCCACTGTCGCAGGGCGATGCGCAGACGCTGTTGGGTGCGGTGAACTGGGACGCCAGCGTTACCTGGAACGAGAACACTTACTTCAGCAAGAAAGACAACATCGCAAATTTGCTGGTCAACATCATCATCCTCTGCATTATTGTTGGCGCGCTGTCGCTGGCGGCGGGAGTTGCCTTCGGCGGCGCTCGCGTTCTCTTACGGCGACTTTTTCCCGGTCCAGTTTTCGGTCGTGCCGACCAGACCGAGTTCATTTCTCTCCACCTGGGAGAGAACGCAGCGGAAGGATCTGCGACCCGCCCCGGGAGTCCAGCTGAGGGATCGAACCTTTCTTAAGTGCTTTGGAAGTGCCAGTTTAGAGACCTTTTGTGTTCCTTTTGTCTCAAATTGGAGCATTTGCGCGGCGTATTGATCTATTCTGTAAGTCATTGAAAATAAAGACATTTATTTCCCAGAAATTGCTTGACACCCCGCTTTTTCGGCTCATAAGATTTTGTCCAGAAAGTTTTGACGGAACTTAAGCCTCCGTTGGAACTATTCTCCCTTGAAAAGAGAAGGTCGCCCCGTTGCCGGGCGGCCTTTTCGTTTTGCGTGTACATCGATCCGCCGCTCGGATAAGCTTCGAGTTCACCATTACTTCAGCGGAACCCTTAAACGCGGTTTTGCGTATCATCACTGGACATAACTTGTTGAGCGGTTTGTTGCACAGGTGCGGTTTCTGAATCAGGCGGAGGAAATCATGTTCTGTGACGGATGCGGCGCGGCGGTGCAACCGGGGCAGGCGTTTTGCGGAAAGTGCGGCAAGCAAATTGTCGGGCCGGTGACGATGATGCAACTGCGTCCTGGACGGGTGCAAGGTCACGTTCATCTGCTGGGCATTCTCTGGCTGGCCATTTCCGCCTTCAACGCCGTGGCTGGACTCATTCTCTTCGTGCTCGCCAACACTTTGTTTGCCCACTTGCACGAGATGGGAGCTCCGCAGCAAGTTCCCACCGGCTTCCTGAGTTCGCTGCTGACCACGATTGGCATCATCATCCTGGCCAAGGCTGCCTGCGGTTTCATCGCCGGATGGGGCTTGTTGCACCGCGAGCCGTGGGCTCGAATCATTGCCCTGGTTCTGGGCTTCATTTCACTTTTCAACATTCCTTTGGGAACAGCCGTCGGTGTGTATACCCTGTGGGTGTTGCTGCCCGCTCAATCGCAACAGGAATACGACGCGCTGGTGGCCACCCGCGCCGCATGAGGGCACGGATGTCAGGCGGTTTCTGTTTGCAGGAACCGGCATTGTCAGATGGGTCGGCAAATGCTTCGGCAGCGATTTGGTAGACTGGAACGAGTCCAACCAGAAGCCGACGTAGCTCAGTTGGTAGAGCAGCCGATTCGTAATCGGCAGGTCAGCGGTTCAAGTCCGCTCGTCGGCTCCATTCTGATCGCTGAATCCGGCTTACTTCATGTGCTCGTCAAACCAGAGGAGGGTTCGCTTCGTAACGTCTTCCTGGTTGACTGGCAGGCTCACCCCGTGTCCTTCGTTGGCGTAGAGCAATAACTCGGTCTCGACACCGAAATGCTTCAAAGCGTGCCAGAGTTGAAAAGTTTGCGGCGCCGGGCAGATGGGGTCTTCCTTGCCGACATAAAACAGCGTTGGCGCCCGCGCTTGCTTTACGAATCGAATCGGGGAACTTTTCGCATAGAGAGCGGGATCGGCGTAAGCGGACACTCCGAAATACGGGGTCAGCCACTTTTCTATTTCGGTCTGCCAGTAGTAACTCTCCCAGTCCGAGACGCCCGGCCCGGCCACCGAGGCGCGGAACATGTCAGTTTGAGTGATCGCCCACATCGCCATATAGCCGCCGTAACTCCACCCGGTAATGCCGACGCGGTGCGGATCGACGGGCAAATTCTGGGTGGCATACTTGACGCCCGCCTCAATGTCGCGCAGGTCGCCATATCCCAGATTCTTTACGTTGCCTTGCGTAAACGCCTCTCCCTGGCCGAAGCTCCCCCGCGGGTTGGGATACAGGACGAAATAGCCGAAGGCTGAGAGCAATCCGATGTTGTCAAATGCCGCAGGCCAATGTAAGAGCGCCGCTGCCGCAGGCCCTCCGTGAACGGAAACCACCATGGGATATTTGCGGCCCGGCATGAAATCTCTGGGATATAAGAGCCAGCCTTGCACTTGCATCCCGTCACTCGTCCAGTGAACCGATTCCGCCTTGCCGATATTCGATTTCACATCCGGATTCAGGGATGAAATCTGTCGCCATCGGCCAACCGGGCCTGCCCACACTTCGGGAGCTTGATTAAAAGATTCCCGCACGATGGCGGAAGTTCCATCCCGAGCGATCGACATGGCGAACATCAGGCCACCGTTATAAGGACCCTCTGCCGCTTGCCACAGGGTCTCTGAATTTGCATTATCGGTATGCACGAGCACGATCGCAGCTCCGCCGTCGACGATTTCCGTGGTCAGGATTTGTTCGCTTCCCGTCCATGCCAGCCAAGTAATGGATGCTTTCAGCTCCGGCGTTACATTTCGGGGTTGGCCTCCGGCGGCGGCAATGACGAAGAGATCTCCGCCCGGAGCGATGAAATCGCTCATCAGGCCGCCAATGAAAGCGACTCGTTTGCCGTCTGGAGACCATCGCGGCGAGGCGATTTGCAGCTGCGGTTTCCAGATGGAAGTTGCGCGGCCGTCCAGGTCGAGACGATATAACTCCGCTGTCCACCAATTGTCCTCGCCAGTTCCTTTGCCCTTGCTGCAACAAGGGGCAGCGGTGATGGCAATTTGGTGGCTGTCGGGCGACCAATCGTATTCGTATACAAACAAGTCCGCAGCGCTCAACACGCGCACCTTGCCCGAGGCTGCGTCAACCAGCGCAAGCCGTTGGTGTTCGTACGCCTTTCCGACGATTACGACGCGAACATGCTCTGCCGGCGTTTCGTCCTCATCGGAATACAACACGGCGATGCTCCGCCCATCCGGAGACCAGCGTGGCGTGTTGACGGCTCCCTTCCACGTGGCCAAGGTTCGCGATTGCTCCCCATCTGCTGAAGCGATTCTCAGTTCACTCTGCTCCGATGCGTTCGATTTCTCGACGTAGGCGAATTGTTTGCTGTCGGGCGACCAGGTGATGCTCGAAGTTCCCAATTGCGCTCTCGGATCGCCGAGGCCAATTGTCTTTGCCTGGGACCGGTTTGCTTGGGACTGGTTCGGTTGCGACTCGGGAATCAGAGTGGTCAAGAAAACAGTGTGAGCATATTCCGTGTCGTTCTTGACCTTCGACTCCACCCAGACCACATGCCGGCCATCGGGCGAAATGGCCACCTCGCTGATGCGGCTGGCGGTCAGGACGGGCTCGAACGCCGAATCAAAATCCTGCGCTGCACCATTATTGGAGAAGAGGGCTAAGGCCAGCAGAACTCCCGCAAGACTGCAAAACGAGCTGCCGAAACACCGTATGTCATTCCTGATTTCAGCTGCGCCGCAGATCATCCGTAGCTCCCTGGTCAATTGTTCCCCGCTCGGTGACGATGACTTTGTAGAGCCTGCGGGCTGTTTCGCGCGAGATAATTCCGTCGATTACATCGTTCAGGACAGCTCCTGGATCTCGTTTTGCAGGCTCACCATAGCCGCCTCCGCAGGGGCTGACGGTCCTGAGCGTATCCCCTTCTCGCAGGCTGAGGTTGCTAAGCATCGCAGGGAGTTTTCGCGGGTTGCTGTCCGGATTGAGAACCAGGTCTCCGCAACTCCCCGGATCGCCACCGAACAATCCCCAAGGCGCGTGACGGTGGCCGTCGCCTTCGATCGACGCGTGTCCGGGAGAGAGGAACATCACCTCACGAATGGAGCCGGCTCCTCCCCGCCATCGACCCGCACCAGTCTTATCTTCGCGCATCTCATAGCGCTGGACTCGCAAAGGATAGTGAGACTCAATATCCTCGATCGGATTGTTGCGGGTGTTAGCGTAAAGAGTGTCGACGCAGTCCAGGCCGTCTTTGCCGAATCTCCCACCGTAGGAGCCTTCCGTGATATCCATGTACACCCAATACTTTCCCTGCGCCAGGCCGGAGTAGGCGACCACCTTCAGATTGCCCACTCCGGCGCTGACCTGTTGCGGAGCGGCCTGAGACAGGGCGTGCATGAGCGTGCTGGCAACTATGTTCCCGGGACAGAAGCGGGCAATAGTCGGGGCCGGAAACGTGGGATTGCAGATCGAGCCGAGCGGTGCATGAATGTGAATCGGCCGCTCCAGGCCAGAATTCTGCGGAATGTGTTCGTGGTTTTCCGTGTCGAGCAGGATTGATCGCAGCACCAGGTACACCGCGACGGCAACCGTCCCCTCGAATGGCATGTTCACCGGCCGGTCGGGAATCTGTGGTGACGACCCGGTGAAATCGATGTAAATGTCGCTGCCTTCCACCTTGGCGCTCACAACAATCTTGAGATCACGCTTGGCGGGATCGGGATCGTCTTCGAATCCGTCCACGAATCCTTCAGCGCAGTAGGTACCGTCGGGTAGGCGCTCGATTTCACGGCGCAGCATCGTTTCTGAATAGTCCATCAGGTGTGCGCTGGCCGCCAGAACCGTTTCCAGACCATATTCCCGGACAACCTCAACGTAGCGCTCGGCGCCCGTGCGCGACGCCGAGATCTGTGCCTCCATATCGCCGAGCACCATCTCCGAAGCGCGAATGTTATCGGCAAGGAACTGCCATATCTGGCGATTCTTCACGGAGCGGTCGTACACCTTGATGGCTTTGAACTGCAGGCCTTCCGCATAAGCGTCAACCGCATCGACGATGCCGCAGCTGCCGGGGACCAGAGCGCCGATATCGAGATGGTGAGCCGTGGTTACGGAAAAACCGATGAGCTGGCCGCCATCAAACACCGGAACACAGAAGGCGACGTCCGGCCCGTGGGAGGCCCCATAGTAGGGCGAGTTGTGCATGATCACATCGCCGGGGTGAAACTCCTCGCCGCGCTCGGCGAAGGCGCGCTGGATGCCACGCATGTAACCGGGAATTGGCCCCAGCTGCAAGGGTGTGCTGAATACGGATTCGCACAGCTGATGGCAATCCGGGTCGAGCAGCGCCGCGCCGAAGTCTTCCGACTCCCGGATAATGCTGGAATAAGACATACGAGTGAGCTTGTGGCCCATTTCGATGGCCACGTTTTCAAGGGCGCCCCAGATCACCTGCGCCGTGATCGGATCGATCTTTGTGCTGCTTTTGTGGGCTGCGCTAACCGGCTTGGTCATTTAGTCTCCGCCCATGAATTCCGTGAAATCAGCAGATTGCCCCGTTCGTCGGATTGCGCACTCCACGCCGGGGGCAACACCGTGGTCGTATCTTTCTGGAAGAATACCGCCGGCCCTGGAATCAAGGCTCCTGCCGGGACGCGCATCCGGTCGTAGAACTCGGTGCGCAGCTTCTGCAGAGTTCCTTTGACCCGGAAATAGGTTTCGCCTGTGTTCAGCCACGCATCTTCTAGTTTCCCACTCGCGTTCCATTTAAGATCGTCCGGCAGGCGAGGCATCAACCCCAGTCCGGTCACGCGAAGATTCACGATCTCAATGGGGTTTTTCGGAAAGCAGTGATCGTATTCCGTGCGGTGACGCGCGTGAAATTCCCCCCAAACACGGTCGCCGGTATCACCGTCAAAGTCCGCACCCGTGATGGGGATGCGCAGTTCATAGCCC
>Ga0209040_10002914_pt1 | contig 13190 bp, 12 predicted proteins | sample BogFormECP12_OM3_FD_188240 | JGI IMG/M metagenome (GOLD analysis project Ga0209040, IMG submission 188240) | Bog forest soil microbial communities from Calvert Island, British Columbia, Canada - ECP12_OM3 (SPAdes) (version 2) | ecosystem: Environmental > Aquatic > Freshwater > Wetlands > Bog ... | reverse complement strand
CCCGAGTTCTCCGCGCCGGCCTGGGTTCCATCTGCTTTGGGTAGCGGATCACCCGCAACTGCCGGGACGCTCGATTGCGGAACGACCGCGACCGGAACCGGAGCCGCGGGCGCTGGCGTCGCTACAACTGGTGCTACGGAGCTCGACGCGAGATCCAGCGTGGCGTTCGCCCCATTCGCATCTGCGTCTTTGCGCGGAGTCGGCGCCGCTGGCGAGTTTTCACTCTGGCTTGCGGATGGTGTTTCCTTGCCGGTCTGCGCCCCAACATTTGGCGCAACATTGTTGTGCAAGTTGCTCGGTGTATTCCCGCCCGGTGCCACACTCGGGACTGACGAACTGGTGTGAGTGGCGGCATTCGCCGGAAGGATCACCTTCGGCAAGGCCGAAACCGCAGATGTCGCACCAGCTCCCGGATCGGAGAAGAACACTGCAAACGGCGTCTGGCTCGTGGTCGATACTCCACCGACGGAGCTCGATCCTCTCGAGGACACCGAAGGGGGAGCAGGCACTGAGCTACGGTTCTCAGTCGCATCTTCCGCCGTCGATTTGGCTGCAACCGGCCGTGCCGATGCGTGTGCGGGGAGCGACGAACTGACTGCGCTGGCGATGGGAGATTGTCCCCCCGCATTCACCATCGCGGCGAGCTGGTTCGCCGCTTCGCTCGCCACCACTGGTTGCGAAGCCGGATCGGTTCCCGCTGCAGGCACGGCACTAGCGCTCACGCCGCCCCCGTCCGCAGCATTGCTGGGAGCACGCTGGAAGTTTGCCATCGCAGACTGCACCGGCGCCGATTGCAATGACGATGTTTCCAGCGACGACGATTGCTGCGCCACTACCACTGGACCGGCCGCGAACGATCCGCTTGACCAGCTGATCAGCTCCGGCGTTGGCGCCGCTATCGGCTGACTTGTCTCCACGATCGATTCTGCGGGTGCTGCGGGAATTGGCGGCGTGGCGTTCGTCGAGCTTTCGTTAGGCGATGGTTGCCCGTCAATAGACAACGGTACCCCGCTGGCAAACAGGATTGAAGATGCCTGAACCTTCGCAGACATAAGCGTCGGGGCCACCGGTTCCGGGTCAGCCTCAGCACTGCTCTGGCGCACGTCCGAGGCAGCGTTCGCCGTAGTGACGGTTGAACCTGCTCGCTTTACCGTCGGGGGAAAAAATGACGCAGCACTCCCGTCAGCAGCGGGGGCTTGGCCTTCTGTCAACGTACTCGCAGTGGTTGGCAAAGGAAGGCCGGCTGAACTTGAAACCCCGCGGTTGGACTGAACCGCTGCGCCGCCCGTCTCAGCGCCGACTGCCGGCAACAACGAACTGGCCGGCGCATTCTGCGCGAGATTTTGGGAGCCGCTTCCCGATACTTCGCCAACACTTACTGTAGCGATGCTAGAAGTCCGAGCCGGCGCGAGCGTTTCCGGATTCGCTGGGAGGCTCGGACTCGGCGCCAGGCTCATCGGCAGCGCAATCCCCGACATTACAATCAGCCCGGTAGATGCGGGAACAACGCCATTTGCGCTCATCGGACTTCCACCGCTCGAAGATTTCTTCGGCTGCGGATTCTGTCCCGCGGATACGGTTGGGCTGATCACCGATGGATTGCTGTTTGCCGCCGCTCCCGGCAGGCTTTGCTCCGCACGAGATTCATCGTGAGAAGACCGCGATGAAGGTACTGCCAAGTTCTGCACGGCGGCCAGCGTGACTGCGAACCCGCCGCCACGCGAACCGCAAACTTGCGCCCCGGTTGCTCCAGCCACCGGCAACGCAGAGACACTGCTCGAGATTGATTCGAGGATCGGGTTCACTGGAATCACGTCCGCCAATTTCCGCGGCTCGCCGTGATTCATGCACTCCGGTAGCCAAGAGCCAGCGATCTGCTCAAAACTGAGGAAGAGTGGCAAACGCCTGTCGATTCAAGGGAATCAATTTATTGCCGAAGGAGAGAACGACAATCTCGAAAGCAATGCTAGGCAAGGTGTGACCACCTGTCCCGGCAAACTTTAGCCGCGGCGCAAGTATTCTCTGCGCAAAAGAAACAAATCATCTTGGCTTCGCTGTTGCCGCCGCGCCGCTTCTTGTTCGAACAAATGCAGTTGCTGATCGTGAATCCCTTCCAGCGTCTCGCGGTCCTTACGGGCCTGCTGGAAGAGTTCGCGCTGCTGATCGCGTAGTTGCTGGAAGCGCTGGAGCTGTTGCTGGAGGTCTTTTTTATGCCGCACAAGTTCCGCGTCGCACTGCACTCCGAAGCGCAGCTCCGCCGCGGTGACGCCGGCGCTCAGTTCCCGCCCGCGCGCGGCCGCGAGTTCCTGCCGGCGCGCTTCGACCTGCTCGATGAGATGCCGCATCCGCGCCACTTGCTGGTTGGCGGCGCGCAGCCGCAGCTCCTGCTGGTGCTCGATGCTTTTGCGAAAATGAAGAATGGCGTGCAGCCGAAAGTGAAATGGCATCGCGTCAGCCCGGCAAAGCCATCAGACTCGCAATCGTCTCCGCCAGCGGAGCCCGGTCGCCTGGCTTTTGCATGAGAAAGTGGTCGAGCTCCGGAATCAGCGTGAGCGCCTTGTCGAGCGTGGAATCGCTTCCTTTCTGGTAGGCCCCAATCCGCACCAGATCCTCGGAAGCCGCATAGGCGGCGAGCAGGCGGCGCAACATCTGCGCCTTTTGCAAATGCGCCGCAGAAGTTACCGCCGGCATCAAGCGGCTCACGCTGTTGAGAATCGCGATGGGCGGATAATGGCTGCGCACCGCCAGCCGGCGGTCGAGCATCACGTGACCGTCGAGCAATGCTCGCGCTCCGTCCACTAGAGGATCTTGCTCGTCGTCACCTTCCATGAGCACCGTGTAAAACGCGGTGATGCTGCCCTGGCGGAAGCGGCCGGCCCGCTCGATCAGCCGCGCCATCATCGTAAAGCAGGAGGGCGTGTAGCCCTTGGCCGTCGGCGGCTCTCCGGCGGCCAATCCGATCTCGCGCTGCGCCATGGCCAGCCGTGTGAGCGAGTCAACGACGAGAAGCACCTGCTTGCCTTGCGCGCAAAAATATTCTGCAATCGCAGTCGCGGCCAGCGCCGCGCGAATTCGCAACAACGGCGATTGATCCGAGGTAGAAACCACCACGCACGCGCGCCGGCATCCTTCTTCTCCCAAGGCGTTTTCCAGGAACTCGCGCACTTCACGACCGCGCTCTCCAACCAGACCCAGCACCGTCATGTCCGCGTCCGTATTGCGCGCCATCATCCCAATCAGAGTGCTCTTGCCCACTCCGCTGCCGCCGAAAATTCCGACGCGCTGTCCTCGTCCGCAGCTCAGAAAGGCGTCGACAGCGCGAATGCCGCAGCCCAGCGGTTCGCGGATCGGCACTCGCTCGAGCGGCAAGGGAGCGGCCGCGTCCAGCAATCGATAGTCCTGCCCTCGACAAGCTCCTAGCGAGTCCAGCGGCTGGCCGCTCCCGTCGATCACCCGGCCCAGCAGGCCCTCGCCTACGCGGATTGAAGGACGCTCCCCCCAAATCGACACCGAATCGCCGTAGCGGACGCCGCGGGGCAGATCCAGCGGCATCGAGAGCACGGTCGTGCCGCGAAATCCGACGATCTCTCCCGGCAGCACGCGCCCTTGCGAGTCGGTAATCTCGCACACTTCCCCCACCGAACAAAAAGGACCTTCCGACTCGACCAGAGGCCCAATCACCTGCTTCACCCGGCCGCACCAGCGCAACTCGGGACAGGAGTTCAAGCGCGCGAAATAGGGACCGAGCAGCGCTTCCTTACTCATGACTCATCACTCATGCCTTCCCCGGCGGCCGTGCTGCCAGCAGGTCCATGAGTCCCTGCTCGATCTCCTTGAGCTGCAACTCCAGCGCCAGGTCGGACGTTCCCATGGAAGTTCGCAAGCGGCATTGCTCCAGGTCGATGGCGGGGTCTTCGACGATTTCCGGCAAGTCCGCCGGATCGAGGCGCGAAGCCAGGTAACGGCGCCAATCCTCGGCTTGCTGTGGGTGCACCAGCAGCGCAACTCCGGTGGCGCCTTCCATCTTCTCGAGCGCGACGCGAACGATGCCCATCAGGAGCAGCGGATCGACCTGGGCCTCCCGGTGCAATACCTTGCGCGCGATGCTCAGCGCCAGGCGCACGCACTCTTCTTCCATTTTCTGGTAGTAGGCCGCGCGATCGCGGGCAAAATCGGTCAGCGCATGGGCAAGCACTTCGCGTTCTTTCGCCAGTCGCTCATCGAACTTGGTTCGGCCTTCGAGCACTCCCTGCTGGCGGCCCAACTCGCGCGCTTGGGCTTCGCGCTCCACGGCCAGTGTTGCGGCCGACGCTTCCGATCCCCCCTGTCCTGGCATACGGTGCTCACTTCGGGGAAAGTTTGGCTGGCCTGGCCGGACCAGTGCTTCGCCGTAGGCAAAGGGCAGTACCTCTGGTGCTTCGCAGGCTCCAGGCCCGATGGCGAGCGGTGGAATCCGTGCCGCCCTAGGAGACGAACTCATCTTCCCCCTCCGGGGTCAGCGTCAGCTTGCCTTCGGCTTCCAGCTTGCGCGCCACGGCGACCGCTTCCAGTTGCGCCTTGTTGATCTCTTTCGACTTCACCGGCCCCAGCACCTCCATATCTTCTTTCAGCATTTCCACCGCCCGGGAGGACATGGATTTGAAGATGTAGTTTTTCAACTCCTCTGAGGCGCCGCGCAACGCCGTAGCCAGAGTTTTCTTGTCCATTTGCCCGAGCAGCTCCCGCACTCCCGCCTCCGGAATGGTCAGCAGATCTTCAAAGGTGAACATCAGATTGCGAATCGAGAGTGCCAGCTTAGGGTCTTCGCCTTCGATCGCCTCCAAGATCGTCTTCCCGGTCGCCACATCCAGACGGTTCATCAAGTCGGCCACGCCGCGCAAGCCCGCATAGGCTCGCCGGGTTTGCTCCCCCAGAGCTTCCAGGCGCTTGTGCAAGACGATAGAAACCCGCTGCGCCATCTCCGGCGAGAACTGCCGCAGCTGCGCCAGACGCTTGATGGGTTCGGCGCGCAACTCCGGGGGCAGCTTCATCAGCACCATCGAAGCCTGCTTCGATTCGAGGTGAGCCAGGATCAGCGCGATGGTTTGCGGATGCTCGCCCTCAATAAACTTTGCCAGCTGTTGCGGATCGGCCTTGCGCAGGGAATCGAGTTTGGTGCCGCTCATTTCGGCCGCCTGCGAAACCTGGCGCAGCAAATCGTTTGCTCCCTCTTTGCCAAAGGCTTTCACCAGAATCTTGTTCGCATATTCCGTTCCTCCCTGGCTGATATAGTCGCCCGTCAGGACCAGGCGGTGAAATTCTTCGAGCACGACCAGCGCGGTCTCGGGGTTGACGTGATCGAGCGCGGTGATCTCCTTGGTCACCTGCTCCACTTCGGTCGCCGGCAAATGACGGTAGATATCGCTGGCCGCGTCTTCCCCCAGAATCACCATCAGGATGGCAGCTTTGCGCAAACCGGGAACTGGGGCGGTGGCAGTCATGAATCCTGATCCTCGCGCACCCAGGACTCGACCAGGCGGCTGGCCGCCGCCGGCTCGGCCTTCACCTTATCGGTCAGCATGCGCCTCAGCTGGTTGGCCCGCTGTCCTTCTCCGGCCGGCTGTCCAGCCTCCTCGAGGGGGCTCAGCACACCCGACGCGGACGAGGGTTTCAAGGAATTCCGTTGCGCAATTTTTCCTGGCAGCTCGCGGAAGGCGGCAATAGCCTGCTTCTTCACCGGACGCAAGATCAGGGCATAGACCACAAGGAAAAGAGCAGCCAGTCCCACGTAGCGCAAAATCCAGGACCAGGGCTCGAGCAGATGGCGCCAGTGTTCCGACTTCGTCGGAGACTGCGGAGTTTCGAGGGGCATCTCCTGAAAGGAAAGATTCTCCACCGCCAATACATCGCCGCGCTGCGCGTCCACTCCGATCGCGGCCCGGGCCAGCTGTTCGATCTCCTTCATTTCGTCGGCCGTGCGCTTGCGCCGCGTGCTGGTGCGCTTGCCGGCCTGCTCCGTCCACTCAACGGCATCATCGACTAAGACAGCCGCAGCGATCCGGCGCACCCGTCCGGCAGGCTCCAGGCTGCGATGCACGCTCTTGCTGATGGCATAGGTCGTCGAATCCGATTTGGAGGCGGAGTGCTCGGCGCTCGCGGCTGCAGCCGGCGCCGGCGTGCCGGAAGGAACGTTGCTGGCCGTTCCCGGCACTCCTGCCGGAGCCTCGCCCACAGAACTTTCTTCCGAATGTTCCTGGGTCAGAGCGGTAGGAGTCTTCGGATCGTAGGTCTCCTGGGTTTCTTCGCTCGTCCCCAGATCGTATTCGACGTGCACGCTGGCGCGCACATGGTCGGCACCCACCACCGGTTCGAGCGTGTGCACCAACGTCTTGGCCAGCTCTTCATCGGGGGCGTACGTCCTTCCGCCTTCCCGCCCGTGCAGCAGGGGAGTGTTGCTGTCGGTGTCGACCACGGTGACATTTTCCGGGCGCAGCCGGTCGACCGCGCTTGCCACCAGTTGCGGAATCGCCTGCTGTGCCTGCTCCGACAACCGCCCGCTGCGGGTTTTGAGAATCACCGCCGCCTTGGCTTCGTGCGCCTGCTCGGTAAAGAGCGACTCCTCGGGCAGAACCAGGTGAACTCGTACCCCTTCTACCTCGCTCAGAGTCGCGAGCGTACGCTCCAGTTCGCCTTCGAGGGCGCGCTGGTAGTTCACCTTTTCGGTGAAGTCCGATCCCGCCCAGTTGGGCGTATCGAACAATTCAAATCCCATGCGCGCGCTGCGCGGCAAACCGGCCGCCGCCGTTTCCAGGCGGCTGGCATCCAGCTTGTCCTCCGGAACCAGCAGGCTGCCTCCGTCGGACGAGATCTGGTGAGGAATATTTTTTGCTGCCAGCTTGCTTCCGAGCGCCTGCGCTTCCTCGGGCCGCAGTCCGGAATACAGGGTCACGTATTTCGGCTGCCCCAGCAGCGTCACGAACACCCACAGGGTTCCCGCGACCAGGACCATCCCGGCTCCCATCCACATGCGCTGCGGGAAGCTCAGACCTTGGAAGAACTGTCCCAGACGGGCGAGAACGTCCTCGAAGGATTGAATTTTTTCATCGGCCATCGCTTGCCTGCCGCGCGGAGAAGCTTCCAACCTCCAGTCGAATGCTCCCTACGCCGATCTTTCCACCTAGAACTGCATGCCCCTTAGAACTGCATGCGCGAAATCTCCTGATAGGCGGAAACAATCTTGTTGCGCACCTGCATCATGAGTTGAAAAGAAAGGTCCGCCTTTTCCACCGCGATCAGGGCGGTATGCACGTCGGCTCCGCTGCCTTCGAGCACACTCGCCACCTTCGTCTCCGACTGGGTTTGCAACTCTCCCATCTCATCCATCGCGCTGCGCAGCGTGTCGGCAAAGCCGCTGCCGCCCGCGACCGGAGATCCGGTCGTCGCGCTTTCGATCTCGGCGGGAAGAATGCGCAACGAAGATACTGGGCTGCTCATGGTGGTTGTCTCCTGAACCGGCTCTCCCACTACGTCAGAATCTGCAGCGACTGCTGCAGCATGCTCTTCGACGCCTGCACCGCCGCGGCATTCAATTGATAGGCGCGCACCGCGCTCAGCAGGTCGGCCATCTCCATCACCGGATTTACATTGGGATAGGTGACATAACCCGCCGTATCCGCATCGGGATGCCCCGGCTCGTAGCGTCGCGGCATCGGCGATGCATCCGCCACGACGCGCTCGACCCGCACTCCGCCGTCCGGCGTTGCCTTCCGTAGTCCCGCGAGCATCATGGGGAATCGCGGCATGGGCTGGGCGCGAAATACCAGCATCTGCCGGCGATAGGCGCCGCCCTGCGGCGTGCGCGTGGTTTCTGCATTGGCCATATTTGCGGCCACCACCTCGGCGCGCCAGCGCTCCGCCCCCAGCGCCGAGCCGCTTAATTCGAGCATGCCAAATAAATTCATGACGATGTACCTCCTGAGTTGATGGCTTGCGAAATCTGGTGGAACTGATCTTTTAACAGCTGCACTCCCAGGCCGAATTTCATCTGGGTCTCGGCCAGCAGCAGGCTTTCGCGTTCCACGTTCACGTTGTTGCCGTCAGGACGCTCGAGCAGCCCGTGCACTTGCCGCACGACGGGAGTGTTCGAGGCGTAGGCGAGACGTCCTTCGTCCTGCTCGAGGCCCACGCGCACCAGTTCGGCGCGGAAGTCAAGATCGCGCGTGCGATAGCCGGGGGTATCAATGTTGGCCAGGTTCGAAGCGATCAACTTATGCCGGGCCACGTTCACATCCAGAAAGCGGCTGAGTACCTCGGTCATCGGGGTATCAATCATGCCAGGTTTAATCATGGACATAGCTGCTCCAGCTCGGCAGCCCATAGCTGCGAATCTTGTTGCGCACCGTGCGCAGGCTGATTCCCAGGAGTTCGGCAGCCTGGGAACGGTTTCCTCTGGTGGCATCGAGCGTCATCTCGAGGAGCTTGCGCTCCATATTTTCGAGAGATACGCCCGCCCGCAGGTGATCATCACCGTCGCGCTTTAATTTTTCCGCAGACTCGGCTTCGTTCCTCTCCGCCTCGCTCTTCCCAGCCTCCAGCTCATCCCACGCAGCACCCTCCAGGCCTTCCCGGCCGATCTCCGCTCCGGTCGCGAGCGCGGCCGCGCGGCGCACGCAGTTCGCCAGCTCCCGCACATTGCCCGGCCAGTCATGGTTTTGCAGGCGATCCAGGAATTCCCCGGTCAGGCGCAGACTCCTGCCCTGCGGCCCGTACAAGCGGGCAAAATGCTCGGCCAGTTCGCCAATATCTTCGCGGCGCTCGCGTAACGGCGGCAGGCTCAAGGCAATCACGTTCAGCCGGTAATAAAGGTCGGCGCGAAACTTTCCTTCGCGCACCAGTTCGGAGAGCTGCCTGTTGGTGGTCGAGATCACCCGCAGGTCGACGTGCACGCTGCGCGTGTCGCCCAGCCGGTCGAATTCCCGCTCCTGCAGAACCCGCAACAGCTTGGGCTGCAGCCCCAGCGGCATCTCCCCCACTTCATCGAGCAGCAGCGACCCCCGGTGCGCTAGCTCGAAGCGGCCCGGCTTCGAGACCAAGGCTCCGGTGAAGGCGCCGCGGGCGTATCCGAACAATTCGCTCTCCAGCAAGGTCTCGGGAAAGGCGGCACAATTGACTGCGATAAAAGGACGATCCCGCCGCGGGCTCAGGCGATGGATCAGGCGGGCTACAAGTTCCTTGCCGGTGCCGCTCTCAGCTTCGATCAACACGTCGGCATCGCTCGCCGCTGCCTGCCGCGCGCGGTCGAGGGCCCGCAACCAGCCTGGAGCGTGCCCCGCCAAGGCCTGCGCCGCATCGGCCTGGGTGCGAGCCTGCGCCAGGATGCGCTCCGCCGCCTGCTCCAGTTGTTCAAACGATACCGGCTTGACCAGATAGTCGCAGGCTCCGCCCTTCATAGCTGTCACCGCGTCGGGCACGCTGGCGAAGGCGGTCAGCAGGATCACCGCGGTATGCGGCGCGAGAGAGCGCGCCTCGCGCATCACGGCAAAGCCGTCGGCGCCGGACATGCGAATATCGGTCACCACCAGGGGATGAAGCACCTGGCGGAATTTTTCGAGCGCCTCGGCCGCATTGGCCGCCGTATCCACTTGCCAGCCGCGCCGCACGAAGTGAGCTTCGAGGGCCGCCCGCATCCCGGCCTCGTCATCCACCACCAAGACTCGATTCATTCCGCCCCCTCTGGCCACGCTTTTTCCTTTCGCGCTTTTTCGTGCCGCGCTTGCTCTTGTCGCGTCACGCCCGGCAGAGGAAATGTCAACCGGAAGCTGGCTCCGGCGCCGTGACGGTTTGCGGCGGCGAGCGAACCGCCGTGCTGCTCGACGATCTTGCGGCACACGGCCAGTCCCAGCCCCGGGCTTCCCGGGCGCGTGCTGAATCCCGCTTCGAAAATTCTTGCGGCTTCCTCCGGCGGAATCCCTGGACCGGTGTCGCTGACGCAAATCGCCACTGCGGTCGCGCCCCCTTGCTGAATCTTGCGCCCCGCAATCTCCACCCAGCCTCCGCCGGGCATGGCGCGAAGCGCGTTGAGCACCAGGTTCAGCAGCACTTGTTCCAGGCGATGACGGTCGGCGGGAAACCACACGCCCTGCAGCTGGTTGCGCAGACATAATTCGACGCGCGCCTGGTGCGCCATCGGCAGCAGGAACCCGCCTGCCCAATCGAGCAGGCGGCCCAGGTCGGTGGGCACGCGTTCGGGGGCGGGCAGGCTGTGGAAGTGCAGCACATTATTTACGGTCGCTGCGAGAGTTCGCAGTCCAGCCTGCACATGCTCGACCCACTGGCGACATTCGGCGGAGAGTCCCGCCTCGGCCAGCAAGCCGGCGAACAATTCCAGGCTGCCCAGTGGATTGCGAATTTCATGCGCCAGAATTGCAGCCATCTCGGCCAGCGCCTGCTCCCGCCGCAGTCGGTCGCGCTCCGTCGCCAGCCGCTTGGCGTCGCTCACGTCCCGCAGGATGAAGATCGATGCGCGATCGCTGCCGCCCTCTTGCTCCCTCTCTTTCCCGTTTTCGTTTCCTTTTTCTTGGACCGTCTTCTCCTTGACCGTCGCGTGCCGCACCGCAAGCCAAAATTCATTTCCGCTGGCATCAAGGAAGCAATGCTCCTGCTCAGCGGACTCAGAGCGGGCGCGCTCCAGAAGTTCGCGCAGTTCGTCCGGCACCCCTCGCAGCGACTCCAATTCCGAGACACAATTCGGACCTGCAGTCGACTCGATCGAGATGGCCCGAAGCAGCCGCCGCGCCTCGGGATTCGCCCGGTTGATCGTGCCCTGCCCGCTCGCCACCAGCACGCCGCAGGGAAGCCCGTCCAGAATACGATCCAGGTGCCGCCGCATCTCGCGATTCTCTTCCAGGCTGCGCTCCAGCCCGGCGTTGCTCTGCGCCAACTCCCCATGCAGCCGCTCGACTTCGGAACGCAGCATGGCGTAAGAGCGCTCCAGGGAATCAGAGGCTTCGGCAAAGGAGCGGAATGCCTGCAAGAGAGATTGCTGATTTTCCCCGGGCATGGTTTCCCCGCCTGCTGAATGAGAAGTGAGGATAGGCAAGGAAGTCATAGCTGTAGGCAACGTTTGCACGGTTGGGGCCGGAACGGGAGGTGGTCGCCTAAGATTCTTCTTAGCTCGCCAGCCCGGCGCACGGGAGGGATCGGACCGCGGTCTGCGCGTGCGGGTGCTCGAAGGGAAAGTAGAGATGCTCGGCAAGAAGCGTCTCTCCATTCTCCACCAGAATCGAAGCCCGCTCCATGACGTGCTGCAACTCGCGGACGTTGCCCTTCCAGGGATGGGCTTCAAGAATGCGAATCGCTTCGCCGCTCAGGCGCGGACAGGTTCCGCCGATGGCGGTCGCCATGCAAGCCAGAAAGTACTCCGCCAAGGGAATGATGTCGGCCCGGCGTTCGCTGAGCGGCGGCAGCTCCAGGGGAAAAGCGGAAAGACGATAGAATAGATCCTCACGAAATTCTCCCCGGCCTGCCCGGCCTGCGAGGTCGACGTTGCTCGCGGCAATCACACGCACATCAACCCGGGTGATTTCGGCCGTACCCAGGCGCTGCACCTCTTTCTGCTCCAGAAATCGCAGCAGTTTGGCTTGCATGCCCAGCGGCAGTTCGCTCACCTCATCCAGAAAAAGCGTGCCCCCGTGCGCTGCTGGAATCCGCCCCAGCTGCGCCTGCACGGCCCCGGTGAACGCGCCCCGCGCATGGCCAAACAGCTCCGACTCGAGCAGCGCTTCCGGAATGGCAGCACAGTTTACCGCGATGAAAGCTTTCGCCGCCCGCGGACTCAGCTGATGCAACGCGCGTGCCACGAGTTCCTTGCCGCTTCCCGTAGCACCGACGACCAGCACGGTGGTGGCACGCGAAGCCACGAGCCGAGCCAGGCGGTATACGCGCTGCATCGCTTCGCTCTGCCCGATCATACCGGGCAACGGCTCCGACTGCGCTCGATCACCGCTCTTCCGCGAGCCTTCCTGCGTCGTCGCTCGCGCCGTCGCCGTCGCGGGCTGGCTGGCATCGGACGGGCAGACCTTTTCTACGTGTTCGGCTGAGAATCCCGTAGTGGAATCCAGCAGCACCACCTGAATTCCGGGAAATCTTTTCTGGATAATCGCGATCAGCTCTTCGGTATCCAGATCGGAGACTCGCCGGTCAAGAAACAGCATCTGCCAGTCTCCTTTTTCGAGCTTGGCCAAAGCGGCCGCCCCACCCAACACCTGTTGCACCGGGCGGCAGCGCCCGTTCAGACGATCCACCACCTGCTCCCGGAAAGCGCTGCTGGGGCTCGCAATCAGCGCACCTCCAGCCACCGCGGCGATACTCGGGAATGTCGTCATGGCGCTCATTGGAGTCTCCTTATTCGACTGACTGGTGTGAAACTCCCGGCAGCCGGAGCGACAACGTTTCCATCGCTTCGATCGCCTCTCGTTCCCATTCCGCTCCGGCGCGCTCCAGGCGCGCTCGCGCAATCAACAACCCCAGCTCAGGCCGCGAGAGCGCAGATCCTGAACCTTCCGACTGCCATTGCATCCGAAGCTGCATGCCGCTCGACTGGCAATACGTTTCAATCTGAAGCGCTGTTCCCCGCGAGGCCAGACTCACCACCGAATCAACGAGTCGGAACATTGCACTCGCCATTTCCGCTCGTCTGGCCCTCACCACACAAGAAGTCTCCGGACCCGCCAAAAAGAAGGTGCGAACGCCTTTGACCTCCGCCACCGGCTTAAGCTCTTCGACCGCTTCCTGCAAAAGATTGGTCAGTTCGATGGTCTCCGGCTTCGTATCTTTCTCTTCCCCGATGTCGGCAATCTCCCGCATTGCCTCCACCAGAGCCCGCATGCGCCCGGTCAGGGTAAGCCCCTCACGCAGTCCTTGTACGTACTGTCCCGCTGTGCGCGGACTCGCCAGCGCCACCTCCATCGAACATTGCAATCCGGTCAACGGCTGATTCAGAGCATGCAGCAGCTGCGCCATCGGACTGCGGCTCGCCATTTTCTGTGAGGCGCTGGCAGCCGTACTCATGCCGGCACTTCGGCATCACTGCTCAACTCATAACCCACGCCGCGCACCGTATGAATCAGTTTTCGCGCGTGTCCATCGTCCACTTTGCGCCGCAAGTAATTAATGTAGACGTCCACTACATTTGTAGTTGTATCGAAGGTGAG
>Ga0209040_10002913_pt1 | contig 13192 bp, 24 predicted proteins | sample BogFormECP12_OM3_FD_188240 | JGI IMG/M metagenome (GOLD analysis project Ga0209040, IMG submission 188240) | Bog forest soil microbial communities from Calvert Island, British Columbia, Canada - ECP12_OM3 (SPAdes) (version 2) | ecosystem: Environmental > Aquatic > Freshwater > Wetlands > Bog ... | reverse complement strand
GGTGCGTCGTGACCGGAGGGCAAGTCACGATTGGCGTGTGCGTCACGATTGGTGGGGGAGTTACCTTAATCGGTTCGACGTTAACGGGGGGCTGCCGGAATGCGTGAAGCTGCTCTTCTTGAGCTGTGACCATGGGGCCATGATAGTGCTCGAAACGGGCGAGATTTCCCGTCTCCAGTGCGTTATCAAAGTGGCTAGAGACCATGTTCCAGAAAGGCGTATCTGGAATGATCCCGCCGTTGTCGGCCACGACACGTTCTTCGGCTTCCCAAACCTTCAGTGAAATTCCGCTCATGCGTCACCTCTTTCTTGTGGTAGGATTCGGTTGACCGCATCCATTGCTTCGCGATTCGTGTAGCCTTCCGTGCGGAACGCTGCATAGAGCGAACCTCGATCCGCAGCGTTTCGTTTCACTCCAAGCATCTGGAGGCCCGCTGACGCGGTCTCAATAATCCGGAGGTAGGAATGGATCACATCGCCTTCGGATGTCTTCCGTGGCATCCCATGGGCGTTCCCGGAGATCCGCTCAAAACGACGTTTCCACATGGCTATCAGGGACCTCCGCCGGTTGCATGTGTCGTTTGAGTTGCTGTGGCTGTGGTATTGGTCTCAGAACGATGTTCCTTTCGTACTCACAGAGGAATGCTGCCTCTAGTTCTGCCTGTGCCGAAAGCCGCTCGGTCTCGTTTTGGATTCCCGCGATCCAAACCCGGAACTCGCGATAGTGTCCATTGCAGCAACGGCAATGGCATGCTTTGCCATGGAAAGGAGTGTGTTGACTCATAGGGGTTCCCCCGATAAGATCTAAGTGGGATGTTGGTTTGAATTGTCACTTCATGCCCATTGGTCGGGGCGGCGGTAGCGAGGTTTCGATTGGAAGTTCGACCCCGCCCACCGTCGACTCCGATGCCATGCATACCAGAGTTGACGAACTCGGTCGGCGAATCTTCGACGTCTTGAGCCATCCCTAGGCCAACTCCGAATCGTCGAAGGTTTCGCAGGAGGATCCGTTCTCCCCAGGATGATCCCAGGTCGATGCCAGAAATTTGTTGATGACGTCGGGATCTGGATTGCGGTCCTCAAGGATTTCCATTGCTGCCTGGTAGGCGGCAGCATCGATTTCTTGGGCGCGTGTCAGAGAGTTATGGCTTGTTGCCTTTTCGATCTCTTCTGGACTCAATCCGGGAATTTTGAAGAGGTCAATGATAGGCTTGACTGTCGCATGCCCCGATTCGATGTTCAGGACATAGTCATGAGTTTTTCGTAGGCTGTCGCTGATGGTGTCATAAGCAAAGCCTAGAACTGTTGAACTTTCGATGCCGCGAAGGTAAGCAGACAGGATGAGTTCGAGGTAATCGAATTCTTTGTCTGACTCGGACTGCTTCTGGTAAAGCAGGTCGATTTGATCGAGACGCTTTTGCGTCTCATGTTGCAGTTGAGCAAGCCGATTAAAGACTTGCTGGGGATCCGTGCAGTCGATCTCGGTTTTCATGGCTTTGAATTCCTCGGTTTCTTGGAGAGAATTTTCTGGAGTGTGCGACGAACTGTGACTGATGGTCGAGCGCCAGTTTCTTCCTCGATTCTTTTCAGCCAGTCCCACAATTCAGGAGTTAGAGACAGCGTGGTTCGACGCTGTTTCCCACCCCCATGTGGTCCAGTTTTTGTTTTCTTGTGTTCGACCATCAGTCCTCCTTTTGTCACACCAGTCACACCCGACACCCAAACGATACGACAAAGTGATCACTCTGTCAAGGGATAGTTTGACGTCTTGCCGAGTGATCACTCTTAAGTCAATGACTTGACAAGAGATAAATTTTTCGTAAGACTGATTTCCATGAGAAATCCGACAGGGGACGAAAAGATTCAGGCGCAGAGTATCCCCGAGATCGGGGACTTTCTGGACGCTGAGTACAAGCGACTTTCTCGCCTCTTGTAAAGCCACCCATAAGGAACGCGTTGTCGATACCCTGGCGGTACGCGGGTATGGAGTCCTATGGTTTCTTGTGGTGCGGTATGGATGTCTGGGCGCGGGACCAAGAACTTACCTGGTTCGCCGTAATCCTATGTTGCCCTGTGGTATCCAGTGGCGGTCTATGGCGAAGTGAAAGTGCCCCCCGTAGGACTCGAACCTACAACCCGCTGATTAAGAGTCAGTAGACGCAATAGATATAACCCTAGAATTGACTAGATATTGCGTCTATTTCTGTTAATTGTCGTACCCCTAGCGATACCAGTTGCGAATAAAGGGCAATTTTCCTGGTGGTAGTATTGGATATTATGGATAGGAGGTTTATCTTGTGGTAGGGGATTTGGTTCGTGATTTTGAGGGATTTCATGTTTACGTCGACGGAAGAGCATGATCTGGCGGCGCGGATCAAGGCTGGCGACCTGGTAGCCCGGGAAGCCTTGATTCTGGCTAACCTTGCGCTGGTAGTGAACATCGCCAAGCGTTATTACTCTAACGGGGCTACCCTCGACGACCTGATTCAAGAGGGCAATCGCGGGCTGATTTATGCCGTGGATCGATATGACCCTCAGACTCACAACACTCGCTTTTCAACGTATGCGAGTTACTGGATCAGCAACATGATATATCGGACCGTCGTGGCCAACTTTTCGCTGATCCGTATTCCCGGCTACATTTTTAGGATGAATGCTCTGTCGCAAGAGGTCCCAGACGAGCCACACGCCGGGAATGAGATCATGCATGAAGATTGCGTGCCGATCGATCTCGGTCCTCGCATGGAGATCTCCCCTCGTCATCGTCAGCTCTTGAAACAGGCTATGATATCTCGGGTGTCGTATTGTGTGAATGATGACGACAGTGATGAGACCGATCTAGATGAGGCGCTTATCGGCTGCTGTTATCCAGAGGACGACTTGGAGGCAGCCGAGAAACTTGATGCGTTGTATGAGGCGCTCGCCAAATTGACTAAGTTTGAAAGAATGATAATTTCTTATCGTTTTGGTTTGGACGACAAGTCGGAAAAATCGATGAGCTATCGTCGAATCGCCAGGAAACTCAGGGTCCCATTCAGCCGCGTGCAACGCATTGGCAATTTGGCGTTAGAGAAACTGCGAGCTTTTTTTCGAGATTATGATTCGGTCCATGAAACGGTTGCGCGATTTGTGGGATAGATGGCGATTTATCTTCAAGCAGGGGAATCGGTAATGGCTATATTCACTGACAAGCATAGACCGCTGCAAGATTGCGTGCGGTATACGATCTAATTGGGGGATATGGCTATGAGTGAAATGTTTGTAGAGGGTGATCTGGTTAGAGTCAGACTCGATCCCAGAGTCTGGAAGATCGTCGCGATTTTCCCGAAGTGGAATGTCGCAATCCTAGAGCCTACCGGTGAATCGCGTGTGTTCAGTCGCGAGGTGACGATTGATAGTTTAGTGCGGGCCAATAGCATGGAGCATTGATGACACCAAGCTTTAATGGCAGCGGTGCCGTGGCAATAGGTGTCGGTACCGCAACTGCAATGTTCGGGGTTATTGATCAGAATACATGGGCTGTGTGTACGGGTGCAGCAATCGGAGCAGGGACAGTTGTGTGGACTTTTGGTTACTGGCTAAGAGATCGAACTTTGGTCTATCTGAGAAATCAGGCTAAGGAACTGGCCGACGAGCTAGAACTGATTACTCTTAATCGCCAAAAGAACATAGATCAGCAGATTGTTTTGCTTCGTGATCGCCTTGATGAGGTGCTTCGAGATCGAGACCGAGAGATCGAAAGAAGCAACCAGATGTTCGATCGATTTTCGATTCTTGTCAGGATGATCGAGGAGAATGGAATTGTCCAGGACAATGAAAAATACTGCGGTTGAATCTCTGCTTTTGTTGGGACCTATTTGCGTGGCATTGGGACTCATTGGGGTCATTTTTCAGGTGCAAGAGTCACGTCAAAGCCTGGATCGTCATGTTGTAAGTTTTCGACAGCAAGACGAACGGTGGGAAGAGGTTTTCAAAGAGATTCGCGAACATGTGAAATCTCACGAATCTAGCATGAAGCTTGAAAAGAATGACCTCGACCAGATTTTACACTGGCAACAGGAAATCCTCGCGGCGATCCGCGAGCGAAAACTGGGCGAGATGATGACCAGACGGGTACCTAGAAACTGGCTATCGGGAGAATCAAATGAGTTTGCTGGCGAGCTTGCGACGGACATGCCGACCGGGCGTTGAGCATCTTGAGGGCCGGATTTCCCTTTCAGGATTTATGGCCTATCCAGTGGCTTCTCATCCGGTGATGGTCCATCCGGACTCAATGGTGATTCTAGGCAATCCTCCTCGTCCGCCGGGAATCAATCCCGCCACGACGCCGCCCTATTTTACGAATCCCTACGTGCCCTACTACGGTGGGGTTCCGTCTTCCGATCCGGTTGCGTAACTGGAGTCACCTCCATGCATGAACTGAGAGTGATTATTTTGTTTGGGATCCTCTCAAGTGCCATCACCTACGTGGTGCTGACATTCTGCTATTCCGGCAAGCTGAGAGCGCTGGACCGGTCTGATGAAGGTCCGCATCGCACCAACTGGCCCGGGAAGTGAGGGACATAGTGAGCGAGATCATCAAAACTTCCTGCGATTTCACGTTCCGGGGTTGGCCGCCAGAACTATGGCAGGAGGCCAGACAGGCTACGTTTGATATTCAGCGGAAAATGAAATCGTTGCGAGAACATTCCAGCACCGGGGTAGAGCTGGTGATGGAATGCCAGAGGGCGCCGAATGCTGTTGGGAGCACGCGCTTGGCGCCCTCTGGATTTGATCTTGAGAAGCATTCTGGCTATCTGGAGTCTCCATGAAGCGGGCCTTGGATGTTGCACTGGCTGTAGGATTGATCGTTGCGGCTGTGGCTGTTTTGCCAATCGCTATCGTTCTGTCTTGGGTTCCTTTGATTTTCTGCAAGCAGGATGGCTAGTAGCATAGTCAAGAAACGTGGGTAATCCGAATCCTTCACCTGAAAATCGGTTTCAACCCGGTCAATCGGGAAATCCGGCTGGTTCGTCGCGCAAGGCTCGGTTGACAGCCAGACTCAAGGAACTTCTCAATGATGAAGCGTTTCTGGATGTGGGTATAAGCAAGGCATTGGATGGAGACTTTAATTTCTGGCGGTATCTCTACGATCGGGTAGACGGGCTAATACCGAAACCCGAGGAGTCGCTTACAGAGCTAGATGAATTGAACGAGGTTATCGAAGAGGCGCAGGCTGAATACGATCGAGCGCAAGAAGCTGAAAGAAGAGCTGGTAAAGTGCCGTGATGATCCACACAGGTTTCATGAAACCTTGCTCTCTAAGAAGCGGCTGTCCGGCGAGCGGATGCGGCCGTCTTATTGGAGTCGGCAACGTGAGATCTGCGATGCCGTGGTGAAGTATCGGACCACGGTCGTCTATACCGGGAATATGACCGGCAAGGACTATCTGGTCGGGGGCTTGATTCCATGGTGGCTGCAGACGCGCGACAACAGCCTGGTGATTGTCACCGGTCCGACCCAGACAGTTCTCGGGACCATCACGTGGAAGGAAGTGCGAAGGGCGCTGGCGGCTTCTGTGTTGCCATCCCCGAGGATCTCGAGCGGAATTACCACTTCACCGGCACTCGTTCAGCAGAAACCTGGACACCATGCTCTCGGCTATTCTACCACTTCGGTGGAGCGAGCGAGCGGTCAGCACTCTCGGCATCTGTTTGTGATTGTGGAAGAAGCTTCGGGCGTTGAAGATGAGATTTGGGATGCGATCGAGAGCCTTGGATACGAGCGACTGCTGGCCATCGGCAACCCGATTCGGGCCGACGGGCGGTTTGTTCAGCTCATCAGGCAAGCGGAGTCTGATGCCAGGGACGGCATCTCGCCCAATCTCGCTACGACGGCAATTCAAATCCCCAGTACGGATTCACCGCATGCTAGTCTCGAAAAGTCCCCTTATGGATTGGCTGATAGAACGTGGTTGGAAGCGAGTTACCGGCGATACAGGAGGGACTCTCTCTGGGTACGCTCGCACATCGACGCTAAAATCCCCGAAGTCTCCGCCGATCAGCTCATCCCCGAGTCCTGGCTCGACTACGCAGCAGCTCAATCCCGAGCGAGCTTACTTCCTAACCATCCAGTGCATCAAACGCGGCGTATCGCCGTCGATCTCGGTGAGGGTGTGGGACGGGACAGCTCTTGTGTCCTCGTTCGAGACGACCTTGGAATCTTGGAATGTGTTGTTGGAAGCTCTATCGGCCTTGCTGAGGCTGCCTCAATCATGAGTAACCTCGGACGCAAGTACAACATCCCGACGGCTCGCATGAGCTATGACAAGCTGGGGATTGGCAAAGGCATGCCCAACCAACTTGTGCGATATAACCTCGAGAACGCGGTAGCTTACGCAGGGGAAGCTAGTCCGAGCGATAGGCACTCGTTTACCAATCTGCGGTCTGAGGCTGCCTGGAAGCTCCGCCAGCGGCTCGATCCCCAGCACGTGCCTGACATGCGTGCTCCGCACAATAGCCAGTCTCCGTTCTGCATCCCACCGGCCGCTTGGTGGGGTCGACTGCGCGAGGAGCTACGTCCGTTGACGTACGAATGCCAGGGCAAGCTTGTGAAGCTGTTACCCAAGAAGGATTGGACCGAGGTCCTCGGGCATTCGCCCGACGTGGCCGATGCGCTGATCCAAAGTTTTTCCATGTGAGAAGGAGAAATCAATGTCAACTAATCTCCAGACAGTTTCCGTAGGTCAGAATGTTGACGGCACAATCTCGGCAAGTGCAACCGTCGATCCGGCCGTAATCAAGGCAATCAACTGGTCGGCTCTATTCCAGGCAATCGTGGCTGCCATGCCGGCAATCCTCGCAATTATCGCAGCGTTCACCGGCGCATCCCCGGCCCCGGTCCCATTCCCAGTCCCACATAAGACGGACCTATGAGCAATTACGTGCAGAGAGAGTTTGATCGCCAGGGTCGGGATCGGTATCGATCGAATCCCTATGAGCCTGGAGATCTAGTTTCCACTCCCTATGCGCGTGAGCGGGTCATGGTCCTGAGAGTGGATGATAATAGCGTGTGGGTAAAGACTGGCCACCTTGAGAAGTGTCGCGTCCTGCTTGACCTGGTAGGAATGTAATGCCAAAGCCTCCCGTCAACTTGAGCCGTTACATTGAGGAGTGCGAGGCAGGTTTGCCCAACGCTAAGGTCGACATCGACAGCGCCATGAAGCGGCAGGCGTTCTTTGATTTCGATGGGTTCCGTTATGAAGCGGACTTTAAGCGTGACGCCGAGTCATCCTTCGACTACCAGGGCCGGCCGCATAGGCCATCTGGCTTCCTACGCGAATGCATAGAGATCCTGACCGAGGATGTCTACTCTCCCGGGCCATCCCGAGAATGGTCCGACAAGGGTGGAGATGATCTGCTTCAGCAGGTTTATCGAGACAACCACATCGACGCCATGATGGCCGAGGCCGAGCGGCTATGCACGCTCAACGACATTGCAGCCATCCAGGTAGATGCAGGCGAAGGAGACTTCGCTGCCAAGCCAATCACGTACCGGCTGTGGGGTCGCGAGCAGTTTCATGCTTGGACAGATCCTGACGATGTGACCCGTCCGATTGCGGTTGTCACGATCGATAAGTTCGACCTACAGACTCGATTTAGATTGTGGAACGAGGAAGTGGTTATCACCTTCCTCACGAAAAAGGCTAACGAGATGAAGGGTGGTCGGGTTGCCTACCAGGTCGGGCCCCCCGAGCCGCACGATTACGGGACGATCCCCTTCAGCTACGTTCCCTACACGTTGCAGATCAGGGACTTTTGGGTAAGTTCGATCGGTGATCTGCTGGGCAAGGTGGAGATCCGGATCGACGATCGGCTCTGCTTGCTCGACGAAAGCATAAGCAAGCACCTCAACCCAATACCCGTCGCTGAGGGCGTACCCGATGCCTGGAAGCCGATTGTGGAAGCCAATCGCTTCATGCGGATGCCACTGGCTGCGCCGCGGATCGGAGCTACCGGCGGGTACGAACCGGGCGAGCGGGCCAGACTCTACTTCCTCGAGCGGCGGATCGATGTAGCCGGTGCCTGGGAGGACTGCACGAACTATATTAACCAGGCCCTTACGGCGGCTCGCGTGCCGCTCACGGCTGCTCGGATGGAACAGGCTGGCGTGGCCAGCGGGATCTCGCTTCTGGTTGAGCATGCTCCTTTGCTGAAAAGGGCCCAAAAGCGGCAAGGTGCGTACAAGGTTCATGAAACTTCTCTCGCCAAGAAGACTCTGGTTTGTGCTGGCAATCACTATGGTAAGCCTGCGCTCGTGACCTCAGCAACTGCTGGAGATTTGCTTCTTGGATGGCCGCAAGCCTCGGTTCCGATCCAGACTCCCGACCAGCTCGAGATGGTTCAGGCTGAGATTCGGGGCGGGTTCAAGAGCTACTTTCAGGGCCTACAGCAATGGTATGGCTTGGGTCGCGACGAGGCCGTGGAGATGGCCAAGGCCATCGAGGTGGACAACGCCGAGTTGGCCAAGATTGCACCGTCGCTCGTAGAAGTGAGTGAGAATGAGCCAGAGTTGCCAGGTCAGCAGGGTCAAGACGATGAGGAGCCAGCCAATTGAATCGACTTCGTCCAAGTCTCGATCAGCTCGAAAGCAGGGATCTGATGAGCGCGTTTAGCGGCACCAGTGCTGCGGGTTTCACCGGTGGAAATCACGTGGGATGGCTCCCTTTCAGGGACACCGCGATCGTCGTTCTGGATGGTGTGAATCAAGGTTCGCTTCCCATGTATGGATCGCTCACTCGCGAAGCTAGCGGGAGTTACAGCGGGACTATCCAGATTGACGGGAACAAGCTATTGCAAGTCTACGGACCGCTCGCAGACCTCAATTACACTGTGATCGAAGGCTCACCGCTGGGAGCCAAGGGAACGCTTGTGTTCACCGAATATCGAGATGGACAGAATCGGATCGTATTTCCATGAATGTGAACCCCGCAGTTGTCATGGCTCTGCAAGCTGCTCACGACCTCGAGGCAACAGCCTCGGAGAAATGGCATAAGCAGGAGCATCAGTGGAAGCAGGGACGCGGCAAGTACCCCGGCCTTGGTCGTTGGTTTGATCGTCGCCACAAGGAAGCCTATTGCCGCCAGCACGATCTGCGATCGGTCATGATCGGTCAGGACATCTACGTCGAGACGGACCTGGGTGACACCAGCTACACGGACAGCCCGGGAGAGGCGATTGATCAGGCGATTGAGTTGCTGGGAAAGCTAGCGGCTGCTCACCAAGTAGTCAACGACGTGACCCGGGACGCTGCCAAAGAATCAGAAAGCGACAGTGACAAAGCCTGGTACCGGGCGATCCGCGAGCGGTTTCATGGTTACGCTAGAGATCTCCATCAGCTCTATCGCAAGGCCGAACAGAAACAGCAGCTTCTTACCGACGTGGGGCTACAGACGTTCTTGGCGCTGCACTCGAAGGCGTGTCCAAGGTGCGGCAAGAAGCATCGGCGCAAGAAATAGGACATCGATTCAACATGGAGATAATTCAAGATGGCTGTAGATTCTAAGACCGCATCGCAGGTAGCTCCGGCCCCATCTAGTGACGCTGAGCATTTCGCTCGTCTCGGCGCGCAAAGAAAGAAGTGGAAGGATGCCGCGGCTAGGCTGACAACCGAGCGCGACGAGATCAAGAAGGAGCTGGACGAGCTGAAGGCTAAGCCCACCGACCCAACAGCCGTTCAGCTACGCGCCGAGCTACGCGAGCTAAAGCATCGCCAGGTCTTCGACCGACTGGCTCGCGAGTCTAAGGCTCGGCCTGAAGCGCTCGATGATCTCTGGAAGCTCTCTGGATATACAGCCGAGACCGATCTGGCCGATGAGGTGAAGCTGAAGGAGATGATCGAGAGCCAGGCGAAGACCAGGGCGTACCTGTTCGACAGCGGGACAGAACCGGTTAACCCCGGCGCGCAGCCGCTTGTCAAGCCGGGTGTGGGTGGCGGTCAGGGGGTGAACCCGGTCGGGGCCCCCCAGATCAGTCAGCATGACCCAAGCGACGTGAAGTTTTGGTTCTCCAACTTTGACAAGATCAGCGCGGCTGCTCAAGAACGAGTTGCCCGAGGGGAGATTTGACATGGCCAATCAACTGGTAATCGGTGGCACGACTGTGAGCCTCACGAATCCCTCCGTCATCAAGATTGAGGAATTGTCGACCCCGGCGCCTCAGGTTGCCTTCAAGTTCGCTGATGGCACACAGACCGTCATTACAACCGCGGCTGATGTCGTCGCCGCTCCGGCGGTGCTCTGTCAGCTTCAGTACGCGCTCTCCATGTACTTCCCAAAGAACCGGCCGATCGTCATCGCTCAGTAGGTTCGCTTTCATGTCGATCACGATTCAGGCGGCAACACCTTGTGGCGGTGGCACGGCAACCGTGACCTCGGGTGCGGCAACGTTCACGAAGAACGGGACGGTCCGCACAGCGATGCTCTCGGCTGGGTCATTGCCCCCATCGTCGCCGCTGTATGTGTCCATTCAGACCTCGATTGATAGCGTTACCTACGTGACTCAGGAGACGCGGGTCCTGAACGCGACGGCACCGGGCTACTTTCACAGCGACTTTCAGCTCTCGAACTACGCACAAGCGTCCGTCGTCAAGTACAAGGTCCTATTCTCCTGCGCCGGCAGTCCGGCATTTACCGTCTCGGCAATCCAAGACTGACCCAAGAAAGAATTGATCCATGTCAAATCCGTACACAGCAGTGATTCGCGTGGGTGAACAATCCGTCTCTGTGGTATTGTATATGGACCCAACAGTGGGTGGACTGCGGCATGTGACTGCTACAGCGCCATCTCCCGTGTATTATAACCAGCCGGGTCAGCCTCCCACATCGCTGGTGGTTTTTTGCCCTGATCCAAAGATCAGAGGAGTCAATCTTAACGTAGGTCCTCCGTCTGATCCGCCAGTTTCATATCAGCAGGTGGTGTCGGCGTTCTTAGGTCTCCAGAATCCAGGACCACCCTTCGAGGTGGTATTCACTTCTGATGTGACGACGGACGACTTCGGTCCCGTTTGATCACTGACCGCGGTTAATCACCGCCGAGGGGCCCGGGAAAGGCCCCGAACCGTAGACTTTCCAATCAACCGCGGTCTTTTCCCAAGGCTGCCGAGGGCGAAAGCCCGGATGAAGCTCGCGGGAGCTTCCCTTGAATAACGTCAATGCATTTCTAGAGCGGCTTACAGGAGCCGCGGGTGAGTACAACAGAGCTAAGGTGGGCACTGTCCAGGCCCTCCAATCCGTATTCCTGGACGTCCGCCCCGAGGTAGCCCGCAAGGGTCAGACGATTCGCGTCTACTTCCCGGACGTGCAGGCGTTCACCGACCAGGCGGCGAACGACTGGTTTCCGGATGACGTCAATCCGAACTACGTCGATGTGCCGTTCGGGCAGCGGCCCGGCAAGGCGATCTTGGTCCGGGACTTCGAGCAATTCCAGACCTCGACCGACATTATCGAGCAGTTCATTGACCCGAATTACAAGCGGGCGCTGGAGTATGCCAACGCCCAGATCTTCAGTCTCGTCAACACGACGAACTTCAACACCTACCCGGCAATCAACTGCTCCCAAGCGACGTTCGATATCGGGTCAGCCAAGCTCGCCTGGAACCTGCTGAAGCGGAACAAGGTTCCCATCTCGGGGCCGGGCGATTCTTCCGTGCTCTACCACACGGACGTGCACGCAAATACTTTGACGGACACGAACTGGTATCAAGAAAGCTTGGTCAGTGCCGTGCTCTCTCGGGGCGTCCGCGAGGACGCAGCCATCGTTGCTCAGAACAAGGTTGGCGGTGGCTCACTCGCGGGTGGCGACTTTGGTCGGGCCGCAGCAGGTGGCAACGTCGCTTTCCAGTTCGCCCGGCGCGATGACCAGCAGGCACCGTCTGCACCATCGGCGGTCTTGACCGGCACTTGCACTGTGACCAACGGTTCGGCAGCAGTCACAGGTAACTCGACCACGTTCACGACCCAAGCCGTTGTTGGTTCCTGGCTCACGTTCAGCTCGACCAACACGTCAATCACTGACACTGTGAGCTATCAGGTCAAGTCCGTTACTTCCGACACGGCACTTACCTTGAGCCAGAACTATGGCGGATCGCTCGGTGCCGGTTCCTACTACTACCGCACGACCTACACGGGCCTAGCCCTGCATCGCTATGCGATCGCTTTGGCCGTGCGGCCGCTGGAGATTGTGAACAACGCCGGGATCAACTCGCGGCTGATCATGATCCAGGGTCTTCCTATGCGGCTTATGCTCTCCTACCAGCACCTGAAGGCTGGCTGGCTGATGACCCTCGACTACGGCATGGTGTGCGCCGTGATTCGTCCTGACTTCGGCGTTATTCTCCAATCCTGAAAGGGGGCTCTTCATGGGTACTATTATCGCTTCTCAATCTCTCGCCGCTGGTGCAACCGTCACCAGCGCGGCCTTTCCGTTCTCGGTCTACGACGACATCACTGTTACAGTCCTGAACGGGGCTGCTGCACCGATTCAGCCGCCCCAGGTCACGCTCCTGCTCTCGCCGGACAACGTGAACTACACGGCGGTCGATCGGCGCACGACGGGCATGACCCCGTCGCAAGCGTACTATCATCTGTTCCCGCTCAGCAATTATGCGGGCTGGTCGCCGAGTGTCGGGGCCTGGGACTTCCTCTCGGGTGCCCAGCAGTTTACGGGTACGCTTTCGGGACTCACTGCCGGGGCCGTGAATGTGATCCAGTCGGCCAAGATCCAGATCGTGAATTCGGGAACCGTGAACGCGATCACCGTAGCGGCGAACGACGGATGCACGCAGAACCTAGCCGTGATTCCGCTCATTGGTACTTCTTCGACCTCTGGCGGCGGCCAGTTAGCATGGCAACCGCCGGGGGCGCAGCGGATCATCATTACTCGTGCAATCCTGGACGTCACGACACACTCGACTGGTGCGGCGAACTGGTCCATCGGTGTCGGGGCTAGCCCCACCACTTCCTATGTGACTCTTTTTCAGAACGTGATCGCGGTCGGGGCCAATATCACGCAAGACCAGATAGAGAACAATCTTTACACGGTGCAGCTCAGCACAGGAGTCGTGTCCATGGCGGCCGGCAACTATCTCACGATCAGCGCTTCGGCTACGTCCGTCGGCTTGATCGGCAACCTCTACATACAGTACCTCAAGCCGT
>Ga0209040_10002912_pt1 | contig 13192 bp, 13 predicted proteins | sample BogFormECP12_OM3_FD_188240 | JGI IMG/M metagenome (GOLD analysis project Ga0209040, IMG submission 188240) | Bog forest soil microbial communities from Calvert Island, British Columbia, Canada - ECP12_OM3 (SPAdes) (version 2) | ecosystem: Environmental > Aquatic > Freshwater > Wetlands > Bog ... | reverse complement strand
CATCCCACCGATCAGTGCGCGCCGCGATCATTTCTTCGGTAGTCACTGGCAGCAGCAGCGTTTCATCGGCCAGTGCAGCGCGGGCGTCGCTCACCAGAGATCCGCCGACCACAGCTTGCTCAAACCAGCCGCGGGCGGTCGCGTGGTTGCCCAGTGCCCGTTCGCTCCACGCCCGCGCAAGTGCCGCGTCAACCTGTATGTAGGGGTTATCGGTTTCCTGTTGAGATGAATCCGTGAGCAAGTCGATCGCGTGTTCGTAGCGGCCCAGCCGCGCTGAGGCCACCGCCGCCATGGTTGTCACCGCGGCGCGCACCTTGACCGCCAACCCCCGCTCGTAGCCCTGCGGTGGTGCGGGCGGGTGTGCTGCGGTCGTCACCACGTCCTGCCAGCGTTCTGTGACGTAAAACATGCACGTGTGCAAGAAAAGCCGCCAGTGCGCCGCCGGTCCGGTTTGTAGCGATGATTCGCCCAGCACCGCTTCAGCGTCGCCGTAGCGGCCCGCGGCGATCAGCGCCGACGCGTAGGCCAATGCGATGCCCGGGCGTGAATTGATCTCCATCACAAAATATTTCGGGCATTCTATTTGACCGGTCAGTTGGCCGTCGTCCCAGTTGACCCTGCGTGTTTCACGGAAGAGGAATCGTGAATTTTGGTGGGCGGCCTGCAGCGTGGCTAGCGCGAGGTCACCGGCGGCGATGCGTCCTAGCCACGCATCGGCCACGCTCGGGTCAGCCTGCGTCACAGACGTGAAGCCCGCCAGCGCGCCGCGCTGATCGCCGGCGCTCCATCGGCGTAGAGCGTCGTCGAACATGTCGCTGTATGCGGTCACCGGCTAAATACTCCCCCGCTCGTTAGGGCTTATCGTATCCATCCCCGATTCACTATCGGTCGGCGAAAGCTGGGGGCTGTTCTGGGCGCCGAGGGGGCCGGGGCCCGCCGGGCCAGCCGCGCGGTCGGCGTTGATCGTGTCCAAGCCAGAGCCACCTAGCCGCTGGCCGCCACTTGTGGCGGCGGTCGGCACCGATCTGGTGCGCTGTCCAGCCACCGCCGGGGCGCGCCGGTTGGCTCGGCGGCGATCTGTGGGCGTGGAGTTGTCCTGACGCGTCTGGGGGCGAGACAGCGACGTTGGTTTGGGAACGGGCAGCGGTGAGCCCGTAGAGGCAGCTGACTGTGAGTCCTCGGCGCTGGCCTCGCCGCCCGACTTCACCGTATGGCCACCGGGCTGGAAATCGGTGCCGCTGGACTTGTCGGTGGAGATCGAGTCGAAGCCGCGGCTGCTGGCACCCACGGCTTGAGCTACCTCACCGATCTTGGACTCCAGGTCCTCCCACGGTGGCGAATCTCGCTGCGCCCGACGATTCTGCAGCCGCTTCAGCGCCGCGCTGACGCCGCGTCCGCCCATAACGGAGACCGCCGCGCCGGCGGCGCTCCAGCCCAGTCGGCTCAGTGCGCCTTGACGGTGGGTGATGCCCAACAGCTCGGCGCGCATCGTGCGGAAAAGGCCGATTGTCACGCACGAGGAAGCCGCGAACATCAGCATCTTGGCCACCGGGTTATTGCCGCCCAGGTCGGCGGGAAGTGGATTCGTTACGACCCGGGCCATCGCCATGCCTGCAATGCACACGAACAGCGTGTCGACAAACATCTCCACGAGCATGAACGCGAACAGCTTGAGCGCGTGCAGCATCCAGGCGCGGCCAGGGCCATCGGGAATGCCGATGTAGATGTCCACGGGTGCTTTGATCACCCGATACATCGCTCGGGCCGGCACCATCACCAGCGCCCCACCTGCCATCAGAAGAAACACCGTGAACAGCAGTGCTGAGACGCACAGCAGCAGTCCCAGCCAGGCGTTGTTGCCGTTGAGGTTGGCCGCGTAGCGGGCGGCCTCGAGGTCCCCGCAGGTTTCCATGGCCTTGATTGGGGCATCCTCGCTGGGATGGCTGAGCATGGCTTGCGTCCACGCCTGATCGCAGCGGCCGGTCAGGGTATGTCCGTACTGCCACAGCTGGAACGGGCCGCGCGCAACCGCGGAAATCAGATCACCGGTGAACACCTCGAGTTGGCCGTTGTTATCGCGCGCTGCGCGAGTGCCGCTGATCGCGCCGTTATGTACCGCGGCTTCGGCCACCTGAAACGCCGCACCCCTGCCCGTGGCCAGCAGCCCGTGATCGCCATACATCAGCGTCACCGGGTCGCTCAACAGTAGGACACCCACCGTTGCCACCATGAATGCCGACAGGATCATCATCCAGCCCCGCCCCGCGGCACCTTTGATGATGGTCCAGGCGCCGGCGAACACGCCCACCGGCAGTAACCACAGCAGCAGCCCGGCCTTGTTGACGACGATTAACATCGCGTCAACGAACGGGCGGGCCAGGGCTCCAAAGAACGTCAGCCACACCGACTTGGCCGCCAGGCGGAAAAGCCACACCGAAATCGCCAGCAGCGCGGTGAAAACACCGGCTTCCAGGGTCAGAAAGAATGACGCCACCGCGGCATCGATCAGGGCCGTGCTGACCTTATCCAACCAGTCAAACCACGTGGCCGGATTTACCGTCACTTCCGGTGCACTATCTTTGGCCTGCTTGGATAGGTTGATCGCGGCCAGATAATAATTGCCGATCGGCACGCCTTCGGCGTCTTTGACACCCGTCCAGTTCAGGGCAGCCGCGTTGCTGGAAGCAAACGCCGGCGGTGCGGCCACGGTCGCCAGCAGCGCGACCACCTCGACTAACAGGGTTAGCACTACGGGCCGGCCCACCCACGGGTGACGCAGGTACCAGCAGTACAGCCGGGTAGGCATCAGCTGGCCTCGGCGGTCAACGGGTTGGTGTCAAACAGGGCGTGCACGCGAGGGTCAGGATGGGTAAACGCGCGCAGCTTGCCGAAATTGCCGACTTCATCAAGCAGCCACGCCTCACCTTCGCGACCCGGTATTACCCTGCCGTGCAGATGAGCTAGGCGCCGGTTGCGGCGGTTGGAGCGCATCACAGGACTGGTGTCTTGGATGTAGTGGCGCAACAGATCTGGGTGGCGGTCCAGATCGCGTGCGCACCATTGCAAGACGTCGCGAGCCATCCCAGAGTCCTTGAACCCGAAGTTGAGCCGTTGCGTGAGGAATTCGGCGCCGATCCTGTTGAATGTCTTCACCGGGTTTTGCACGATCGCGGTCATGCCGCTGTTGACTTTGCGGCCCTGGGTCATCAGCTTGTAGGCGGCTTTGCCCCCAGCAGTGCTGTGAATCCAGTCGTAGCACTCCTCCACGACGAGCTGAGACTGTTCTTTAGGGCGCGAAAAGAACAGCTGCATGGTTGTGTCGATCGCTAGCCCGTAGATCGCGCGGCCGGCGCGCTGACGTGGAGTCATCTCCTTATGCAGATGCGCGGTGTCAGTTTCTTCGCTGGTGGGCAGATCAAGCCAGGCGGTGTTCCAGATCAGGATCTGATACTGGCTGAAGTCAGGAATGATGAGGTTTTCGTCCCACAACGCCCGTAAGTGCCGGTCGGCGGCCAAGCCTTCCAACTCGATCAGCAGATGCTCGTCGGCGGTGGTCTTCTCCCCCGGCGGCAGGTGCCGCAGATACTCGATGAGGCCCTTGCTGCTACCGATCCCCTTGCCGGCCAGATTCTGTGGTGCCACATGCTTTTGGAATCGTCGGCCCGCCTCGCTGTCGGGGCCGAACCCGGTCAGGCTCAGCAGGTGATCGGTCGGTTGTGGGAGGACTTCTTCGTCGATGTCGCTTCGGCCCTGCCGGGCCAGCTGCTCGATGATCTCGTGGTTGCGCCGAGCCAGGCGCACGCAATCGAGGCTGTAAAGGTTGCGGTGAGCGTCGATCACCAGCTTTTTGCGGTCGTCGATAAAACGCAGCGCGCGCTCGTGCTCACGTACCTGGGTGGGGTCAATGATGCCTAGCTGCGCACCGATCTCGGCCCACGAGTACTCCAATGTTTTGCTCGTCGTTGACTTACCCCGGCCGGGGTCTCCGCCCAGACACAGCACCGGGCCCTTGCCGCGGGTCGGGGCGCCCAGTAGGTCCAGCAACACCACGTCTTGCATGCCCGGCATTGTGACGTCGAGTCCTACGGGGACGCCGAAGGCGTCGCCGAGCTGTGAGGACACCAGCGGGACCAAGGTGGCCAGGTCATCAGAGGTCGACCGGTGTCGTAACTTTTTGATATCCGATACCGCTTCGGATCCGGGAATGAAGCAGTGCGCCAGCCATTTTTGCGCTCCGCGCCAGCGGGTGATTTCCACCGCGGCGGTAGCCAACCTGTCGGTGAGAAGTTTGACGCCTTGGCTGACCAGCTCCGGTGAGGCCGCGGCAACACTGAAGACCACCGCCGGCAAACCGCCGCGCACCACACTGCCCAGTTCGCATTTCGACGCCAGCTCGCGGCTCAAATACAGCTGGCGGGGCAGCTGATTATCCACCTCGGCGGCCGTTCCGCGCTGCTCCCACTGGTCGTTGATGTTGTGGTCCATCCGCACCATGTCCTTGTGCAGCTGTTCAGCGGGATTCATCACCAAGTCTTGGTGCCAGTCGATCACGATCTCGGGTGTGCTCAGGTCATCGGCGAGCTTGAACAGCATCGATCGGGGGAACACCAGCCCGCCAGCTGGGAATCCGTCGATAGGCACGATCGCTTGATAGGCGTCGGGGATGTTGTCGCCGACGTCGCGGTAGACCCGCGTTAGCGGATTGTCTGCGCTGAGCCCTGTCGGGCCATCTAGTTCGGCGGCGTTCTCATCGAAATATGCTGGTGTGAATGCCGATTCGTCGAGTACCGCGTTCTCGTCAAAGGGTACATCTGGTAGTGGTTCGGTCCACACCCCACGGCTTACGGTGGCGTTCCAATGCCACCAGATCTGTTCTGCGGCCGCAGGTGCAGGTTCGAAAACGCTCGGTATCACCGCCCGCATTTCTTCGGCCACACGACGGTAATGCTCGATCATTTCCAGATCATCGTAATCGTGGCCGGCGAGACGGGTTTTGACGTTGGTCACCACACTGCGGCCGTCGCGGCCCAAATCCACTCGAAGTGTGAGCCAGCCCTGCCGGTAGCGCAGCGGCAGCCGACGAAAGTGCGGCGACCACTGGGTGCGGATCGACGTCAGCCAATCATCGCGCGCGGTGGAAAGATCTGGCACCCCGGCAGCGTCGGCCTTCAGATACTCTCGGCGGGCGTCCAGTGAGATTCCCGCCACCGTCATCGCCCGGCATACGTCATCGGAGTCGCGATATACCGTCAGGCCTGATAGTGCACACCGGGCCGGCAACCGCCGGTACAACAGCGTGTGCTCATCAGCGACAGCATTTTGCTCATCTTGGCCCAAGTAGAAGAAATCCGTTGGCGAAAGCAAATATTCGGCGAACACCCCGCCGTCTGTAAACCGCAGATTGCCCACGACATGGCGAGGCGCCGCATGCCAGGCCCGACGCAACAACCCCATCAGCTGCTCACGCCCTGGCGCGCGGTGGGCTCAGCCGCCCGGTGCGGGCATCGACGACGCGGCCGACCAACGCCGACGGTAGATGGGTGCAACTGGTGCGCGGAAACCGAGCTTCCAGTCGCCATCTGGCGCGCGTCAACGCCGACGGGCCGAACTTAGGGAGCTTGCCTAAAGCCATCACCGCGACAACGGTCAGGATCGCTCCGCACGCAAGCACATAGCCCGCATTTCCTGTGTCTAACGCCTCCACGGCCAGTATCAGCGTCGCCAGCGTGCCCAGGACACCGGCGATGGCGTCGGCTGCTCGCCAGCGTCGAAATCGCGGAAGTGAAAATCCGTTGCGGGACTGCGAAAGATAGATCGGAACCTTGCTCAGGTCCGTGTAGAGTTTGCCGCGGCGCGGCTCGTCATCCCCAGGCATCCGCGGGTGCCTTTAGCGTCCCCATTCGTTGTGGACGTAATGGCGGTCCACAACCCCTTGATCGACTTCCCAATCTGTTAACGCGGCGGCGATACCTACCGAGCTCACCACGATCACTCCCAGGACGATGACGCCCAGCTGGAACATGATCGACTCGCCGATGCCGTTTCTGATCCGGCCGATCATAAAGATCGTTCCCAACACGATCACCAGCACCCCGAGAGTACCGATGCACGCCAGCGCCATCGCCTTGGTATTCGATAAGATGTCTGGCCCTAGGGCCGATATCGTCTGTCCTGCATAATCATTCACCGTGGTGTGCGCGTTGGCCAGCCGTGGCAACGCTGTCATGATCACGTCGTTCACCGTGCGCTCCCGATGCTCATCGTGTTGTGCTACCGACATAGTTCAACCTAAGTCCGGGCGGCGGGGCCGGTCACACCCCAAAAATTTTGGCGGCGTGTTGTTGGTTACTTGTCGGGTGTGATTGGTTCTGGCGGGTCGGTGGATAGCGCTGGGGTGAGGTCAAGCGCGCTGATCATCCATGTGCCGTTGTTGTTCTCCAAGGTCAGCGGCATCGTCATGGGCAGCGGTACTTGCTGGCTGGTGGCGGCTTGAACACCCGCCAGCGCGCTGATTGCTTGTCCAGGTGCTGGCTTTTCGGGCAGCTCGTTGGACAGCTGTAACGACGTTAGCCGGGCGCTGCTGTAGCCGCCGACTGACCAGATATCGGCTCCGGCAACCACGTAACGGTCCAGGCCTGTTGTTTTCGTCAGGTAGGTCGACACGAAATCGGACACCAGCTTGTACAGCGGCGCGCTTTGGTCGAGTGTGACCGGGAAATCCAGTTTCACGTGCACGCCGGGGCCTGGCCCGTTGACTGGCACAGGCCAGCCCATGACCTTGGTTTGTTGTCTCCACACGCTCACGGGGACCCGGTAAAACTTGCGGCGCGGGGTGGCCGAGGGGATTTGGCGTTCGAGTGCGGTCACGGTCGCTGAGAACATGTCGACGTCGCCGACCGTGCCGGTATAGATGACGGCGACTGTGCGGGTGGTGGCTTGGCTGGCCGCCGCGGTTTTGTGCGCGGCGGCCAGGCCGGCGGTCTTGGTGTCGATGTAGTCGGTCATCGCCGCGGCGTCATCTGTGGTGGCCGTGAGCCACAGACCGACGAAATCTGACGCGAATCCGCCGATCTGGTCGTGTTCGTTGTTGGTGCGCTGCGCGATCGCCTCGATGTCGATCGTGGGCGGATTAAGGTAGCTGCGGTAGAACCCCAGCGTTCCCAACACTGAGAACACCACGAGGATGGTTATTGCGCTGCGCCGCAACCATTTTCTCGTTGTGATGATGCGGGACTGGTTGGTGCGAGACAGCGGGACTCCGTAGAAGTCAGTGCTCACGGCACCCGGCCTTTCACTTGCAGCAGTGATATCGCAAATGTTGCGTCGCTGGGATCTGGGGTGGTGTCGCTCGGGGAGGGCGTGGTTGATTCCAGACCCGGCAACTCCGTAGTTGTGGTGGCCGACGAGACGTCCTTCGGTGCAGGAGATGTCGCGAGGATCACCATGGTGATTGCCGATGCCAACACAGGTTGGGGTCCCCGGTACGGCACCGGTCCGTGGGCGTTGTGGGTGTCAACGTCCCATACGGTGGGTTCTCGTCGCGGATCGGTGGAGTCGTTAAAGACGTAGCGGATCAGTGTCGGCACCCGATGTTTGGTCCATTCGTCTTTGCCGCCGGGGGTCTTGGGAACCCATCCGGGTGTGACTTCGATTTCCGAGATTTTGTAGAAGCGAGGGCCCGTCATTTCGTCGCCGAGCTCGATTTTGAGGACTTGCCCGTCAGAGCCGCCGCCGGAGCCGCCGAACCCGCGTACGCATACCCAGGCCGATTCGGTCGCGGTTTCTTCCAACGCTTTCGGTGACGTCGACCCTGCATAGCAGCCCTGCGGGGTGGCCGTGTACGGGATGATGATCTCGTCATTGCCGCTCGGCCCGGTTTGCGGCGCGGCGGTCGGGGCGCCCACTGGAAGTATGGGCACCGCATGCTGTTTGGGTGGCGGCGGGTCGTCGCGGCCTGCAATAAGCAGGATCGATGTGGTGATCACGGCGAACACTGCGGTGAGGATCCCCAAAGCGATCGCCCAGCCGCGACCAGGTGTCGCTGTTGTGGATTGGTCCGCGTCGTCGGTGTCGGTTACGGGTTGGCCCAGGGCGGCTACTGCGGCCAAAGCGCTTAGATCCACCGGCTCGGGCATCACCGCTGCCTGCTTGGTGGCCGCATCAGGTCCGGTGTCTGCACCGGCTTGTCCGACCCTGCGGCGACTACTGGCCGGCTCACCGGGAGGCTCTTCGTCGGCGCCGTCACGGTGATCATCGTCGTCGGCACCGGGTGTCGCTACGGTGGTGGCGCCTTTATCTGCGGCGAACAACCCGGATGCCCACGCCGCATTGTCGCGAGCGTCCCGATCGGCGGCGGGCCCGTCGAGAGCGACCGGTGACCTGTGCTCGCTCAAGTCAGCATCCATCGCTCCGGAGCGCTACTGGGCGCTGCCGGCTTAGGTTCGCCCACCACCAACACGACCAGCTGCGCCGGCGGTGCCGGTGCCGGTCGAGCAGCCGGGGCTGCCCAGCCCGGCGGCAGCACCCTCTGCCGAGGCGGCGGCCCATAAACCGGCCGCGCGCGGGAGGGGCGGCCCCCCCACCTGTAGAGCAGGTAGACGATCACCGCGACCAGCAACCACGGCGGGATGCTGGCGACCAACTGGTAGGCGGCCAGCCCCAGCGCGGCCAGCAGCACGAGCGGCAAGACAACAAGCGTCACGAAAATTTTCATAGATCCACCCTAGGAATCGGGGCCGACATCTGTCGGCAATCGCGAACCGAATGGGGACAACCAAGCGGTGGGCTGATAGCCTCACGGCTATGGCTGTGCCCAAAGATGGACCTGAGCGCCTGATCCAACTTGTCAACCAACGCCTCGCTGATCTGGGTATCACTCAAGAAGAACTCACCGCCCGCGGCGGCCCGGACCGCTCGACGCTGGGCAAGCTGCGCAGCCGGCCCGAGCAGAAAACCCTTACCGTCGCAAAGCTGTTGAGCTACGACGACACGCTGGGATGGGAACGAGGTTCGGCGGCGGTGGCGCTGCTGGGCGGCACCCCTCAAGAGGCCATCGCCACCAATGCAGCGCCCCGGATCTCCCCCAACGACAAGGCCGGCCGTCTGGCACGTCAAGCCCACCGCCGCGCCGACAAGCTGATGGAACATCTCGCGGCCGCGGTGGCCGAAGGTGAACACCTGCGCCGGCAGCTCGCCGCGCTGTGCGACACCACCTAAGCTGCTCATCATCGTCTGCGGACCTCGTTGCGCATCGGCGGAGTCATGCCGCCCAAGTCCGGCGCCGGGGCCGGCGGAATCAGTGGTGGCCCAGTGACATCGTCGGCGCCCAAAACTTCAGCCGCGTCGACGGCATTCATCTGCAGCGGAGGCGGATTCGTCGGCCAAAAGTGCAGCGCCCCCGGAACGGCTAGCCAGCCTTCAACGATGCCGTACATGCCGGCAACCAGCAGCGCCGCGCCCATTTGAGCTGCCAGCCACGGCGCCACCACCTTTGACCCCAAACCCGGGCCAGGATCGTACAACAGCGGAACCAGCACTCCCGGTACCAGCGCATACCACAGCAACGCCACAATCGGATATGAGCGAAGCACACCCGGCACCAGGCTCACCAACAACCGATAGATACCCTTGCCGGCCAGCCAGCCCACCGGAATAAACACCAACATCACCCAAAACCCGGCCCACTCCACCTGCCCGATCGACGACGAATGCCCCCGCGCCGCCAACGGATTACGCGGAAGGTCATCGCGCCGGGACGGGGCGGCCAGCACCGCTTCCGCGTAACGACGCCGAATCTGGATGTCCAACTTCTCCACGCGGGCACGCTGAATCTCCGACCACGCCCAGTGGTTATGGATCCACTCGCGTCGCAGCTCGTCGTAGCGGTCTGGCACCGTACCCACACACAACAACCTAAGGCCGCAACCGCAGCCTCATCACACCCCAAACACGTCGGTTAGCGAGCGACAAGTCGCCAGTAGACATGGTGGCCGTCGCTCAACCGCACGACCACGCCGCGATGGTGCAGCGACACCAGCGCCTCATTCACTAGCGGTGTCGTGCGGTCGGTGTTGATCCGGTCGCGGACCTCGCGCGTACTAAGAGACCCGCAGCCGCCGACAATTACGGCCAGCGATGCGTGTTATTCAACCGGTACCCACCCCAGCGGTCGCCATCCAGAGTGCCTGCTTCACAACGGTATCCGCGCGCAGGTCACGCCGTTCAGTCGGCGTACGAATTCGTGATGTGCCGCGAGGGTTTTCGTGGCACGCTGGATACCGCCGCCTGCGGCGAGGACGTCGAGTTCGTCACCGCCACGCGATCCGGTTCAAAAGCGGCTTATGGCGGGCCATTATCGGCTCTTGGCTCCGTTGAGTCGCCGCTCGCGCTGCTGCTCAGCTCGCAAAACCTTGACCGCCTCATCCATATGGGCCATCGACTCCACGAAATCCGGCAAGTACACCCGCTGGCCCGCGGTCCCCCGGATCACCAGCCGCGCTTCGTGAGTGTTGGCGGGATTGAGCTCGCTGGGATCGAACATGTCCCGCCACTCCCGGCCCGTGGTGCGCTCATCGGAGTTATTGGTATAGGTGTGCGTCGAAGAGGTCGTTTTACCGATCCAATAGGTCGCCGAACGCATCCACCGTTCTTCATGTGCCCCATACATGATCAACGCGGTGGGGGTGACGTCCATGATCGCCTGCGCGCGTTGGCTCCCATACACCACTTCCAGTTGCGAACTAGCCTGCATCGCACCGCAAATCGTGACCCCCAGCCCGCGGTTCTCGGCGATCTGCCCATCAAGATTAGCCAGCGGAGTGTTCGTAAGCTCATCCAGAAACAACCCCAATTGGTACAGCTGATCGCGTTGCCCGGTCTTCGCGCGCCGGCGCGCGATCAACATATCCATCAGCACCGACGCCACCGGTGCGGCCTCTCCCCCGATCGGGCACAGAATGTAGAGCGTGCTGTCTGGCTTGTCGAGGAATGCCAGATCGAAATCCTGTGTGGGTGTGGTGGATAGCCCGGCAATCAGCCAGCCCGTCAACGCGTGCGACATCGTCATTTTCACGCTGTCACGTTGGCGTTTTTCTTGAACCAGCAACCCGCGCACACGGGCCTGAAAGCTTTTGTCCCGGCAGTAGATGTCATGAGCGGCCGCGGCCCAGCCCGGCTCTGTGACATCAATCGCCGACCAGTCCCGCCAGCCGGTCGTCGGATCTGGTTTTGGCGCCCAAGGCTTTTCAGCGCCCCGAATCACCCATTGGATCCCGCGGGAGGAATCAGTGCTGGCCGCCCACAGCAGGCATGTCAAAGGTGCTAAGGCCAAATCGTCCCACATGCCGTTAGCTTCGGGGCGGATGCCACCGGGCTGACCGGCTCCCGCCAGCCGCAGCATCGCCCGCGCGCATGCGGCCGCCTGCCGAAACGTGGTGATGCAGCGCGTCGGGTCGAACCTGACCCGGGTGATATCGGCCGGGTAAGGTGGTGACTCGATCGGGCGCAGATCCAGCAACTGGGAAGGGCCCGGCCGGCGGCGGCACACCAGCAGCATCAGGTCGTCGCGGCTGCTGGACACCAGGGCCGCTGAGGGCCACATCGCGGCCGCCGGCGCCAGCCAACTGCGCGTCTTTCCGACTCCCGGGGGTGCCGACCCCAGAATGTGCGGGCCAGTGGCAGCCGGAACCAGGATTCCCTTGCTGTTTTTGATCCAGCCGCCGAACGGGGCCGGCGGCGGGCGAAAGCTGTTATCTGTGTTCGACAATCCGCGGTTACCTCGTGGTCGCAATAAGGGGGCGTGGGACCCGCTTTGGTTGTTCGGGAGCCCAATTGTTCTCGTGGGCTTAACGTTAGGGGGTTCGCAGCCCAGGGTCACACGTCAATCGGGGCAGACTGTTGCCCGCCACATTGGTTCCCAGACGTTCGTCGCCCCAGTGCGCGTCGCTGAGTTCAGCGGACACGATGGCGCCGCCGTGCGCGTCTCTTCTTTCCTTAGCGCCCCGGCGGCGCCAGTGACGCCGGTGACGCCGGCGTTAGCGGGGACGGCTTCTCGATGGTTTCAAACCACCGCCAAAAGTGCGGCGAGTAGCACCTCACCACCAGGTCGGTACGCGTGCGGCCACCAAGTACGCCCGAACTCTTCGGCGCCTGAGCCTTCCTCGCTTTGAGCAGGCCATCGGGCAGCACCTCGACCGTCTCGAATTCGTCTGTCGTGCCGTCGATGAAGCTGACACGGAACTTCCATGGCTAAGTGACAATCTGCGGTGCGGCGTAGGAGCCAGAAGCCTTGATTTGGCAGACAGCAGCCGCGCCGCGGTGCCGAACGCCGACGCCGAAACCACGCGCAAACATCGAGTCAACGACCGGGTACGGGCCACGACCCGGAATATGGCGCAGTCCCTGATAGCTCGGGTTGGGTCCTTGCTCCGTCTTGCCGCCGGGCGCCCTCCCCTCGACGCCACCGAGCGTCGCCACGTTGCACCTGATCGGCGGGCATGGGCCGACTAACCAACCCGCGAACTAGGGATTACCAAACGGTATGACCCGACGATGCCGGTTGTTGCTTAATCGTCCTGCGCGACAACTAGATTGGTGATCTAGACGCTCCCGTGACAACCGGTCAATTGCGGCCGACTCCAGGTCATCCGCGGTGAATAAGCGGTAACCGGATCCCGATGCCTATTCGACGCTCTCGGTCAATACGGCTACGCACCGGCAAGGCGCTCAGGCTCCTGGCGCGTGGAGGACGAATGGAGTGTTCTCGGCCGATCCAGCATCCCCGACAGGGTATGTCAGCAATTGCTGCGTCACACAGAACCAGGTGTGCATCAAGCCGGGATGCTCCAGGTGTTGGTGTTAGCACGAATACGAGGCCGGCGTTGGGGCACTCCACAATGCCACACGGCCATAGGCAGGTGCACACTTGTGGCATGGAGGTATGTGAGCTCACCGCCGTCGCGCTGACCGTAGCGCCCCTGCCCCCGCCGCGGTCCCTGCGGCGGGCCCAGGCGTCGACGTCAGCGCGGCTGGCGTGATCGTGCGCGCCGGCGGACCGGAGCCCGAGCCGCGCCGCCTGCTGAACGGCATCTCGGATGTACGCGCGTTCTTTCACACCAACGCCGTGCCGCTGTACTTCATCTCGCCGACCCCGTTCAACCTGCTAGGCATCGACCGCTGGGTACGAAACTTCTTC
>Ga0209040_10002911_pt1 | contig 13193 bp, 9 predicted proteins | sample BogFormECP12_OM3_FD_188240 | JGI IMG/M metagenome (GOLD analysis project Ga0209040, IMG submission 188240) | Bog forest soil microbial communities from Calvert Island, British Columbia, Canada - ECP12_OM3 (SPAdes) (version 2) | ecosystem: Environmental > Aquatic > Freshwater > Wetlands > Bog ... | reverse complement strand
AACGGCGTCGCCATTCTGTCGAAGCGCCCGATGGAGGTCGCCCGCGGCCTGCCGGGCGACGAGGCCGACGTCCAGTCGCGCTATATCGAGGCGGTGATCGCGACGGACGGCGGCGTCGTGCGCCTCGCCAGCATCTATCTGCCGAACGGCAATCCGCCCGACACCGAGAAATATCCCTACAAGCTCGGCTTCATGGACCGCCTCATCCGTCATGCGAAGACCCTGATCGAATACGAGGAGCCGTTGGTGCTTGCCGGCGACTACAACGTGATTCCCGAGCCGAGAGACGCCGCGCACCCCGAGTTTTGGACGTCCGACGCGCTGTTCCTGCCGCAAACGCGGGAGAAGTTCCGCGAGCTCCTCGCGCTGGGGCTGACCGACGCCTTGCGCGCGACGACCGACGGCCCCGGCCTCTACACCTTCTGGGATTATCAGGCCGGGTCCTGGCAGAAGAACAACGGCATCCGCATCGACCACCTTCTGTTGTCGCCGCAAGCGGCCGACCGGCTGCAATCGGTCGAGATCGACAAGGCGATGCGCGGGCGCGACAAGGCTTCGGACCACACGCCGATCCGGATCGAGCTGGCGGCGTGACTCGAGTCGTCATTGCGAGCGGAGCAAAGCAATCCATCGGGCGTAGGGCGCTCTGCATCTGGATTGCTTCGTCGCTACGCTTCTCGCAATGACGGCGCTTCGTCGCTACGCTCGCAATGACGGCGGGCCTCTACTTCTTCTTCGGCATGTAGAGGTCGGTCAGCGTCCCGGCGAAGGCCTCGGCCGACATGGCGAAGGTTTCCGACAGCGTCGGGTGCGGATGGATGGTGAGGCCGATGTCCTCGGCCTCGCAGCCCATCTCGATCGCCAGGGTCGCCTCGGCGATGAGGTCGCCGGCGTTCGGCCCGACGATGCCGCAGCCGATCAGCCGCTGCGTGTCCTCGTCCCACAGCGTCTTGGTCAGCCCCTCGTCGCGGCCGAGCGACAGCGACCGTCCGCTGGCGGCCCAGGGGAACACCGCCTTGCCGAATTTCATGCCGTTCGCTTTGGCTTCGGTCTCGGTGACGCCGACCCAGGCCACTTCCGGGTCGGTGTAGGCGACCGAGGGGATCGCCTTGGCGTCGAAGGCGGCCTTGTGCCCGCTGGCGACTTCGGCCGCGACCTTGCCCTCGTGGGTCGCCTTGTGCGCCAGCATCGGCTGGCCGACGATGTCGCCGATGGCGAAGATGTGATGGATGTTGGTCCGCATCTCCCGGTCGACCTTGATGAAGCCGCGCTCGTCAACGGCAATCCCCGCCGCGTCGGCGCCGATCGCCGCCCCGTTCGGCCGGCGGCCGACCGACACCAGAATCGCGTCGAATGTTTCCGTTTTCGAGCCGTCTGCGCCTTCATAGGCGACGGTGAGCCCCTCCTTTTCGGCCTTGACCGCCGTCACCTTGGTTTTTAGCAGGATGTTGTCGTAAGACTTGGCGAGGCGCTTGGCCAAGGGCGCGACGATGTCGGCGTCGACCCCGGGCATCAACTGGTCCATCATCTCGATCACGGTGATCCCCGCCCCGAGCGCGCGGTAGACGGTCGCCATTTCGAGGCCGATGATCCCCCCGCCGAGAACGAGCATGCGCTTCGGGACGAAGCGCATCTCAAGCGCGTCGGTCGAGTCCCAAATGCGCGGATCGGAAGGGATAAAGCCCGGCGCGACCGGCTCGGAGCCGGCCGCGACGATCGCCTTGGCGAAGCGGACGACGCGCGAGCCATCGGACGTCTCAACTCGGACGGTATTGGCCGAGGTGAACACGCCCTCGCCGCTGATCACCGTCACCTTGCGCTGGCGGCTGAGGCCGGTGAGCCCCGTCGTCAGCCGCTTGACGACGCCGTCCTTCCACTGGCCAATGGCGGCGACATCGAGGGCGGGCGCGCCGAACTTGACGCCATGCGCGGCCATCGCCGCGGCTTCGTCGATCATCTTTGCGACATGCAGCAGCGCCTTCGACGGGATGCAGCCGACGTTGAGACAGACGCCGCCGAGCGTCGGCCGCCGGTCGACCAGCACCACTTTCTGCCCGAGATCGGCGGCGCGGAAAGCGGCCGTATAGCCTCCAGGGCCCGCGCCGAGCACGAGGATGTCCGTCTCGAAGTCGGCCGGAGCGACGGGCGCGGAGGGCGCGGGCGCGGCTGCCGCCGCTGCCGCCGGCTGGCCTGCGCTGGCGTAGGTCGCGAGCAGGCTGCCCTGGCTCACCTTGTCGCCGACCTTGACAATGATCTCGCCGATCACGCCGTCCTCGGGCGCGGGCACGTCGAGCGTCGCCTTGTCGCTTTCGAGGGTCAGAAGGGTCTGCTCCTTGCGGACCGCCTGCCCAGGAGCGACGAGAATCTCGATGATCGGAACGTCCTTGAAGTCGCCGATGTCGGGAAGCCGGATTTCTTGCGCCATGAGCCGTGCTCCCGTTCAGAGGATGACGCGGCGCATGTCTTCGACAACGCCTGCGAGATGGCGCATGAAGCGCGCCGCCGCGGCGCCGTCGATGACGCGGTGATCGTAGGAAAGGCAGAGCGGCAGCATGAGGCGCGGCCGGAAGGCCTCGCCGTCCCACACCGGCTGCATTTTCGAGCGCACGACGCCGAGGATCGCCACTTCCGGAGCGTTGACGATGGGGGTGAAGGCCATGCCGCCGATGCCGCCGAGAGAGGAGATGGTGAAGGTCGCGCCCTGCATCTCGGCCGGGGCCAGCTTGCCGGCGCGGGCCTTTTCGGAAAGCTCGCCAAGCTCGCGGGCGAGCTCGATCACGCCCTTCTGGTCGACGTCCTTGACGACCGCGACAACCAGCCCCTCGGGCGTGTCGACGGCGACGCCGATATGCCAATATTTGCGCAAGATCAGGGAGTCGCCGGCCGGGCTTAGCGCAGAGTTGAAGTTCGGGAAGGCCTTGAGCGTCGCGACGGCGATGCGCATCAGGAGCGGCAGCAACGACACGCGGTAGGGCTTTGCTTTGTCTTTCTTCGCGTCCTCGTCGAGCGTCTTGCGGAAGGCCTCGAGGTCGGTGATGTCGGCTTCGTCCGTATGGGTGACGTGGGGCACGTTGACCCAGGAGGCGTGCAGGCGAGGCCCGGAGATCCGCTTGATGCGCGACAGCGGCACACTCTCGATCGGCCCGAACTTGGCGAAGTCGACTGCGGGGACGGCCGGCAGCGCGCCGCCGACCGCCACGACCGGAGCGACCGCGCCGGCCAGCGCCGCCTTGACGTCCTCCCGGGTGATGCGGCCGTGCTCGCCGGTGCCCTTGATGCGGGTGAGATCGAGATCGAGCTCGCGGGCGAGGCGTCGAACCGCAGGCCCGGCAAAGACGCCGGAGAAATCCGGCTTCGCCGGTCCAGCGGCCGGAACGGGCCCGGGAGCCGGAGGCGCGGAAGGCGCGGCCGGCTGCGGAGCGGGCGGCGGCGCGGCGGCGGATCCTTTCGCCTCGGCCGGCGGCGCGACGGCGGCCTCCTGCGTATCGATCCGCGCGATGAGCGCGCCCATCGACACTTTGTCGCCGACCTTGGCCACCACGTCGGCGACGGCGCCCGCGATCGGCGAGGGAACATCCATGGTCGCCTTGTCGGATTCGAGCGTCACCAGCGACTGGTCGACGTTGACCGTGTCACCCGGCTTCACCAGCACCTCGATCACCGGCACGTCCTTGAAGTCGCCGATATCCGGGACGTTCACATCAACTTTCGCCACCGGCGCTTCTCCTCACGGCGATAGACAGGATTTTTTCGGTTGAAGATCAGCTGCGCGCCGGATTGGGCCCGTCCGGATCGATGCCGTACTTGGTGATCGCTTCGGCCACGCGCCGGCTAGGCAGCATCTGATCGTCGGCCAGCGCCTTGAGGCTGGCGACGGCCACGTGATAGCGGTCGACCTCGAAGAACGAGCGCAGGCGACGGCGGTAGTCGGAGCGGCCGAAGCCGTCCGTGCCGAGCACCTTGTAGCGTCCCGGCACATAGGGCCGAACGCCGTCGGCGAGCGCCTTCATGTAGTCGGTCGAGGCGATGACCGGCCCCTTCCCGCCGGCGAGCGCCTGCGTGATGTATGGGATCCGCGGCTCTTCCTCCGGATGCAGCATCGACCAGCGTTCGGCGTCGAGGCCTTCGCGGCGCAATTCGGTGAAGCTGGTGACGCTCCACACCTCGCTCGAAACGCCGTGCTCTTCGGCCAGCATTTCCGCCGCCGCCTCGACCTCGCGCAGGATCGAGCCCGCCCCGAGAAGCCGCACGCTGAGCCCGGGACCTTGCGTCTTCGCCGCCACGTCGCGCAGCTTGTAGGCGCCGCGCAGAATCCCCTCCTCCGCCCCGTCGGGCATCGCCGGATGGGCGTAATTCTCATTCAGCGTGGTGATGTAGTAATAGACGTCTTCGTTGTCGACCAGCATGCGGTTCAGGCCCGCATGCACGATCACCGCCAGTTCGTAGGCGTAGGTCGGGTCGTAGCTCACGCAATTGGGGATGGTGGACGCGAGCACATGGCTGTGCCCGTCCTCGTGCTGCAGCCCCTCGCCGTTGAGCGTCGTTCGTCCCGATGTGCCGCCGATGAGGAAGCCGCGGGTGCGCATGTCGCCCGCCGCCCAGGCGAGGTCGCCGATGCGCTGGAAGCCGAACATGGAATAGTAGATGTAGAAGGGGATCATCGGCACGTTGGAGGTCGAGTACGACGTCCCCGCGGCGATGAAGGAGGCCATCGCGCCCGGCTCGTTGATGCCTTCCTGCAGGATCTGGCCCTTCGGGTCCTCGCGATAGTACATCAGCTGGTCGGCGTCCTGCGGCCGGTAGAGCTGGCCGACCTGGCTGAAGATGCCGACCTGGCGGAAGAGGCCCTCCATGCCGAAGGTGCGGCTCTCGTCGGGAACGATCGGCACGACGTGCGGACCGAGGTCCTTGTCGCGCAACAGCGCGGTCAGGATGCGCACGAAGGCCATGGTGGTCGAGATTTCCCGCCCCTCGGCCGTCGCTTTCAGAAGCGCGTCGAAAGTCGAAAGCGGCGGGACGGGCAGCGGCGCGGTCGTGCGGCGGCGCGACGGCAGATAGCCGCCGAGGGCCTCGCGGCGCGCCCGCAGATATTTCATCTCCTCGCTGTCCTCGGCGAAGCGCAGGAACGGCACCTTGTGCAGATCCTCGTCCGGGACGGGAATCTGGAACCGGTCGCGGAACGCCTTCAGCGCGGCGTCGCCGAGCTTCTTCGCCTGATGGGCGATCATCTGGCCCTCGCCAGCCGCGCCCATGCCGTAGCCCTTGACCGTCTTGGCGAGGATCACCGTCGGCTGGCCCTTGTGGTCGACCGCGGCCTTGTAGGCCGCATAGACCTTGATCGGGTCGTGGCCGCCCCGGGTCAGCGCCCAGATCTGCGCGTCGGTCCAGTCCGCGACCATCGCTGTGGTTTCCGGATAGCGGCCGAAGAAGTTCTTGCGGATGTAGGCGCCGTCCTTCGACTTGAAGTCCTGGTATTCGCCGTCGACGCATTCCTCCATCAGCTGGCGCAGCTTGCCTTCCGTGTCCCGGGCGAGGAGCCCGTCCCAGCCGGAACCCCACAGGCACTTGATGACGTTCCAGCCGGCGCCGCGGAAGTCGGCCTCGAGCTCCTGGACGATCTTGCCGTTGCCGCGCACCGGACCGTCGAGCCGCTGCAGGTTGCAGTTGATGACGAAGATGAGGTTGTCGAGCCGCTCACGTCCGGCGAGCGAGATCGCGCCGAGCGACTCCGGCTCGTCCATCTCGCCGTCGCCGCAGAACACCCAGACCTTGCGCGGCTCCGTGTCGGCGAGGCCGCGGCCATGCAGGTAGCGCAGGAAGCGCGCCTGATAGATCGCCATCAGCGGCCCGAGGCCCATCGAAACCGTGGGAAACTGCCAGAAGTCGGGCATCAGCCAGGGATGCGGATAGGACGACAGGCCCTTGCGGCCCACCTCCTGGCGGAAGTGTAAAAGCTGGTCTTCCGTCAGCCGCCCTTCGAGGAAGGCGCGGGCGTAAATGCCCGGCGAGCTGTGGCCCTGGAAATAGACGAGGTCGCCGCCGTGCTTGTCGCCGGCGGCGTGCCAGAAATGCATGAAGCCGGTGTCGTAGAGCGTGGCCGCCGACTGGAAGCTCGCGATATGGCCGCCGAGCTCCGAGGATTCCTTGTTCGCCTTGACCACGATCGCGGCGGCGTTCCAGCGCACGTAGCGGCGAATATATTGCTCGAGCGGGCGGTTGCCGGGATGGACCGGCTGCGCCTCCGGGGGAATGGTGTTGACATAGGCGGTGTTGGCGGCGAAGGGCAGCCGCGCGCCTTTCCGCCGCGCGGAGGTGACGACGGAATCAAGGATGTCGTCGACCCGGCCGAGGCCCTCAAAAGCTTCGACGGAATCAAGGGCGTCGAGCCACTCGTCGGTCTCGTCGTTCAGGGATTTGACTCTGTCGTCCATCGGGCCGGCCCTCCCATGCGCTCAGACGAAAGCTGCGCGAATTTGTCGCATTCTCTTCTCACGCGCCCACCAAAATGGCAATCGACGCCGGCTGCTCCGCAGCCATGCGAAAAATGCATGATATCGTTCCTGATAAGGTCCGCCGGGCGCTAAATTACCGGAGCCTCGCCAGGAAAATCAGGTAACGCTCCCCTAGAGAGAGGCAAACATGTGGCGGCGCCATGCTGAATTTGCATCGGCGCCTGGTCATTGGCGCGGGCGCCACGGCCGCAATTTTGCGAAACCCCCGGCGACCGCCCGAGCGCGTGAGGAGGTCACTGAAAACCGCAACGAAAATGGTTTTAGGAGCAGGGCGGGCAAGCGCGCTACAAACGGCGCGTCGCGCGCTATGCTCGTCCTGTTAACCCAGGAGCTACGCGTTGGCCGGATTGACCACTCACGTCCTCGACGTCACCCGAGGCGGACCCGCAGAGGGCGTGCAAATCGAGCTTTACCAACTCGAGACGGACGGCGGGCGGAGGCTCGTCGCCGCCATGGCGACCAATTCCGACGGTCGAACCGACAAGCCGCTGATCGGGGCGGCCGAGGCCCGCGTTGGGCGGTTCGAACTCCTGTTTCACGCCGGCGACTATTTCCGGCGCCAGGGCGCGAAGATGGCGGATCCGCCGTTTCTGGACGTCGTGCCGATCCGCTTCGCCGTCGCCGACCGGAGCGCGCATTACCACGTGCCGCTCCTCGTCTCGCCGTGGAGCTATTCGACCTATCGGGGGAGCTGAAGGCGGCGAAACGCCAATCCGGGGCTACTGAAACCGAATGGACATGGAGGCGCGAATCCCCGACCTGACGAAGCTTTTCTTCGCGCCCGTCGCTGAAATTGTCACCGTGGGCATTGTCGCCACGTTGACCGGAGATCTCTGGCAGCGCTTCCTGCAGATGATCGGGCTCTCCTCTGCAAATTGGGGGCTCGTCGGGCGTTGGGTGGCTGGATTTGCGCGCGGGACCTTTGTTCACCGGCCGATTACTGCAACCCCCAAGGTCCCTGGCGAGGTCGCTATCGGTTGGGCGTTCCACTACGCAGTCGGAATTGCCTATGCTGCTCTCTATCTCGCGATCATGAAGTTCGGCTTCGGCTCAGGGCCGACGCTGGTGTCCGCGTTGGTATTTTCGATTGCGCTGCTCATAGCGCCCTGGTTCGTCATGCAGCCTGCCCTTGGCCTCGGCTTTGTCGCTGCACGAACTCCCAATCCAGCCAGGGTTCGCGCGATCAACATATCTGTGCACACCGTCTTTGGACTGGGCCTCTATCTTGGCGGCCTCGCGTGGCTTGCGGCGATGCACGGCTGACATTCGGCCGCTTCTTCAGCGTCCCGAGCAGTGGGATGCTCTCCGTCGTCGCGCCGAAGAATCCGGTAGCCGCCCGTGCAAGGCCGACTTTCACGCGGCCCTTTTTTCTGGCGACCCGTTGGCCGGTTTTTCGGCGCCGGCCTCTTGCGTTTGCTGTCAGCAGATATTATAAGCTTGCTTATGATGTCACTTGCTTATAAAACCGTCTACACCCCCGGCCGCGAGCTCGGCTTCACCCTGCACGACGTGGCGCGGCTCCTGCGCACCTATTCCGACCAGCGCGCGCGCGAACTCAACACCACCCGGGCGCAATGGGCGGTGCTCGCGCGGCTGCAGCGCTGCGAGGGGGTCAAGCAGAACGAACTCGCCGATGCCCTCGACATTGCCCCGATCACCCTCGGCCGCCTGATCGACAAGCTCGCCTCGGCCGGCCTCGTCGCGCGGCGCGACGATCCGGCCGACCGGCGCGCGCACCGGCTCTATCTCACGGACAAGGCGGCGCCGGCGCTGAGCGCCCTCGGCGCCCTCGCCGAGGACGTCATGGGCCGGGCGCTCTCGGGCCTCGATCAGGATGCGATCCGCACGATTCTCAACGGGCTCATGACGATCAAGGCCAATCTCAAAGCAGAATTGCACGCAGGAGCTTGCGCAAAGTGACACCGACCAAGTCCGCCGTCGTCCGCGAAGCCGCGCACGAGGGCGCGCCGTCGCCGGCCGCCCAGCCGGTCCAGTTCACGCCGGCGCGGAAGCCGGCTCCGACCCCCCAGCCGGCGCCGCCAGCCCCTCCGGCGGCGGAGCCCGCCGCGCCCCCGCCGACCCCGATGGTGGTCAAGCGCAGGCGACCGGGGCCGACGCGCTTCATCATGCTGGTCGTCGTGCCGCTGATCGCGCTCGCGCTCGGCTTCGGCTGGTGGCTGAACGGCGGCCGCTACGTCACGACCGACAATTCCTATGTCGGCGCGCAGAAGGTGCTCATCACCCCGCAGGTGACGGGCTCGATCGTCGCGGTGCATGTGGTCGAGGGCCAGAAGGTCAAAGCGGGCGACCCGCTGTTCGACATCGATCCGGAGCCCTACAGGATTGCGCTCGCGCTGGCCAAGGGCCGGCTCGACTCGGCAAAGGTCGCGTTCGCCAATTTGAAGTCCTCCTATGTGAGCAACGCGGACCAGATCAAGATGGGCGAGGACGCGGTCAAGGTCCGTCAGTCCGACTACGATCGCAAGAATGAACTCTCGGCCCGGGGCTCGGGCACGAACGTCGACCGCGACACGGCGCTCGCCGCCCTCATCCAGGCCAAGCAGATCCTCGAATTCGTGCGCAACCAGCAGGCGTCGACGATGGTCAAGCTCGGCGGCAGTCTCGACGCCTCGATCGACAATTTTCCCGAATATATCCAGGCGAAGGCCGGCGTCGAGGACGCAGAACGCAACCTGCGCAACACCAAAGTCCTCGCTCCGATCGACGGTGTCGCGACGCAGGTGACGCAGATCGAACTCGGCCGCGTCGCCCCCGCCGGGCAGCCCGTGTTCGCGGTCGTCGCCGACAAGGGCCTGTGGGTCGACGCCAACCCGAAAGAGTCGGACATGACCTATGTCCGCGCCGGCCAGCCCGCGACCGTGACGGTCGACGCGTTCCCCGGCCGGGTTTGGAACGGGACGATCTGTTCGATCGCTCCGGGCACGGGCGCGCAATTCTCGATCCTGCCGCCGCAGAACGCGAGCGGCAACTGGGTCAAGGTCGTCCAGCGGGTGCCCCTGCGCTTCTGCTTCGGCCCCGACGAGGACACGAGCAACCTGCGCGCCGGCATGAGCGCCTATCTCTCGATCGACACCGGCCGCGTTCGCACCGTGAAGGGCCTGCTCGCGGACCTCGCCGACTTCGTCGACGACATCGGGAAGCGCCTCGCCGACGCCAAGGCTGCCCTCACGCAATGACCTCCGGAGCTCGCCGCCCTCCTCCTGAGGCGCTCTTGCGAGGCAAGAGCCTCGAAGGATGCTCCACAAGGAGCGGTCCGATGGGACGCTCGCCTTCCACGCAGAGCGCTTGCTGGAGCCGTCCCCTTCGCCAAGCTCAGGGCAGGCCGCTTCGCGGCGCCTCAGGACGAGGGCGGCGCGGCGCCACGACGAGAGCGCTCCAATGAACCCGCCGCTGTACGAGACCATCGCGCCCGGCGTGCGATGGATGCTGACCGTATGCATCATGATGGCGACGATCATGCAGGCGCTCGACACGACCATCGCCAACGTCGCCCTGCCCTACATGCAGGGCTCGCTGTCGACGACGCAGGACCAAGTTAACTGGGTGCTGACCTCCTACATCGTCGCGGCCGCGATCATGACCTCGCCGCTCGGCTGGATGGCGACCCGGTTCGGGCGCAAGAAGCTGTTCATCGTCTGCACCGCCGGATTCACCGTCGCTTCGATGCTGTGCGGAGTCGCGCTGTCGATCGAGCAGATGGTCGCCTATCGCCTGCTGCAGGGCATGTTCGGCGCGGCGCTGGTGCCGCTGAGCCAGGCGGTGATGCTCGACATTTTTCCGCCGGCCAAGCGCGGTTCCGCGATGGCGATCTGGGGCATGGGCGTCATGCTCGGGCCGATCATGGGCCCAACGCTCGGCGGATGGCTGACCGACTCCTATTCGTGGCGGTGGGTCTTTTTCGTCAACCTGCCATTCGGCGTCCTGACGACAGTCGGGCTCTCGCTCTTCATGGCGGAGACGCCGACGCGCCGCGACGTGCCGTTCTCGTGGTTCGGCTTCTTGAGCCTCTCGCTCGGTATCGGCGCGCTTCAGATGATGCTCGACCGCGGCGAAGAGCTCGGCTGGTTCGGCTCGAACGAGATCGTGCTCGAGGCCGTCCTGTCGATCGTCGGATTCTATTTCTTTCTCGCCGACTGCTTCACCTCGAAGCGGCCGTTCATATCGCTGCGCATCTTCCGCGACTGGAACTTCAACGTCGCGCTCGTTTTCATGTTCCTGATCGGCATCATCCTGCTCGCCACCATGGCGCTGGTGACGCCCTTCATTCAGAACCTGCTCGGCTATCCGGTGCTCTCCAGCGGCTACCTGCTCGGAGCGCGCGGCATCGGCACCTTCGTCGCCATGTTCCTGGTCGGGCGGCTCAGTGGCAAGGTCGATCCGCGGCTTCTCATCTTCGTTGGCCTCGTGCTTGCGACGACCTCGCTCTGGCAGATGGTCGGATGGTCGCTCGACGTTTCGGCGCAAACGATCGCGATCAACTCCGTCGTCCAGGGTTTTGGCCTCGGCTTCGTGTTCGTGCCGCTCAACACCATCGCCTTCGCCAGCCTGCCCGGCGAGCTCAGGACCGAGGGCGCGGCGCTGTGGACGCTGATCCGCAACATCGGCTCGTCCGTCGGCATCTCGATCGTCATCGCAGAGCTGACGAACATGATCACTCGGTATCACAGCCAGCTGGTCGAACACCTGACGCCGTTCAGCGACGCGCTGCACATGCCGAACGCCGGCATCCTGTCGGGGACGGGACTGCCGAAACTCGAAATGCTCGAGCAGATGGTGACCCAGCAGGCGGCGGCGATGGCCTATTCCAACGACTTCCTGCTGATGACGCTGGTTTCGCTTTGCGCGTTCCCGCTGCTCATGCTGATCCGCTCGTCCAGGGCCGCGCCGGCGCCGTCCCGGGAAACCGCGGCGCATGCGGTGATGGATTGATGGCGCCAGCGCCGCCAGGCACCTTTTCAGTGCGAACTTCTCACCGGCCCTATGATGCGCTCAGCTTTCCGGCGAGCGCTTCCGCTGGCCATACGCCAGAGCAAGGATCGCGAGCGAGGCGGGCAGGAGCATGGCAAACGCCGCGCGCAGGCTCGACACGGACGCGACGGCGCCGATGATCGGCGGGCCGATCAGGTTTGACGCATAGGCCAAAGTGGCGGCCATGGCGATTCCGAGCGAGGGCGATGCCGCCGCAGCGGCGCTCGCGCTGAAAACGGCGGGAACCATGTTGGCGAGGCCGAGTCCGACGATGCAGAAGCCGGCGATGACAGCCGGAGGCGAGGCCAGCCCGACGGCGAGACCGATTCCGGCAAAGACGGCGAGCGCGCCCAGGGCGATGACCCGCGTCCGCCCGAGTCGATGCACGACGCCGTCGCCGAATGCGCGGCCGAGGAACATCATCAGCGCGTAGCCCGAGAACCCGCCCGCCGCGGCGCCCGGGGTCATGCCGATGTCGGCGCTGAGATAGAGCGTGCTCCAGTCATTGACAGCCGCCTCCGCGAAGACCGACAGAAAGGCGATCGCCCCCAGCGCGATGAGCCTTCGCTCGGGCAGCGCAAAGAACGTTCCCGAGGGATGTGCGTCGCCGACCCCGATCTGGAAGCTCGCAAAGAGGGCTATGGCAAATGTCACGAAGGCCTCGACGCCGAGTTGCACGGGTGCGCTTGCTCCGCGACTGATGAGGAGGCCGCCGAAGGCCGCGCCGACCAGACCGCCTCCGCTCCAGGCCGCGTGGAACGAGGACATGATCGCCCGGCCCCAGCGGCGTTCGACGACGCTTGCATGGGCGTTCATCGGCACATCGACGAGAATATTGAACACGCCGAACAGGAACGCGCAGATCGCCAATGGCGCGATTCCCGGCGAAAGGACATGCATGAGCGGCAAGGCGGCGAGAAGCGCTGCGAAGATCGGCCCCGTCGCGCGCAACGTCGGCCCCGTGCCTCCCATGCGCGGCGGCAGGAGTCCGGCGACAGGCATGGCGGCGATTGCGCCTGCGCCCGCGGCGAACAGCACGAGCGAGAGCGTCGCGTCGGTGAGGCCGAACATGGCCTTGACCAGGGGGATCGCGACCGCCCAGGAGCCGACGGCGAATCCATTGGCGAAGAAGATCGCCGTCACGCCGATGCGCGCCCGGACCAGGGTTGGCTCGTCGTTCTCGACAGACGCCGGAGCTGTTGTCATTCCAGTCGGACGACGCCGTCGTTCCGGCGCCGGCGCGTCGCGCTGTCGCTTCGCCTGAAGGGGTTCATTTTCTCGAATCTGATTCGTCCCGGGGGGCGCGGCGACCTGGCGCCGACGGTTCCTTAGCGCATTCCCGCGCGCGCGGCGATCCGGCTTCGTCGCGCGTTGCGTCTGGTCCATCGGCATCTCATCGTCATCGCTAAGCTGACGAACATGATCACTCAGCACCGCAGCCAGCTGGTCGAACACCCGACGCCGTTCAGCGACGCGCCTGGCCAAGGCCGAATCCTGCCGGGGACGGGACTGCCGAACCTCGAAATGCTCGAGCAGACGGTTACCCAGCAGGCGGCGATGGCCTATTCCAACGACTTCCTGCTGATGACGCTCGTTTCACTTTGCGCGTTCCCGCTGCTCGTGTTGATCCGCTCGCCCAGGGCCGCGCCGGTCCGCCGCCCGGCGAGCCGCGTCGCCGCGTCCGGATCGTGC
>Ga0209040_10002910_pt1 | contig 13200 bp, 12 predicted proteins | sample BogFormECP12_OM3_FD_188240 | JGI IMG/M metagenome (GOLD analysis project Ga0209040, IMG submission 188240) | Bog forest soil microbial communities from Calvert Island, British Columbia, Canada - ECP12_OM3 (SPAdes) (version 2) | ecosystem: Environmental > Aquatic > Freshwater > Wetlands > Bog ... | reverse complement strand
CCGGTTGACCGCGCGGCCGAGCGACGTGGTGAACTCGGCGTTGGTCACCGGCGCCGGGCCGGTGAGGTTCACCGGCCCGGACAATTCGTGTGAGATCGCGAACAGCAACGCACGCACCTCGTCTTCGAGGCTGATCCACGGCATGTACTGGCGGCCGTTGCCGATCCGCGCGCCCAGCCCTAGCGAGAACAGCGGCCGGAGCCGGCTCAGCAGGCCACCGGAGGGGGACAGCACCAGCCCGGTGCGGGCCAGCACCACCCGCGCGCCCGCCTGCTGGGCAGGCAGCGTCGCGGCTTCCCAGTCCTGGCACAGCTGGGCGAGGAATCCCGTTCCGGCGGAGGCGGTTTCGTCGACCACGCGGCTGCGCGCGTTGCCGTAGAAGCCCACCGCGCTGGCGTTGACGAGCACCGGGACGCCGGCTTCGGCGATGGCGGACGACAGCACCTCGGTCGGGGTGAGGCGGCTGTCGCGCAGCACCTGCTTGAAAGCCCCCGACCAGCGCTTGCCGGCGATGTTGGCGCCGCACAGGTTGACCACGGCGTCCACGCCGCGCAGGGTGTTGGGGTCGAACTCGCCGGTCTCGGGGTTCCAGTGCACCTCGTCGGCGTTGGACGGCGCGCGGCGCACGATCCGCAGTACCCGGTTGTCGGAGGCGCGCAGCGCTGACATCAGCGCCGACCCGATCAGGCCGGATGACCCCGCGATCGCGATCAATGCGTCGGGCACGGCGTCAGAGCCCCAGGTCGGCCTCGAACGCCCCGTCTTCCAGGCGCCGCTTGATCGTGCTCAGGAACCGGCCGGCGTCGGCGCCGTCGATGAGCCGATGGTCGTAGGTCAGCGGGAGGTAGCTGATTGAGCGGATGCCGATCGACTCGTTGCCAAGCTCGTCGACGATCACCCGTGGGCGTTTGACGATCGCCCCGGTTCCCAGCATGGCCGCCTGCGGCGGCACCAGGATCGGGGTGTCGAAAAGCGCGCCCTGGCTGCCGATGTTGGTGATCGTGAACGTGCCGCCGGACAGCTCGTCGGGCTTCAGGTCACCGGAGCGGGCCCGCGCGGCGATGTCGGCGATCGCGCGGGCGAGCCCGGCCAGCGACAGGTCGCCGGCGTTGTGGATCACCGGGGAGAGCAGCCCCTGGTCGGTGTCGACCGCGATGCCGAGGTGCTCGGCGTCGTAGTAGGTGATCTCCCTGGTTTCCTCGTTGTAGCTGGCGTTGATGTTCGGGTGCATCTTCAACGCGTCGATCACGGCGCGTGCGATGAACGGCAGGAACGTCAGGTTGACGCCCTCCCGTTCGGCAAATTCGTTTTTGGCGCGTGCCCGCAGGGCGACGATCCTCGTCATGTCGACCTCATGGGTCTGCGTGAGTTGCGCTGTGGCCTGGAGTGATTCGCGTGTCTTCTTCGCAGTGATCTGACGGATGCGGCTGGCCTTCTGGGTGGTGCCGCGCAGGTGCGCCAGCGCGGCAGCCGGCGCCGCGGCGGCAGCCGGCGCTGGTGCGGCCGGGACCGTCCTGGCCGGTTCCGGCTCGGCGGGGGCCTTGGCCTTCTCGGCTGCGGCGAGCACGTCTTGCTTGCGGACACGGCCGCCGACACCGGTGCCTTTCACGCTCGCCAGGTCGACGTTGTTCTCTGCGGCCAGCTTGCGCACCAGCGGCGTCACATACGGACCGCCCTCCGAGTCGGTGGAGGCCGCCGGCGCGGGCGCTGCTTGCGGTGCGGGCTCGGGCGCCGGTGCCGGCTTGGGCTCGGGGGCCGGTTGTGGCTTCGGTTCGGGCTGCGGTTCCGCCTTCGGCTCGGGAGCGCGTTCCGGCTCCGGTTCGGGCTCGGGTTCTTTCGCCGCCTCCGGCGCGCCGGGCTCGCCGATCTTGGCCAGCTCGCCGCCGACGGCCACGGTGTCGTCTTCCTCGGCGGTGATGCCCAGCAGCGTGCCGGCCACCGGCGACGGGATCTCGGTGTCGACCTTGTCGGTCGACACCTCCAGCAGGGGCTCGTCGACCTCGACGGTGTCGCCGACCTTCTTGAGCCAGCGCGTGACCGTGCCTTCGGTGACCGACTCACCGAGCTCGGGCATCAGCACCGGAGTGGACGTGCCGCCCGACGACGATTGGGCGGCGGGCTGCGCCCCGCGTTGCGGCGCGGGTTCGGCTTCGGGCTCCTCGGCCTGCTTCTCCTGCTCGGCTTCGGGCTCCTCGGCGTGCTTCTCCTGCTCGGGTTGCTGCGCCGGTTGCTCGGCGGGGGCTTCGGACGCCTCGCCCGAGTCGCTGATCACCGCCAGCTCTCCGCCGACCTCCACGGTGTCGTCCTCTTGGGCGACGATTTTCGAAAGCACGCCGGACGCCGGTGACGGGATCTCGGTGTCGACCTTGTCGGTGGACACCTCCAGCAACGGCTCGTCCTGCTCGACGGTGTCGCCTTCTTGCTTGAGCCAGCGTGTCACGGTCCCCTCGGTCACGCTCTCACCGAGTGCGGGCATCTGCACGGAGAAGGCCATCTCTGTTGACTCCTCGAACACATCAGTCGTACGGGTCGACCTCTGGCTTACCACAGCACAGTGTCGCCGGTGCGCCGGCCATGTGGAACGCCGGAATCATCATGGCACTATCGATGACGGGGGTAATCGAGGAGACAGCCTCATTGGGATTGTTCGACAGATTCCGGACGGGGCGCCGTGACGGCGCCGATGCCGGGCCGGCGGCCGACCAGCGCTACCTGCGCGGGTGGGCGGCGTCGCGCCACGGCGTGGAGGCCTATGTCGAGCCGCAGACGAACTTCTCCGACCTGACGGTGGTGCTCGTGGCCGGCAACGGTGAGTGGACCCGTCGCCGTGTCGGGGGTCCGTCCGGGGCCCGCCGGCTGGGGGAGCAGCTCGCCATCCCGGTCTATGACGTGCAGCGCGTCGGCTACCCGCAGCGGATGCGTGAGTACGAGGCCCGACGCCGCCGCCTGCTCGAAGAGGGCTGATACCCGCGGTCGGCCTGCCGGCGCCGGCTCCTACCATGCCGATCTATGACAATGCCCGCACCACAGCGCAGCCAGCGATACGTCACCAGCAGCGGCGATGTCCGGATCGCCGCCTACGAGCAGGGTGATCCCGACGCCCCGACGGTGGTGCTGGTCCACGGTTGGCCCGATTCCCATGTCTTGTGGGACAACGTCGTGCCGCTGCTGACCGATCGCTTCCGCGTCATCACGTATGACAACCGCGGCGCCGGGCGGTCCACGGCGCCGGGCGACTACCGGGCCTACGCGATGGCGCATTTCGCCGAGGACTTCGCGGCGGTGATCGACGCGCTGAGCCCGGATCAGTCTGTGCACGTGCTCGCCCACGATTGGGGAGCGGTCGGGGTGTGGGAGTACCTGAAACGCCCGGACGCGGGCGAGCGGGTCATGTCGTTCACCTCGGTGTCGATTCCGAGCGCCGACCATCTCGTCGCGTACATCTTGGACAACCTCAAGCGGCCACACCGTCCGGTCGCCTTCCTGCGGGCGGTCAGGCAGGTGCTCAAGCTCGCCTACATGATCGCGTTCTCGGTGCCGGTCCTCGCGCCGGCCGTGATGCGGGGGGCACTCAAGCCGAACCGGGCGCGGCGGATTCTCGCGCTCGCCGAAGGCATTCCGGACGACCGCATCCACCACGCGGAATCCGTGAACCGCGACGCCGCCAACAGCCTGAAGATCTACCGCGCCAACTTCTTTCACTCGGTGTCGCACGGCACACGCGACCACTACGTCGGCATCCCGGTGCAGATCATCGGCCACAGCAACGATCCCGCCATCACGCTGGGCGCGCTGGACGACGAGTCCCGCTGGGTGCCGCGGCTGTGGCGCCGTGACATCAGGTCGGGTCACTGGTCGCCGTTCTCGCACCCGCAGGTGCTGGCCGCGGCGGTGGGCGAGATGGCCGACGTGATCGAGGGCAGGCCGCCGGGTCGCGCGATGCGCCGCGCACAGGTCGGCAGGAAGCGCGCGCCGTTCGGCGACATGCTGGTCTCCGTCACCGGCGCTGGCAGCGGGATCGGGCGCGCCACCGCACTGGAGTTCGCCCGCCTCGGTGCTGAGGTCGTGGTCAGCGACATCGACGAAACCACGGTGCGGGAGACCGCGGCCGAGATCGCAGCGTGCGGCGGCGCCGCGCACGCTTACACGCTCGACGTGTCCGACGCCGGCGCCGTCGAGGCGTTCGCCGGCGAGGTCTGCGGGGAGCACGGTGTGCCCGACATCGTCGTGAACAACGCCGGTATCGGGCAGGCGGGCCGGTTCATCGACACGCCCGCCGACCACTGGGAGCGGGTCCTCGACGTCAACCTCGGCGGGGTGGTCAACTGCTGCCGCGCGTTCGCACCGCGACTGATCGACCGCGGCACCGGCGGTCACATCGTGAACGTGGCGTCCTCGGCGGCGTACGCGCCGTCGCAGTCGCTGAACGCGTACTGCACCAGCAAGGCTGGGGTCTACATGTTCTCTGATTGCCTGCGTGCCGAATTAGATTCCGCTGGAATAGGTGTGACGACGATCTGTCCGGGCGTCATCGACACCGACATCGTGCACACCACGCGCTTCGACGCACCCCCGGGGAAGGGCGGTCAAGTCGCTGCGCGTCGCCGCCGGCTCGAGAAGATGTTCGCCGCCCGCGGGTACGGCCCCGACAAGGTGGCCAAGGCGATCGTGTCGGCAGTGCGGAGGAACAAGGCGATCCGCCCCGTCACGCCGGAGGCCTATCTGCTGTACGGCACCTCGCGGCTGCTGCCCCAGGCGCTGCGCAGCACGGCCCGCCGACAGATCTTGTAGTTCAGCCGTTTTCGGCGATGTCTTCCAGCACCGCGAACATCGTGCGGGTCGGCACCCCGGTACCGCCCTTGCCGGTGTAGCCCCACGCTCCGCCGGTGTTGTACGCGGGCCCCGCCACGTCGATGTGCGCCCACTGCACGCCGTCGGCGACGAACTCGCGCAAGAACGTTCCGGCGACGAGCATTCCGGCTTGCCGCGAGCCGCTGACGTTGGCCAGGTCTGCCACCGTGGACTTCAGGTCGTCCCGGAGCTCTTCGGGAAGTGGCATCGGCCACGCGTTTTCGCCGACACTCTGCGAAATCGCCGCCACCCGGTCGCGAAACTCGTCGCTGCCCATCACTCCCGGTGTGCGCGCGCCGAGCGCGACGGTCTGTGCGCCGGTCAGCGTCGACGTCTCGATCAGATAATCCGGGCCGTCCTCGCCCGCCCGCGCGATCGCGTCGGCCAGGATCAGCCGGCCCTCGGCGTCGGTGTTGAGCACCTCGACCGTCGTGCCGCCGTATTGCGTCAGCACGTCTCCGGGCCGCTGTGCGGTCGCCGACGGCATGTTCTCGGCCATCGGCACCGTCGCGATCACGTCGATCGGCAGTTCCTGTTGCGCCGCAAGCACGACGGTGGCGATGACGGCGGCGGCGCCGCCCATGTCGGAGGTCATGTGGTGCATGTTCTGGGCCGGTTTGATGGAGATTCCGCCGGTGTCGAACGTGATGCCCTTGCCGATCAGCGCGACCGTCTTGGCGGCGTTCGGGTTCCCGGCCAGCCGTGAACCTCGGTGGATCAGCCGCACCAGCCGCGGCGGACGCGACGAGCCCTTGCCTACCCCGATCACGCCGCCGTATCCGCCTCGCGCCAAAGCCTTTTGGTCGAGGATTTCGACTTCCAGCCCGGCCGCCTCACCCAGAGCCCTCGCCCTGCTGGCGAATTCGGCGGGGAAGAGATGGCTTGGCGGTGTGTTGACCAGATCGCGGGCTGTCGCCACCGCGGTCGCCACCGCCGCGGCTCGCTGCGCCTCGGCCTTGGTGTGTGCCTTGGTGTCTGCGGTGAGCATGGTGATCTTGCGCAGCCCGGGTTCTTTCGGGGCGGTCTTGTCGCTTCGGAATTCGGAGAACCGGTAGGCGCCCAGGAGCAGACCTTCAACCGTGGCGGCCAGGTCCAGCGCCGAGAGCGTGGTCACCACGGCTCCCACCCTGTCCAGTGAGCGCGCTGCGACACCGGCCGCGCGACGGATCGTGTCGGCCGGCCACTCGTCGCGCCGTGCGCCCAGCCCGACGGTCAGGACGCTGGCCACCGGCAGCGATCCGACGACGAGGCGGTTCAGCTGCTCGGCGCCGCCGGTTGCGCCGAGCGCGCGCAGCCCGGCCTCGATCTCGGCGACCGCGTCGCCGGCCAGGTACGGTTCGGCGTCGAGCACCTTCGGCCCGTCGTCGTTGCTCACCACCGGCACGATCAGGACCGCGTCGCCGGCACCGCGGCGAGGCAGCGACGAACTCACGGACACCGAGGGCGCCTGATAGCCACGCTTGAAGGCAGTCACGAGCGTCCACCCTAATCACCCGGCCTGATCACCTGGGTCCCAACGCGGATTAGGGTGGACCGCCGTGAGCGAAATCCAGCACGGGCCCCTCGAGAGCCGCCACCGCGAGCTCGGGGCCGGCTTCGCCGAGTTCGGTGGTTGGCTGATGCCGGTTTCCTACGCCGGCACGGTGGCCGAGCACAACGCCACCCGCACCGCCGTCGGCCTGTTCGACGTCAGCCACCTCGGCAAGGCGCTGGTCCACGGCCCCGGTGCGGCGGCGTTCGTCAACGCCGCCCTCTCCAACGACCTGCGGCGCATCGGACCGGGAAAGGCGCAGTACACCTTGTGCTGCACCGAAACCGGCGGTGTCGTCGACGACCTGATCGCCTACTACGTGTCCGACGACGAGATTTTCCTGGTGCCCAACGCCGCCAACACGGCCGCCGTTGTCGCGGCCCTGCAGGAGGCCGCGCCGCGGGGCATTTCAGTGACGGACGAGCACCGGTCATACGCGGTGCTCGCCGTGCAGGGGCCGCGCTCGGCGCAGGTGCTGAGCCGGCTGGCTCTGCCGACCGACATGGACTACATGGGCTACGTCGACGCGTCGTTCGGCGACGCTCCGGTGCGCGTCTGCCGGACCGGTTACACCGGCGAGCACGGCTATGAGCTGCTTCCGCCGTGGGACAGCGCCGGCGGTGTGTTCGACGCGCTCCTCGACGCGGTGTCGGCGGCTGGCGGCGAGCCGGCCGGGCTCGGGGCACGCGACACACTGCGCACCGAAATGGGCTACCCGCTGCACGGGCACGAGTTGTCGCTCGACATCTCGCCGCTGCAGGCGCGCTGCGGCTGGGCGGTCGGCTGGCGCAAAGACGCGTTCTGGGGCCGCGACGCGTTGCTGGCCGAGAGGCAGGCCGGCCCGCGACGGTTGCTGCGCGGGCTTCGTGCCACGGGCCGGGGCGTGCTGCGGCCGGAGTTGACGGTGCTCGACGGCGATGCCGTAGTTGGGGTCACCACGTCGGGAACCTTTTCTCCGACATTGAAAGTCGGCATCGCGCTGGCGTTGATCGACACCGCTGCCGGCATCGAGAACGGCAGCCGCGTCACCGTGGACGTGCGTGGGCGGCCGCTCGCGTGTGAGGTGGTCGACCCGCCGTTCGTCGAGGCCAAAACTCGATAGCGGGCGGGGATACAATCGCTCGCATGAGCACCGGTCCCCTCGACTTCACCGTTCAGCGCAGCGCGCACCCGGCGACCGAAGAGCAGCGGACCGTGATCATGACCAATCCGCCGTTCGGGCGGTACCACACGGACCACATGGTGTCGATCACCTACACCGACGAGCAGGGCTGGCACGACGCACGGGTGGTCCCGTACGGGCCGATCGAGCTCGACCCGTCGGCCATCGTGTTGCACTACGCCCAGGAGGTGTTTGAAGGGCTCAAGGCGTATCGGTGGGCGGACGGATCGATCGTGTCGTTCCGGCCCGAGGCGAACGCCACCCGGCTGAGGTCCTCGGCACGGCGGCTGGCGATCCCGGAGCTGCCCGACGATGTGTTCATCGAGTCGCTTCGCCAGCTGATCGCGGTCGACGGTACGTGGGTGCCGCCGTCGCGCGGCGAGGAGTCGCTGTACCTGCGACCCTTCATCTTCGCCACCGAGCCGGGTCTGGGCGTGCGCCCGGCCAACCAGTACCGCTACCTGGTGATCGCCTCACCGGCGGGGGCGTACTTCCCGCGCGGCATCAGGCCGGTGAGCGTCTGGCTGTCCACCGAGTACGTCCGCGCGTCGCCGGGTGGTACCGGCGCTGCCAAGTTCGGCGGCAACTACGCCGCGTCGCTGCTCGCGCAGGCCCAGGCCGCGGAGAACGGCTGCGACCAGGTGGTCTGGCTGGATGCCGTCGAGCGCCGCTACATCGAAGAGATGGGCGGGATGAACCTTTTCTTCGTGTTCGGCAGCGGCGGTTCGGCGCGGCTGGTCACCCCGGAGCTCACCGGCACACTGCTGCCGGGCATCACGCGAGATTCGTTGCTGCAGTTGGCAACCGACGCTGGATTCACGGTCGAGGAACGCAAGATCGACGTCGACGAGTGGCAGAAGAAAACAGCGGCGGGCGAGATCACCGAGGTGTTTGCGTGCGGTACTGCCGCGGTGATCACGCCGGTGTCCTCGGTCAAGTCCGCCGACGGCGAGTTCACCATCGCCGACGGTGAGCCGGGTGAGATCACGATGGCGCTGCGTGACACCCTGACGGGGATCCAGCGCGGCACGTTTGCCGATACCCACGGTTGGATGGGCCGCCTCGGCTAACGGACCGCCTCGGCTAACGGACCGCCATTCCGACGGCAGCGACGGTGGTGGCCACCTCGATCGCCGCGCCGAGCACGTCACCCGTGATGCCGCCGAACCGCCGTACGCAGTGGGCGGCGAGCACCGCGGCGACCGCGAGCGCCGCCAGCACCGCCAGCGGTCCCTGCCACGGCCGGGGGCCGGTCAACGTCGACGCCGCGACCACCACCGCGGCCCACGCCGCCACCACCGGCAGCGGCTGCGTGCCCGCCACCGCAGCGCCCAGCACACTGCCTGCGGCCGCGGGCACGCCGCGGCGGCAGGCCAGCACCGCGGCCACCCGCCCCGTCGTGACGGCGGTCACCACCGCCACCCAACCCGGTATCCCTTCCGACAGCGCGGCGAACGCCAGCCCCTGGACGACGACGGCCACCACCACCGCGGCCACCCCGAACGGGCCGGCGGACCCGTCACGCATCACCCGAAGCCCGCGCTCGGGCGGTCCGTAGCAGCCCAGACCGTCGGCGGTGTCGGCCAGCCCGTCGATGTGCAGGCCGCGGGTGAGGATCAGCAGCGCGGCGACCGCCAGCATCCCGGCCAGCGGGCTGCCCGCGCCGAACGCCCACGAACCCGCCAACAGCACCGCACCGGCGAGTTCGCCGAGCACGATCCCGACGACCGGCAACGCGGTGAGCACGCCGCGGCCGATCCCTGGGGAGGGGACGCGCGTCGGCAGGACCGAAGCGAACGCGAAAGCGCCGACCAGCGAACGAATCACGACTAACCCGACGCGCGTTCGCTCACCGCCGCCTCGTCGAACGTCGCCATCGACGCCAGCGTGGCCACCGCGGCTCTGACGATCGGCAGCGCCACCACCGCTCCCGTCCCTTCGCCAAGCCGCATCTGCAGGTCGACGATGGGCTCCAACTCCAGTTCCCTCAACGCCAGGGCATGCGCCGGCTCGGTCGAGCGGTGCCCCGCTTGCCACCACTGCCGGGCACCGGGCGCCAGCCGCTCGGCGATCAGCGCGGCCGCGGTGACCACTAGACCGTCGAGCAGCAGCGGCGTACGGCGCACGGCCGCCTGCGCGCAGAACCCTGCCATCGCCGCGAGATCGGCGCCACCGCAGATCCGCAGCAGCGCAACGGGGTCGGCGATGTCGCGGCGTGCCCGGTACAGCGCATCGCGAACCACGGTGGTCTTGCGCATCCAGCCGCCGTCATCGATGCCCGTGCCGCGTCCGACCGCGACCACCGGCTCCGATCCGGTCACCGCCGCCACCAAAGTGGTTGCGGGCGTAGTGTTTCCGATGCCCATGTCACCGGCGATGAGCAGATCGGCGCCGGCATCGACCTCCTCGTCGGCGATCCGGCGGCCGGCTCCGACGGCCGCGACCACCTCGTCCTGGCTCAACGCGTCTTCGACGGCCGCGTTACCGCTGCCGCGGCGCACCTTGTACGCCCCGATCTCCTGGGTCAGCGGCGCCTCGGCGTCCACCGCTATGTCGACGACACGCACGCCGGCTCCCGCCACGCCCGCCAGCACGTTGATCGCCGCCCCGCCGGCGTCGATGTTGGCCACCATCTGCGCGGTGACCTCCGGGGGATACGCCGAAACCCCCGCCGCCGCAACGCCGTGATCGCCTGCGAACACCACCACGCGGGCCCGCTCGAACTGCCGCGGCGGGCACACCCCCTGACACGACGCCGCCCACACCGACAGCTCCTCCAGCCGGCCCAGTGCGCCGCGCGGCTTGGTCAGCCTGTCCTGGCGCGCGCGTGCCGCGGCGGCGACTTCGGCGTCGGGCGGCACCACCGGCCCGAATTCGGCCGCAGCGCTCACTAGCCGTAGTCCTTGACAGTCACCGGCCGGCCCGCGACCACCAGCACCACGCGGTCGCACAGGCCGGCCAGCCGCTGGTTGAGTTCGCCCATCTCGTCAGCGAACCGGAGCCCCGAATCGGTGGTGGGCACCACCGTCAACCCGACCTCGGGGCTGACGATCATCAACGGGGAGCCGAATTCGTACACCGCCTCGACGAGGTCGTCCACATCGGCGCTGACCGGGTCGCTGCCCCAGCCGCGGCGGTCCAGCACGGCGGTGAGCCAGCCGCCGACGTCGTCGATGAGCGTGGGCGGCGCCGGGATCTTTCGCAACTGGGCAGCCAGTTCGACGGTTTCGACGGTCGCCCAGTGCTGCGGTCGCCGCGCCCGGTGTTCGGTCACGCGCCGAGCCCACGTGGGGTCGGATTCGCGCGGGCAGCCGGTGGCCAGGTACCGCACCGGGTCGGTGGGCTCCACCTCCTCGGCGATCGCCAACTCGGCCCATCTCGACTTGCCCGACCGGATGCCGCCGAGCACCAGTGTGCGCATGGCGGTCAGGCTACGTCGTCGCCGCGGTTGACGCGGGGCCGCGGAGCCCGCATCCGGCGCAGCTGCGATGCCCGGCTGGCCGCGTAAAAGCCGAGCTTCCAACGGCTTTCGGTGTTGCCCGGGAACTTGACGTCAACCAGCTTGCCGACCTTGCGAGCGAGAAACAGGCCGTCGATGGCCATGATCGCGACCAGCACGAGCATGGCGGGGGAGATGAAGAACTGCACCCGCGGCACCGCCAGCATCACGAAGATCAGGGCCAGTGCCGCGGGCATGAACAGCCCGAGGACGTTGCGTCGCGCGTCGACGACGTCGCGTACGTACCGCCGTATCGGGCCCCGGTCGCGAGGCAGCAGGTAGGCCTCGTCGCCGGCCATCATCCGCTCGCGGCGATCGGCCATCTGCGCACGCTGCCCGGCCTTTTCGACCTTGCGCTCCGCACGGGTCAGCTTCGGGCCGCCCACGGCCTTGCGCCGGCGGCGCGCCTCCGCGGCGGTCATCGGCGCCGGTGCGACGGGCCCCCGCCGCTTGGCGGCGTCGCGCTTGGGTGTGGGCCGGCCTTTGGGCGCCGTGGTCTTGCGGGACGCAGCCTCGTCGGCGCCGACCGCCTCGGCCTCGACAGCCGCGGCGTCGTCGGCGCTCTTTTTACGGCCCAGCAGACTCACACCCGCCAGTTTAGGGTGCATGGATGAGCGCGCTCCCAGGCCTGCCATGCGCGTGCTGATCGCCCCCGACTGTTATGGGGACAGCCTGACCGCCGTCGACGCCGCCGAGGCCATCGCCTCCGGCTGGCTGCGGGCACGGCCCGACGACGACCTCACCCTGGCGCCGCAGTCCGACGGCGGTCCGGGGTTCGTCGGGGTGCTGGCGGGCCGGCTCGGCGAGCTGCGCACGGCGCGTGTCTGCGGCCCGCTCGCCGCCGACGTCGACGCGGACTGGGTCCTCGACGGCGAGACGGCCTACGTCGAGTGCGCGCAGGCCTGCGGGCTGGCCCTGCTCGGCGGCCCGCCGACGGCGCGGACCGCGCTGGCGGCCCACACCAGGGGAGTGGGCCAGCTCATCGACGCTGCACTGGCCGCAGGTGCCCGCCGAGTGGTGGTCGGCCTCGGCGGGAGCGCGAGCACCGACGGCGGCCGCGGCATGATCGACGTCCTGGGCGGGTTGGGTCCGGCCCGGCAGCGGCTCTCCGGGATCGAGCTGATCGCCGCAACCGACGTCGAACACCCGATGCTGGGCCCGATGGGCGCCGCCCGGGTGTTCGGGCCGCAGAAGGGCGCCGACCCCGACACCGTCGAGCTGCTGGAGGACCGGCTCACGTCGTGGGCCGCGGAATTGGACGCGGCCGCGGGCCGGGCGGTCAGTCGGGAGGCGGGCACCGGCGCCGCGGGTGGGCTCGGAGCGGCACTGCTGGCGCTCGGGGGCCGTCGGGAGTCGGGTGCCGCGATCATCGCCGAACACACCCGCCTGGCCGACGACGTCGCCGCCGCCGACCTCGTCGTCACCGGCGAAGGCCGATTCGACGACCAGTCGCTGCACGGCAAGGTGATCAGCGCGCTGGCGGCCGGCGCGGCGGCGCGGCGGACCCCGGTGCTGGTGCTTGCGGGACAGGTCGCGCTGCCCGACGCCGCGCTGCGGGCGGCTGGCATCGCGGCGGCCCGCTCGATCGCCGATTACGCGGGATCGGTTCGCCTGGCGGTCGACGACGCCGCCAACCAGCTGGCCGGCCTGGCCCGCAAGGCCGCGGCAGCGCACGTCTGGCTGGACGAACTCGGGAATAGCGGCGAAACCAGGTACCGTTGAATAAGTGGGGTTTGCTCCATTGCGAGATAGGCATAAGGAGACGTAATGAGTGTTCAGGACGAGTCGGCCACCAGCACCGCGACTCACGGCGTGATCCTGACCGACGCCGCGGCCGCGAAGGCCAAGGCGCTGCTGGACCAGGAGGGCCGTGACGACCTGGCCTTGAGGATCGCCGTTCAGCCGGGTGGCTGCGCGGGCCTGCGTTACAACCTTTTCTTCGACGACCGGGCGCTCGACGGCGATCTGGCCGCCGAGTTCGGCGGCGTGACGCTGACGGTGGACCGGATGAGCGCACCGTACGTGCAGGGCGCGACGATCGACTTCGTCGACACGATCGAGAAGCAGGGGTTCACGATCGACAACCCGAACGCCACGGGCTCGTGCGCCTGCGGCGACTCCTTCAACTGACCTCACTCAGTACTGAGCGGCGGTCCG
>Ga0209040_10002909_pt1 | contig 13204 bp, 10 predicted proteins | sample BogFormECP12_OM3_FD_188240 | JGI IMG/M metagenome (GOLD analysis project Ga0209040, IMG submission 188240) | Bog forest soil microbial communities from Calvert Island, British Columbia, Canada - ECP12_OM3 (SPAdes) (version 2) | ecosystem: Environmental > Aquatic > Freshwater > Wetlands > Bog ... | reverse complement strand
TGCCGTTGCTGCTCGTTGCCCTCGACATAAAGAGCGTTAGCCATCACCGGGCCCAGGTTGAAAAAGCTTGCAGAGGGATTCGCGCAGAAGATCATCTCGGCGACCGCCCATGTCAGCGGCGGCGGCGCGGGCATGCCACCGATCTCTTCGGCCAGGCCCAGGCGCCACCACTCGGCATCTTTGATCGCTTGCACCGTTTTGACCAGCTCGTCCGGCACGCTGATGGTGTGCGCGGCCGGGTCGAATACCGGTGGGTTGCGGTCCGCGAAGGCGAACGACTCGGCGACCGGGCCTTCGGCCAACCGGGCCGCCTCGGCCAGGATCGTTCGGACCGTGTCCTCGTCGAGATCGCCGTAGCGTCCGGTGCCCAGAACGGCCCCCACGTCAAGGACCTCGAACAGGTTGAACTCGAGATCGCGGACGTTGGTGATGTAGTGCCCCACTGCGGTTCCCTTCACTTTGCGACTGCAGTCGCAGTGTGTCCGAGCGGGGGAAACGTACGCAACCGTAACCTACGGTGAAGCAGCACCGGACCGCGCCGACCTGCCGCTATGGCGCCGAGTCCGCGTCGCGAAGGCCAGCCCCGCTTGCCTTGTGGCTTGGCTTGTGCGATAGGCCAATTCATTTGCATACCGAATGCATACCGAAACAAAACCGAGACTTAGATAGATTTCTACGTCGATACACTCGGGTCTGTCGAACCTCCCAACCAGCCCCGTGAGGCCGCCGGCATGACCCTGATTGCCCTCGAACGGAGCGCCCCGGCGGCTCGTTTCGACCGCGATCCAAGCCCGATCCGCCGACCTTTGAGTTGGCGTGCGGCGCTGTGGTCGGTGGTTTCGGTGCGTTGGGCGACTGTCGCGCTGGCGCTGTTTTCGGCCGGGCTGACCGCTCAGCTGAGCGGTGCGGCCGAGACCGTGTGGTGGACGCTGTACCTGGCCTGTTACCTCACCGGGGGCTGGGGTTCGGCATGGGCCGGCGCAAAAGCGTTGCGCAACAAGGCTCTTGACGTAGACCTGCTGATGGTCGTCGCGGCGATCGGCGCGGTCGCGATCGGGCAGATCTTCGACGGTGCCCTGCTGATCGTCATCTTCGCCACCTCCGGCGCGCTGGACGACGTCGCTACCAAACACACCGCCGATTCGGTCAAAGGCCTGTTAAATCTTGCGCCGGATCGAGCCGCCATGGTCGATAGCGACGGCCGTGAGCGGGTGGTGCCCGCCGCCCAGCTGGTCGTGGGGGACCGCGTGGTGGTGCGGCCGGGGGAACGGGTCCCCGCCGATGGCGCCGTAGTGTCTGGCTCCTCCGAAGTCGACCAATGCTCGATCACCGGCGAGTCGATGCCGGTGCCCAAGAGCCAGGGTGACGAGGTGTTCGCGGGCACCGTGAACGGAGCCGGGATGCTGCGACTGGTGGTGGCCCGCGATCCGTCGCAGGCCGTCGTCGCCCGCATCGTCGAACTGATAGCCGAGGCTTCTGCCACCAAGGCCAAAACTCAGCTGTTCATCGAGAAGATCGAGCAGCGCTACTCACTCGGCGTGGTGGTGGCCACCGTCGCGCTGATCGCGATTCCTTTGCTGCTGGGCGCCCATACGCAGCCCGTGCTGCTGCGCGCCATGACGTTCATGATCGTGGCCTCGCCCTGCGCCGTGGTGCTGGCCACCATGCCGCCGCTGCTGTCAGCGATCGCCAACGCCGGCCGGCACGGGGTACTGGTCAAATCCGCGGTCGTCGTCGAACACCTGGCCGACACCAGCATCGTCGCGTTGGACAAGACCGGCACCCTGACTTGTGGTAGCCCGCGACTCACCACCATCGAACCGCTGGACGCCGATGGCGCCAGTGTTGTTGACGGCCGGCGATTGCTGCAATTGGCAGCTGCCGCAGAACAATCCAGCGAGCACCCGCTGGGGCGGGCCATCGTCGAGGAAGCTCGGACGCGTGGCATCGCCATCCCGCCCGCCGAGGACTTCCGCGCGCTGCCGGGCCGTGGCGTCCGCGCCAGCGTGGGGCGCGATTTCGTCGAGGTCTGCAGCCCGCACGCCTACCGGGGTGCGCCGCTGGCGCAACTGGCGCCGATCCTTCAGGCCGGCGCCACTGCCGCCATCGTCCTGGTGAACGGCGTTGCGGTCGGTGTGCTCGGACTCACCGATCAGGTTCGTGCCGACGCCGAGCGGTCGGTCGCGTCGCTGGCGGCTTTGACCTCGGCGCCACCGGTGCTGCTGACGGGGGACAACGGGCGTGCGGCCAGTCGGGTGGCCCAGCACGCCGGGATCACCGACGTGCGCGCGGCGCTGCTGCCCGAGCAGAAGGTCGAGGTCGTACGTGGTCTGCAGGCCAGCGGTCACCGGGTGCTCGTCGTCGGCGATGGCGTCAACGACGCCCCCGCCATGGCCGCGGCCCGCACATCGATCGCGATGGGTGCGGGCGCCGACCTCACACTGCAGACCGCCGACGGCGTCACCGTCCGAGACGAACTGCATACCATTCCGACCATCATCGGGTTGGCGCGGCGGGCTCGCGGCATCGTGACCATCAACCTCGCCATCGCGACCGCCTTCATCACCGTTCTTGTGCTGTGGGATCTGCTCGGGCATTTGCCGCTGCCGCTGGGCGTGGCCGGTCACGAAGGATCGACCATGATCGTGGCGCTCAACGGCATGCGCCTGCTGACCAACAGGTCCTGGCGGGCCGCGGCGGCGAGCCCGGGAACACCGGACCAGCTCGCGACGTTAGCCAAACTGTGACTACCCGAGACCTCACTGCTGAGCAGTTCAACGAAACCATCAACAGCAACGACGTCGTGCTTGTCGATTTTTGGGCGTCCTGGTGCGGACCGTGTCGAGCGTTTGCGCCTACGTTCCAGGCATCGTCGGAAAAACACCCTGACGTCGTGCACGCCAAGGTTGACACCGAAGCCGAACAACAGCTGGCCGCAGCCGCCCAAATCCGCTCCATCCCCACGCTGATGGCCTTCAAGAATGGCAAACTCCTGTTCAACCAGGCCGGTGCCCTGCCACCGACCGCGCTGGAGGACCTAGTACAGCAGGTCAAGGCGTTCGACGTGGAGGCCGCCGAGGCCAAGGAAGTCTGACCCGACGCTAGGCGCCAGGGGTGCGAGCTACCGTACGTTACGTTTCATAGGTGAGTTTGGTACTCGTTGAACACCCGCGGCCCGAGGTCGCGCTGATAATTCTCAATCGGCCGGAGCGGATGAATTCGATGGGGTTCGACGTCATGGTGCCGCTCAAAGAGGCCCTCGAGAAGGATCACCTACGACAATTCGGTGCGAGTAGTCGTGCTGACCGGAGCGGGCAGAGGGTTTTCCTCGGGCGCCGATCACAAGTCAGCAGGCACGGTGCCGAACGTCGAGGGGCTGACCCAGCCGACCTATGCGCTGCGCTCCATGGAGCTGCTCGACGACGTCATCCTGACGGTGCGACGGCTGCACCAACCGGTGATTGCCGCGGTCAACGGCCCGGCCATCGGCGGTGGGCTATGCCTGGCGCTGGCCGCCGACATCCGGGTGGCCTCCACCAGCGCCTACTTCCGGGCCGCGGGGATCAACAACGGGCTGACCGCCAGCGAACTGGGGCTCAGTTACCTGTTGCCGCGGGCCATCGGATCGTCGCGCGCGTTCGAGATCATGCTGACCGGTCGCGACGTCACCGCCGAGGAAGCCGAGCGGATTGGGCTGGTGTCGTGTCAGGTGCCGGAAGCTCAGCTGCTGGATACCTGCTATGCGATCGCGGCTCGTATCGCGGCGTTCTCCCGGCCCGGAATCGAGTTGACCAAACGCACACTCTGGAGTGGACTGGACGCCGCTAGCCTGGAAGGGCACATGCAGGCCGAAGGCCTGGGACAGCTTTTCGTGCGCCTGCTCACGGCCAACTTCGAAGAAGCGGTTGTCGCACGCGCCGAACGTCGGCCGCCGGTCTTCACCGACGACAAGTAACGAGTTCTAAGGGAGCGCGATCGTGATCACCGCTACGGACCTTGATGTCCGCGCTGGTGCGCGCATCTTGCTCTCGCCCGATGGTCCGGACCTGCGGGTGCTGCCCGGCGACCGCATCGGGCTGGTCGGGCGCAACGGCGCGGGCAAGACCACCACCCTGCGCATTCTGGCGGGGGAAACCGAACCGTATGCGGGATCGGTCACCCGAAGCGGCGAAATAGGTTACCTGCCACAAGATCCCAAAGAGGGCGATCTCGAGGTGCTGGCCCGCGACCGAGTGCTGTCGGCCCGCGGGTTGGACGTGCTGCTCACCGATTTGGAGAAGCAGCAGGCCTTGATGGCCGAGGTCGCCGACGACGACGCGCGCGACCGCGCGATCCGCCGCTACGGCCAGCTGGAGGAGCGATTCGTCGCGCTGGGTGGCTACGGCGCCGAAAGCGAAGCCGGCCGGATCTGCGCGAGTCTCGGCTTGCCCGAACGGGTGCTGACGCAGCAACTGCGCACCCTGTCCGGGGGTCAGCGGCGCCGGGTGGAGCTGGCGCGCATCTTGTTCGCCGCGTCGGAAGGAGGAGCCGGGGCTTCAGGCTCATCCACAACGTTGCTGCTCGACGAGCCGACCAATCACCTCGACGCGGATTCGCTTGGCTGGCTGCGGGATTTCCTGCGGACACACACCGGCGGGCTGGTCGTCATCAGCCACAACGTCGACTTGATTGCCGATGTCGTCAACCGGGTGTGGTTCCTGGACGCCGTGCGCGGCGAGGTTGACGTCTACAACATGGGCTGGCAGAAGTACCTCGACGCCCGGGCAACCGACGAACAGCGCCGCCGCAGGGAACGCGCCAACGCCGAACGCAAGGCCGCTGCACTGCGTACGCAGGCCGCCAAGCTGGGCGCCAAGGCCACCAAAGCCGTTGCGGCCCAAAACATGTTGCGCCGAGCGGATCGGATGATGGCCGCGCTCGACGAAGAGCGGGTCGCCGACAAGGTGGCCCGGATCAAGTTTCCCACCCCGGCCGCGTGCGGGCGCACGCCGCTGGTGGCCAAGGGGCTGAGCAAGTCGTATGGGTCACTTGAAGTCTTCACCGGGGTTGATCTGGCTATCGACCGCGGCTCGCGCGTGGTTGTGCTGGGACTCAACGGCGCCGGCAAGACCACGCTGCTGCGATTGCTGGCCGGTGTCGAGAAGCCCGACACCGGACAGCTCGAGCCCGGACACGGTTTGCGGACCGGCTATTTCGCGCAGGAGCACGACACCCTGGACAACGACGCCACCGTCTGGCAGAACATCCGGCACGCCGCACCCGAGTCGGGCGAACAGGATCTGCGCGGCCTGCTTGGGGCGTTCATGTTCAGCGGGCCACAGCTCGACCAACTGGCGGGCAGCCTGTCGGGTGGAGAGAAGACCCGGCTCGCATTGGCCGGGCTGGTGGCGTCCACGGCGAACGTTTTGCTGCTCGATGAACCGACCAACAATCTCGATCCGGCGTCGCGCGAGCAGGTGCTCGACGCGCTACGCAGCTATCAGGGCGCGGTCGTGCTTGTGACGCATGACCCCGGGGCGGCCGAGGCGCTCCACCCGCAACGCGTCGTGCTCTTGCCCGACGGCACCGAGGACTATTGGTCCGACGAGTATCGGGATCTCATCGAGCTGGCCTGATTTAGATGCGGGGCCGCAGGCATTTTCGGCCAAAGCGGCCCGCCGTCGACAGCGGGTTCTTACCCTAGGTGCATGGGATGGTGCTGAAGCGTGGAGGGGCCCTGTGAGAAACCCAATGAGAAAGTCGAAAAAGACGCGCGATCAGTTGCTGCACGAGTTGCGCAACGCCTATGAGGGTGGGGCCAGCATCCGAAATCTGGCAGCCACCACCGGTAGGTCGTATGGGTCCATCCACAGCATGCTGCTCGAGTCCGGTACCACGATGCGCAGTCGCGGCGGCCCCAACCACCGGGCCCGGCCTCGCTAGCGGCCGGCGCGGCCCAAATTAACTGCGGCGCACCGAATTCTCCACCAGGTCGAGGACCGCGGCCAGCCGCTGCGGGTCTTCGCCCGATGCCAGCCGGGCCACCAAGCCGTCCAGCACGAGATCTAAGTAGCAGTGCAGCACGTCGCTGGGAACATCGTCGCGCACGCGGCCGGCCTGCTTTTGCCGACGCAGCCGATCCGTTGTTGCTGCGGCCAGCTCCGCGGAGCGTTCCGCCCATCCGTGGCTGAATGTGGGGTCGGTGCGCAGCTTGCGGGCGATCTCCAACCTGGTGACCAGCCAGTCGAACTGGTCGGGCGCGGCGAGCATGTCACGCATCACCTGGATGAGACCCTCGCGGGACGCGACTTCGGCCATCCGCTCGGCATCTTCGTGGGCCAACGCGAAAAACAGCGTGTCCTTGTCCCGGAAGTGGTGGAAGATCGCGCCACGCGACAGCCCAATGGCTTTTTCCAGGCGGCGCACCGTGGCCTTGTCATAGCCGTATTCGGCAAAGCAGTGGCGAGCGCCGTCGAGGATTTGGCGGCGGCGAGCCGCCAGATGGTCCTCGCTAACCTTGGGCACGGTGGCTGGGGCTAGCCCGACTTCAGCATGTTGCGCAGCACGTACTGCAGGATGCCGCCGTTGCGGTAGTAATCCGCTTCCCCGGGGGTGTCGATGCGCACCACCGCGTCGAACTCGATCGAATCCGCGCCGTCTTTTGTCGCCTTGACGTGGACGGTCTTGGGTGTCTTGCCGTCATTGAGCGCCTCGATACCGGTGATGTCGAACGTCTCGGTGCCGTCCAGTCCCAGCGATCCCGCAGATTCCCCCTCGGGGAATTGGAGCGGGATCACGCCCATGCCGATCAGGTTGGAGCGGTGGATGCGCTCGAAAGACTCGGTGATCACCGCCCGGACTCCCAGCAGCGCAGTGCCCTTGGCCGCCCAGTCCCGTGAGGAACCCGAGCCGTACTCCTTGCCGCCCAACACCACCAGCGGAATGTTCTGTGCCGCATAGTTTTGCGCCGCGTCGTAGATGAAGGCCTGCGGGGCATCATCTTTGGTGAAGTCGCGGGTATACCCACCGGACACGTCGTCCAGCAGCTGGTTGCGCAACCGGATGTTGGCGAACGTGCCGCGAATCATCACCTCGTGGTTGCCGCGCCGCGATCCGAAGGAGTTGTAGTCCTTGCGTTCGACGCCGTGCTCGTCGAGGTACTGTGCGGCCGGGGTGCCCGGCTTGATGCTGCTCGCGGGGGAGATGTGGTCGGTGGTCACCGAATCGCCGAGCAGTGCCAGCACCCGGGCGCCGCTGATGTTGCCGACGGGTTCGGGCTCGGCGGACATCCCCTCGAAGTACGGTGGCTTGCGCACATACGTCGAGTTCGGGTCCCAGTCAAAGGTGTTGCCGCTCGGGGTCGGCAGATTGCGCCAGCGCTCATCGCCCTTGAAGACGTCGGCATAGTTCTTGACGAACATCTCCTGGCTGATCGCCGAGGCAATGGTGTCGGAGACGTCTTTCTGCGACGGCCAGATGTCTTTGAGGAAGACGTCATTGCCGTCCTTGTCTTTGCCCAGCGGCTGCGAATCGAAGTCGAAGTCCATGGTCCCGGCCAGTGCGTAGGCGATGACCAGCGGCGGCGAGGCCAGGTAATTCATCTTCACATCGGGGTTGATGCGGCCCTCGAAGTTCCGGTTGCCCGACAGCACGGCCGCCACCGAAAGGTCGTTGTCGTTGACCGCCTTCGAAATCTCCTCGGGCAGCGGGCCGGAGTTGCCGATGCAAGTGGTGCAGCCGTAGCCGACGAGATAGAAGCCCAGTTTCTCAAGATACGGCCACAGGCCGGACCTGTCGTAGTAGTCGCTAACCACCTGCGAGCCCGGCGCCATCGTGGTCTTCACCCACGGCTTGGAGGCCAGTCCCTTTTCGACGGCATTGCGGGCCAGCAGCGCCGCGCCCAGCATCACCGACGGGTTGGAGGTGTTGGTGCACGACGTGATCGCAGCGATCACCACCGCGCCGTGGTCGAGCACGAACTCGCCGAGCTCGGCGCACTTCACTGAAACCGGGTTGCTCACCCGGCCCTTGGCGTGCGCGGCAGCCGATTGCACCGCAGGGGCGTCGTCGGCGTGGCCGTTCGACACTTCACCCGGGTCGCTGGCCGGGAACGACTCGTCGACAACCTCGTCCAGCTTCGAGTAGTCCTGCTTACCGGGGTCGTCGCCGACGTAGTCGGGAATAGTCTTGCGGAACGTGGACTTGGCGTCGGTCAACGAGATCCGGTCCTGCGGACGCTTCGGCCCGGCGATCGACGGCACCACATCGGACAGGTTGAGCTCTAGGTATTCCGAGAACGCCGGCTCGTGCTTGGGGTCGTGCCACATGCCCTGCTCTTTGGCGTAGGCCTCGACCAGCGCCAGCTGCTCGGGCTTGCGGCCGGTGAACTTCAGGTAGTCGATGGTCTCTTCGTCGATGGGGAAAATGGCTGCGGTGGAACCGAATTCCGGGCTCATGTTGCCCAGGGTGGCGCGGTTGGCCAGCGGCACCTGGGCCACGCCCTCGCCGTAGAACTCGACGAACTTGCCGACGACGCCGTGCTTGCGCAGCATCTGGGTGACGGTCAGCACCACGTCGGTGGCCGTAACAGCCGGCTGAATCTCGCCGGTCAGCTTGAAGCCGACTACCCGGGGGATCAGCATCGACACCGGCTGGCCCAGCATCGCGGCCTCGGCCTCGATGCCACCCACACCCCAACCGAGCACGCCGAGACCGTTGACCATTGTGGTGTGCGAGTCGGTGCCCACGCAGGTGTCGGGGTATGCCACCACTGTTCCTTGCGCGTCCGCGCGGGTCATCACCACGCTCGCCAGGTATTCGATGTTGACCTGGTGCACGATGCCGGTGCCGGGCGGCACCACCTTGAAGTCGTCGAACGCGCCCTGCCCCCAGCGCAGGAACTGGTAGCGCTCGCCGTTGCGCTGGTACTCGATCTCGACATTGCGCTCGAATGAGTCGGCGGTGCCGAACAGGTCGGCGATCACGGAGTGGTCGATCACCAGGTCGGCCGGTGCCAGTGGGTTCACCTTGTCGGGGTTGCCGCCCAGGTCGCCGACGGCCTCACGCATGGTGGCCAGGTCGACGATGCACGGCACGCCGGTGAAGTCCTGCATCACGACGCGCGCGGGCGTGTACTGGATCTCGATGCTGGGCTCTGCCTTGGGATCCCAGTTCGCGATCGCCTCGATGTGGTCTTTGGTGATATTGCTGCCGTCCTCGTTGCGCAGCAGATTCTCGGCGAGGACTTTGAGGCTGTACGGGAGTTTCTCGGTATTGGCGACGGCGTCGAGACGATAGATCTGGTAGCTCTTGTCGCCGACCTTGAGGGTGTCGCGTGCTCCGAACGAGTTCACCGAATCTGTGCTCACATCAACTCCCGGGGATTAAGTTCTCCCGCCGACGGGCAGTGTCGACGGCGCGTTGCCAACTTTAACAGTACGCTTGTCCTGTATTACGGCGGCACTCGCATCTACCAGTCTTGTCGCGCGAGGCGTGTGTTGGAACCCCTTCGAGGAATGTCGCGTACGGTGCCTGTAGCGGTAGGAGCAGGAAGGGCACGATGACAGCGCTAGATTCTTTCGTCCAGCTACCTCACACGATCCCCGTGCTACCGCTCTACATTCCGCAAGACGTCGACATGACTGCGGTCAAGGCTCAGGTCGCCGCGTCCGGCGTCAGTGCGCCGCCGGCGGCGATGCCGGGTTTGCTTGATGTCGTCAACCAAGCTCGCGGCGAGGGCATCAACCTCAAGATCGTGCTGCTCGACCACAACCCGCCGAACGACACACCGTTACGCGACATCTCCACCGTGGTTGGCGCCGACTACCCGGATGCCACTGTCCTGACGCTCAGCCCGAACTACGTCGGCACCTACAGCACGCATTTCCCGCGCGTCACGCTGGAGGCCGGCGAGGACATAGCCAAGACGGGCAACCCGGTGCTCTCGGCGCAGCACTTTTTGAGCGAGCTCAACGCCCCCGAGTTTCCCTGGACTGGATTGACCATTGTGCTGCTGATCGGGGTGCTCGCGGCCGCCGTCGGCACCCGGTTCCTGCAGTCGCGCAGCAGGCGGTCAGCAACGCCTGCACAAGCCGGCGACGCTCCGGCGGAGGAACCGAACAAGGCTATCTAGCCTGGCGCGTCCGGCGCGGTCGGTCGTGTCGCACCAACTTCGCGTCTGCATGTGGCAAACACGGCAGGTCACCGTTCGGTCACATTAAACGCACTTCCAGAGTGCAGTTTGTGACTTGCGTTTCCATAGCGACATATGTGACGTACGGTGCAAATGATGCTGATGTTGTCTCTGGCGCTTTCCTTGGGATCAGTTGCTGGCGCCGTCCGTCCGTGTTGAGCCATAGGAGACCCGAATCGAATGAGACGGATCCGCCTTGGCTCTGCTTCGCGATTGTCCGCAAGGTTTGTGCGGCCGGTCATTCCGTCCGTCTTGGGCATGGCCATGCTGGTGTGCATGCCCGGCCTTGCCACGGCCGATCCGGGCACCGACAGCATGGCGGCTTTGATCGCGAACGTCGCCAAGGCCAACCAGCGACTCGACGACCTGAGCGCGGCCATTGAGACGCAGCAGGAAAGCGTCAACAAGGCACTGGTCGACGTGGAGACCGCGCGGGACAACGCTGTCGCGGCCGAACACGACCTAGAGGGCAGCCAGCAGGCGGTCAAGGACGCCAATGCGGCCATCGCCGGGGCTCAACATCGGTTCGACACTTTCGCGGCCGCCACCTACATGAACGGTCCGTCGGGCAGCTACCTGATTGCGCGCAGCCCCGAAGACATCATCGCCACCGAAACCGCCGCCAGGACCCTGACCGCCAGTTCCCAGGCGGTGATGGCGAACCTGGAGCGGGCCCGGACCGAGCGGGTGAATAAGGAGTCAGCGGCGCGACAGGCCAAGCAGAAGGCCGACAAAGCCGCCGCTGACGCGAAGGCCAGCCAGGATGCCGCGGTCGCGGCGCTCAACTCGTCCAAGCGCAAGTTCGACGACCAGCGCGAAGAGATCGACCGCCTGGCCGCCGAGCGTGACAAGGCTCAGGCCAGACTCGAGGCGGCCCAACTCACCTCCGCGCACTGGTCGGCGGGGCCGGGCGGGCCCGGTGGCCCGGCGTCGGGCGACCGGTGGGACCCGGGATCGCCGGGAGCCGCCCGGCTGCCCGGGGGACGCCTATGGGATGGCTGGGATCCCACGCTACCGCAGATACCCAGCGCCAACGTCCCCGGCGACCCGATCGCGGTGATCAACCAGGTGTTGGGCATCTCTGCCACGTCGACGCAGGTCACCGCCAATATGGGGCGCAACTTCCTGGAGCAGCTGGGCATCCTCAAGCCCACCGACACCGGCATCACCAACGCCCCCAACGGTTCGACCAGGATTCCGCGGGTTTACGGCCGGCAGGCGGTCGAATACGTGATCCGCCGCGGGATGTCGCAGATCGGGGTGCCCTATTCCTGGGGCGGTGGCAACGCCGCGGGCCCGAGCAAAGGAATTGACTCCGGCGCAGGCATTACCGGCTTCGACTGCTCGGGTCTGGTCTTGTACTCGTTCGCTGGGGTGGGCATCAAGCTGCCGCACTACTCGGGCTCGCAGTACAACATGGGCCGGAAGATCCCGTCCTCGCAGATGCGCCGCGGTGACGTCATCTTCTACGGCCCGGGCGGCAGCCAGCACGTGACGATCTACCTCGGCGACGGCCAGATGCTCGAGGCCCCCGACATCGGTTTGAAGGTGCGCGTTGCGCCGGTGCGCACCAGCGGCATGACGCCCTTCGTGGTCCGCTACATCGAGTGGTGACGAGGACGAGGACTGAACGAGGAGCTATGGGCCACAAGCGTTTTCGCCTGATCAACCTGGCCTGGATCACCACCGTGGTGGCCGGGCTGATGTTGTCTGTCGCGGCCCCGGCCACGGCCGATCCCGGCGAGTGGGATCCCACGCTGCCGGCAACGATCAGCGCCGGCGCCCCGGGAGACCCGCTTGCCGTCGCCAACGCTTCGTTGCAAGCCACCGCGCAGGCCACCCAGACCACGTTAGATTTGGGCAAGCAATTCCTTAGCGGGCTGGGGATCAATGTGGGTAGCACGCCTGGCAGCACCAATACCGGCCCGAGCCGGATTTCGCGGGCCAATGGCCGGCAGGCGATCGAATACGTGATCCGCCGGGCCGGGTCACAGATGGGGGTGCCGTATTCGTGGGGTGGCGGCACGATGGACGGTCCCAGCAAGGGCGTCGGCGACGGCGCCAACACCGTCGGGTTCGACTGCTCGGGCCTGATGCGGTACGGGTTCGCGGGGGTCGGCGTGCTGATCCCGCGGTTTTCCGGCGACCAGTACAACGCCGGCCGGCACATCCCGCAGGACCAGGCCAGGCGCGGCGACCTGATCTTCTACGGCCCGGGCGGTAGCCAGCACGTCACGATGTACCTGGGCAACGGTCAAATGCTGGAGGCATCTGGAAGCGCGGGCAAAGTCACCGTCAGCCCGGTGCGTAAGGCGGGTATGACGCCGTTTTTGACGCGCATCATCGAGTACTGACCCGGTGCTGGATTCTCCCCAGCGAACGGCGGCGTCGACGGAATCCGAGAGGCCTGGAATAGTTGAACGCGGGCACGTCGCTGCCCGGCGGCATTAGGGTGCCAGCAGTCGTGTCTGATTGAGCTGTGAAAGGTAATAGTCGATGACATCAGCAGGTGGGTTCCCCCAGGGGGCCAGTGGTTACTCGGGCCCCGGTGGGCAACCAGGCCCGGGGGCCCACGCGGCGCCTTCGGGTGGTGCTGACGGTCTGGCCGCCGAGGTACACACCCTGGAGCGGGCGATCTTCGAGGTCAAGCGGATCATCGTCGGCCAGGACCAACTCGTCGAGCGGATGCTGGTCGGCCTGCTGTCCAAGGGGCACGTGTTGCTCGAGGGTGTTCCGGGCGTCGCGAAGACGCTGGCGGTGGAGACCTTCGCGCGCGTGGTCGGCGGGACGTTCGCCCGCATTCAGTTCACCCCCGACCTGGTGCCCACCGACATCATCGGTACCCGCATCTATCGGCAGGGCAAGGAGGAATTCGACACCGAGCTGGGCCCCGTGGTGGTCAACTTCCTGCTCGCCGACGAGATCAACCGGGCCCCGGCGAAGGTGCAGTCGGCGCTGCTGGAGGTCATGCAGGAACGCCACGTGTCGATCGGCGGCAAGACCTTCCCGCTGCCCAACCCGTTCCTGGTGATG
>Ga0209040_10002908_pt1 | contig 13204 bp, 12 predicted proteins | sample BogFormECP12_OM3_FD_188240 | JGI IMG/M metagenome (GOLD analysis project Ga0209040, IMG submission 188240) | Bog forest soil microbial communities from Calvert Island, British Columbia, Canada - ECP12_OM3 (SPAdes) (version 2) | ecosystem: Environmental > Aquatic > Freshwater > Wetlands > Bog ... | reverse complement strand
AGCCCTCGTAGACGATGCCCATGCCGCCGCGGCCCACTTCGCGGCGCACCTCGTATTTACCGAGTTTTTGCGGCAGGATTCTCGAGGAGGCATTCATACGCTGGACCTACGCTGGCAAGCGGGCATGGTTCGGGAGCGTGCGGCTATTTGTACTTGCTGTCGATATCCCAGACACTCTTTTGCACCAGACGCTGCACCATCGTGTCCAGCGTGATGCCGCCCTCGGCCGAGTTCGAAATGCCGGCGACCCGCGTCGATTTGGCGCCGATCTCCATCTTCTCCTCGGTGTAATTCTGCGCAACTTGGTCCGTGGTCGTCGCATCGAGAATCTTGTAGCGCATGCCGATGACCCAGACTCCGGATGCCTGGGAGGTGTCGACCGAACCGGTCACCGTGCCGGCCGCCGCGGTCGGCGCGTTGTTGCGGCCGAAGATGCCGATCAAATTGCTCGCAACGCCGCCGTTGAACCCCGATTTGACCTTGGCGACCGGTTCGGCCTTGAGGATGTCGAATTTCACGATCCATTTGGTCGTCTTCAACTTGCCTTTCTGCATGACCTTGCGCGCCTCGTCGGGATCGCCGGCGCCGTAGGCGAGTTGAATTTCGTTGAGCAGCGGTCCCAGATCCGCGCGCTCGAGCACCTGAAAATTCGCCTTGGAAAGCTCCAACTCGGCGAAGTCGGCGATGTTGTTGGTCCCATATCGCGCGATGAACGAGGCGTTATTGCTCTTGATTTCGCCCGGGATCACCACGAGCCTCGGACCCTGCTTCGCGGCGTTGACGTACTGAATGTCCTGATACATCGTCGAATCGGCCGCGGCATTGGCCTTGTTCGACGTGCTGCTGCCCGCGGTCGGCGAGCCGCTCGCGCCCGATCCCCAGGTCGGCGCCGATTGCGCCCAGAGCGTTTGGGCGGCGCCAATGCCAAGAACGATGATTCCGATCGATAAGAATTGTTGACGAGACATGGTTCCCCTCCAGCTGGCTAATTCAGCGCTTGGCCTGCGCCCCCACGACAAAAATCATTATAGAGCTGCGCGACCAGCGGGTCGGCCCGTTCCTGCATCATCGCCAATGCGGTGTGGAGCGTATCGCTGCCCGAGTAAGACTCGGAGTGCGCGTCGACCGTCGACAACATCCGTCCGTTGACGCTCGATAATGTCAAATCGATATTGACCGAGACTTCATTGACCTGGACGATGGGATTCACGCCCGCCTGGCTCGTGATGCTGCCGCGCAGAACGTAATTGGCGCCGAGTTTCTTCGAAGCCGCGAGCGCCGCATCGGGATCGTTCTTGAAATAGGCGTCGAGTTCCGCTTGCGCGATGCTCGCCTTGATCTGTTGCTGGGTGTAGGTCTTCAACCCCAAGCCGCGCAAGCGCGCGTCGATGACGCGAAACAGCTCTCCATAACGGTCCTGGTTCGTCATCCACTGATCCAGATGCTGCTCGCCGATCAGCAGCAGGATTTTGTGGTTCTTGAGCCGCTGCCGGCACGGCGCGGATACCAGCGCCTGGATCGCCTCGGTCTGCTGCGCGGCGTCCTGTTGTGCCTTGGCCTGATCCGCGTCGGCGCTCGCCGAGAAGCTGAACTGATCGGCGGCGAGCGATAGGCCGGGCATGCCGGCGCACAGCGTGGCGGCCAACAGCAGTCGCAAGCGAACAGGCGTCAACAGGCGAGCAGGCGTCAATAGGGTGCGATAATCCATGCGCGGTCCAAATAGAAGTCCATATCCCTTGCCACGTCCGCCGATTCTATGTGGCTTGCGCCGGATGTGCCAGTCCCGGCGCGCTCGCGCGTGCCGTGCATCGGCGCTTATACTCTGCAGAATTAGCCAGGAGGGCGTCACATGCAGCAGTACGGCGGAATTTATCGAGCGCTGGTCGCCGGCGGCGGCCAGGGCGGCCGAGTACAGGTCACGGTCCCATCGCTTGACCTGACGCTCTGGGCGTCGACCTGTTTGCCGCCGGATTGCCATGCGAGCTATCAGACCGGACAAGAGGTCTGGGTGATGTTCGCATACGGCCGTCAAAATTTCCCGGTCGTCATGGGCATCGCATCGCTCGGCTATTAGTCGGCATTCGCGACGTCTTGGCGGCGGCCGGTCATACCACGCCGAGCATTCGCCAAACGGGCACGAGCTTTTCGATCTTGAACTCGTAGTCGCGGGTGACGGCGGTTTGCGCTTCGGCGGGATCCTCGATGACCTTCTCGTCGATGACCGGATGTCCGCCGCGATCCCGGCATCGCTGGATGAACTGCGCCGCCAATACGTCGGCAGCCAGCGACTCGCCGCGCTTCAAGCTTCGGTACAGCGCGTAATTCGCCGATGTCAGAGAAATGCCCGAACGCGCCGCGGGTACGGCGATCGCCGCTCCCTGCGCGAGCGCGACCTCGGCCTCCGATTCGATCAAGGCGTTGAGTCTCTCGGCGCGCGCGAACTCGGCGGGGGATGCTGCGTGAGCAAGTCCGGCGAGGCCGGTACCAATCAGCGTACCGACCAATTCGACCGGCGCGACGAGGTGTCCGTTCGGCAAGCCCTCCAAGCGCAACAGCTCGCCGACCGCGCGTGGACGCTCCTTGAGCGCATTGAGGATCGCGCCGTAGACGACGGGATCCGGCCGCCATCGCGATCCATCGGGCTTAGCGATCTCGAAAACTTCGGGCGCGTGGCGCAGCAGGGTCAGCGTTTTCGACGACAGCAGCTGATCTCGGCGCTGCACGGAGATGCGCCGCTCGCCGCGCACGAACACGTCCTGGCGAAACCAGTTGTCGGTGCAAAAATCCTTCAATGTTTCGCGCAGCTCGGGCGAGGGGATCTCCGCAATCGCCGCGCGCTGCTCCTCGGTCAGTGCGAGATTGTAAAAATTCTTGAGCAGCTCCGCGCAGGCCGTGTAGTTCAATTTCGCCGCGGCGAGGCTGCGCGCAACGTCGGTGAAATACGCCGGCTGCCAATGCTCATTGAGATACTCGTGCACGAGGTAAGGCAGCGTGTTGCCGACGTCCTTGAAGCGCTTCGCGGCATACATGAAGCGATCCGGGATGATCTTCGCCGCGACGAAGCGGTCGATTTGTTCGATCGCGCGCGACGCCGCGAGATCGCTGCGCTGCGGAACGGCGGCGGAAAGCTCCTTGACGAGGCGCTGCAGCGGGGACGCCTGGTACCACGTGGGCAGCACGTTGTAGCTGACGTAGAGCAAGCCGCCTGCCTGCAAGCGCGCGTTCAGAAAGGCCAGGATCGCGGACTGCAAGGCCGGCGCGATCCAAGTCCAAACGCCGTGCATCGTGACCACGTCGAACATCGGCAGCGCCTCGCCGCGCGGACCCGTCAGTTCATCGAAGCTGCATTCGTGGAATTGAATGTTGTCGAGCCCCGCCAGCCGCGCTTGCTCGCGCGCATGGGCGACATGCGCGGGATTGAAGTCGATCGCGTGAAACTGCGCCTCGGGATGGGTCGCCGCGAGCACGAGACTGGTCTTGCCGCGGCCGCAGCCGAGTTCGCAGTAGGTAAACCGATCATCGAGTGGAGGGGCCGCCACACCGCCGATCGTGGCGGCGACGCCCAAATGCGCCGCGGCTTGATTCGGGTAGAAGCCGTCGGAGTATTCGACGTCGGTCACATAGCCCTTGCCCCAGGTCGACATGATGCGGATCAGCTCCCCGCGGGGCTGATACGGCCGCTGCCGCCGTTGGCGATATCGATGGCCGCCTGCAGATAGCGTGCGCGCTTTTGACCGGCGAGTTTCGCCTCAGGCTTCACCGCCGCCAGCATGACCGCGCTGGCGACGGCGCTGCCGATCAACTGCGGCGGCGCCGCAACCTCGGGCAGATTCTCGGGCGCGAGGCTGCCGCCGCTCCAGAACGCGGCCATGGCGGCCCACGCGGCCGGCGACTTCAGATCGGTCGCTTGCGCGCTTAAGCCCGCGGCTCGCCGATTCTCTTCGGTCGGCTTGCGCACCCAGGCCTCGGCCGCCGCGATCGCGGCCTGCAGAGGCGGCGGCACCGGCTCGCGCAAACCCTCGCGGGCGCATAGGCAGGCCCACCAAACCGCTTCGCGCGGCGGCAGCGCAAAGCTCAAGAATTGCACGGCTTGATTCAAGTCCTCGGCGGCCAGCAGCCCGTTCAAAAATTTGGCCGGGGAGGCGCCTTCAGGCGGGTTGAGCGCGAATCCGCCCGCGCTCGCGAGCGCGCAGATTTCCTGAGCGCTCGTGACCGTGACTTTTTTCAGCTGTTCGATCTGCATGCGCCGCTTCCATGCCGACTGGTTCAGTTGATCATCGTGATGCCGCCCTTGAGCGTCAGCATCCCATCGCCATTGACCGTCGTCATTGCACTCTTGAGCTCCGCGGTTGCCTGACCCTGAACGCTGACCATGATGCCCTTGATCGTGACACCCGTCTGGTCGATCGTGATGCTGTTGCTGCCGACGGTCAGCGTGATCGACTGCATCGCATCGACCGAGCTCGCACCGGCATCGAGCTTCACCGAGTGATTGCCGGCATCGAGCTTCGCGCTGTAATTGCCCGTGCTCAACTCGACCGTGCAATTGCCCTGCGTCAGCTTGGTCGCCTTGTTGCCGGTATCGAGCGTCTCGCTGACATTGCCCTGCTTGACGCCGATCGTGCGGTCGCCCTCCGTGACCGTCAAGGTATCGTTGTTCTTCACGACGCGACGATAATCCTTCTGCGCATTGACGTAGATTTCCTCCGATCCGGCCTTGTCCTCGAAGCGCATTTCGTTGCTCGTATCGGCGGTTCCCGGGTCGCCCCAATTGGACCCGCGAATGCCGCTCTGAGTCTTGTTGTCGGGCAACGCGTAGGGCAGCGCATTCTTGCCGTTGTAGACCATCCCGACGATGATCGGCCGATCCGGGTCGCCTTCTTCGTATTCGACGACGACCTCGCTGTTGATGCGCGGCAGGTATTGCGTACCCATCTTGTTGTAGGCCCAGCTCTGCGCGACCCGGATCCAGCACGATTGGTCGTCGGGGAACCATGCAAACTTGACCTTTGCGCGCCCCATGTCATCGGGGCCGTCCGTGACCATCGCGGTCTGCGGACCGCGGATTTGCGGCTTCGGCGTCACGCGCGGCGGACGGAACACGAAATCCGACGGCATGCAGATGAACTCGTTCGAATACTCGCTCGGGCCGTCGAACGGAATGCCGTTGAAATCCCGCAAGTGATGCTCGACCCGCAACATCACGAAGCTGTCCGAGGTCTGATTGGCGGCCGGCAAATCGACCGTGTGGTTCTTGATCTTGAACTTGGCGCCGGCTCGCGCGGCCGCATCGTTGCACGTGCCCGTAATCGCGACGACCCTGGATTCCTGCTCTTCGATCCGCGCTTTGGCGAGCTGTTTGCCGACGTCGGCGGTCGCGAAGCGGCCCGAGTAATCGTAGAAAGCCCGCGCCGAGAACGCCGGCGCCTGTGCCTTCGAGAGGCTATTGGCGCTGCCCTCGATGACGCCGACGGCCTTGAAATCCCACGCGGCATGTTTGAAGGTCGAGGCGACGACCTGGTATTGCGGCTGCCATCGATCGATGTCCGACGAGAAGTCGAGCGTATAGGGATCCATCTTGATGAAATCCGTGGCCGCATCGCCGGTCACGATCGGGCAATTGGCGTCCTCGTATGCGAACCGAAAGAACAGCCCCTCCTCCTCGAGCAAGCGGCTGATGAAATTGAAATCGCTTTCGCAATATTGGACCGTGTATTCGCGCGACGCACCCGCGGACTTCAACTGACCCGACATGGAGGCGTCCTGTAGAACCTTGGCGACGATGTCGGTCGCCTTCATGTCGTGAAACAGCTGGCAGCGCTGATTGAGTGTGAGCACCCAAACCGGCGGGACGAGCTCGACGAGCTGCAGAAAGTGGTCCCGCACGGTGCTGCGCACGATTTGCAGGCTGCTCACGATGCCGCTGAATTTGCGCGCGCCGGTGTCGGTCTTGATCGCGACGGTCAGTTTCTGTCCGAGCATCTCGCTCGGGCGCAGCGCGCGCCCGAGCGTCATGACCTCGAGCGTGAAGCGCGTCAGCACCGATAATTCTTCGGCACCCTCGAACGAGGCGACGACCATCTTGGTTTCGCCGACGGGGCTTTGTTCGACCTTGATGAGCCGCTCGTTCTGGTCGAGGCCGATGTCTTCGAGCTCAGCCACGCAGACTCCCAGGGCTCGGACCGGGCGGGGCGCCGTGCATTCGGGAGGCCGGCAAACCGCGTGATCGCGAGGCGATCCGGATGCTCAATGCGCTCAATGGCGCCCGGACGCGATCCCGTCCCGGCGCCATTGAGCAAAGCGTCATATCGGCTTGCCCAGCGCCAAATCGTAGCCCTTGACGACGGTCGCAAGCACGGTGGTGTTGTCCGCGCCGTAGCTCGTGAATTTTTCGATAATTTTCGTGAAATTGAACGAGATCGATTCCGTGATGGCCCCATCCCGGGGCGCGGAAACCGAATATCCCGAGATCACGGCGTTGTCGAGGCTGTAGGTCGCGAACGGCTTGTCGGTCCTGCCGGTGGACGTCACATCGACTTGAACTTTCTTCGTCGCGAAACTCGATACCGACCAGCCGAACAGTTCGATCGATGCGCTGTCCATCGACTTGGTCACGTGGACTTCGCTGACGTTCGGTTGTCCGGCTTCGCGCGAGGTTGCATGGCCGAGCGGATTGTTCAGAGCACGTCCGACCCCGAACTGCAGCGAGTCGACCTGAATCCAACCCACATGGTTGGTCTCCGTGGCCCCGCCGGTGACACCGGGTATTTGTACATATACTGACATTGTCTATTCTCCTTAACTAACAGATGCCGTAAAGATTCGACGTTGAATTGGATCGATTGAGCCCATGCCGCCGATGCAATCGAATGATCGTTGAATGCCATTGGATTAGATCGGCTGCGGCGCTCCCTGAGATTCTTCGCGGGACGATTTCCATTCGATCCGTAGATTAATCCAGACTATATGAAAAGCCGCCATTATTGTCTAGCGAAACGCGGACGTCGCCGATCGGTTGACCGTTCGCGAGGCGCTCCAAGAATCGCGTCGAGACCTCCGGCAAAATTCCGTGCGTCAATACGTTCTCGATATTGCGCGCGCCGCTTTCCGATTCGGTGCAGCGCGCTGCAATAGCCTCGATGACGTCGGGCGAATAGTCGAACCCCGTGCGGTAGGTATCTGCGATCCGGCGTTGAATGCGCCCCAGCTGCAGTTTGATGATCGTGCGCAACGTGGCGTCGGACAACGGAAAATAGGGAACGACCGTGACGCGGCCGAGGAATGCCGGCTTGAAATGCTTGAGCAGTTCCGGTCGCAAGGCGGCCGCGAGCCCCTTCGAGTCGGGCATCGTGTCCGGGTCCGCCGCAAGCTTTGCGATCGTTTCGGTGCCTGCGTTCGAGGTCATGATGATCGTCGTGTTCTTGAAGTCGATGTCGCGGCCCTCGCCATCGCGCAGCTGGCCCTTGTCGAACACTTGATAGAAGACGTCCTGCACGCCCGGGTGGGCTTTCTCCATTTCATCGAGCAGCACGACGCTGTAGGGGCGCCGCCGCACCGCTTCGGTCAGTACGCCGCCTTCGCCGTAGCCGACATATCCCGGCGGCGAGCCGACCAAGGTCGAGACCTTGTGTTCCTCCTTGAACTCCGACATGTTGATTACGCTTAAGTTTTGGCCCCCCCCGTAGAGCAGCTCGGCCAAGGTCAGCGCGGTTTCCGTCTTGCCGACGCCGCTCGTGCCGACCATGAGGAACACGCCGGTCGGTTTGCGCGGATCGGTCAACTTGGCGCGCGAGGTGCGCATCGCCTCGGCAATCGCTTCGAGCGCGTCAGGTTGGCCGATGATGCGCTCTTCCATGAGATTCTTGAGATTGAGCACCGTTTGAATCTCGTTCGAGACCATGCGCCCGAGCGGAATGCCGGTCCAATTGGCGATGACCTGGGCGACCGCCTGCCCGTCGACGCTGACCTGCAGCAGCGGCCGCTCGCCTTGCAGCGCGACAAGCCTGGCCTGGTCGGCGAGCAAATCGGCCTTCAAGTGCTCGCGTTCCGCGGGCTCCGCGATCGGCACCGTGCCGGCGTGATCGGCTTCGAGCCGATCGCGCATTTGGCGCATGCGCGCCACGATCTCCTTTTCACTCGCCCAGCGCTCCTCGAGTTCCTTGAGCTTGAGCTCGGCGCTCGCCCTATCGGCGCTCAGGCGCGCAAGATCCGCCGTGTGATCGGCCCCCGAGGCGCTTTCGCGCTCGAGGATGCCGATTTCAGTGGCACCCAACTCGATGCGCCGGCGGCAGTCTTCGAGTTCCGGGGGCACGGCGTTCTGGCTCATCGCGACGCGTGCGCAGGCCGTGTCGAGCACGCTGACGCCCTTGTCGGGCAATTGGCGGCCCGGAATGTAGCGCTTCGACAAGCGCACCGCCTCGATCACGGCTTGATCGAGGATGCGCACGCGGTGGTGCTTCTCGAGCGTCTCGACGATGCCGCGCAGCATCGCGAAGGCGCCGGCCTCGTCGGGCTCCTCGACCTTGACGACCTGAAAGCGGCGCGCGAGCGCGGCATCGCGCTCGAAGTATTTTTTATACTCTGCCCACGTGGTGGCTGCGATCGTGCGCAAGTCGCCGCGCGCCAATGCGGGCTTGAGCAAATTGGCGGCATCGCCCTGGCCTGCGGCGCCGCCGGCGCCGATCAGCGTGTGGGCTTCGTCGATGAACAAAATGATCGGCGTTGCGGACGCCTTGACTTCCTCGATCACGGATTTCAAGCGGTTTTCGAATTCGCCCTTGACGCCGGCGCCGGCTTGCAGCAAACCGAGGTCGAGCGTGCGCACCGCGATGTTTTTCATCGCCGGCGGCACGTCGCCCTGCGCGATGCGCAGCGCGAAGCCCTCGACCACGGCCGTCTTGCCGACGCCGGCCTCGCCGGTGAGGATCGGGTTGTTCTGGCGGCGGCGTGTCAATATGTCAATTACCTGGCGGATCTCGCCGTCTCTGCCCAAGACGGGATCGATCTTTCCGGCCTTCGCGCGCGCGGTCAGATCGATCGTGTATTGGTCGAGCGCTCCGCCCGCGACCGGCCCGGCCGGGCCGCCCGCGGCTTGCGCCTCGCCTGCGGCTGCATGAGTCGAAGCGGGTCCCGAGGCGGTCGCCTCGGCCGTGCTCGCGGTGATCTTTGGCAGTTCATGGCGCAGCGCTTCGGCGGGAATCGCGCCAAGCAGGCGGCTCGCGTCGCGGGCGACCAGCGACAGCGAGTCATCGCCGATCATCGCGGCCAACAGGTGGCCGGAACGGATCAATGCTGCGCCGCCGGTCAACGAGGCGAGCAGCCAGGCTTCGCGCGCCAGTTGGACGACTTGGGGGCTCAGCGAGGGTGCGCGGTTATTGCCGGTTTTGAGCCGGTCGAGCACTTTGTTGAGGTCGGCCGCGAGCGCGGCCGGATCGACGCCGTAGGTCTTTAGGCAGGCCAGCAGGTCGCTGTCCCGAATGTCGAGCAGCTTCAGAAACCAATGCTCGATTTCGATGTTGTAGTGGCTGCGCGACAGCGTGAGCCCGGCTGCCGCCTCGAGCGCCTGCCGGCAGGGGTTATTGAGCTTCGCAATGAGCGATTTGAGATCGACTGCGACCATAATTCATCCCTCCGTAGACGCCTGTTTGCGCCGCATCCAGCGTTGCGTCAGAGGCCCGCGACTTCCGCTCGATGCGGTGCCCGGTGGCCGAGATTTCGTGAGGCTCGTTATCCGGACAGAGGCTATGCTATCGTAGTCACAAGCCGCGTGACAGCGGTGTGGCATGTCTGAAGGGATTTAGGCGGTCCGATGGCTAATGCTCCAACAATCGATATTGATTCGCTGCTGGCGCCCATCTCTGCAGCGGCACCGGCCGGAACCAATCTGCGTGCCGACGCGTCGCCCAAGTCGATTTATTACAAGTTGAAGGACGCACGCGGCGGCGCGCGCGCCGCCGAGCGGCGCGCCGATTCCGAGGGCGCGGTGGCGGGCCTGCTGCCCGAGTGGCAAACCATCCTCAATCTCGCTCCGAAGGCGCTCGCTGAGACCTCGAAGGATCTCGAGGTCGTCGTCTGGTTCATCGAGGGCTTGGTGCGTGCGCACGGATTCGCGGGACTGCGCGATGGACTCAAATTGGCGCACGGACTCGTCGAACGGTATTGGGACAGCTTCTTTTCGCTCGAGGACGAGGACGGTCTCGCGACGCGGCTCGCGCCGCTCGCGGGCCTCAACGGACAAGGCAGCGAAGGCACGCTGATTCAGCCCTTGCGCAAGGTCCCGGTAACCGCCTCGCGCGGCGACGGCGCATTCGCGATTTATCATTATGACCAGGCGCGTGCGCTGGCGAACGTCACCGACGTCGATGTCAAGGCGCGGCGCGAAGCGGCCGGTGAAGTCAACATGGAGCGATTTACCGCCGCGGCCAACGAGAGCGGTGGCGTGTTCTACATCGCACTGCTCGAGGACATCGACGCCGGCAACGCGGTGCTGGGGCAATTGGGGGAGACGCTCCTCGCGCGTGCGGGTCGGGACGCGCCGTCCACCTCCGACATCGCGAGGGTGCTGACCACGATCCGGGACACGGTCGCTGCGTTCAGCGCCGAGTTGGTCGAACAGGCGCGCGCCGCTGCAGCCGTGGGTTCGCCCGGTGCGCAGAGCGGCGCCGGCGGCGGCGCTGCGGCAGGTTCGGCCGGAGGTCCGGTGCGCGGCAGGGAAGAGGCGCTGCGCACTTTGCAGCAGGTCGCCGAATATTTTCGCAAGAACGAGCCGCAGTCACCGATTTCGACGAGTCTCGACGAGATCGTGCGGCGCGCAAAAATGCCGTTTGCGGAATTGCTCGCCGAATTGTTGCCGGACAACAATGCAGCGTGGCGCAGCGCATTGAACAGCGCCGGCATCAAGCCGCCGCCGGGTTGAAGGTTTTTGAAGGCACGACCGCAAAGGATTCGGTAGTTTTTTTGGCTTCAGGGAACACAATCGAGAGGGCACATCATGGCTAATATTTACGACAAGCTGCAGGGGCAAAGACGGCCTCGAGTGCACATCAAATACGAGATCGAGACCGGCGGCGCGATGGTCGAGAGAGAGTTGCCGTTCGTGGTCGGAGTGATGGGCGATTTTTCGGGCAATCCGAGTCAGCCGCTGCGGCCTTTGAAGGAGCGAAAGTTCGTCCAGATCGACAAGGAAAATTTCAACGACGTCATGGAGCGGATTTCCCCCGAGCTCAACATCAAAGTCAAGAACACGCTCGCCGGCGACGACTCGATGATTCCGGTTCAGTTGAAATTCAAGACGATGAATGACTTCGAGCCGGCTCAAATCGTCGAGCAGGTGCCGGCCCTCAAGAAGCTCATGGATACGCGCAATCATTTGCGCGACTTGATGACCAAGGTCGACCGCTCGGCGGACCTGGAGAATCTGTTGGAGCGCGTTCTGCAGAACGAGAATGAGCTGAAGGCGCTCTCCAGCCAGCTCGGCACCGACAAACCCAAGGAGTAAGCGAGATGGCTACCAAGACAGAAACAGCCGCTGCGCAAGCGACGACCACCGAGACGAGCCTGCTCGATCAGGCGATCAGCGCCACCAAGCAGACCGAACCCGAACAGGCGCAGCTGCTGCTGAAGACACTGACCGAAGAGGCCTTGAGCGGCACGCTGACGTTCTCCAAGAACCTCACGGTGACGTTCAACAAGGCGATCGCGCTGCTCGACAAGAAATTGTCCGAGCAGGTCGGCGCGATCATGCACCACCCGGATTTCCTCAAACTCGAGGGGTCCTGGCGCGGGCTGCATTATTTCGTCAAGAACACGCTGACCGATTCGATGCTGAAGATCAAGATGCTCAACGCCTCGAAGACGGAGGTCGGCAAGGATCTCGCAAAAGCAACCGATTTCGACCAAAGCGATACCTTCAAGCGCATTTACACCAGCGAATTCGGGACCTTGGGCGGCGAGCCGTTCGGCGCGCTGATCGGGGACTATGAATTCACGAACCAATCCTCGGACGTTGAATTTCTGACGAGCATGTCGAGCATTGCCGCCGGCGCCTTCACGCCGTTCATATCCTCGACGAACTCGAAGATGTTCGGGCTGCCGGACTTCCGTGATCTCTCGAAACCCCAGGACTTGAAGCGCAACTTCGAGGCCCAGGAATACGCGCGCTGGCGCAGTTTCCGGGAGCGCGACGAGGCGGCATTCGTGACGCTGACGATGCCGCGGGTGCTCGCGCGCGTGCCCTACGGCGCGGCGACCAACGCCATCGAGGAATTCGCGTTCGAGGAGGGCCCCAAGGACGCCAAGGGCAACGAGAAGCCGCTCGGTCACGAGGAATATTGCTGGATGAATGCCGCCTACGTGCTCGGCGCGCGTTTGACCGACTCTTTTGCGAAGAACGGCTGGTGCACGGCGATCCGCGGCGCAGAGAACGGCGGCAAGGTCGAAGGACTGCCCTCGCACGTCTTCAAGAGCGACGACGGCGACACGGATCAGAAGTGCCCGACGGAAATCGGCATCGACGAGCGGCGCGAGTACGAGTTGTCCGAGTGCGGATTCCTTCCGCTCGTGCATTCGAAGAACTCCGATTTCGCAGTGTTCATCGGCAGCCAGACGGCCAAGAAGCCGACCAAGTACAGCACCCCCGATGCCACCGAAAACGCGCAGATCGCTTCACGGCTGCCGTACGTCATGGCGACGTCGCGCTTTGCGCATTTTCTGAAGGTCATGGGCCGCGACAAGATCGGTTCATTCATGGAAGTCGAGGACTGCGGGCAATGGCTCAATAACTGGATCCAGAATTACGTCAACTCGAGCCCGACCGCCTCGGCCGAATCGAAGGCGCTGTATCCGCTGCGCGAGGCGCGCGTCGAAGTCAAGGCGATCCCGGGCAAGGCCGGCTGCTACAACGCGGTCGCGTACTTGCGCCCCTGGCTGCAGATGGAGGAGCTGACTGCGTCACTGCGTTTGGTAGCGAATATTCCGCCCAAGCAGTCGTGATCGCAGCGGAAAAGTCCTGGGGCGGGAGCGGGGCTTCAGCGCCGCTCCCGCGCAGGATCACCGATCCGCGTCGGGCCGGGGGCAGCGGTGCCGGCGTCCGAGCATGCCTCGTTGCCGAGGCGAGCGGCGTGCTGCGTTCTCAAGAGCCCCTGCAGCTCGACTCGTGGCTCGCGGTACAGGAGCCGGGGATGAGCCTGCGCCGCTGGTTCGGCGA
>Ga0209040_10002904_pt1 | contig 13209 bp, 8 predicted proteins | sample BogFormECP12_OM3_FD_188240 | JGI IMG/M metagenome (GOLD analysis project Ga0209040, IMG submission 188240) | Bog forest soil microbial communities from Calvert Island, British Columbia, Canada - ECP12_OM3 (SPAdes) (version 2) | ecosystem: Environmental > Aquatic > Freshwater > Wetlands > Bog ... | reverse complement strand
AACGTCTTGGCAAACACATGGTTGTGGGCCTAGGAGGACTCGAACCTCCGACCTCTTCGTTATCAGCGAAGCGCTCTAACCGCCTGAGCTATAGGCCCGTACACGCGTACGGCCGAGCGCCGAGATTACCCCACCGCAGCGCCCGCACCCAAACCACTAATCCCGGTCTGCGAGCGTCACCTCGACGCCGCCGATCAGGTCGGTCGTCAGGTTGTAGATAAACGCGCCGATCGTCGCCATCGCGCTGAGCAATACGATGTTCACCAAGCCGATCAGCACGGCGCCACCAAAGATGGTGCCGCTGGATACCAGCTCGGCGCTGCTGCCGCCGCTGTTGTTCAGCAGATCCCCGACGTTGCTGTTGAGCTTGCTCCACACGCCCATCCCGCCGAGCACCAGATACAGGAACGCCACGGCGATCATCCAGACGAAAAACAACGCCACCGACAGCACCAACGACACCTTCAGCGTGCTCCACGGATCGACCCGACGGATCTGCATGCTGGCGCGCACCGGGCCTTGGGCGCGACCGGACACCTGGATGGGACGTTCCGTTCGCACCGGCGTCGTCGACGTCTCCGGTGCTTGGTCGGCGGCCGGTTTGCGCTGCCCGGCGCGGGGGATCGGACCGGACAGATCGGGTAGTTCGCTGGTGTACGCCTCGTCGTGTCGGGCGTCGGCGTCGGGCGACGGGGTCTTGGCCCCGCCCGGCGCCGCGGTGCCCGAGATGAAGCGACTCAACCGGGCCTCGGCATTGGGGCTACCGGAGGTGCGGCTGGTCGGCCGCGGTTTCGGCGCATCCGACGACGGGCGCGGCGGTCCTTGCGAGGCTCGAGCGCCGCCTTGCGGCCGTGGGGCGCCTTCCACGCCACCGCCTCGGTCGACCGAACCATTCCCGTTCGGGCTCTCGCCCGGTCCGGGATGTCCCGGCTCGTTCGGTGAAGTCACCCCACGGCTCCTAACTGTGCATCCGGCCGCCGGGGCGGTCGGCGATCGCTCACGCGTCGGGCGCGCTACCCGAATCGTCGTCGGTCACGGCGCCTTCTTCAGCTTCCTCGGCGTTGCGTGCGATGGCTAATAGTGTGTCGCCCTCGCCCAAGTTCATCAACCGAACACCTTTGGTCTGACGTCCGGCCTTCCGGACCTGTCTGGCCGCCGTCCGGATCACCCCGCCCCCGGAGGTGATCGCGTACACCTCGCTGTCGTCGTCGACGATCAGCGCCCCTACCAGCTTCCCACGCCGGGTGTCGTACTGGATCGTCAAGATGCCTTTCCCGCCGCGGCCCTGGGCGGTGTACTCCTCGATCGCGGTGCGCTTAGCATAGCCTCCGGACGTCGCGACCAGCAGGAATGTGCCTTCCCGGACCACATTCAGCGACAGCAGGTAGTCGTCGGCGTTGAACCGCATGCCCTGGACACCCGAGGTCGCGCGGCCCATCGGCCGTAGCGCTTCGTCGGTCGCGGAGAACCGGATCGACTGGCCGTTGGCCGAGACCAGCAGCAAATCGTCGTCGGACGAACACAGCACCGCCCCGACCAGTTCGTCGCCGTCGCGCAGGTTGATCGCCACGATCCCCCCCGACCGGTTGGAGTCGAAGTCGGTGAGCGCGGTCTTTTTGACCAGCCCGTTGCGGGTGGCCAGCACCAGGTACGGGGCGTCCTCGTAGCTCTTGATCTGGATCACCTGAGCGATCCGCTCCTCGGGTTGGAACGCCAGCAGGTTGGCGACGTGTTGTCCGCGCGCGATCCGGGAGGCTTCCGGCAAGTCGTAGGCCTTGGCCCGGTACACCCGGCCCTGGGTGGTGAAGAACAGGATCCAGTCGTGCGTGGAGCACACAAAGAAGTGCCGCACGATGTCGTCCTGCTTCAGCCCGGCGCCTTGGACTCCTTTGCCGCCGCGCTTCTGGCTCCGGTACAGGTCGGTTTTCGTGCGTTTGGCGTACCCGGTTTCGGTGATGGTGACGACGACGTCTTCGCGAGCGATCAGATCCTCGTCGTTGACATCGCCGTCCGCGGCGATGATCCGGGTGCGACGGTCGTCGCCGTGCTTGTCGACGATCTCACCGAGCTCGCTGCGCACGATGCCGCGCTGCCGTTCCGGCTTGGCCAAAATATCTTCCAGATCAGCGATCTCGGCTTCGATCTTGGCGAGGTCGTCGACGATGCGCTGGCGCTCCAACGCCGCGAGGCGGCGCAGCTGCATGTCCAGGATCGCCTGGGCTTGAATGTCGTCGATGTCGAGCAGTTCGATCAGGCCGGCGCGCGCGATATCCACCGTCTCCGACGCCCGGATCAGGGCGATCACCTCATCGAGCGCGTCGAGCGCCTTGACCAGACCGCGCAGGATGTGGGCCCGTTCGTTGGCCTTGCGCAGCCGGTATGTGGTCCGGCGGATAATCACGTCGAGCTGGTGCTCGACGTAGTGCCGGATCATCTGATCCAGCCGCAGCGTGCGCGGCACACCGTCGACGATCGACAGCATGTTGGCGCCGAAGCTGGTCTGCAGCTGGGTGTGCTTGTACAGGTTGTTCAGCACGACTTTCGCGACCGCATCGCGCTTGATCTCCACGACGATCCGCAGGCCGACCCGGTCGCTGCTCTGGTCCTCGATGTTGGAGATGCCGGCCAGCTTGCCGTCACGGACCTGCTCGGCGATCGAGGTGATGAAGTTGTCGTGGTTGACCTGATACGGCAGCTCGGTGATCACCAGCGACGTGCGACCTCGCGAATCTTCTTCCACCTCAACGACTCCGCGCATCCGGATGGATCCACGGCCGGTCGTATAGGCGTCGTGGATGCCCTGCGATCCGACGATCAGGCCGTGGGTCGGGAAGTCGGGCCCCTTGACCCGCTCGCAGACCGCAGTGAGGGTGGCCTCTTCGTCGGCCTCGTGATTGTCCAGGCACCAGTAGACGGCTTCGGCGAGCTCACGCAGGTTGTGCGGCGGGATGTTGGTCGCCATTCCGACCGCGATGCCGCCGGAGCCGTTGGCGAGCAGGTTGGGGAACCGGCTCGGCAACACCGTCGGCTCTTGCACCCGACCGTCATAGTTGGCGATGAAATCGACTGTCTCCTCGTCGATTTCGCGCAGCATCTCCATTGCCAACGGGGTCAGTCGCGCCTCGGTGTTGTGGCTAACGAACCCATTGGTGACGAACGCATGGTCTTCGGTGTCGACGCGCAGGCTGTACACCGGTTGCACACCGGCATTGGTCACGGATGCCACTCGCGCGTAACAGAACCGGCCGTCAGTCAGATCGGTGGCGATGCTCCGGACATCTGGGTCGGCGATGTGTGACAAGATCTCCGCGCCACGGGTCCGCCAGCGTTGGATGCGGTCGACGTTGTGCCGGTTGAGCCAGTCGCGGTCGGCCCACGAGCCACCGGCATGCTTTCGGATAAAAGCCGCCAGTCCGGGAACGTGGTCCGAATCCATGCCGGCGCACCTTGGCATGGATGACAGGATTCCGAGTAACTTCTCCTGCTTAGCGCCTCCGAAGCCGACTTGGCTTGCAAAGAGTTCGGCCTGGGCACGGTTGGTGATGACCACCTTGTGCTCGCCAACGGCATGCCGATACCGCTTGGACACGACCCCGAACTCAAGAAGCATTTGTTGCACGTGCTCCGCGAGCCGCGCACTACGGGTCGAGTAGGAAACCTGAATTGAATTGCGCGGCAGAGCGGAGCACGAGCCGTCACCCTCAAATAGCGCCTGCAGAAATGCGCGCTTGACGGCTGCCGGCGATTGCCAGAGCCACTCCGGCACGACCTTGTGTTCAGACCGCCGGCCGGTGAGCTCACCCAGCCGACTGCGCTTGAGCGCCGTCAGATTATGAACATCCAGCTCGTGCAACATCGAACCAGAGGCGATTTGCCGACACACTACGTAGCGCTGCCCGCCAACGACCGCGTCATACGCCGCGACTACCGTTGCGAAATAATCGCGATCGAGATTATTGAATCCCGCGCGTTTGTCCGAGACAAACCCCTCGCTGATGAACGCTCCCAGAAGAAGGGCTTCCATCGTCGGCCGCCAGTCGGCCGGACCAACTTCTACCGGTGGAGTCCGCTGCAGCACGACGTAGTCTTCCGGACGGATCTCTTCGATCAGCTTCCACAGGAGCGTCGGCACGCCACCGACATCGACCAGGCACAGCAGCGGGTGGTTTGCGGTGCCGGTGACTTCGTAGCCCTCGGCGGTGCGCACAGTGTAGGTCAGGTGATCGCCCGAGTGAAACAGGCGATCGGCCACAACTGGGTTGCCGTACCGGTCGAGAACCTTTAACTCGACAGCGTTATCGGAGTCGGGTCGAGCGCCGGCAACCACGTCGCCAATCCGCACCGACTGCCCAAAGGGCAACCGCACCAACGCATCTCCGGAGACACAGTACCGCATCGCCGCCGGTGGGTCGTTACCCGGTGAGCCGAAGTTGCCCTGCCCGTCGACCAGCGGATAGCGCAGCGACCACGGCTGCGCCATCCGCACCAACGTGTCGTAGATAGACGCGTCACCGTGCGGGTGATAGTTGCCCATCGTCTCGGCGACCGACCGAGCCGACTTCGCGTGGCTGCGGTCCGGGCGGAACCCGGAGTCGAACATCGCGTAGAGCACCCGGCGGTGCACCGGCTTGAGACCGTCGCGCACCTCCGGCAATGCGCGGCCCACGATCACGCTCATCGCGTAGTCGATGTAGCTGCGCTGCATCTCCTGCTGGATGTCGACCGGTTCGATCCGGTCGGCGGCATCACCGCCGGGCGGCAGCGTGGTGTCTGTCATCTAGTCCTCGTCTGAGATTTGGATGGGGGAGATGCTCGAGAGTCAGCCCGCGTCGCTAAACATCCAGGAAGCGGACGTCCTTGGCGTTGCGGGTGATGAAGCTGCGGCGCGCATCGACGTCCTCGCCCATCAGGATGGAGAACAGCTCGTCGGCCGCGGCGGCGTCGTCGAGGGTGACTTGACGCAGCACCCGAACCGAGGGATCCATCGTGGTTTCCCACAGCTCCTTGGCGTCCATTTCTCCCAGCCCCTTGTAGCGCTGGATGCCGTCGTCGACGTTAATCTTCTTGCCGGCCTTCTTACCCGCCTCCAGCAGGCCGTCGCGTTCCCGGTCGGAGTAGGCGAACTCGGGCTCGCTGCGCTGCCACTTCAACTTGTACAGCGGCGGCTGCGCCAAGAACACGTGGCCGTTCTCGATCAGCGGGCGCATGAACCGGAACAGCAGCGTCAACAGCAGCGTCGAGATGTGCTGGCCGTCGACGTCGGCGTCGGCCATCAGCACGATCTTGTGGTAGCGCAGCTTGGTGATGTCGAACTCGTCGTGGATGCCGGTGCCCAGCGCGGTGATGATCGCCTGAACTTCGGTGTTTTTCAGCACCCGGTCGATGCGAGCCTTCTCGACGTTGATGATCTTGCCCCGCAGCGGAAGGATCGCCTGGAACATCGAGTCGCGGCCGCTTTTGGCCGAGCCGCCCGCCGAATCACCTTCCACCACATACAGTTCCGATTTACGCGGATCGGTGGAGCGGCAGTCCGCCAGCTTGCCGGGTAGCCCGCCCAGATCGGTAGCGCTCTTGCGGCGCACCAATTCTCGGGCTTTTCGGGCCGCGATGCGGGCTTGCGCCGACGACACCGCCTTGTTCACCACGGTCTTGGCATCCGCCGGGTTGGCTTCAAACCAGTGGGTCAGCTGCTCGTTGCAGACCTTCTGCACGAACGACTTGACTTCGGTGTTGCCCAGCTTGGTCTTGGTCTGGCCCTCGAACTGCGGTTCGCTGACCTTGACCGAGATCACCGCCGCCAAACCCTCACGGATGTCGTCGCCGGTGAGGTTGGGATCCTTGTCTTTCAGCAGCTTCTTGTCTTTGGCGTACTTATTCACCACCGACGTCAACGCGGCGCGGAAACCCTCTTCGTGGGTACCACCCTCGTGGGTGTTGATGGTGTTGGCGAAGGTGTGCACCGACTCGGAATAGCCGGCGTTCCACTGCATCGCTATTTCGACCTCGTGACCGGGACCCTTGCCGGAGAAATCGACGATGCTGCTGTGGATCGGGTTCTTGGTGCGGTTGATGTGCTTGACGAAGTCGACCAGCCCGCCGGCGTAGTGGAACGTGCGGTGTTTGACTTTCTGCGGTTTGTTACGTTCTTCGGCCTTCTCTTCGGCCGACTTCGGCGCCTCGGCAGTGTCGCTGACGACCTCGTCGACCACTTCCTCGGCGGCGACCCGCTCGTCGACCAAGTCGATGGTCAAGCCCTTGTTGAGGAAGGCCATCTCCTGCAAGCGGCGGGCCACCGTCTCGAAGTCATATTCGGTGGTCTCGAAGATGTCCGGATCGGCCCAAAACCGCACCGTGGTCCCGGTCTTCTTGGTCTTCTCACCCTGCTTCAGGGTGCCGGGCACCGACCGGTCGTAGTACTGCGACCACTCATAGCCGTCGCGCGAAATCTCCACCTCGAGGCGGGTGGACAACGCGTTGACCACCGAAACGCCCACCCCGTGCAAACCACCCGAGACCGCGTACGCGCCGTCGTCGCCGCCGAACTTGCCTCCGGCGTGCAACTGCGTCATCACGACGTCGACGGTGGGAAGGCCGGTGGCGTGCATCGCCACCGGGATGCCGCGGCCATCATCGGTGACCTGGACGCTGCCATCGTCCAGGATCTTGACATCGACCTTGCTGGCATAACCGGCCATCGCCTCGTCCACAGCGTTATCGACGACCTCCCAGACCAGGTGGTGCAGGCCGCGCTCGCCGGTCGACCCGATATACATGCCAGGTCTTTTACGAACGGCCTCCAACCCTTCAAGAACCTGGATATCCCCGGCGTCGTATGAGTTGCGGGCCTTCTTCTGGGCAGCCACGGTCGGAAAGCTCTCCTTGGGGTTGCGCGCGGGTAGTCTCCGAGACTGTGCGCTGGTTCTCCGCCAGTCTACCTATAACAAGCGGTAGCACCGATTCTGCGAGGGTGTTTCTACACAGCTATCTTCGCCGTGTGCGGAATTTTTCGCTCTAGGCTGCGTCCTGACGCCTGACAAGCCAAGTTGTGCCCTTCTGACGGCCCTCAGCGGATCGTTGGATCGCTCAGCCATAGGTGTCACGAGGCCCTCGTCCAGCGATGTGCAGCGGCCCCTTACGCCACGACGGCGCGACCGGGCCGGTGATTTTCAGCGCGGTCACCACGCCGTCGCCGACCGAGGCGGCGATCTTGGCCAACACTTGATCCTGGATGATCCGCAGTTGCGTCGCCCAGGCCGTCGACTCCGCGGAGACGTTCAACACCCCGTCGCGCAGCGCGGTCGGGGTCGCGTGCTCGGCGATGTGTTGACCAACCACCGCCGGCCACTGGCCGAACACCGCTCCCTCCGCGACCCGCGCCGACCAGCCGCGCTTTTTCGCGACGTCGCGCGCGACACTGCCCAGCCGTTGCGGATCACGGCCGTCGGGCCCCGGCCCAGACCAGCGGCGTCGGCTACTGGCGCCGGCGACGCGGCGGGTGGGCGGCAGCCGCCGACCCCGCCCGACGTCTTTGCCTTGGGTACGAGCGGCGCCGCGCGCCTCTTCCAGTGCACGCCGCACCAGATCCATTCCGGGCAACGCGCTCAGTCGCTCCGGCGGTCCGCAGTCAGGTGCTTCGTCCCGATCCATCAAGTCTGCACCTCCGAGACCGGTCCACTGTCATCGTCGCGCAGCGCGATCGTCACCCGCTTGGCATCCCAGTCGCGGGGGATGTCGTCGAGGACCGCCGCGGTCACTAATACCTGCTCTGCCGAAGCCGCGGCCGCGGCCAGTGCCTCGCGGCGGGCGGTGTCGAGCTCGGCGAACACGTCGTCGAGCAATAACACCGGGTCGCCGCCCTCGGCGCGCAACAGCTCATAGGCGGCCAGCCGCAGCGCCAAAGCCATCGACCACGATTCACCATGGCTGGCAAAGCCTTTCGCGGGTTGCTCACCCAGACGTAACTCAAGATCGTCGCGGTGGGGACCCACCAGGCAGACACCGCGCTCCAGTTCGGCGTCCCGGCGCCGTGCCATCTGTTCCAGCAGCGTCGCCCGCAGCAGGTCGACGTCGCTGCCATCGGGCTCGATGTCGATGCTGGCGCGGTAACTGATCGCCGCCGACCGCGATCCCGGCGCCAACAGCTGATAGCTCTTCTGGACTTCGGGTGCCAACTCGTTGACCAGATCGATCCGGGCCGCCATCAACTCGGCTCCGTGGTCAGCCAAATGCCCGTCCCAGACATCGAGCGTGTCCAGGGAACCGTGGTCACCGCGAAACCGCGCGCCGGACGCGGACTTCAGCAATGCGGTGCGCTGGCGCAGAACTTTTTCATAGTCGGCCCGCACGGCAGCGACTCGCGGTCGGCGCACCGCGGCCAGATCGTCGAGGTAGCGGCGTCGATCGCCCGGATCGCCCCGGACCAGGGCCAGGTCCTCCGGCGCGAACAACACCGCGCGGAGCACACCTAGCACTTCGCGCGGGCTTCGCACCGGCGACCGATTCAACCGGGCTTTGTTGGCACGGCCGGCGGCGATCTCCAGGTCGACGGCACACTCGCGACCGTCGTTCACCACGATCGTCGACACCACCGCCCGCGGGGCGCCAACCCGGACCAGCGGTGCGTCCGTCGCGACCCGATGCGAACCCAAAGTCGACGAATACCACAGCGCCTCAACAAGATTCGTCTTACCAAACCCATTGGGCGCGACGAACACCGTCCGGCCCGGCGTGAGCTCAAGCTCGGCGTGTGCCCACGACCGGAAATCCCGCAAGCCCAGATGACGGACGTACACCTGACCGCTAACCAGGAAGACGGACCGGCATCAACAGATAGACGTAGTCGGTCGAAACCGCCGGAAAAGGTCCGGCATCGGTGGGTTGTGGATCGTCGTCGCTGGCCGGCCGCAGCACGGCAGGCCGACTCGGCGTGGTGAAGCCGAACGACACCCGCTCAGAGTGCAATGACCCCAGGCCGTCGGTCAGGTATGTCGGGTTGAAGGCGATGGTCAGCGCTTCGCCCGCGAAGTCGACCGCCACGTCTTCTTCGGCCCGGCCGACATCGTCGGCGCCGGCCGACAGTCGCAGCACGTCGCCGGAGAATTCCATCCGGACCTGCGCGCCTCGGTCGGCGACCAGCGCGACTCGCTTGATCGCTTCGGTCAATTCGGCCACACCCATGCTGGCCACCGCGGTGTGCTCGGTCGGCAACAGCTGGCGGAACTTGGGGAACTCCGCATCCAGCAACCGGGTCGTGCTGCGCTTCCCGTTCCCACTGATGCCGAGCAACCCGTCTTTGCCCACCGTGGACCCGGATCCCAACGACAAATGCACTTCGGCACCGTCGGTTCCGGTCTTGGCTGCCTCGGCCAGTGTCTTGGCCGGCACCAGCACAGCCGCCTCGACATCGGGTCCGGCCGCCGACCATGTCAGCTCGCGAACCGCCAACCGGAACCGGTCGGTAGCAGCCAACACCACCGCCTGACCGGAAATCTCCACCCTGATGCCGGTCAGCATCGGCAGCGTGTCGTCGCGGCCGGCGGCGACGGCGACCTGACTGATCGCTTCGGCGAACACATCGGCCGACAACGCACCGGTCTCGTCGGGCAACGCGGGCAGCGTGGGGTAGTCCTCGACGGCCATCGTCGGCAACGAAAACCTCGCACTTCCGCACGTCAACGAAACCCTGGTGCCTTCCACGTGAACGTCGACGGGCTTGTCCGGCAACGCCCGGGTGATATCGGACAACAGCCGACCGGACACCAAAACCGTTCCAGGAGAGGCAATTTCGGCTGCCAAACGTACTTCAGCGGACACCTCGTAGTCGAATCCGCAGATCGTCAAGCCGGCGTCCGATCCGGTGAGCAGCACACCGGCCAGCACGGGCACCGTCGGCCTGGTGGGCAGCGTGCGCGCCACCCAAGCCACCGCATCAGCGAAGTCATCGCGCACCAAGCGAAACTTCAAGTCGGTCACACCGACTGTGGTCGTCGCCACGTCCATTGCGTCCCTTCATCACCCCGAACAACAAGGCTAAACTTCAGCGGCTCCAGCCCCCGGTGGAGTGCGATTTTCCCGCTGACGGACGCCCGTGCCCGTAACCGGCTTCGACGACCGAACCGGCAGTCGAACCACAACCGTAGAGCCTTGAGCGCCATCTTGAAAGCTAATCGAAATCAATGACACTCAAGGTGTTCCTGCCCTGACGGGAGGGCGTGGAACGGCCCGTCCCCAAGTGTCTTTTAGGAAGAAGAAACTATGGAGAGATACCAGTAACAGTATTAAGGCCTGTGCACGTTGGGGACAGCATGGCGTCTGTGCTGCTGAACCTGGCGGGGCTGCTGTGGATGACGAGTGGATGGCTGGGTGGTTTGTGTGTAGTGGTTGGGGACTGCCGGTGGTTGTGCACGCAGCGCCGAGCGCCGGGGGAGAGCACACGCAGGTTGCCCACAGGAATATCCACAAGTGAGCGTGTGACTGGTGGGTTGGCAGTGCCCAAAGTTTTTTTGATTCGAGCCGGCGTTCAGCGCTTTGAGCGCTGTCGGATCCGGGTGGTGAGTTCCTTGACGTGATCGAAGACTTCACGTCGCTCGGCCATCTCCGAAAGGATCTTCTTCTGTGCGTACATGACTGTGGTGTGGTCGCGGCCGAATGCCTGCCCGATTTTCGGCAGTGACAGGTCGGTGAGTTCGCGGCACAGATACATCGCGATCTGCCGAGACTGCGCCAGGGCCCGGGTCTTACCGGGACCCCGAAGTTCCTCGACGGTGGTATCGAAGTACTCCGCGGTGGCCGCCATGATGGTCGCCGCACTGATCTGCATGGTGCTGGCGTCGGCGATCAAGTCGCGCAGCACGATCTCGGCCAACGCCTTGTCGATCGGAGTCTTGTTCAGCGACGCGAATGCGGTGACCCGGATCAGCGCACCCTCGAGTTCACGGATGTTGCGTTCGATGCTGCTGGCGATCAGTTCGAGAACATCGTCGGGCACCGCGAGCCGTTCCATCTGTGCCTTCTTGCGCAGAATGGCGATGCGGGTTTCCAGCTCCGGCGGCTGGACATCGGTGATCAGTCCCCACTCGAACCGGGTCCGCAGCCGGTCTTCCAAAGTGGCCAGTTGCTTGGGTGGTCGGTCGGAGGAGATGACGATCTGCTTGTTGGCGTTGTGCAACGTATTGAAAGTATGGAAGAACTCTTCCTGGATACCTTCTTTACCTTCGATGAATTGGATGTCATCGACCAGCAGCACATCAACATCGCGGTAACTGCGTTTGAAGGCGACCTTGCGGTCGTCACGCAGCGAGTTGATGAAGTCGTTGGTGAACTCTTCGGTCGAGACGTACTTGACCCGCATGCCGGGGAACAGCCGTTGTGCGTAGTTGCCGGCCGCATGCAGCAGGTGAGTCTTACCGAGACCGGACTCGCCCCAGATGAACAGCGGGTTGTAGGCCCGGGCGGGCGCCTCGGCAATCGCCAGCGCCGCGGCGTGAGCGAACCGGTTCGAGGCGCCGATCACGAAGGTGTCAAACGTGTAGCGCCGATTCAGGCTGGTACCGCCCGAGGCTTCCGGGTCGCTGTTGTGCGGCCGCTCGGTGAAATAGTTGGGCCAGTTCTGATGCGCGCTGTCGACAACCTCGAGGTCCTCCTCGACGTCGTCGGGGTCCGCCCTCCACTCTTCGGGCGGGGCGCCGGGGCTGTCATCGGATTCATCGGTGGCCAGCGCGGCGATCCGGACGCCGAGTTCGATCGGTTGGCCCAGCCGCCGGCTCAATGCCTCGGTGATCTGGGTACGCAGATGACGTTCGATCTCGTTCTGCACAAAGCTGCTCGGCACCGACAGCAGGGCAAACCCTTCGACGATCTGCAGCGGTTGGACGAGATTCAACCAAGCGCGTTGCTGGGGCGTCAGTGGTGGAACGTAGGGTTCGCCGTTGCTCGGTGAGGCGTCGGTGGAGAGCTCACCGTTGAGTTCGGAGACGACCGCGTTCCAGACGGTCGCGAAACCTGATCCGGAATCCTCGGTCAACGACGGATCCCCCTGATTTGACGTCGACGTACAACCGTTAGCTGCGACCACGACCTGTCCACATGGTTATCCACAAGTGTGGACAGGACAGCCGCCATCGCGCTGCAGTTGGCTGCCGACGGCACGCGAGATCGGCGCTCGAGAAAGCCAGCGTGGGTTACCTGGCCAGGAAGCCGATCCGCCATCCTCGCTTCGTTGTCGTGCGCCGTTCCAGTCTGAAACGGCATTGCCCGAAGCTAACAGTTTTCCCGCGGAGTGCCAACCGTTCTGCAACATTAGCCCGCGCTTTCATAGAATTGCTCGCCGGGTGCCGGTGGCGGGTGTGACGCCAGTTGAATATCAGCATGGGGCGGACAGCCGAGAAGGGCAGGTTTGACCCGGCGAACGCTGCTGCGTACCCTCGTACAGTCGCCCGAAAGTCGGCGATACGGCTGCGATCCGCGCAATATGCAGCGGGGCCCGCGCCGGTTACCAGCGAGACACAAAGCCCGCCGAGGCTGCGTGAGGGCAATCGTGTTCCACCGGCATACGCATCCGGCCGGAAGACGATGCCAGATGCAACGAGGAGAGAGTCGTGGCAAAGGGCAAGCGGACCTTCCAGCCGAACAACCGGCGCCGAGCCCGCGTGCACGGCTTCCGGCTGCGGATGCGCACCCGGGCAGGGCGGGCGATCGTGTCAAGCCGGCGCCGCAAGGGCCGCCGTTCGTTGACTGCCTGATTCCAATCCCGGTGTCACAGCGGTGCTTTCCGCGCGGAACCGCATGACGCGGTCGGCCGATTTCGGGGCGACGGTGAAGCACGGAGTTCGGGCCGTGCAGCCCGACCTTGTCATCTATGCGCGGCGCGGCAACGAGGCTGATGCCGAGGCGCCGAAGGTGGGACTGATCATTTCGCGGTCGGTGGGCTCGGCGGTGCAACGCCACCAACTGGCCCGGCGGTTGCGCCACGTGGCTCGCGGTCTGGTGGGTGGACTGGGACGATCGGAACAAGTGGTGATTCGCGCGCTGCCGAGCAGTCGCGACGTCGGTTCCGCCCGGTTGGAGGAAGAATTGCGGGCCGGCCTACGGCGGATCGAAACGATAGGACCGCGCCGGTGAATGACATAACGTCAACGTTGCGGCGGCAGCTGCGCGGCGCTGAGAGCGCGGTGGTCCGCGGACTGATTTTCCTGATTCAGCTGTACCGCC
>Ga0209040_10002903_pt1 | contig 13210 bp, 9 predicted proteins | sample BogFormECP12_OM3_FD_188240 | JGI IMG/M metagenome (GOLD analysis project Ga0209040, IMG submission 188240) | Bog forest soil microbial communities from Calvert Island, British Columbia, Canada - ECP12_OM3 (SPAdes) (version 2) | ecosystem: Environmental > Aquatic > Freshwater > Wetlands > Bog ... | reverse complement strand
GTGAAGGCGTCCGCGCCCGCGGCACCAACCGCCGCCACGCGCGCGGCGGAATTGATCGAACCGGCGACGACGACCGCGCCCTTCTCGCCAAACCCGCGCCGGCAGGCGGCGACGAGGTCGATGGGGTCCGCCTCGGTCGCCCGATAGGCGAGGATGTCAACGCCGGCGCAGCCTTTTTGTGCAAAAGCCCGGCAGTGCGCCTCGACCTCCGCCGCCGTGCCGCCGAGGCGGGTCGGATGGCCGCAGGGCTTGCCCGCGAACGGCAGATAGCGGATCGCGCTCCCTGCCAGAATGTGCAAGGCGGCTTCAACCTCGACCCCGCCCATCAGCCAGTCGACGCCGAGGTCGCGCCCGAGCGCGATCGAACGCAATTCGTCGTCGCGCGAGGTGGAGACGACTTCCATCCAGGGCGAAGCGCCGGCTTCGCGAATGGCGGCGGCGAGGCGTCGCAGCAGGGAAGCGTCCGCGCCCACGTCCTTGAAGCCGACGTGTTTGAGGCCCAGCGGACGGGCGATGGCGACGAGCTCGAGCGCGTTCTCGACCGTCGCGTCGTTACGGGTCAACATGAAGACGAAGTCCATTACGACCACCTCGCCGTTTGCGCTGAGGCTAACACCGATAGGGCCGCGGCGACATGACCGCGCAGCGCTCTTCTTTGCCCCGCCGCCCCTGTCTGCTAGAGCGAGGCGCCTCGACCCATTCACGCTTTCGCGAGTTTCTCGCCCATGCCCCCCATTGTCACCCGCTTCGCGCCCTCCCCGACCGGATTTTTGCACATCGGCGGCGCCCGCACGGCTTTGTTCAACTGGCTCTACGCCAGGCGCTTCGGCGGGACGTTCCTCCTGCGCATCGAGGACACCGACCGCGAACGCTCGACCCAGGCCGCGGTCGACGCGATTCTGGACGGCCTCAAATGGCTCGGCCTCGACTGGGACGGCGAGGCGATCAGCCAGTTCGCGCGGGCCGCACGCCACCACGAAGTGGTCGACCAGATGCTGGCCAGGGGCGTCGCCTACCGCTGCTACGCCAGCACCGAGGAGCTCGAGGAGATGCGCCAGAAGGCGCGGATCGAGGGCAGGCCGATGCGCTACGACGGGCGCTGGCGGGACCGTGACCCGTCGTTAGCGCCCCTCGGCGTCTCGCCCGTCATCCGGTTGCGCGCGCAGCAGGAAGGCGAGACGGTGATCGACGACAAGGTGCAGGGCAAGGTCGTGTTCGCCAACAAGGATCTCGACGATCTCGTGCTCTTGCGATCGGACGGCAACCCGACCTACATGCTCGCCGTCGTCGTCGACGATCACGACATGGGCGTAACGCATGTGATTCGCGGCGACGACCATCTCACCAACGCCGCGCGCCAGACCCAGATCTATCAGGCGCTCGGCTGGGACGTGCCGGTGTGGGCGCATATCCCGCTCATCCATGGGCCCGACGGCGCGAAACTCTCGAAGCGCCACGGGGCGCTCGGCGTCGACGCCTATCGCGCCATGGGCTATCTGCCGGCGGCGCTGCGCAACTATCTGGCCCGGCTCGGCTGGAGCCAGGGCGACAAGGAGTTCTTCACCGTCGAGGAGCTCATCGCCGCCTTCGATCTGCCGGCGATCGGCCGCTCCGCCTCGCGCTTCGATTTCGCCAAGCTCGAGAACATGAACGGCCATTTCATGCGCGCCATGAGCGACGACGAGCTTTTCCGCGCGCTGATCGACGCGCTGCCCTATCTGCCCGGCGGACCGGAGGTCGAAGCCAGGCTCGACGAGCAGAAACGCGCCCAGCTTCGCGCGGCGATGCCCGGGCTGAAAGAGCGGGCCAAGACGCTGGTCGAGCTTCTCGACGGCGCGGGCTTCCTGTTTGCTGCGCGCCCGCTGACGATGGACGAGAAGGCCGCCGACATTCTCGCAAATGGCGGGCGCGCGCATCTCGCGGCGCTGCTGCCGCAGCTCGCTTCCGTTGCGGAGTGGGCGGGTTCGGCGCTCGAAGGCGTGGTGCGCGCCTATGCCGAGGCTGCGGGCGCAAAACTCGGCGCGGTCGCCCAGCCTTTGCGCGCGGCGCTGACCGGCCGCTCGACCTCGCCCGGCATTTTTGACGTGCTGACGGTGCTCGGGCGGGACGAGAGTCTAGGCCGCATCGAGGATCAGGCGAAGCTGTAGCCATGGCGGTCGAATTCCCCGGCGAAAGCCCGCCTCGCCGGCGCCGGCGAGGCGGGGCGTCACAAAACTGGCGTCAGCAGGGCGCGCACCAGCAATGCCACCGACCGCAGACTCTGTGATGGAAGGGGCCGCAATACTTCCCGTACTGGGGGCCGCATGCGGCCTTCTCGATCGGAGTGAAATTCTGCGCCGTGTCGGCAAGCGCGGCAGGTCCGCGCTCCATCTGCGCCTGAGAGGTCAACATCCCACCCAACATGAAGGCCGTCGTAGCGGCGAGCATAATCGCTGTTCTGCGCATAACCATTCTCCTCCGAACAGCCCCGCATCCACACGCTGAACTGTTGGCGGAGAATAAGTGTTCACAACCAGCTGTCGCATGCAAGCGTCCGCCATGACGAGAGCGGCATGCGCCCGAGAGGACGCTACGCTGCGGCTCACCTCTCACGAATCGAGGATCTCGACCTGCCAGCGCACACCACCACAACGGTTTCCTCTCTGGTCCCGCGTTCGACGGTCTCGGTTCCGTCGGCCTCGCCGCTCTGCAGCTTCGCGTCGTTGACGACTTCGAGGCCGGCGACGTTCATTCCCGAGACTTCGGCGATGCACAACACCGTTTCCGGCGGACAGGTCGCACGGGTTCCGCCGGGTGGGCGAAGGAACGGCGCTCAATCCTCCTCGAGCCGCACCTGGTAGCCCCACAGGCGGCGGATGTGGCTGAGTGTAGCCTCACGGCCCGAGTCGGCCAGACCGACGCCGTTGCACGTCGTATGGCGCAGGACAAGCGGACGGTCGCCGAGGAGATCGACGTCGACGACCTGGATGTCCGGCTCGTTCGCTCCGACGTCGTAACTGTCGGCGAGGGCGGAACGCAGGCGCCGGTAGCCCTCGGCGTCATGGATCGCCTCGACCCGTATGGTCGGCTCCGCCGACTTGTCGGAGAGCGCAAACAACCGGAACTTGCGCATGAGCCGCGGAGAGAGGAATTGCCGGATGAAGGATTCGTCGCGGTAATTTGCCCAGACGTCGCGCAGGACGGCGCCCCAGTCCTCCCGACCGGCGATGTCGGGGAACCATTCGCGGTCCTCGTCGGTCGGCGCGACGCAGATGCGCTGGATGTCCTGCATCATGGCGAAGCCGAGAGCGTAGGGGTTGAAGCCGCCATAGCGCGGATCGTCGAAGTCGAATTGCGCGATGACATTGGCGTGGCTGTGCAGGATTTCGAGAAGCGCGCCCTCCGAGATGAGGCCCTTGTCGAAGAGCCGGTTGGCGATGGTGTAGTGGACGAAGGTCGCGCAGCCTTCGTTCATCAGCTTGGTCTGGCGCTGGGGATAGAAATATTGCGCGAGATTGCGCACGATGCGCAGAAGCTCGCGCTGCCAGTCGCGCAGCACCGGGCTGTTCTTCTCGAGGAAATAGAGCAGGTTCTCTTCGGGCAGGCGCAAGCGGCGCTTGCGCTCGCGCGCCTCGTCCTCGCTCAGATCGGTGGAGCGGATGGGAACCGCGCCGGGAACGGTGCGCCACAGGTCGTTATAGTCGCGCGTCTCGCGCTCGAGCCGTTCGCGCCGCCGCCGCTCGTATTCGCCGAGCTTGAGCTTCGCGGCGCGCCGGTAGCGGAAGATCCCCTGCCCCATGAGGGCGTGCGCGGCGTCGAGCGTCGTCTCGACGGCTTCGAGACCGTGGCGCTCCTCGCAGGCCGAAACGTAGCGCTTGGCGAAATCGAGATAGTCGAGGATGCCGGCGGGGTCGGACCACTGCTGGAAGAGATAGTTGTTCTTGAAGAAATGGTTGTGGCCGAAGGCGGCGTGGGCGATCACCAGGGTCTGCATCGCCATCGTGTTCTCTTCCATGCAATAGCTGATGCATGGGTTGGAATTGATGACGATCTCGTAGGCGAGCGCCTGATAGCCTCTGCGGTAGAGCGCCTCGTCACGGGCGAAGCGCTTGCCGTAGGACCAATGCGCATACATCAGCGGCATGCCGACCGAGGAATAGGCGTCCAGCATCTGCTCGGCCGAAATGATCTCGACCTGGTTCGGGAAGACGTCGAGCTTGAGCTCCTCGCGCGCGATCTCTTCGATCGCTTGGTAGACCCGCCGCACCATGGCGAAGTCCCACTCGGCGCCGTCGAACAGGAGGCGGCTGTCGGATCCCGCGGAGCCCGGCGTCAGGGTCGCTGTCGTCATGTCGCCGCCCCCTTCCTCGGATGCTTGGTGAAAAGCTTGCGGAACACCGGGTAGATGTCGGCGCGTCCAGCGACGCGCGCCATCGCGAAATTCGGGGCCGCCTCCTTCAGACCGGCGTAGGCGCGCCACAGGTCTTTCTCGCGGCCGCCGCCGTCCAGCGAGCCCTCGTCGGCTATTTCGATATAGGCGTAGTACTGGGTGAGCGGCAGGATCGCCTCGGCCAAAAGCGCAACGCAGTCGCGCGAGTCGCTCCCGGAGTTGTCGCCGTCCGACGCCTGGGCGCAATAGATGTTCCAGTCGGCCGCTGGGTAGCGCTGCGCGCGCGCCTCGATCATCGTCTTCAGCGCGGAACTGACGACGGTGCCGCCGGTCTCACGGCCGTAGAAGAATTCCTGCTCGTCGACTTCGGCGGCTTCGTGGGTGTGGCGGATGAAGACGATGTCGACCCGCTCGTATTTGCGCTTCAGGAAGAGGTGCAGGAGAATGAAGAAGCGCTTGGCGAGATCCTTTTCGCGCTCGCCCATCGAGGCGGAAACGTCCATGAGACAGAACATCACCGCTTTGGCGCGCGGCACGATGGTCGGCGTGAAGCGGTTGTAGCGCACGTCGATTGGATCGATGAACGGAATGGCGCGCTGCCTCCGCTTCAGTCGCTCGATTTCGGCGTCAATCTCGCCGATGCGCAATTTGTCGGCGACTTCCAGGGCCGGCTTGGCGCGCAAAAGGGCGGCTTCGGCCTCGAGCCGCTCGACTTCGGCCATGGTCGGGCGCCGAAGCGCGAGCCGGCGGCTCATGCTGACGCGCATCGTGCGCAGCACGGCGAGGTTCGGGGTCGTCCCGTCGCTCGAGTAGCCGGCGCGGCGGAACTCGTGCGCGCTCGCGTCCTTGAGCGTCGACTTGACAAGGTCGGGCAGCTCGAGGTCCTCGAACAGGATGTCGAGGAACTCGGTTTCGCTCAGCGCAAACGAGAACGGATCCTCGCCGCTGCCTGAATCGGAGGCCTGCTTGCCGCCACCGCCGCGCCCGGCGCCGCCCTTGGGCTTGTCGATGCGGTCGCCGGCGACGAATTCCTTGTTGCCGGGCAGCACGTATTCCCGCTCGCCGCTTTCGCGCGAGAGATGGAACTGCGGCTCGCCGATGCCATCGGTCGGGATCGAAACCGCCCCGCCCTTGCCGGCGTCGGTGATGGAGCGTTCCGCCACCGCCTTGTCGACGGCGCGCTTGACTTCCGCGCGGGTGCGACGAAGGAACCGTTGCCGGTTGCCCAGGCTCTTGTCGCGCGGATTGAGGCGGCGGTCGACAAACTGAGCCATGGCTTTTTTTCGCTCCTGCCCCTTATCCGGCTTTGTTGACACGCATGTACCACTCGACCAGCCGACGGACCTGGCGCTCGGTGTAGCCGCGCGCCTTCATACGATCGAGAAAGTCGGCGTGCTGCTTCTCGGTCTTGGAATCCTGCTTGGCCCCGAAGCTGATGATCGGCAAAAGGTCCTCGACCTGGCTGAACATGCGCTTCTCGATCACCTCGCGGATCTTCTCGTAGGCCGTCCAAGACGGATTCTTGCCCTGGTTGGCGGCCCGGGAGCGGAGCGAAAACTTCACGATCTCGTTGCGGAAGTCCTTCGGATTGGCGATGCCCGCCGGCTTCTCGGTCTTCGAGAGTTCGGCGTCGAGCACCTGCCGGTCGAACACCTGCCCGGTGTCCGGATCCTTGAAGTCCTGCTCCTCGATCCAGGCGTCGGCATAGGCGATGTAGCGGTCGAACAGGTTCTGCCCGTATTCGCTGTAGGATTCGATATAGGCCTTCTGGATCTCACGGCCGATGAATTCGGCGTAGCGGGGCGCCAGATTCGACTTGATGGAGTCGAGATAACGGTCCTCGACATCCTTCGGATATTGCTCGCGCTTGATCGCCTGCTCGAGCACGTACATCAGATGGACCGGATCGGCGGCGATCTCCTCGTTGTCGCTGTTGAACGTCTCGGACAGAACCTTGAACGCGAACCGGGTCGAGACGCCGTTCATGCCCTCGGCGACACCCGCCATTTCGCGGTATTCCTGCACCGATTTCGCCTTTGGATCGGAGTCCTTCAGGCTCTCGCCGTTGTAGACGCGCAGCTTCGAATAGAGCGGCGAATTCTGGTGCTCCTTGAGCCGGGTGAGGATGCAGAAGCGCGCGAGGAACTCGAGCACTTCCGGCGCGCAGGGCGCCTCCGACAATTCGCTGGTCTCGAGCAGCTTGGCGTAGATCATCGCCTCTTCGGTCACCCGGAGGCAGTAGGGCACCTTGACGACGCAGATGCGGTCAAGGAACGCCTCGTTGTTCTTGTTGTTCTTGAACTGCTCCCATTCCGATTCGTTCGAGTGGGCGAGCACGATCCCCTGGTACGGCAGCGCCCCGATGTTCTCGGTCCCGGCGTAATTGCCCTCCTGGGTTGCGGTCAAAAGCGGATGCAGCACCTTGATCGGCGCCTTGAACATTTCCACGAATTCGAGGAGCCCTTGCGTCGTGCGGTTGAGCCCGCCCGAATAGCTGTAGGCGTCCGGGTCGTGCTGCGAGAAATGCTCGAGCTTGCGGATGTCGACCTTGCCGACGAGGGTGGAGATGTCCTGGTTGTTCTCGTCGCCGGGCTCGGTCTTGGCGACGGCGATCTGGCGCAGCTTCGACGGATAGAGCTTGACGACGGAGAAGCGCGAGAGGTCGCCGTCGAAGGCGTCCAGGCGCTTGGCGGCCCAAGGCGAGCAAACGCCGGTGAGCCGGCGCAGGGCGATGCCGTAGCGGCTCTCGAGAAGGTCGCCCATCGTCTCCGGGCGGAACAGGCCAAGCGGCGATTCGAACACCGGGCTCATTTCGTCGCCCGCGGCCAGCACGTAGATCGGCTGGGTCTCCATCAGCGCCTTGAGCCGTTCGGCGAGCGAGGACTTGCCGCCGCCGACCGGGCCAAGCAGATAGAGGATCTGCTTGCGCTCTTCGAGCCCCTGCGCGGCATGCTGGAAGTAGCTGACCACGCGTTGGATCGTGTCTTCCATGCCGAAGAAGCCGGACATGGAGGGATAGACCTTGATCGTTCGGTTGAGGAAGATGCGGCCGAGGCGGGAGTCCTTGGACGTGTCGACGACAACCGGGTCGCCGATGGCGGCGATCATGCGTTCGGCCGCGGTCGCCGTCATCCCCGGGTTGTCGCGGCAGCCCTCGAGATAGTCGGTCATGCTCATCGTCTCGCGCCGCTCGCGCGCGTAGGCCGAGGAGAACATGCGGAAAAGGTCCGAACCTTTTCCCGCTCCGCTCGAACCCGATTGCGCGAAGGCATACGCAGTTTCGACGTTCATGGCGCAACTCCGGCGTTTTTGGTTTCTTCTTCCGGTCGAATCGACTCTGAAGACCAATGTTTAACGATTTCTATCAATTGTTCCAGATTGAAACGATGGAAACGGCGGCCATGATCATCAAAAATTCCGCCGAATACGGCCGAAATCAATGGCTTAGGCCGTGATGAGAATCTTGTGCACAGTATCAACTCGGCCACCCGGCCCCTCGTTGTTGACGCTGCTTCAACACGATCCTTTGATGAAAGTTCCCTGATTCGCAGATAATGGGCCCGCTTGTTCAAAACCGCCGCCGACGAATAGCCGGCTTCTGCCAGTATAGGAACAGTTATCACAGAGGCAAAGGCGGCTAACAGAACCGAAACGCTCAATTCAACCTCATCATTTTCGGTTCGCGCGATCATCGGTTCTCACGCGAATGGTCTCCTGAAGGCTCTGCCTCGCAGCATCACCGCGATCGCGAGAACGCCGGCGGCGCGGGGAAGCGCAATTGCAATTGCGACCGCCCGATCCTGTCTAGGCAAGAACGGCGCCATCGGCGCCGAGGCAATTGCTTCTGCGGCCGTACGCGGAGGAACGATCGAAGCCGTCCGAGGCGCGCGCGACGCCGCGCGCTTTCGACTTCCCCGCCCCAACCGAGTTCGGATGAGTTCTTCCACGTCTGCGCCAAGCCGGCTTTTGACCGTCGAAAACCCTCGGCCCCTTCGCGCGTTTCGCGCAGCCGCCCGTTCACAAGGCTTCCGTGACCGCCGAGGGCCCATGACTGTTACATGGCGCCCTCATGCAGGAAGTCAATTACTTTTTGGCCAGCTTGCCTATTAACTAAGCAACCTGCGGCGATCCGTCGCCGGGAAAAGACGCCAGGCTGGCTGTTTTGCCCATAAACAAAGCAGCCGCTAACGCGCCAACCGCTTCGCCGCTTCGAGCGTATTGGCCATCAGCATGGCGATCGTCATCCGGCCGACGCCGCCCGGAACAGGTGTGATCGCGCCGGCGACGTTGGCGGCCTCGGCGTAGGCGACGTCGCCGACGAGCCGGGTCCTGGGCTTGCCGGCGGCGTCGAGCCCCTGCCCCGCGACGCGGCTGATGCCGACGTCGATGACGATCGCGCCCGGCTTCACCCACGACCCCCGCACCATTTCCGGCTGGCCGACCGCGGCGACGAGAATATCGGCGCGGCGGGTGACCGTCGGCAGGTCGCGGGTGCGCGAATGGGCGATCGTCACCGTGCAGTGACGCGCGAGCAGAAGCTGCGCCATCGGCTTGCCGACGATATTGGAGCGGCCGACGACGACCGCCTCCTTGCCGGCGAGCGTCGTCTCGAGCGCTTCGCACGCCCGATCGAGCATGATCATGGCGCCGGCGGGGGTGCAAGGCACGAGCGCGCGGCCGATCTCGCCGATCGAGAGAAGGCCGACGTTGATCGGATGAAAGCCGTCGACGTCCTTCCTCGGATCGACCGCTTCGAGCACGCGCTCCGAGCGCACATGCTTCGGCAGCGGCAGTTGCACGAGCACGCCATGGATTGACGGATCGGCGTTGAGCGCCCACACGAGCGAGAGCAGGTCGGCTTCGCTTGTCGCAGCGGGCAAGGTGTGCTGGACCGAGTGAAAGCCGCAAGCTTTGGCGGCCCTGCCCTTGCCCGCGACGTAAGCCTGGCTCGCCGGATCTTCGCCGACCAGCACGACCGCGAGCCCTGGCGTGAGGCCGCGCTGAGCGAGCGCCCTCGTCTCGGCCGCAACCTTCCCGATCACGCCTTCCGCAATCGCCTTGCCGTCGAGCACGAACGCCTTGGTCATCCCACGTCCCCGCGAGTCTCAGGCGGCCCGATAGACGAAGCGCGCCTCGTGGCGGGCGCGTTCGCCCGGCCCGAGCATGCGCATCGACGGCTTGGCGGAAAGCTCGCCGGCGAAGTCTTCCGGATCGCTGTATCCGGTCCAGGCCTCGAGGCAAAGAAATGGCGCGCCCGGCCGAGTCCACAAAGCCGCGTGGGTAAAGCCGGGATATTCCATCGCAATCGAAGCGCCCGAGGCGTCATGGAAGACGAGTGAACGGCTGCTGCAATCGAGGAAGCAGATCGCGTCGTTGGCGAAAAGCGCGTCGCTGAGCGGCAGGTCGCGGCCTGTGAGCGGGACCGGCTTCGTCGCATCGGCGATGAGGCCGCCCGGCGCAATCAGCGGAACCTCGCCGCGCTCCGGCTTCTCGAATCGCACGAACGCGCCCCCGCGCCCGCTTTCGCCGAGCGGCCAGCGAAAGCCCGGATGCAGGCCGCAGGCGTAAGGGGCGGCCTCAGGGCCGGGGTTTTCGACTTCGATCGCCATGGCGAGGGCCTCCTCGGCGAGCCGGTATTCGACCACGAGCGTGAAGGCGAACGGGTACACGGCCCTCGTGCGCTCGTTGTCGCGCAACACGAGCCGGGCGAAATCCGGGCCGGAGGCCTCGACGGCGAAGGGTTCGAAGCGCGCGAAGCCGTGCAGGCCGAGCGGGTAATGCCGTCCGCCGACCCTTGCGCCGTCGCGCGTCCAGCCGACGACCGGATAGAGGATCGGGCTGATGTCCGCCCAGATCGCCGGATCGCCCGGCCACAGGAGGTTGCGTCCTTTGACGCCCCAGCTTCGCGCCTCCGCGCCCGCGAAGGCGATGGTTGCGCGCGCTTCGCCTTTGATGAGCTCGACGGCGCTCACAGAACGATCCCCTCCATCGCCGTGGCGGAGATCAGCGCATCCTTGACCCCCGGGGCGCAGGCGATCAGCGGATTGCCCTTGGTGAGCCCCTCCCCGCTCAAGAAGTCGCTGACATAGCCGCCGGCTTCATGAACGAGCAGGATGGCGGCAAGGCAGTCCCAGGCGTTGATATGATGTTCGACATAGCCGTCCCGCCGCCCCGCCGCGACATAGGCGACGCCGAGCGCGCCCGAGCCGGTGCGGAAGGGCGCCGCGCCCCAAAGGGCGACGCGTCGCACCAGCTCCAGATATTTCGTCACGCCCGAGCGCATGTTCCAGCCGATCTCGACCGTCGCGTTGGCGAGCGCGGTTGCTTCCGACGGCTTGATCGCGGCGCCGTTCAGCCGCGCCCCGCCGCCGCGCCGCGCCGAAAAGAGCTCCTCGCGCATCGGGTCATAGATCACGCCGACCTCGATCCGGCTGCCCAGGACGCAGGCGATGGACACGCAGAAATGGGCGACGCCGCGGGCGAAGTTCGACGTGCCGTCGATCGGGTCGACGACCCACACCGCGCCGCCCTCGCGCGCCGCCCGCCCCGCCGTCTCCTCGCCGATGAACCCGTCTTGCGGAAACGCGCCGTTGAGGCGCGAGGCGATCAGCTCCTCCGTCTCGCTGTCGACTTCCGTCAGGTAATCCTGGGGTCCCTTGAACCCGACCTTGAACGAGGAATCGAGAAACCGCCGGCGCGCCAGGGTCCCGGCTTCGCGTGCGATGGCTTCCGCCGCAAGCAGCCGCATTTGCATCGGATCGGCGTCTTTCATCGGCGTCCTTCAGAAATGGCTGTACGACCGGCGCGCGAACGTCACAAGCCCGCCGTCGGGCCCGACAAAACACGGCTCGGCGTGACCCTCGATCGCCTCGCCAACCGGCGTCACGGGGACCCCGGCGGCGAGCGCCGCCGCCTCGAAGGCGGGCGCCGAATCGGGCGCGACCGAGGCGATGATTTCATAATCGTCGCCGCCTGTCGCAGCAACCGTAAACAGGTCGGGATTGGCGGCGATCGCCGCGCGGGCGGCGAGCGAAAGCGGCAGGCGATAGACCCGGACGCGGGCGCTGACGCCCGAGACGGCGAGCATTTTGGTCAGGTCGCCGACGAAGCCGTCGGAAACATCCATGCCGCCATGCGCATAAGCCGCCATCGCGGGGGCGAGCGCCACCCGCGGCTGCGGCGCAAGGTAGCGGTCGAGCAGGAAATTGCGGTCCGCTTGCGCGATGTCGAGACCCCGCCCCTGCCGCGCCAGAAGGCCGATCGCCGCGTCGCCGATCGTCCCGGTCACATAGAGGCGATCGCCGGGTTTCACCCCCGAGCGCGCCGCCATGCGCCCATGCGGCACGGCGCCGAACGCCGCTACCGACAGGGTCAGCGGGCCGGGAGTGGCGACCGTGTCGCCTCCGGCGAGCGGGCAACCGAAGGCTTCGGCGTCGGCCCCGAGGCCGGCGGCGAAGGCTTTCAGCCAGTCCTCGCGCCAGTCGCGCGGCAGCGCGAGCGACAGGAGAAAGCCGAGCGGTCGCGCGCCCTTGGCGGCGAGATCGGAGAGGTTCACCCTCAGCGCCTTCTGCGCGATCGCTTCAGGCGGATCGTCGGCGAAGAAATGCACGCCGGCGACCAGCGCGTCGGTCGTCAATACGAGGTCGTCGCCGGACGGCGGCTCGAGCAGCGCGACGTCGTCGCGAAGCCCCAGGGCCGCGGGGCCGGCGAGCGGCGCGAAAAAGCGCGCGATCAGTTCGTCTTCGCCGGGACGGGGAGGCATGGAGGCTTGGCGACCCTGATGTTGTCTCGGCCTCACGGGGCCGCGGGTCTGTTAGCCTATTCGCCGGCTGCTGTCGCGCGGCGGGAGGCAGCGCTCGGCGCGTCCAAGCCCCGCGCCTCGAGACGCCTGCCGGGATCTCTGCCGACCGTTCCTCTGCGCTCGGTCTGCTGTTTTACCGAATTGGTCTCACTCCTCCTCGTCTAACCATCCCCGACGCAACCTGGAACAGATCGGGTATGTTTAGCCTCCCATCGACTCGCCTTTCTGCGACACCAATGTTTCTCAGGGCCTCAATCATATTCTGGTACAGCTTTTGATCTTGTTCAGTTAAACCTTCAAGCTCGACAGGAATGAGACAATCCTCTGCGTCTTTTAGTTTCATGATTTTCACGAACGTCCGGTCAGCTTTCCATCTCTCGATAAATTCTTTGTCTTCGTTTGGAGTAGATAATCCTCTTAAGGGCTTAAGCACGTCCTCGAGCCAAACATAATCTTCTTTCAACTGCTCAACTCTGTTGTATGAAGCTTGTTGTACTCCAAATTTTATTCTCTCATGTGTCATGGCAGTCTTGGCTGAATTACTCGTTCCCCGGGCTGCGTCCCGCAGCGCTATAATAAAACTTCTCAAGCTCACGAAATCTCTCGCATCCGCTAGATGCTTAGGAATCCAAGTGTAAGGATGCCCCTTTCTTGATCCAGCTCCCATCATCGATCCGGCAAGTTTCTCAAATAGCTTCCTCTGCTTGAGTTCGTCCTCGAGTAAAGGGTCAGGAACTTTTATCACATGTTCACCAGGCACATTCTCGAAATTCACCTTTGCTGTGGACTTACAAAGAGAGGCAAACTCGTTGCGAGTGTCAGGGTCTAACATAAACCAATGCCAAACAAAGCCATAAAGGTCATAAGTTGTCCAATTTAGATTCACAATGTTCTGTTTTAGTTTTGATCCATCTCGAATTGACCAAATCTCTCGATCACTCTCCATATCGGGTCTAATAAACAATTTTGCGCGTATAGATGGAAACGAACGTAGATCAAGGGCAACAGTCAATAGAGACTTTGTTAACTTTCTGATCGAC
>Ga0209040_10002902_pt1 | contig 13210 bp, 11 predicted proteins | sample BogFormECP12_OM3_FD_188240 | JGI IMG/M metagenome (GOLD analysis project Ga0209040, IMG submission 188240) | Bog forest soil microbial communities from Calvert Island, British Columbia, Canada - ECP12_OM3 (SPAdes) (version 2) | ecosystem: Environmental > Aquatic > Freshwater > Wetlands > Bog ... | reverse complement strand
CCGCCGCTCTCGTTGGCCGCATCGATCAGGGTCACACACGCGGCTTTCGGCGAGGGAATTTGCAGCAGGATATCTCGAATCTGATCGTCCTCGACATGGCGCAGAACACCGTCGGTGGCCAGCAGCAGGATGTCGCCCGCCTGCGCCGGAAACTCGCCGAGGTCGGGAAGCGTGGTTTCATCTGTCCCCAGCGCGCGGGTAATGATGTTCTGCGCTGAGGAACGCTTAGCCTCCTCCAGTGTGAGCATGCCGCGGCGCACCTGTTCCATCACCAGTGAATGGTCCTCGGTGAGTTGGAGCAGTTGGCCTTCGCGAAGCAGGTAGATGCGGCTGTCGCCAACATTGGCGATGCTGACGATGCCTTCGGCAAAACGGGCCGCGACCAGGGTGGTTCCCATGCCGGATGTGTTCTTGTGTGCTTCTGCGTATGCGAGAATCGCGTCGTTAGCTTGCTTGACCGCCTCGGCGAGAAGGCGCGCCCCGAGCGGAGCGTCATCAAGGAAGGCATCTTCTTCCACAGCAGGCTTATGCTCGCGGAAGTATCCGAGGACGGTATCCACAGCAATGTGGCTGGCGACTTCACCCGCCGCGTGGCCGCCCATTCCGTCGCATACCACGAAAATGCCGAGCCGCTCGTCATAGCCGAAGCTATCTTCGTTGGACGGTCGCACCCGTCCCACATCGGTCAGGCCCGCCACGTCTAGGATTAGAGACATGCGGGCAACAGTTTACGCCGCCAGAGCGAAATCTTGCGAGCGACGAAAGTGCCGTTTGCAATAACAAGACTGCGGCTGCCGCCAAAATGGCACTCGCTCAGTGGCTAGTGGATGGTGGATAGAGAGCGACGACGTGGGCTTTGTCGGGTGACGTCGCGTACTAACCACTATCCACTAACCACTATCCACTGCTTCTTACGGCCTGGTCTTCGCTATTTCCGGCTCTTTCTCCCGCATGTTCGGCTGGTCCAGATGGTAACGAGTCAAGTCTCCGCACAAGAAGTCGAACGCTTCTTCCGGTGTGTTCGCCCAGTGAAACAATTGCATATCCTTGGGCGAGATCGTTCCGAAGTCGACCAGCGCTTGAAAGTTAATTACGCGGTCCCAATAGTCTTTGCCGTAAATCACGATGCTGATGCGCTTGGCGAGCTTCTCCGTTTGCGCCAGAGTAAGCAGCTCGAACAACTCGTCGAAGGTGCCGAACCCACCCGGAAAGACCACCAGCGCCTTGGCCAGGTAGGCGAACCAGAGCTTGCGCATGAAGAAATAGTGGAACTCGAAGTTCAGCTCTGGCGTGATGTATTCGTTGGGCATCTGCTCGAATGGCAGGTTGATGTTCATCCCGATGGTCTTGCCACCGGCCTCGGAGGCGCCAAGGTTCGCCGCTTCCATGATGCCCGGCCCTCCTCCGGTGCAGATCACGAAACGATGGCGCTGCTGGCTGATGGACTTCGACCATTGGGTCACCATGAACGCCAGCTTGCGGGCATCTTCGTAGTAGCGCGCCATCTCAACATCGGCTTTGGCGCGCCGCAAGCGTTCCTGCTCTTCCGCAGGCGCAGGCGTTGCCGAGTGGGGTTTTTCCAACACCTGCAATGCTTCTTCCGCCTGCGACCGGCTGTGGAACCGCGCTGAGCCAAAGAAAACGATGGTGTCCTGGATGCGTTCCCGCCGGAAGCGGGTCAGTGGTTCCTGGTATTCGGCGAGGATGCGCAGAATGCGACCGTCCGGGCTGTTGAGAAACTTCTTGTTCTCGTAAGCTAGCGGCGAACGATTGTGGCGGTGATCTTCGTCTTTCTTGTCAGCCATGCGACTCTTATATCGGTCCAACGAAAACTTGCGATGAACGCATCAACCTGAACGCTATCGGCGGGAAGCGTGACTTGGACCACTGCACATTAGGCGTCCGGGCCCTCGCGATACCGGACCGCCTCGGCGATTCCCATCCAGATATCAACCAGGCCCAGCCCGCTGACCAAGCCACGAACAAAGTTTTGTTGCAGCAAATCGTGGATTCGCGGATGTCCCAGTAGAAGCGAATTCTCCGCCCATATGCGGGTCCAGGGCAGCACGGTCAGAATGATACCGACTTCCAGGCAGAAGAGCACAAAGACAACGAGCCAGAACCGCTTCACCCAAAGGTGTCGCCGTTTCGGCTTTTGTGGCGGATGCATCACCAAAACCGGCCCATCGTGCTCCGGTCGCGCGCCATTCTGCGGGTCGCCGGTGAAAGAACTCATTATGCGTCGCTTGTCCACCGCCTGACCGGGGAAGGGGTTCAGCTTTGCCCTATCCCCCTCCCGCCGGATGTTAACCCCGCCAACTGCGCCCCTCGCCCCAGAGGTCGTGAAATCCATATAGCAGGATTCTACCAGCGCGGGTCGAATGGGTGGCCGGGAGGGAACCTGACACGAAGTGGCCGAGGGGCACGGTGACTGGTACTCTGAATTGGATTGGCCCATGAAGCGCACATTTGAGATGATCAACCGAATGCAGGCTGATGGCGTCATCAGCCAATACGCCATTGGTGGAGCGGTAGGCGCGACTTTTTATCTTGAGCCTTCGGCGACGCTCGATGTGGATATCTTCGTGACGCTGCCGGTCGCGTCGGGTAGTTCGCTCCTGAGCCTCACCCCCATTTATGAATATCTGACGGCTCGGGGCTGCAGAGTTGAAGGGGAATACATTGTGATCGCCGATTGGCCTGTGCAGTTCTTGCCGCCCATCGATTCGTTAGAACAGGAGGCGGTAGCGGAGGCTGTGCAGACCGAAGTTGAAGGCCTGAATACGTGGGTCATGCGAGCGGAGCACCTAGTCGCCATCGCGCTTCGAACCGGCCGCGCAAAGGACTATGCGCGCATTTTACAATTCCTGGAGCAAAATGCTGTGGACCGGAAAAAACTGAACCAGGTTCTTAATCGGCACGCGCTTATTCCCAAGTGGAAACGATTCGAGACTAAGTACTTGAGAGAAACCAATGAGTAAGCCAGAAATGCGGAAAAAGCTGGCATCGCTGAGTTTTACCGAGAAGATCAAAATTCTGGAAAAGCTTCGCGACCGAAGTCGCGCAATTGCTGCCAGCCGGACGCGATCAGTCTCACCTGAAGCCACCGCGTCTCAGGAAAACTCGAAACAGCCGGAGTAGCCGGCTTCGCCGCAAATCATTGCGCCCATAACGAAACGGCAGAGCTCTTCGCCCTGCCGCTGTCTTTAACTGACCGCTGATGGCTGAGGACTGACAGCTTCTTCTACAGCAGCTCCTCGTTCCAGTTTTCGAGGAACTTCTTGACCTCGGCCATGAACTGGTCGGCCACGGCGCCGTCAATCACACGATGGTCATAGCCTATGCTCAAGTGCATCATTGAGCGAATGGCGATCGAATCGTTGCCATCCTTGTCGGTCACGACAACCGGCTTCTTCTCGATACCGCCAACGCCCATGATGGCGACCTGCGGCTGGTTGATGATCGGCATGCCGAACGTCGCGCCAAAGATGCCTGGGTTGGTGATGGTGAACGTCCCGCCCTGCACCTCGTCCGGCTTCAGCTTCTTGGTCCGGGCACGCTCGCCCAGGTCGGTGATGGCACGCTGCAATCCGACGAAACTGCGCTCCTCGGCGTTCTTCACCACCGGCACAATCAGTCCCCAGTCGAGGGCAACGGCGATGCCGAGGTTGATTGAAGAGTGGTAATGGATGTTGTCACCTTCCACCGACGAGTTGATGATGGGCCACTTGCGAATGCCGTGCACAACGGCGCGCGCAAAAAACGGCGTGAAGGTGAGCTTATTACCGGTGGCCTGCTCGAACTTCGCTTTCATATTCTCGCGCAGCTTCACGATACGTGTAACATCCACCTCGAAGACACCGTGCACGTGCGCGCTGGTGCGCTTGGAAAGCACCATGTGCTCGGCAATCTTCTTGCGCATGACCGACATGGGCACGATCTCGCCCGGCGTTACTGCGCCGACTGGCGCCAGCGGACCGGTAGCCGCAGGCGCGGCAGGCGCCGGCTGGGCTGGCGCTGAGACAGCAGGTGTGGCTGGCCTGGCGGGAGCAGGAGCTGCAGGTTGGGCCGCCGCTGCACCGTGCTTGGCGATAAAGGACTCGATGTCTTCCTTGGTGATGCGTCCCCCCAGTCCGGTTCCCGGCACATGTGCCAGGTCAACGTTGTTTTCCTTCGCAATCTTTCGTACCAGCGGACTGGAACGAACTCGCTCGCCAGCTTCCCGGGTCTCGACGACTGCCCCTTGCTCCTCGCGCTCCAACCCGGCTTTTTCGCCGGCAGAAAGATCGGCCGGAATCTTCTGCGAAGGTTCGTCCCCACTGGGAGGCTGCGCTGCCTCCGTCTGGGTGGAGTGGCTGCCATCGCCTCCGGAAGCTGGTTTCGCCGGCGGTGCGGCAGCGGGCGCGGGAGCCGAAGGAGCAGCGCTGGCCACCTCACCTTCGGCGGCGATGGTGCCGACCACGGTGTTCACCTGGACTGTCGCACCGGCCTGGACCTTGATGTCCTGCAAGGTGCCGGAAGCGGGCGCGGGGATTTCCGCGTCAACCTTGTCGGTAGAGATCTCGAACAGCGGCTCGTCGCGCTGAACTTTCTCGCCTGGCTGCTTCAGCCACTTGGTGATCGTTCCTTCAAAGATCGACTCCCCCATCTGGGGCATCACTACGTCTGTTGGCATATTGTCCTTCCGCGGGATGTATAGCTGGAACTGCGAGCTTGCAGCAAACCAACATTATATCGCCTCAATAGGGAAGGTAACCGGCTACCGCAGTACCGACACCGCCCGGTCCCGCACCTTGCCCTGCTCCATGAGCGCCAGCATCTTGCCGGCATCTTCCAGGCGAACCTTGGTGATGCGGGGTACGACATTGTTGTGCCCGAGAAACCCAACGCCGTGCGAATGTCCTTGCGGCTGCCCGAGGGCGAGCCCATCAAGTGACGCCGCCCGCCGACTAGGTCCACGGGAGATGCAGTGACGTTGCCCGGACCGATGCCGAGCAGGACCAACGTTCCATCCGGGGCGAGCCCAGGGAAGGCATCAGCGGCAGCCGAACCCGTGGGATGATACAGCCGACGAAAACGATGCACGCTCCATTCGGACAGGTTCAGGTGGTTTGACTCGCTTGCACACGTGGGCTACTCTCGACGCTGGGACACACTGTTAGCGCTGATCCCAGCGTGTCTTCCTGCCAGCGTCCAACCGCTAACATGAGCGTCATCATTGACAACGGATTGGGGTCCCTAAGCTTGCCAGTCGCCGTGGCGCCCATGCAGGTCCTCAGCGTCGTGATTTTCGTACTGGCCTGCGCCACCATGTTCTATGCCCTATTTGGCTACCCATTATTGCTGGGCTGGCTGGCCCGGCGCGCCAACAATCCCGTGCACAAGGACGACAAGCTGCGCACGGTTTCTTTTGTGATCGCCGTGTACAACGGGGAAAAGTTTCTCGAGCGCAAGCTGAAGACGATCTTGCGTCTGAACTATCCCCGTGATCTGATCGAAACCCTGGTGGTTTCCGACGGCTCGACCGACCGCACCGACGAAATCGCACGCAGTTTCGCCAGCCAGGGAGTGCGCTTTCTTCGCGTCCCGCATGGCGGCAAGGCCGCGGCCCTGAATGCCTCCGTTCCCCTGGTTTCAGGCGAGATACTGGTGCTCAACGACGTTCGCCAGACGCTCGATCCCGACTGCCTGCGCAAGATTATCGCCTGTTTTGGCGATCCCAAAGTCGGTTCGGTCAGTCCCAGGACGGTCATTGTGGAAGGTGACGTCCACGAGGAGGCAACCACGAGCGCCTACTGGCGTTACGAGGATTGGATCCGCCAGCGCCTCACCCGCATTGACTCGACCTTCGGTTACAGTGGCGCCTTCGCTGCCATGCGCCGCTCGCTGTGGACGCCGCTTCCGCCCGGCACGCTGCTCGACGATGTTTATGTACCGCTGAAGGCGTTCTTCCAAGGTTACCGAATCCTCTACGAGCCGACAGCCACGATGTACGACTTCCCCACCGTGCTGCACTCCGAGTTTCGCCGCAAGGTACGGCTGCAGGCCGGTCTGTACCAGATGCTCACCATCATGCCCGAGCTGCTGAGCCGCCGGAACCGGATGCGCTTCCACTTCTTGTCGGCCAAATACGGGCGCATTGTCATTCCGTATTGCATGATCGCGATCGCCCTGGCGACCTTCGGCCTGCCGCCGTTCTGGCGAACCCTGGCAGCGTGGGGGCAAGTGGTGTTCTATGGATTAGCGGCCCTTGATCCGCTTGTACCTGACCGCTTCCCGCTGAAGAAGGTAACGTCTCCGATTCGGACCTTCGTGGTTTTGATGGCTGCTTCGCTCGCGGCGGTACGGGTGTACTTCGTATCGCCCACAAGTATGTGGAAGGAAGTGTCGTACCGCAGCGCAACCGCGGAGCCCGCCCCGCAGCCGACGGAATCAGCGGAGCCGAAGGTACCCACCAGCAGCGGAGCCTGACCGCAAACCGCAGCTCAGAATCCTCGCATCAGCTTGCTTTTCTGTTCCGCGCCAGGGTCACGAAGAAGTCGCGGCTAATCGGTTCAATCGTCGCCGTAGCCTCGGGGAAATGTGCGAAGACCTGCTTCAACTGATCCTCGGTGTAGAGGAACAGGTCGCAGCGCTTCTTATAGCGCATACTGCGCTGCCAACCGAGCACCCCGCCTGCCACCGGGAACGAGAAGAATGCCTTGTCTTTCGTCAGCGACAAGACCTTGGCGACCACTTTTGCCGGATCAGGCATGTAGTCCATGAAACCCATCACGATCACGTAGTCGAAAACGTCCTGCGGAGGATACGTATAGAAGTCCGCAACTGTGAACTTGCATCGCTCGCCGACGCCGACCTTCTTGGCGTGTTCCGTGGCGAGTTGCAGCATGCCCTCGGCGAAGTCGATTCCAACTACACGAGCGGCGCCGCGCTGGGCAAGAGTAATCGAGTAGTGCCCAGGCCCGCACCCGACGTCGAGCACGCTCTTGCCTTCGATTGGATTGCAGCCTTCAATGGACTTCTCGAAGCGCAGGCGCATGCTCTTACGGAAGAGACGATTGATAACACTATCAATCAGCCCATTTTGATTGCCGTAGATTGCGTCGAAGTCATTGGCGTACTGGTGGAAGAATGTTTGCGTGCGATCAAGCGACATGAGTATCTACCAGTTGGGGATAGTTGCTCAGGACGTTCCTAAACGTGGTCACAGGAAAATCCTGGAGGATCCGGCGGAGCTTCCCTTCCGTAGTCTCGAGATTCACGTACGACTTGAACCGCCGTAATGGGGTCATGGGCAACCGGGGATGCGCAGGATCGATCTCGCGCGGATGGACATAGAAGACCACTGGCCGGCCTTCGCCTAGCACTTGCATTGCCATCTTGCGAATCAACCAATAGGGGAACAGTCGCAGATACCCGCCGCCAAAGAAGCAGGTCGGCTTACCCAGCAGGTCGGCGACGGTGATCGGGACCTCCAACAGCGCATCATGCTCACCGATGCGGTGAGGTTCGCGCCGCCCCTGAGGCATACCGCCGTGACCCCGCTGCGCCGGAAATATGGAAGAATCGTATTGGTAGCCAGCTTCGGCCAGCGCATCGAAGAACCATGGAGTCTCGTCGGTGGTCGAAAAACCTGGCGCCCGGTAGCCCACTACTTCAACTCCAGAGAGGTCCTCCAACAGCAAGCGCGCACCGCGTACGTCCGCGTAGAAGTCCGAGCGGCTCTGTTCGTATACCAGGCGATGCCCATAACCGTGCGACGCAACCTCATGTCCCCGGTCGGCAGCCTCCTTCACCAGGTGGGGAAACCGTTCGGCCACCCATCCCAGAAAGAAGCAGGTCACTTGAACATTCCTTTCGCTGAAAAGGTCCAACAGCTTAGTGAAGTTCCTCTCCACGCGGGAAGGCAGGCTCGCCCACTGGTGGATGGCGGGTACACTCGGGTCGTCCAGAATATGGAACCAGTCTTCGACGTCAACCGAGAAAATGGAGGTCTGCATGGCGACTGCGGGTTAGCTAGATATATAACGTTTCCCTCCTGTTGCACAAGAGAGAAGCTCCGAATTCAACTGCAGTATCCCATCTCATTTGACTCTCACAGATGCGCTGGGCTAGCCTCAATCCTTACTTTGCCGTCGCCGCGAGCTCCTTCCCTGTGTGGCTTGAGCAGACGGGCATTCGGGTCTTCCCGCCAATAATCCTATGAAATTGCTTTGCAAATTTTCGTCCGCGATACTCGCCTTCGCGTTTAGTACACAGGCCCTTGCCGGCAACGTGATGCATCCCTCGCATGCGCCCAAAGCGATGGTGGCGACGGTGCATCCGGAGGCTTCGAAGGCGGGCGTTGCAATCCTGCAGCAGGGCGGTAATGCGGTGGACGCTGCTGTGGCCATCGCCTACGCGCTGGAGGTCGTCTATCCGGAGGCGGGAAACATCGGAGGGGGCGGCTTCATGCTCTTCCGCCGTCCGGATGGCGAAGTGCATTTCCTTGACTATCGGGAGAAAGCGCCCGCGAAAGCTACCGCCAACATGTATCTCGACAGCCACGGCAATGTTATCCCAGACATGAGCACCATCGGGTACAAGGCCATCGCCGTGCCCGGCTCGGTGGCAGGACTGGCTTACGCCCAGCAGCACTGGGGCAAGCTGTCGCTGAAGCAGGTGATGGAGCCCGCAATCCGGCTGGCGCGCGACGGCTTCGTGCTCGAATACGACCAGGCACAATCCTTCCACGATTCCGATCTGGCGAAGTTTCCCGAGTCGCACCGCATCTTCCAGCGTGACGGCAATTACTATCAGCCGGGCGAGGTGTTCAAGCAGCCGGAATTGTCGAGGACGCTGGAGCGCATAGCCGCGAACCCGGATGACTTTTACCATGGCGCGATGGCGCGTGAATTGGCCGAAGCGATTCAGAAAGGCGGAGGCCTAGTCACCGCCGACGATCTTTCGCACTATGACGTGAAGGAGCGGCAACCGATTCGTGGCACCTATCGCGGATACGAAATCATCAGCGCCCCGCCGCCGTCCTCGGGTGGCGTGGCCCTGATCGAAGCTCTCAATATCCTGGAAGGCTATGACCTGACGAAGCAGGGGGACGGCTCAGCCCAAGCCATCCATCTGACGGCTGAGGCTTACGAGCGCACGTTTTTCGACCGCGCAGAATTCCTCGGCGACCCTGATTTCTTTAAGATCCCGGTGGCGCAACTGATCGACAAGCGGTACGGCAACGCCTGGCGCGACACCATCAGCCTTCGCCGCGCTACGGCCAGTGGCGAGCTGCGGCGTCCGGCCATCTTTTCGCAGTTGGACAGCTATGCCAGCTCTCATCCACAGCCAAAGTCCGTACACGAGCCCGAACACACCACCCACTACTCCGTGGTCGATCCCGACGGCAACTCGGTGTCGGTGACCACCACACTGAATGACAGTTTCGGGTCGCGCGTCGCCGCCGAGGGCCTGGGTTTTCTGCTCAACAATGAGATGGATGACTTCGCCACTAAGCTGGGCGTGCCCAACCTCTATGGATTGATTCAGGGCCCCGCCAACGCAATCGGTCCGGACAAACGCCCGCTCTCGAGCATGACTCCGACTATCGTCCTCAAGGGCGGAAAGCTGTTTCTCGTGCTCGGCTCCCCCGGAGGTTCGACCATCATTACAACCGTGGCAAATGTCCTGATCGGTGTCGTGGATTACGGGCTGAACATCCAGGAGGCGGTGAACGCGCCGCGCTTCCACGACCAGTGGATGCCCGATGAGATCAAGATGGAGAAGGTCGGGCTTTCGCCCGATACTATTCACATCCTCGAGCGCATGGGCCACAAGATCGACGTCAGCGAACGATTCTGGGGCGACGCCGAGTGCATCGAGATCAACGAGCAGACAGGCGAGCGGCTGGGCGCCAGCGACGGCCGTAACAATGGGAAGGCGGTTGGTTTCTGATGCTGCGGGCGATGTCAACTCTCGTCTATGCAAGGGGTGAGCGGCTGCATCCCGGGCTCTTGGACCAGTTTGTCGCCGGCGGCGCGGAGGCCATCGAGATTTTCGCGGCGCGGGGGCACTTCAACTACACCGAACGGCAACACATCCGCGAAATCGGCAACTGGTTTCGCAGTACCGGCGTTCGTCTCCACTCCATGCATTCGCCCATGCATCCCGACGAAGAATGGGGACGCGGCGGCACGCCGCCCATCAATATTGCGTCGGTTGAAAAGCTGCATCGCGTTGCCGCCACGGATGAGATCAAGCGCGCCATCGAGGTGGCCGAGCAACTGCCATTTCAGTTTCTGGTGCAGCACGTCGGCGGAAACCATGAAGAGGCGGACGAGCACAAGCAGGAAGCGGCCATCAGTTCGCTGGAGCATCTGCACGCCTTCGCCAAGCCTTTGGGCGTGCAACTCCTGTTGGAAAACATATGCAACGAACTTTCCACTCCGGAGAAGCTGCTCGAGCTATTGCATGCCGGGCGCTTCGACGACATCGGCATTTGTTTCGACGTCGGCCATGCCCATCTGATGTCGAGTGTGCCGCAAGCGTTCGAAGTGCTGAAGGACCGCATCCGCTCGACGCACGTGCACGATAACAAGAAAGACCGCGATTCGCATCTCTGGCCCGGCGATGGCAACATCGACTGGAAGCAGACGATTGAGCTGTTGCGGACCGCGCCGCACGTGCCTCCGCTGCTGCTGGAGATCGAAGGCGTGGAAGGCGAGAAGGTCTCGGAGAGGATGGCGGCGGCGTTCGGGAAGCTGGAGAAAGCGTCGTAACGGATCCTAGGGCCAGTTCTGTGCGCCGTGCAGGATGCGGTTGATTTCGATGACATCCGCGCGAACCCTGTACACGGCCAAAAAGGGCAGGCCAGGAAATATAAGTTCACGGGTGCTCTGCTTGCGGCCCGGACGGCCTCGGTACGGAGACCGTGTAAGGGAGCTTATTCCTTCGTAGATCGCGAGTGCCACACGCCGGGCTTTCCCCGAACCGTCACGTTCTTTTATGTAGTCGCAAATCTGTGTGAGGTCTCGGGCAGCGGGTTCCGTCCATCGAATGCGCATCAGCCGGGATACCGGCCATCAATCATCTTGCCGATTTCCTCGTGCTCGATGAACTCTCCCCGGTCGGCCGCCGCCAGGCCCTTCTCTACTTCCCGGATAAACCATTCGTCGTGGCTGACGAACCGTTCTACCGCTTCTTGCACGAGCGCTTTCGTATCGCGGCCCTGCTCAGCGGCAAGCCGCGTGAGCTTGTTTTGCAGCTCAGGGGTAAAATCAACTTCCATGCCCTCAAGAGTAGGGCTGGTAAGGGCGGGTGTCAATGTGCAGCCTGGCCCAACCGTCATAATGTGCTCTCCAAGTCAGGACCCATGAACGCCTCTACCAAAACAGAAATCACGGAAGCACCAATCACCACAATCCGCGAAATCGGCCAGCATGAAGGCCAGACCGTCACCCTTCGCGGCTGGCTCTACAACCTGCGGGAGAGCGGCAAGCTGCTGTTCCCTATCTTTCGCGACGGCAGCGGAATCATCCAGGGGGTTGTCGCAAAGAACGCCGTCGCGCCCGAGCTGTTCGAATCGATCAAGGGCCTGACGCAGGAGTCGAGCGTAATCGTGACCGGCAAAGTCCGTGCCGACAAACGTGCGCCCGGCGGATACGAACTCGACGTCACCGACGCGCGGGTCTTGCAGCGGGTCACGCCGGAAGATCCTTATCCGATCTCGCCTAAGGAGCACGGCGTTGATTTCCTGATGGAGCACCGCCATCTTTGGGTGCGCTCGCCTAGGCAGGCGGCCGTGCTGCGAGTTCGCGCCGAGATCATCAAGGCCGCGCGCGACTATTTCGACGAGCACGGCTTCACCCTCACCGATCCGCCCATCCTCACGCCGGCGGCCTGCGAAGGCACGACGACGCTGTTCCCTGTGGACTACTTCGACGAGCAAGCTTACCTAACGCAGTCGGGGCAGCTCTACATCGAAGCTACAGCGATGGCGCTGGGCAAGGTATACAGCTTCGGCCCGACCTTCCGCGCTGAGAAGTCGAAGACGCGGCGCCACCTCACCGAATTCTGGATGGTCGAGCCGGAGGTCGCCTACGCCACGCTCCACGACCTCATGACGCTGGCCGAAGAGTTCATTACCTTCATCGTGAAGCGCTGCCTGGAGCGGCGGCGCCCTGAACTGGAGACCATCGGCCGCGACATCAGCAAGCTGGAGAAGATTGACACGCCCTTCCCGCGCATCACATATGACGAAGCGGTGCAGATGTTGCAGGAGGCCCAGGCCAAGGGCCTGGTCGAAAATAAGTTTGAGTACGGTGGGGATTTTGGCTCGCCGGATGAGACTTATATCTCGTCGCAGTTCGAGCGGCCAGTGATGGTGCATCGTTATCCCGCCGTGGTGAAGGCGTTCTACATGGAGCCCGACCCCCAGCGACCGGACTTGGCGCTGTGTGTGGACGTTCTCGCGCCTGAAGGTTATGGCGAGATCATCGGCGGTTCGCAACGCACGGCGTCGTATGAGCTATTGGTGAAGCGCATTCACGAACACGGGCTGCCGGAAGAGGCGTTTAAGTGGTATCTCGATCTGCGCAAGTACGGCAGCGTGCCGCACTCGGGATTCGGAATGGGCATCGAGCGTGCGGTCGCGTGGATATGCGGATTAGAGCACGTGCGCGAGACCATTCCCTTTGCGCGTACGTTGCACCGATTGTATCCGTGAGCTTTGAAAGGGCGCGCCTTCAGGCGCGCCGTAGAACGGTGGTTGCGGTTTGGCTTTAGCCGCTGAGGGACCTCGCCATTGCAGCGAAAACCTGAAGTCCCCCAGCGGCTAAAGCCGGGTTTTCGGCGCCCCATGCGGCGCGGCTGAAGCCGTGCCCCTTCGAACCGTGACCTCCATAAAGCTTTCAGGAATTTTTTATGGCTACCAGCCCGATCACAAAACCACTCGAGAACGTCGAAACCAAGCACATCCGTATAATCGGAGTACCGCTGGACCTTGGCCAGTCGCGCCGCGGCGTCGATATGGGGCCCTCCGCGATGCGCGTCGCCGGACTCGAAGCCAAGCTCGAGGCCCTCGGTTATGAAGTGAAGGATGGGGGCAATGTTCCCGTCGCCCTGGCTGAAACCAAGTCCGAAGGCGACCCCCACGCGAAATACTTGAAGGAAATTACGGAGACCTGCTCGAAAGAAGCGGAACTGGTGGTGAAGACTTTGGAGGGCG
>Ga0209040_10002901_pt1 | contig 13211 bp, 8 predicted proteins | sample BogFormECP12_OM3_FD_188240 | JGI IMG/M metagenome (GOLD analysis project Ga0209040, IMG submission 188240) | Bog forest soil microbial communities from Calvert Island, British Columbia, Canada - ECP12_OM3 (SPAdes) (version 2) | ecosystem: Environmental > Aquatic > Freshwater > Wetlands > Bog ... | reverse complement strand
TGCCGTCGAGCGAGACTGTCAACGGCCTGCATCGCGCCATCGAGCTCGACTTGTGGGATGTCGGCGAGGGCCCCAGTCATGCCGACAGCGGCTTGCTGCCGGTCCGATGGAATGCCGACGGTGGGGCCTACGAGTGGTGGGAGGAGCCCGAGTTCCTGACCGTCGTGCGCCCAGCCGGCACCGGCGTTCTGCTCGCAGTCCGGTGAAGGTACGAAATGTCACACCCAGAAGGGAGTATTACGTTCCATGAATCCACTACAGCCGCGTCCCTGATCCCTTCGATTCGCGATTATCTCCAGGAAGCGCGACAACTCGGCGTCCAGGTCCGGGTGGGAATAGCCGAAAACGACCACGGCCGCGCCGGTGGGCCACTACTCGATCCTCAAGCACGCGAAGGACGTTCCGGCTATGAGTGAGATTCACGCCCGCCCGAAGTACTCCATGAGCTACACGGGGTTCAGGTGGCACATGTACGACGTCGACAACAACCATTTGGCGGACTTCGACGGCAACAGTGCCGATGCGGTCACCCAGGCGATGCGAGTCGTGATCGACCGCGGCGACTTCGGGACCGGCGACTGGTTCCTTGCTGGCCACGGCCATTACGAGTTCCGAACTGCAGGCTGACAACATGGACACAGTCAAGACCGTCACGGTCGACTTCTCCCCATTCGGCTTTGAGGGGGATGACGCCGTCTTTACCGCTCATGGCGCCGGTCCCAACTGGAACGGATGGTTCGTGCCGATCGTTGACCACGAAACGCTCGTCGCTGTGGTCGCGAGAATGAATGAGCGCGACGTCGAACGCACCACCGAACTCGTCGATCTCAGTGCCGGAGTGGTAGTCCTCTATGAGTTCGAGTGGGGCCACGAGGGGCGGGAGTTGGTGAACGAAAGCGTTATCACTCCCGATGTAGACGGGAATTATCTGCTGGACTTGGGCTTGACCCTGGTGGTGTTGGACGAACCGTGCGGCATTGAGAACATCAACCACCAACCAACACCTCGGCGTCCTTCGGAGTACTAATTGGCAACTAGTACAAGCCGATTCGCTCCGCGCTGGGGGTGGTCCTACAGTAACCCTCCGAGATTCATCAGCCGCGTTCCACGACGACACTGGGGCCGCACGGCGCGGATGCTTGCTACGAGAACAACATGACCGAACCCCTGTCGATTCCAGCGGAAACGTGATCTGAGCTGCAGTGACCGCTCACACGCTGCGTTACGTCGAGTGCCCGCGTACTGGCGATATGCGTCCCTGTGTTACGCGACGCAACAGTGCTGGCGCTTCCACTGCGAGTTGGCCAAGACCCGAGGCACCGCGGCAGCCTCCCCGTCGTCAGCGTCGCGATGGAAACCAGAGCTCTCCGGGCGTCGGCCGACGGATTTACAGTCCGTCCCGGGTGTTAGCGGCACGTTCCAGCTAACCAGCGTTCGCGCTGGTACCGAACCTGGGCCAGCCCAGATTCCCGCTGTGCCGCAAGGCATCTCGACGCCAAGTGGCAACCTAGCGGAGATTATCGGTTGACTTGCGGAGGTTTGCGGGAGACCAGCGTTAAGCCCTGGCTGCTGGGATGGTGCGGGTATGAGATTCGCCGTCTCAGCTAACGTTGCTGGTCCGCTTGCTGCAGACCGTAGCCTCCGGTTGGCGCGCAGTGCTGGGACGAATCCCGTCACCGGAACGGGTGGCGGAGGGATTTGAACCCTCCCCGAGTCGCAGGTCGCGTCAGCGAATCACCTGTGAGCTGCGGAATCACGTCTTCTGTAATTCGCTGAGATTGCCTTGGTTTGTGCCCAAGTGTGCCCAAAATGTGCCCAGTCAGGCCCCGGATTGACAACGCAACGTGCGGCGCGTCCGTCCCAGGGAACAAATCCGTGGTTGTCGCATCGAAAACGATTCCGCCGATGCTCGGCCTGGAATGCAAACACGATCATCGCCTCCAGGAGGATGATCCTCCTCCATCCCAACCTAGCGGCACAGTCCGACGAGTACGGCGTTTAGCTATTCGGGTGGATTCCGCGAACCTCTACTGACCGTGGGTTACGGCGATATGTTCGGGTCATGGGGGCTTCACCGGTGGAGGAGGTCGATCAGCTGTCGCCGTCGCAGAGGTCGACGATTCGCAGGGCGGTGAAGCACGCGATCGCGCGCCATGACGTGGAATGGGCAATGCGGAATACCTGTGCGGAGTTCCAGCACAAGTACGGGATCTCGTATGAGGCGATCGAGCTGCTCATGCAGGACGCGTTGCCGTCGGCGCTTCCCGAGGAACTTTTGTCGTCAGGTCAAAGGAACCGGTTCCGCCGAGAGTTTCGCGCGGCGAATTCGATCCCGGACCCGCCGCGCAGGGAGCGCACTATCGACGAACTGTTCGAGAAGTACGAGCAGTTCTTCGACGTCTCCCACGACACGCTGGAGGCGGTTGTCGGCCCCGAATGGGATAGTGTCCGCCCAACCGATCGACCACCCGGAGAGCCACCAGTGCCCGTAACTGCCCCGTCCCTGCCAGAACCCGGTCAGGTCGTCGAGGTGCGCGGCTCCACGTGGGCGGTCGCCAACGTGGAGGCTCAGGGTCTGCCGCTCAGCCCGGCCGACGATGCAACCGCGAAGCTAAACCACATCGTCGACCTGCAGTCCCTCGACGAGGATCGGCTGGGCGAGCAGCTCTCAGTGATCTGGGAGTTGGAGGTAGGCAACACCGTCACCCCGGCCCAAGGCCTGCCCGAACAGATCAACCCACAAGGCTTCGATGACCCCATTACATTGGCGGGCTTCATCGACGCGATGCGCTGGGGAGCGGTGACCTCAGCAGACCCGAACCGCTACCAGGCACCGTTCTGGTCGGGAGTCGCCGTCGAGGCCTACCAACTGGAACCTCTGAGACGGGCCCTCGCCAGTCCGCGGGCCAACCTGCTGCTGGCCGACGACGTCGGCCTGGGCAAGACCATCGAAGCCGGCCTGGTGTTGCAGGAACTGTTCCTGCGGCACCGAGCCCGCACCGCGGTGATCGTCTGTCCGCCGAGCCTGGCGCTGAAATGGCAAGACGAGATGCGCGACAAGTTCGGCCTGCAGTTCGTCATTGTCAACAGCGAGCTGATGGCCCAGGTGCGCCGCACCCACGGTCTGCACGCCAACCCGTTCCAGCTCTACCCGCGGGTGATCGTGAGCATGGCATGGTTGCCGCAGGTCCGCGCCCAGCGGCTGCTACGTGACGTGTACGCCCAAGCCGCCAACCCGAAACTGGGGAAGCGCTTCGCCTTCGACGTTCTCATCGTCGATGAGGCGCACCATGTGGCCCCGTCGAGCCCATCGGCGGTGGCCAGCGGCCGCGGCTATGCGGTGGACACCCAGCGCACGGTGGCGGTACGTCAGCTCGCCGACAAGTGCGAGCACCGCCTATTCCTCAGCGCCACCCCACACAACGGCCATCCGGAATCCTTCACCGCGCTGATGGAGATGATCGACCCACGCCGGTTCTCCCGCGGCGCCCTGCTCGACGCCCGCGCACTGAAGGACGTCACCGTCCGCCGGCTCAAACGCGACCTCAAGGGCAAGGGCTTCAAGGACCGCGACATCAAAGTTCTCGACTTCATGCCCGATGACAGCGAGCAGGAGATGTTCTCACTGCTCGACGACATCGTCACCCGCAGCGCGAAAAAGAACGGCACCAAACCTGGCGGCGACATCGTCACCATGCTGCTCAAGAAACGATTCCTGTCCAGCCCGTTCGCGTTCGGCATGACGATCAGCCACTACCTGGACTCGAGGGCGGGTCGCGGCCTCACCGACGACGACTACGACGACATCTTCGGCGAGGGCCAGGCCGACGAAGAAGAAGGCCTGTGGCAGCAGGACGAGGCCGAGCGGCTGCGCGAATCAAAGTCCTCGGATCCGCTCAGCGCCGCCGACCCTGGGCAGCTGAAGAAGCTCGCCGACTGGGGGCTGAGCTACGAGGGCCGCCCGGATTCCCGCCTGGAGAAACTCATCGGCTTCCTGGACGCGGTGTGCCGCCCCGACGGCAAGCACTGGACCAACGAACGGGTCGTGGTGTTCACCGAGTACGCCCACACCGTCGACTGGCTGCAGCGGGTGCTGGCCCAGCGCGGCTATGCCGAGCGGCTCGCGGTGATCCAGGGATCTACCCCGACCGAGGACCGGGAGTACATCCGCTCGCAATTCACCGAGAATCCGGCCAACGAGCCGGTGCGGGTGCTGCTGGCCACCGACGCCGCCGGCGAGGGCATCGACCTGCAAACCCACTGCCACCGGCTGGTCAACTTCGACATCCCGTTCAACCCGTCCCGGCTGGAACAGCGGATCGGCCGCATCGACCGCTACGGGCAGACCGAGACACCGGAGGTGTTTCACTTCGTCCCCGAAAGCACGTCGTCGACCTTCGGCGCCGACGCCGACTTCATGGCGAGGATCGCCCGAAAGGTCGCCCAGGTGGAGCAGGACCTCGGCTCGGTGAACCAGGTGATCGGCGAGGAGATCCAGGAACACTTCGCCCGCCGCAAACCCGCCAAGTGCAAGGCCAAAGGGGTCGACGCCAACGAGGTGATCAACTCGGCGCTGGCCGGTGGGGTCGAGCTCAACGCCCGGCTCACCCAGCTGGAGCAGGGCTACGGCGAGTCCCGGGCCGAGCTGCACCTGGAACCCGAAAACCTGCGCCGCGTCGTCGACACTGCACTGCAGATCAACCACCAGTTGCCGCTCAACCCGATCGGTGACCAGGACACCGACGCCGAGGTCTTCGAGCTCCCGGCGCTGAGTACCGGCTGGCTTGACACCCTGAAGGGGTTGGACACCCGGCTCAAACCTGGTGTGCTGCGCCCGATTACGTTCGACCCGGAGGCCGCAGAGGGACGCAACGATCTGGTGTATGTCCACCTCGGACATCCGATCGTGCAGAAGGCGCAGCGGCTGCTGCGCCGGTCGCTGTGGAGTGTGGATTCCCCGCTGAGCCGGGTGACGGCGGTGGTGATCGATGACCTGCAGGAGTCGTTCGTGGCGGCGGTGACCCGGATGGTGCTCGCCGGTCGGGGGTGGGGTGCGGCTGCACGAGGAGGTGTTCCTGGTCGGTGTGCGGCTGCGGGGCCGGCGCGCTATGAACGCCTCGCCGCGGGGTCACCGGAGCCGACCGACGAGGCGGTCGCCGACCGGATGGCCGCGGCGATCGCAGTGGTGCAGGCCGCAGGCATGACGGTCGAGGGCGGCGTCACGGTCGCGGCACACCTGCGGCGTGCGATCGTCTGGCAGCGGTATTCGCGCGGACCGGTGTCGCGCCTGCACGCCCGCTGCGGTGCCGACATCGCCCGCGGGTCACTGCGGTTATGGGAACGCGCCGGCGGTGTCCCGCAGCGGCTGGGGCTTCAGGCGTGACCGACGCCGTCGACACCGTGGTGTCGCAGATCGATCCGGCATTGCCCGTACCGTCGATCGTTCGGCGCGACGTGGTGCTGGTGGCCGGTCCGTGGCTGGCCGGCACCAGCGGCGTGGCCGCGGCGCTGAAGGAGCGGCTGCCGGATTACCTCGTGGTCGAGGCCCACGAGCTCACCGCCGGTGAGGCTGCCAAGGTCGTCGTATTCGTCGTCTCGGCCACCGCTGCGATGACCGAATCAGACTGTGCGCTCATGGATGCCGTCGCCGCAGACACCGACGCGGTGGTTCCGGTGGTGGCGAAGATCGACGTCCACCGAACCTGGCGTGACGTGCTCGACGCCGACCGAGCACTGGTCGCGCAGCGAGCCGGGCGCTACCGCGACATTCCTTGGGTGGGTGCCGCCGCCGCGCCCGACCTCGGCGCACCCGTCGTCGACGAACTGGTCGCCGTCGTGCGGGATGCCCTCGTCGACGACACCCTGAGCCGACGAAACAGCCTGCGTGCGTGGGAAAATCAATTGCTGACCCTGAACCGTCGACTCGATCACGACGTGGCCGGGGTGGGTCGGGAAGCGCGGCTGGCCGCCCTCAACACGCAGCGCACTTCGGCGCTGCACCGGTTCCGGGTGGACAAGTCGCAGCGTTCCATCGCCCTGCGCAGCCAGATCCAGCAAGCCCGGGTCGGGCTCTCCTACTTCGCCCGCAACCGGTGCGCCTCGGTGCGGACCGAGCTGCAGGAAGACGTCACATCCCTGAGCCGACGCGCCTTGGCGCGCTTTCCCGACGAGGTGCGGCGCCGGGCGACCGAGGTGAGCGACGACGTCGCCGACGGCGTCACCCGTCAGCTGGCCGATGTCGGCGAGGAACTGGGGTTGGTTGTCGAGCCGGCGGAGTCGCGCCCCGTGTTCGAGGTCGGTGTGGCACCGCTGCGACCGGGCGGTTCGGAGACCCGACTGATGCTGCTGTTGGGTGCCGCCTTCGGACTGGGGGTCGCGCTGACGCTGAGCCGGGTGTTCGCCGACCTGGCCCCGCAGTGGGCGGTCGGCGGCGCGATCGGCGGTGCCGTCATCGGGGTGGCGTTGACCATGTGGGTCGTCGGGGTACGCGCCCTGCTGCAGAACCGTGCCGTGCTCGACCGCTGCATCGCGTGGATCAAGCAACGCTACCCGTCGCTGCAGGTCATCGGCGGCAACGTCGTGACCGGCGAAGCCGCGAAGGCGCTGGTCGGCGCGGGCGCGGACGCGCGTCGCCCGCCGCATCGTCAACGAGCTGCGCGGCGTCTCCCGCGTCGTCTACGACATCTCCGGCAAGCCTCCCGCCACCATCGAGTGGGAGTGATTCGGCGTCCTTCAGCGTCTATCGATGTCTATCGGAAATTCGCTGCTAAGTTGTTGGCCCGTATAGAGAACGTCTGTCGAGATCTATCGACATCTATCGAGAGGATGCCTTCCACTGTGACGCTAAATCTGACGGCAAAAATCAGCACGGACACCTTCCGAATTTTTCACCGTCAGCGCTTTACGGTCGTTGACGGTAAAAAATAGTCAGAAAATCGTTAGGGCTTCCGCGTGAACGACCCGATCTTCCTGCCGACCGCGATTCTGTTCGGCGGCGCCGCGGTCGAGATCGTGCTGGGAGGCGTTCTATCGCGCGTAGCGAAGGGTTGGTTCGCCGTTGCGTTCGCTCTCGCCGCGCTGGTCGCGACGTGCCCGCTCCTGCCCGAGGTGCGCGAGGGCCAGGCGCTCGAGGCGACGCTGGGCACCTGGGACGCCGGCGTCGCGCTCGCCTATCGGGTCGACGGCTTGAGCGTGCTCTTCATGCTCATGGGTACCGGCATCGGCGAGGCAATCCTGCTGTATGCCGTGCGCCACATGGAGCACGAAGAGCAGGGCGTGACGCGCTTCTATGCGCTGGTGCTGGTCTTCATTGGCGGCCTGGCGTCTTTGCCGCGCGGCCCGCGACGATCGTCACCTGGTCCCCATCGCAGAGCACGACGGAGCCGAAGCGCTCTGGCGGAATCGGCCGGTCGTTCAGCACCACCATCGCCCAGCGAAGGTCCATGTTCTGGTACATCTCGTAGGTCTGCTGCCCCCGCCACTTGAGCAGCAGAGACTCGACGGTATCGACGTCCCAGCGGCATTCCTGCGTGTTGACGCGTATCGTCTTCGGGCCGGCTGCGCTCGCGCGGGGAAGCTCGCTCGCGTCGACGGTCTCTTCTTCCACCGGCAACCCGAGCATCTGCCTGCGCGTGCGCGCGCACGGCGGGCACAGGGCTCCATCATTGACGCGACCGGCGATGCGCAGCGTCGCCGCCGCGGCCCAGGGCCGCTCCGCGGCTGCATTCTGTGGAAGCGTCTGGCGTGCGCAATCCACGCACTTCAGGAAATCCTTGCGTTGACCGCGCGGCCAGGTGAGGGGGCGCTCGTCCATGGTGCCTCCTTACGGCGCCTGCATGGCGGCAACCATGCGGTTGATCAGCGCCTTCACGATCTGCATCTTGTAGCCGTTGTCCTTCATTGGCATCGAGCCTTGCAGCGCGGCCTCGGCGGCCTGCTGCGCGAGCTCCGTGGTCGGCTTTTTCCCGATCAGCACGCGCTCGGCTTCGCGCCTGCGCAACGGCACGGGAGCCACGCCGCCGAGAACCAGCCTGACATCCTCGATCACGCCGTCGGCGAGCTTGTAGAGGTACGCCAGGCTGACGATCGCAAAGTCGACCGACTTGCGCACGCGAAACTTGTCGTACTTCATCGCGTAGCCCGTGGGCGGCGCGAAGCGCACGGCGGTCACCAGCTCGTCGCGGTCCAGCACGTCGCTCGCCCTCAGCTGGGTGGTGAAGAAGGTGGTCGCATCGATGACCCTCTTGGTCGTGACGATCTCGGCATCCAGCGCGAGCAGAGCCGGGGAGAGGTCCGAAGGGTTGACCGAGTAGCAGCCGCAGTTCATGCAGCGCGACGCCTCCGCCAGGGATTCTTCCGCCGCGATGGTCGAGCTGTCTTCCTTGTCGATCGCGCGCTCGCTCACGCTCAGCTCGCCCAAGTATACGGCCTTGGTTTTCTGCACGCCCCGCGGATCGAACCTGAGGATGGCGGTCCCGGCCGCGGGCGCCGCTGCGCCGCCGAGCTCGGCGTGGATGGCCTCGGCGGCGTTGTGCCCGGTGCGGATCGCCATGACCACGGTCGACGGGCCCGTCACGGCGTCGCCGCCGGCGAACACGCTGTCAAGGCTCGTCTTCTGCGTGCCTGCTTCGACCTTTATCAGGCCTTTCTCCTGCGCGAGCTTGTACTTCTCCTCGATGAAGGACAGGTCCACCTGCTGACCGGTGGCGAGCAGCACCGAGTCGCAATCCACGGTGAGCTTCGAGTTGCGGTCGTACTGCGGGGCGAAGCGGTGCTGCGCATCGAAGATCGAGGTACAGGCCACGAGCTCCATGCCGCGCACCTTCTCGCCCTCGTAGATCAGGTGCGAAACGCCGTAGCCGTTCTTGATCACGATGCCTTCGGCCACGACCCGCGAGACTTCTTCCGCGGTCGCCGGCATTTCCCAGGGCTGCTCGAGGCAGGCGAGGGTCACCGACCCGGCGCCGAGCCGCTTGGCGGTCATCGCCACGTCCATCGCCACGTTGCCGCCGCCGATGACGAGCACGTTGTTGCGCGGCTTGCGGTCGACCCAGACTTTGACTTCTCTCAGAAAATCCAGGCCGAACTCGGTGAACTCCTCGCCGTCGAAGCCGAGCGCCGGACGCTTCCATGCGCCGGTGGCGATGAACGCCTTGTCGTAAGCGGCTTCAAGCTCGGCCGCGTGGATGTCCTTGCCCGCCGCGGTCCTGGTCTGGAACCGCACGCCCATGTTCCTTAAGGCGTCGACCAGCTTCTGCACGTATTGCCTCGGCAGGCGGTATGCGGGAATGGCGTAGGTGAGCATGCCACCGGGCTCGTCCATCCTGTCGATGACCGTGACGCCATGCCCGGCCTTGCGCAGGAAATAGGCGGCGGTAAGACCGGCCGGGCCCGCGCCGACGATAGCCACTTTTTTGCCAGTCTCGGCCGCCGGAGGCGCGTAGAAGCGCGCTGCGTTCTCCAGGATGTAGTCGCCGAGCCAGCGCTCCACCGAGTGGATCGACACCGCCTGGTCGGTGGTCTTGCGGTTGCATCCATCCTCGCAGAAGTGGGCGCAGACTCGGGAGGTGATCATCGGCAGCGGATTCGCCCGCATCATGATGGCCGCGGCGCCCGCGGGGTCCCCGGCGCGCAACCTCTCCATGTACGCCGGGATATCGATGCCCGCGGGGCAGTGCACCGTGCACGGCGTGACCCTCGCCTTCATGCCGCCGAAGATCGAGTGATAGCGGTTGTCGCCGAGAACCGCGTAGCACTCGTCTCCGCCCTTGCGCATGCAGTCCAGGCGGTCGCCGATCTCGTGCGGGTAGCGGTAGAACCAGCAGCGCGTGTCTTGGCAGAGGTTGCCGCCGAGGGTGGCGACGTTGCGGATGACCGGCGTGGCGACGGAATAAGCCGCCTCTGCGAGCAACGGAGCGTGCGCGCGGAGCTCGTCCGACTCGGCGAGCTCGGCGAGGCGCGTCATCGCGCCGATCTCCATGCGGCCGTCCCGCCGCCTGATGTAGGCGGCGTCCTTGACGTTCTTCAGGCCGATGACGGTGCGCGGATGCTCTTTCAGCACCCTGTCCTTCAGCACGCCCAGCAAGTCGGTGCCGCCGGCCATGACCACCGTTTCGCCTGGCGCGCTCTCCTGCAGGGCGGCGGCGCAGCTTTCGAACGAGTCGGCTTTCGCGTATTTGAACGGTTGCATGGCGCATCCTTCCTCATGCCTTGCCCAGGGCCTCGAGCACCACGGCCGGCGTGGCCGGGTACTCCTTCACGTCGACCCCGATCGCGTTCGAGATCGCCATCAATGCCGCGCTTGCCAGCGCCGCTCCGGTGACCTCGCCGATGCCGAGCGCCTTGAACATGAAGGTGTCGATCTGCGACTCCATCACGAACCCGTCGTAGCGCGGGAGGTCGTTGAACGTCCTCCACTTGTAATCGATCAGGCTGCTCGCGAGCAGACGACCAGTGGACGGATCGAGATTGCATTCCTCGAAGATCGCGGTGTCCAGCGAGGCCGATCCGATGCCGCCGTGAAGCTGCATCTCCAGCGCCTTCGAGTCGATGATCTGGCCGACATCGCTGCCGCCGGCCAGCCTGACGACCTCGGTGAGCCCGGTGTCGAGGTCGACTTCGACCTCCACGAACACCGCGATACAGCTCGGGCAATCGAACTTCTCCACGTGCTTGCCGTAGCCGACGATGGACAGCTCCCGGTCGGCGAGCCGGCTCACCGCGATGCGCAGCTCGGGCGTGTCGCGCACGTAGATCTCCATGTCGCGCATTTCGAGCTGGTCCACCGCGCGGTCGAGTTTGATGGCGGCGAGCTCCATGGCCTGCCTGCGCGCGTCGAGCGCAGCCTCGCTCACCGCCTTGCCCGTCGTGATGGTGCCGCGCGAGCCGCACAGGCCGAAGTTCGACGGGTTGTGCCTCGTGCCGGGATCCGTGATCGAGACCCACTCGTAGGGGCAGTTGAATACCTCGGCCACCACCTTGCAGGCATTGCTGCGCTGGCCCATGCCCGATTCGGTGATGTCGCACTCCACGACGACCAACGCGCTTCCGCCGCCGACGTTGGCGACATCGAGGTTCGGAACGATGCGCACGATCGCTTCGGTGTTGTCTTCCTGGATGTCGGCGTTGCCGATCACGCCCATGCCGACGCCGCGCGCCTTCGTGCCGTTCACGCACGTCGGCTTGAACCATCCCTTCCACTTTTCCGACCAGCCGAAACGCTCGGCGGTCTGCTGCATCACTTCCGGGAAGAAGAACGACGAACGGCTGCGGTAGGTGCGGCCGTCGCGCCAGACGTACTTGTCGCCGTGCGACACATAGTTCTTCTTGAAGACATCGAGCGGATCGAAGCCGCCTTCTTTCATGATCGCGCACAGCAGCTTCTCCAGGCAGCTGTTCAGCTCCTGGCCGCCGTAGCCACGCACGATGCCGGCCTGCTGGCGGTTGGTGACGGCGATGTGGCTGTCGAGGAACCAGTTCTCGCATTTGGCGAGCACCAGCTGAGCCTCGCCCAGCCCGACGCCGATCTGCCCCTGCGTGGAGTTGCACACGCAGCCGGTATCGACCAGCCAGTCGCCCTTCACCGCCGTCACGATGCCTTCCTTGTTCGCCGCCATGGTCGCCTTGATGGTGCTGCCCAGGCGCACCTCGTAGGCCATGAGCTGCTCGGCCTTGCTCAATACGACCTTGACCGGACGCTTGGTCACGTTCGCCAGCAGGGCGGCGGACACGGCGGCGTTCAGCATCGTCTGCTTGTTGCCGTAGCTGCCGCCGACGTTGAAGGTATTCACGTCGATCTGCGAGCCGGGAACGTATGCCTGCATCAGGAGCTTCATGATGTGCGAGCTCTGCGAGGAAGCCCACACGGTGTAGTGCTGGTTGCCGTCGTAGCGCACGATCACGGACGGCGCCTCGGGGGCCAGGGGGCAAGGCATCTTGGAGAACGAGATCTCGTCCTCGGCGACGAAATCCGCTTCGGCGATGGCCTTGTCGGGATCGCCCCTCTTCACCTGCCAGAACGGGCCGTCGGGCTGGAAATACGGGCAGCCCGGGTCGACCAGGTTGCCCGGGAAACGCTCATACAGTTGCGGAGCGCCTTCCTTCAGGGCATCCGCGGCCGTGAAAACCGCCGGAAGCTGCTCGTACTCGACCTCGATCAGATCGATCGCCTCGTTCGCGATCTCCTGCGTCTCGGCGGCGACGATCGCGACCTGATCGCCTACGTAGAAGACCTTGGGCTCGAGCACGAGGCGATGCACCGGCCAGCCGAGGCCGGCCAGGAACGGCGCGTTCTTGTGCGTGATGACGGCGCGCACGCCTTCGAGCGCTTCGGCCTCGGCGGTATCGATCTTCACGATGCGCGCGTGCGGATAAGGGCTCCGCTTCGTCCTGCCGATCAGCATGTGGGGAAGCGAGAAGTCGTCGAGAAAGAGCGCCTTGCCGGTGACGAGCTCCCGCGCTTCCTTGCGCGGCGAGTATTTGCCGACGTGGCGGTAGTTCGGCTGCCGGATATCGCGGTATTTCATCGTTCATTCCCTGCGTGAGACGTCGCCTTCGGCGCTAGTCGAGCGCACGCTTGCCGGGCTGTCCGGAGGCGTAGGGGCTCGGATAGAGCTCCTCGGCGACGGGAATCGGATCCTCGACGAGATCGTTCGCCCTCACGAAGTGGGAGAGCTCCGCGTTGTCGTTGCCGGCGAGCTTGTTCAGGGCTCTGAGCACGGTGTAGTGGCTGATGCAGCGGCAGAAATTGCCGGCGAGGGCTTCCTGGATCTCGCCCGGCGTCGGCCGCGGATTCTTCATGAACAAGGCCTTCGCCACCATGACGATGCCGGGGGTGCAGTAACCGCACTGGAACGCGTATTCGTCGATGAAAACCTGCTGGATGGGATCGAGCCCTTTCGCCGGGTCTTCCAGCCCTTCGATGGTGGTGATGCTCTTGCGGTCCATCTCGACAGTGAGCGTCATGCACGAGGCCACGGCGTCGCCGTTGACGATCACCGTGCAGCAGCCGCAGGCACCGGTCCCGCACGACTGCTTCGCGCCGGTCATCTGCAGGCGCTGGCGCAGCGTCTCGATGAGCGTCTCGGCCGGCGATACATCCCCCATGTTGTCGCCGACGGAAAAGCGGAACCGTCTGCCGTTTATCGTGAGCGAGATGGACTCTTTCTCGACCAATTCGCTGCTCTTCGGCGGAACGGCAACTCTGGTAGCCA
>Ga0209040_10002900_pt1 | contig 13211 bp, 13 predicted proteins | sample BogFormECP12_OM3_FD_188240 | JGI IMG/M metagenome (GOLD analysis project Ga0209040, IMG submission 188240) | Bog forest soil microbial communities from Calvert Island, British Columbia, Canada - ECP12_OM3 (SPAdes) (version 2) | ecosystem: Environmental > Aquatic > Freshwater > Wetlands > Bog ... | reverse complement strand
GGAACGGGTCTGAAGAGCCGCCACTACAAGGGCGCGCGCTGGCGCCAGCGGTGGACTAGATTCTGGGCGGCGACGGGCCACTGGGGAAATTGGAATTGAAAGCCGTCGTGCAATAGGCGGGTGGGGATTACCTGGCGGCTTTTTAGGATTAGTTCGGATTCGGTGCGGAGAAAAAACGCGCCGATTTCCAGCATCCATTTTGTGGCGGGGAGGCCGATGCGGGCACCCCAGGCGTGGCGGAGGGCGCGCATGAATTCGGCGTTTGGCAATGGGTTGGGGGAGGCTAGATTGACGCAGCCGGTGAGGGCGGGATTGGCGATTAGGTGATCGATGGCGCGGAGAAAATCCTGGTCGTGAATCCAGGAGACGAATTGGCGGCCGTTGCCGGAGGGACCGCCCAGGCCGAAGCGGACCAGGCGGAGGAGGACATCGAAGATGCCGCCGGGGTCGGGGCTCATGACCATGGCGCTGCGCAGGGCGATTTTCCTGGTGGCTGGCAATTCGCTCGCAAAGAAAGCTTCTTCCCAGCGCTTGGCGACGTCAATGCTGAATTTCCAGGTGTCCGGGGCGTTGGGTTCGTTGCCGCCTAGTTCGCCGGTGAGTTCGTCCATGGGACGGTCGAGGGCGTGGCGGTAGATGGTGGCAGTGCTGGCGTTTAGCCAGAGCGGGGGCGGGTGGCTGAGTGTGGCGATGGCTTGGCCTAACACCTGCGTGCTGCGCACTCTGGATTCGAGAATTTCACGGCGGTTGGCGGCGTGGTAACGGCAGTTTACGTTGCGGCCTGCCAGATTTATTAGCAGGTCGGCGCTTTCGAGTTCATTGGTCCAGGGTCCGATGGTGGCGGCGTCCCAATGAGCAACGCGCCACGGCGCTGCGGTTTCCTTGCGGCTGAGGACAACTACGGCATCGCCCTTCGCATGAAAATGTCGGGCGAGGAGAGCGCCCACTTGGCCGCTGCCGCCGGCCAGGATTACGCGACGTGGAGTGCAAGGCGGCATTTAAGAATGATTTGCCGGGGGGAGTGGGCAATTGGCGGCGGAGCAGCTGCGGCTGGCGGCTACGGCGCGGTAGGCGGCGTGGAAGGCGTTGGTCATGCCGGGGATTTTTGCTAGCCAGACTAGCGGGGCGGCCCACCAGATTTGGCGGGCGAGGGCGATTACGGCGTCGGCGCCACCGTATTGTTGGCCGTCGGACATCAGCAGGTGGATTTCGCGCATTAGGTGGTCGTGGGATAGGCCGAGGAGCGGGGCTACGCGTGGATCTTGCAACGGGGCAAGGGCTAAGCCGCGCCGTTCGAGGACTGGGGCTATGGCACGAGCGATTTTTGTGCAGAATTTGCAGTCGGCGTCGAAGAAGAGCCAGCCTTTGGCGTGGCGGGATTTGGTGTCGGTGTATTCGTTGGCTAGAGAGATCATTTTTGGCCTCCGGAGAGGTGGAGAATACGTGTTTGGCCGGTCGCGGCTAAAGCCGGACCCTACAACGACGAAAACAACCGGTCGCGCGAAAATCACAGGCAAGAGTGCCTGTGCTACTTAGCCGGTTTTCTTTTTTTCTGTCCCTAGCAACGTGATTACTTTGCCGCGGAGCTTGACCATGCCTTTTAGGGCTGGGGTGGGCATGCGCATGATTTCTTCGAACATGCCGGTCATGGCGGTTAGGAATTCGAGCATGCTGACGAGGCGTTCGTGGGAGTAGGCGTCGGCAGTGTTTTTGGATTCGGCTACGCATTCGGCGAGGACGCGGAGGGTGGGGTCGATTTCGCGGCGTTTGCGCTCTTCGCTGACGATGCGGAAGATTTCTACTACATCTTTGATGGCTTCGAAGTGGTCGCGGCGGTCGCCTAGGACGTGGACTACGCGGACGATGCGCCAGCCTTGTAGCTCGCGGAGGCTGGTGCTGACGTTGGAACGGGCTACGGCTAGGGTGGTGGAGATTTCGTCCGCGGGGAGCGGGCGGGGGGAGATGAAGAGCAAAGCGTGGAGCTGGGCTACGGTGCGGTTGAGGCCCCAGCGGGTGCCCATTTCGCCCCAGTGGAGGACGAATTTCTGCGCCACGGGGCTGAGGCCCGGTTGAGGCGCGGGTGGCGGCGAAGGAAGGGGCTGGGACTGCGAGTTGGTCATGAGGAGAGGCTCCTTTGGGGCGAAAGTCTGTGACGACGGACACGATAGCAGCTTCGGTAGTTTCTGTCAATACAGAAAATACAGGCATGGGGATATGATCCAGAAGGAATGTGCCGCGCCTACGGCGCTCGCGTGTGCTCGGCCCGCGACCACCCAGGCCTTCCGGCCTGGGCTAAATTTTACCGCGCCTACGGCGCTGATGCTTGGACGTATTTTCAGGGCAGAGACGCAGAGGTGCCAGAGAAGCGCGGAGCATGTTCCGTGAACCGAGACTAGTGGCTGGGTTTGCCGGTGGCGGGGAGGTGGAGGAGGAAGAAGGTGACTACGCGGTTTTCGTAGACGCGTTTGTCGTCGTCGTTCATGCCCACGAAATTGCCGTGGGGAATGATGGCTTGTTCGCGGGGCTCGGGGGCTTTTACGAACATTTGGCGGGTGATTTCGGCGAGTTCGGGATCGTCGATGGCTTCGATGAAGAGGATGGGGACGCCCTGCATGGCGCCCAGTTTTTTGGAGAGCGGGAGTTCGCTGCGGTAGGCATAGTTCATGTAATCGAAACTGGTTTCGGCGCTGCGGACCATTAGGGGGAAGCCGCCGAGGCCGCTGCGTTCCACGCCGATTTTGACCATTTGCTCGGGCTTGTCGTAGACGGAATCGAGGACCAGAGACTTGACGCGAGTGTCGTGTTCGGCTTCGCGGAGCGCGGCGTAGGCGCCGAGATTGTAGCCCCAGACGCCGAAGCTGTGGGGATCGACGTCGTTGCGGGCCGCGAGGGTGTCGATGGCGGTGCGGAGCTCGTCGGCTTCCTTGTAGCCGAAAGTGGTGGTGCCGGGGCTGCCGCCGTGACCGGCGAAATCGAAGACGAAGACGTTGTATTGGTGGTCTTGCAGGGCGGAGACCAGGGTGAGGAGTTCACCGCGACTGGATTCGTAACCGTGGCACAGGATGATGGTGGGTGCGCCACGGAGGCCGGGGAAAAAATAGCCTTCGCGGTCGCCGCGACCGGGGACAGTGAATTGCACGGTGTCCGGGCGGCCGGGAAAGGTTTGCAGGTTGATTTCGCTGCTGGTGCGCTGGGGCTTGATGATGCGATAGACGAGGAAACCGGCGATGGCGGAGGTGGCCAGGACGGTGAAAAAGACGAGCGCCAGCATGGCCATGAGCAGCTTGGTGTACCAGCGCGTGGGGTAGCGCAGTTCAAAGAGAATAGAGAAAGGTCGAGCCATGGGGCTTCCGGAAATGGGCTGACTCCTGACGAATGCGCTTGGTGATGCGAAGCAAGATTTGTGGCCGCGCGCCGGACCGTTTCTAGACTGCGTGCGAGCCGCCAAATCCTGGCTACGAGAAAATGTTAGCACGGGGGTTTCCTTGGAGAGGTGGCGGTGATGGGCGGTTGTGTCGCATGAATATCGTGGCGTTTGGGAAAAAGAGCGCGCTTCCCTGCCCGTGCGATTGCCGAGCGCCGCTGTGACCTTCAAGAACACGAGCCTAAAGACCGCCACGACCGGGCGGCGAATCGGCTATGATGGAACTGGTGCGGCAACCGCTGCATCCCATCCTTCGATGAACATCGTTGATTTGCGACAGACCACGGCGCGGCAACTGGACTCGCTGCTGGAGGAAGAGGCGCGCCACTGGCGCGATGAATTGCATTGGGACTATCGCGGGGCGCTGGAATTGATTAAGCGGTTTCTGGAGGCGCATGCGCTGTCGGGTTGCGTGGCCGTGGAAAACGGCACGGCTGCGGGTTACTGCTTTTATGTGATGGAAGAGCAGAAGGGATTGATTGGCGGGCTATATGTTTCGTCGAAATTTGCGCAGGACACCATTGGGCGCAGATTGCTGGATGAAATGTTGTATGGCATGCGGGCGATTCCGCATCTGGTGCGGATTGAAGCGCAGTTAATGCCCTTTAGCGGACCGGTGGATGAACCGCTGCGGGACCAAGGATTTCGCCTGTATACGCGGCAGTTTATGCTGCTGGACTTGGCAAAGAGCAAGCCCGGGGCGCCAAACGTGCCGGCCGGGATGCGCTTGTCACGATGGCATGACCGCTACTTTGATCCTTGCGCCAAGCTGATTTACCTTTCCTACGCAAATCACATCGATGGAGAGATTAACGATCAGTATCGCTCGCGGGCCGGAGCGCTGCGTTTTCTGAAAAATATTATTTTGCTGCCGGGATGCGGGAACTTTGTGCCGGGGGCGTCGTTTGTGCTGCATCAGCCGGGGAGCGATGAGTTGGTGGCGACGGTGTTGACGAGTGAAGTTTGTCCGGGCGTGGGGCACACGACGCAGATTTGCGTGCAGCCAGGGTATCAAGGGCACGGGCTCGGACGGATGCTGATGCAGGCTTCGGCGGAGGCGCTGCGGGCGCAGAGGTTTCGAGAACTGACGCTAACGGTTACGGCGGAAAATCGCACCGCGGTGCAGTTGTATGAGAAGTTGGGATTCAGCACCATTCGGTCGTTTACCGCGGGAGTTTGGCCGCGGTGAGTGGATTTTTATTTTGCGGTTCTTGCTTCTGCCTGCTCAACGAGCGTGTAGTTAGCCAGAATCACGAGATGCAAGGGGCCGACGACGACGTCTCGAATGTTCGGGTGGGCAGATGCCGCACCGCGCTGGAGATATTCGACCTGTAACTCGAAACTTCTTTGCTGACCTGCCTGCGCCGCGAAAAGCCATTTCTTCACGCCGTCGATGGTCGCTTGCAGGAGCAACGGATGTCCGGAAACAACTTGGGCATCGCTTACGGATCCGTTGGGGGCAACGGTAACATCGAGAACGACGGTTCCCCCGATGCGCGTCTGTCTGGCTAGTGGCGGATACATGATGTTTGTGGCGCTGACCAAATGCAGGTCTGGGCGGCCAGCGAAGAGCGCGTCGGCATCGAAGGTGCCGGCGGCAAGTTTCTTGTGATATTTAGCAAACTCGTCGCCCGGCAGCCAGTCGATAGATTGCGTCTGCGTCGCGGCTGCTAAGCCAAGCGCGGCGCCAAAATTCACCATTTTTGCCAAGCCTTTGAAGTTCCAATCGGCGTGATATTCGTCGCTCGGCTGGTGATAGTGATTGCTGACGTAGTCTTTGAACTGCTGGTCGCCCCATGCGCGATCATGACCGGTGAATTTCAAGCCTTCGCTGATGGAAAAGGATGGGATTCCGACGCGCGCCAAACTGAAGTGGTCGGAGCGGTAGTAATGGCCGGCTTCGGGACGCGAGTCTGGCTGGATGGTTAAAGCAAACTGCTTGGCGGTCTGCTCGACGGTTGGATAAAAAGTGGTGCGCTCGGCGCCGCTCACTTCCACTTCTTCCGGAATGCCGAGCGGAGCCAGGGCGTCAAAATTTAGATCCAAAATTGGCTCCACGGGAAGATAGGCGGACCTTTTCCCCATGTATTCGGAGCCTAGCAGTCCTTGCTCTTCGCCGGTTACGGCGGCGAATAAGATGGAGCGCGGAGGAGCGGTTTTGGCTTTGCCCCAGACTCTGGCGAGTTCGAGAAGGATGCCGCAGCCCGCGCCGTTGTCGATAGCGCCGTGATAAATCTGGTCGCCGGTCTTGCGACTGGGATCGATGCCAAAGTGATCGTAGTGCGCGGTATAGAGCACCGCTTCCGAGCTGCGAGTGCTGTCCGAGCCTTCGCGCATGGCCAACACGTTGCGCGAAACAAAGGGACGCAGGCGGCTGACGAGGTGAGCTTTGAGATTTACGTTCAGGGCGATGGGCTGGAAGTCGCGCGATTGCGCTTGCTGAAAGAGCTGGTCGAGGTCGAGGTTGGCCATGTGGACCAGTTTTTTCGCCGTCTCTTGCGTAATCCACGAGGCGGCCTGCAGCTTGGGCGTGCCATCGAGCTGCAGGTAGGATTTTTCGTTGCCCCAGGAGTTGCGGACCACTTCCCACGGATAGCTGGCCAGATCGGTGCGATGAATGATGAGCGTGGCGAGGGCGCCGCGGCGGGCGGTTTCTTCCAGCTTGTAGGTCCAGCGGCCGTAGTAGGTGAGGGCTTTGCCCTTGAAAAAATTAGGATCGTCGGAGACCGGTTCGTTCACAAAGAGCAGAGCGACCTTGCCTTTCAGATCCTGCCCCTTGTAATCGTCCCACTGGTATTCGGGCGCCTGGATGCCGTAGCCAATGAAGACGATGGGAGCGTCGATATCGGAGGTCTCTCTCTGGCTTTCGTTGTTGGTCACGAAGTCGTCGAGGAATTTCAGGGTCAGAGGTTCGCCCTGCGGGGACGCGAATTGGAAACTTGTTTCTGGAAGAGTCTTTACCGCAACCATGGAGACTTTTTGAAAAAAGCCGTCTTCGCCGGCGGGCTGGAGGCCGTAGGAAGCGAATTGCTTGGCGATGTAGTCGGCGGCGAGTTCGCCGCCAGGCTGGCCCATACCGCGGCCCTCCAGAGCGTCGCTGGAAAGATATTTCACGTGCGCGCGGATTTTTTCCGCGTTTGCGGGGGGCACACGAGCGGCGTGACCGCTTTGTTGCGCGGCGCCCCTGGCGGCGAGGAGTGCGCACGCCAACACAAATAGCAATGCGGAGACAGGCTTGATTTTCATTTTAGCGGTCACCCGTTGATGATTTATTTCTTGGCGCGGTCTTTTAATAAATTTTTAAGCTCGCTCATGAATTCCTGCACATCCTTGAAATCCATGTAGACGCTGGCGAAGCGGACATACGCGACTTTGTCGAGCTTTTTCAGGCCGCGCATGATGAGTTCGCCGATTTCCGTGGTGGTGAGTTCGCGCTCGGTGGCTTCCTGGACCACGCCTTCGATTTCGTCCACGATGGCTTCCAGCTTGGGCGTGGGTACCGGGCGCTTTTCGCAAGCTTTTAGCAAGCCCTGCAAAATTTTCTGGCGTTCAAAGCGCTCGCGGCGGCCATCTTTTTTGATGACCATGTAAGGGATTTCGTCGATGCGCTCGTAGGTGGTGAAGCGCCGCGAACACTTCAGGCACTCGCGGCGGCGGCGGATGGTGTCGCCGGTGCGACCTTCGCGGGAGTCGATAACCTTATCGTCGATATTCGCACAGAATGGACATCTCACTCGCGGTCATCTCCTTGCCGTGATGCACCGCGCGGTACCGGGGGCAGCGCATGACGTGGTTCCCTTTCGTACTCTTCGAGCGTGGCCTGCGTGGAGCCTGGCGGGAGAGTGCCAGCCTCTTCCTGTTTTTCTTCCCGGCCCATGGCACGGAGCTGGCCGAGGGAAAAGCCTTCCTGGAGCAAGAGCGGGACACCCGCCAGAGCGGAGGAGGCAAAGGTTACCAGCCAAATGACCATCGCGGCCACGGTGGCCGACGCGGCGTCCACATTGAAGATGGCAGTGAGCACCACGAAAGAAGCGAGTTGCGAGCCGCCGCCCACCGCGGGTAACTGTACCGCAGAGCCGACCAGGGAGAAAGCGACCACGAGCATGGCGTCGCCGAGGCTGAGGGCGTGCAGTGTGCCGCCAAAAGCGTGCAAGGTGAGGAAGTAAATCGCCACAATTAAAAACCAGTGCAGCGCGGAATAAAAAACCGCGAGGAACAGATCGCTCCAGGACTTGATGGTTTGTACTCCGCCCACAAAGCCGATGAGAATGCGCGCCACCGTGGAACGCCAGCCTTTGCTGCGAAGCCAGCCGGTCAAGCGGGCTTCCAGCCAGAGGGAGCCATGCACGCGCAGGTAAACGAGAAAGACGATGGCGGCGAGAATTCCGGCGAAGAGCAGCGTGCCGGTGGTGCGCGCCGCGGATTCGAGTTTGCCGGCGGTTTCTCCCGTATGCGTCTGGGCCTGAAACAGCATCAGCGCGATGGCGGCGATCACTGCGGTGCTGGCAGCATCGAACAGGCGCTCGAGAACATAGATCCCGAACATGTCGGCGACGGGAAGCTTTTCTTTGCGGGCGATGAGCAGTGGGCGGGCAGGTTCTCCGGCCCGACCCAATAGGAATATGGCACCAAAACCGGCGACGGTCATTTTAAGAATGGCGGCGAAATGCGCCGTTCCGAGATTTTGCTGGAACACCTGCCAGCGCAACGAGCGGATGGCGTAGCAGAGATAGATCAGCGCCAGGGCCAGCGCAAGATAATAGAGGTTAGCGCCGCGGATGGCCTCAAGCAGCTTGGCAGGGCTGAAAGTTCCGGCGTGGAAGAGGCCGTCGGCCTGGTGAATTACGAACACCACACCGAGCGCAGCGAGCAGAGCGAGCAGGATTTTTCTCGACGTGGAGGACATGCGTAACGAGCGTACTGGCCGCAGCCAGCATCGTCAAGGTGGGCGGTTTATAGGCGAAGTCCGCTACCAGTATTCTCGCCCAGCGGGTGGGCCAAAATCGATCTCTGGGTGGCGGTTCTTGGGGGTCATTCCGCGAACCAGATCCGCCAGGCTCAGTCTTTTCGTTCGTTTTCTGCGGCACTTCCCTTTTTTGGCTTTGGCTTTCTTCACTCGTCCAACTCCCGCGTAAGCGATCCCGAGCGCATTGGCTTGTGAACCACCCCCGGTGCGGATAAGATGCGAGGCACGATGGTGGGCAGCAGGGTATAAGCTTACAGGGAACTTTTCGAGAGCATTTTGCGTTCCATACAATGCAGGCCGAGGTGGGCGGTGGCGGTCTCCAGGCAAGACCGGGGGCTGGCCGCTAACCCCTTGCACCGTAGCAGGATCCGAGGCTGATGAGACGTTGGAGCAGGATGCCCAACTGGTCCAGCAATGCCTCCAGGGCGACGGGTCGGCCTGGGAGGAACTTGTGCGCCGCCATACGCGGCGTATTTTTAATATTTGCTATAGGTTCACGGGAAATCGCACGGAAGCCGAGGACCTGTCGCAGGATGTTTTCCTTCGGGTATACCGCACGCTGGCCAGTTACCGTTCGGCCCACGGCGGCTTTGCAACATGGATGACAAGCGTGACGCGCAATCTGCTGATCGACCATTACCGTAGAACCAGAAGGGACCGCATCACCGATTCGCTCGACGATGCGATGCCGGTGGTGGAGAACAAGCAGTCTTCGGCGCGACGGCCCGATGAATTGGCGTTGCTCGGGGAACTCAGCAGCCAGATTCAAGCCGGGCTGACCAAGCTTTCGCCGGAATTGCGCGAGGCGGTCATCCTGCGAGACTTGCAGCAGCTGGAATATGGTGAGATACAACAGGTTTTATCGGTGCCGGAAGGAACGGTAAAATCGAGAATCAACCGCGGGCGCATCGAACTGGCCCGCATCCTCCAACAGATGGGAGTGCGCCCATCATGAACGGAGAGCCGAACATGAACTGGACTTGCGAACAGACCGAATCACAGCTGAGCGATTACCTCGACGGCCTGCTGCAACCCGCGGAAAGGGCAGCGCTGGAGGCGCATGCGGAGAGCTGCGCGCGTTGCGCGCCGTTGCTGGCCAGCGTGTCCGCGCTGGTGGGCAATCTGCACGGCATGGAAATGCTGGATACGCCGCCGCGCCTAGTCTACGCGATTCTGGATAAGACGCTGGGGCCGCGGGAAACGGCCGTGGCTGCGCCAGGATTTTTTGGCTGGCTGCGCGGCATCGGGATGCCGCGTTTTGCGTACGGCGCGATTTCGCTTTCCGCCACGTTCCTGGTGATTGCCAGCGCGTCGGGTTTTTCGTGGCGGCATCCCAAGCTCGCGGATTTGCAGCCCGCGGCCATTGCGCGCAACGCGGATCGCCAGGCGCATCTGGCGTTTGCGCGCAGCGCGAAATTCGTGAGCGACTTGCGCGTGGTGTATGAGATTCAAACGCGGCTGCGGCAGGACAACGAAATTCCGACCTCTAATGAGGATACCGTCCCGACGACCACGCCCAATCCAGCGCCGGGACGCACGGACAGCGGTAAGCCAGGTGCGCCTAATCAACAGAATCGCGCCACGGCCGTCGATCGCAATTTGCAAGTCTTGGCCACGACCATCACTTCGCGAGCGTCGCTGGCCGGAGTTCCCCGTATTGCCAGCGCGCTGTGCCTGGGGAGCGGTAACGGGAGGAAAAATCCATGAAGTGTGCCGTCCATACGGATGTGGACGCGGTCGCGTATTGCCGGAATTGCGGCAAGCCGCTGTGCCCGGCTTGCGCAAGGCCGGTCCGCGAGGTGATTTATTGCGAGGATTGCCTGGCGACTACGCTAGGTTTGCAGCCGCCCCCAGCATTGACGACACCAATCGCCTCGGCACAGCCCGTGGGATATACATCCGGACTGCAAGAACCCTTCGCGCCGCTGGCTCCAGGTGCTGCGGTGACCATGCCCGGCCCTGCAGTGGGGCGGGCCAGTAATCCTAGCGTGGCTTTTGCCCTCGGACTGGTTCCCGGGCTCGGCGCGGTATACAACGGCGAGTACAACAAAGCGCTGATTCACATCGTGGTGTTCGCGGCCATGATCGTGGGCCTCAGCAGCGACATTGGCGGCGGCGCGGATACCGCGTTGGGTTTGTTGCTCACGGGATTCATCTTCTACATGGCGTTCGACGCCATGCGCATCGCCAAGGCCCGTGCCGTTGGCCAGGTGACCGTTGATCCACTGGAATCCTGGAGCAAAGAGCGGCCCATCGGCCCCATCATCCTCATCGGCCTAGGCGCATTGTTTCTGTTGAACAATTTTTCCTGGTTCGCGTTTTATAGAGTGCGGCAATTGTGGCCCCTGATTCTGATTGGCGTGGGTGTGCTAATGTTCCGCAACCGCATGGGAAGGGATATCTAGGAGCGCAAGCCGATGCCCGATAACCCAAATTACCGCTGCAAATGCCCGCGCTGCACCATTCAAAGCCTGCGCGGTCCCGCGGTGATCATCACGATTGGAGTGTTGTTCTTGCTTTCCGAAATGCGTGGAGATTATCTCTCGTTCCATCACACCTGGCCGATGATTCTGGTGGTGCTGGGGGCGGTGAGCCTGGCGTCCTCGCTGGCGCCGATGGACGGGCACATCGATCCGCAGATCAACGCCGTGCCACCCGTCGCCCCAGTTCCTGCGGCGCAACCAGGTCCACAAGGGCCAATGCCGGGACAGGGCAGGTAAAGCGAATGGCCTACAGCCCGCGCAGAAGCAGCGGCCTTTTCAGCGGATTAGTATTAATCATTGTCGGGGTTCTGCTGCTACTGCATGAGTATCGCGGCTTTGAACTTATCCGGCTGTTTACCCACTGGTGGCCGCTGCTGATTATTGCGCTGGGGCTGATCAAGTTGTACGAGCGCACGGCTGGGTCGCGTTACGTGGAGCCCGGTGCCGCGCGCATTACCGGCGGGGAGATTTTCGTACTCGTGGCGGTGCTAGCCATTGTGGGCGTGGTCATCGCGGTGGAAGAGGGCGAAAAACACTTTTCCGATCACTTTGGATTCGACATGGGTAATTCCTACCCATTTGACCTGGACGCCGAACCGAGGAAAGTGCCGGAAGATGCGCGCATTACCATTCGCGGGACGCGCGGCGACATCACCGTGCGGCCGGGCGACGGGCCGGAGATTCGCGTCTCCGGAAAAGCGAACATCCATACCTGGAATGAGCGCGACGCCGAGAAACTGCGGCAGCCTACTTCCGTGCAGATTACACAAAACGGGGACGGCTACGAAGTATTTCCCACGGGAGAAAAAGACGACCGCATCAGCGTGGACATGGACGTCACCGTGCCTCCGCGCTCCGGCGTGACCGTTCGCAACGACAAGGGCGACGTGAGTGTTTCCGATCTGAGCGAGCCGGTGACCATCAATAACGGCAACGGAGACGTGGACGTGCGTGACAGCGGCGACGACGTGAACATAACCTCGCACAAAGGCGACCTGCGCGTTTCGGACACCAAGGGAAATGTCAAGCTGGAAGGCCACGGCGGGCAGGTGGACGTGATCGGCGCCACGGGCGGACTGACGCTTAGCGGAGAATTCTACGGTCCGATTCGCGCGGAAAAAATCGCCAAGGGCGTGCGCTTCATTTCGCAACGCACCGATTTGCTGCTGACGCAGCTCAGCGGGCACATGGAATTCAGCAGCGGCAATTTGGAGATTGCAGACGCACCGGGAAATCTGACCTTGCGCACCAGCAAATACGATATCGACATAGAAAACGCGGGCGGAAAAGTGGAAGTGCAGAATCGCGGAGCCAGCGTGGACGTGCGCTTTTCGTCGACGCCGAAAGATGACGTGCAGATCACCAACTCCAATTCGACAATTTCACTGAGCTTGCCGAGTTCCGCGAGCTTTGAGATTGTGGCCGACTGTCATTCTTGTGATATCAGCTCGGATTTCGCCGGCGGCACGCTGGAGCAGACGTCGAATTCAGGCGATGCGCACTTGCAAGGAAAGTTTGGTTCGGGACGCGGACCGAAAATTGTGCTGAAAACCAGCTACGGTTCCATCTCGCTGCACAAGACGAGCACCGCGGAACCGGCGCCGGCAGCCAAGCCTGCTCCGCCCGCTCCTCCAGCAACCCCGCCCGCCAACCCGCGCAAGCCCACGCCAGCCCCGAAGGCGGCTCCCACCTCTGACTCGCAAACCTAAAATCCAGGCCGTCAATTTTGTTTACGAGGCGGGCTGCGCAGCGACGGGCACAGCCGGATGCATCTTGCGGTACTGCGCCAGAAGCTTTTTACGATGGCGCCGCAAATCCCGTCCGGAGCGTTTTGCAGGATACTGCACAGCATCGCCCAACATCCCGCGCCATAGAAGCTCGTTGTATTTGGCGGCGTCGATTTTGTCTTCCGCGGAAAAGTCAAAACCCTTGGTCTGCTCCGCCCACCACGCAGAGTCGTGCAAGGACTTCGCGGAGGCTGCTGCAAACGCGGAGCCGTAGGTGCCCGCGTTGCCCGCGGAAACTGCGCTCAATGGCAGCTGCGAGCGGCGCAGAATTTCCGGAACGATTGCGTCGAATGTCCACTTTTGTGGAGTGGTGGAAAACACATCGGCCATGGGCTCGGCTTCCGCATCGTTCAACCCGAGATGCTCCATGCCCAGGAGTTCCACGATGGTGCTGAGCATGCTCACGGTGGTGTATTTCTTGGAGACCACCGCGCCGTGTTTCACGTAAGCGCCCGCGACAAAAGCGATGCTGCGATGGGCATCCACATGGTCGGGCCCATTTTGCGCATCGTCTTCCACGATGAAAATCAGGGTATTGTCTTTGTAGCGCG
>Ga0209040_10002899_pt1 | contig 13213 bp, 10 predicted proteins | sample BogFormECP12_OM3_FD_188240 | JGI IMG/M metagenome (GOLD analysis project Ga0209040, IMG submission 188240) | Bog forest soil microbial communities from Calvert Island, British Columbia, Canada - ECP12_OM3 (SPAdes) (version 2) | ecosystem: Environmental > Aquatic > Freshwater > Wetlands > Bog ... | reverse complement strand
CCACCGCGATCGAGCCGTCGATGGGGACATCGCAGTCCAGCAGGCCGAACGGTGTCGACACCAACCGAGCGCCCAGATAATCGGCCATCGTCATCGGTTCGCGGTAGACCGCAAGGGGATTCAACGCCGCGTTGCGCCTGCCATTGAGGGCCAGCCAGCCCAGCTGCTCTTTGGTGGTTCCGTACAGCTCCATGTGGAGACGGCAGTTCAGCGCCAGCCAGTTCGCGGCTGAGTACGCGTGGGCCGCAACCAGATCGACGACATCGTCCATCGGCCCGACGGCAGGACGCGGGGCGCCCTCGGGTCGATCCAGCATGCGCGCCAGTGGCGGGGCCGGCGCATTCTCTTCTTGCGGTTTTACCGGGACCGTGCCACCGAGCATTTGTATCGTCCGGTACACGACCACATGGTGGGCGCGTCGCTCGGCGACCGCGCGGCACGCCGACATCACCGGACTCAGCAGGCCCCCGGTGCCGAACCCGGTTCCGCAGTCCGCCGCGTCGATCTGGAGCGCGGCGTTGACCTCTTCGGCCGGCGTGTCGCCCAGGGTCGCGATGCCGTCGATGTCCGCGGCGACCAGGCCAGCATCCTCGATGGCGGCCCGCACCGCCTCCATCGTCAGCTCGAATCCCGGAATGCCGGTACGACGGCCGATCCGCGAGATGCCGATGCCGGACAAAATCGCGTCTTTCTCGAAATACGTCATCTGCACCGCCCGTCAATCGACCGAGAACCAATAGAGTGTACTGTATTGGTCGTGTCAGACGAGCCGGCATCCCAGCTGCTCATCGAGCACTGCGACGATTGCGCGCGCTGGGTGCATCCTTCCGCCGGCGACTGCCGTGACTGTGGCGCCACCCTGGTCGCACGGCCAGTGTCCGGACACGGCACGGTGTTCACCTACACCGTCAATTACCACCCGTATAACCCGGACGTCCCGACACCGTACGTGATCGCCATCGTTGAGCTGGCCGAACAGAGCGGCCTGCGGGTGGCCGCGAATATCATTGACTGCGAACCGGATTCAGTGGCGTGCGGGATGCCCGTCGACCTCCGTCCCGGGCAGCGCAGCACCGGCGGTGCGCCGCTGTTCGCACCGTCCGCGAGCTGATCAGCGCTTGCGTGCGGTCACCAGTAGGTACTCCCACTCCATTGCCGACGACCCGGCCAAGTGTCGGTCGCCGAGCTCGGCCAACTGGGCGTCCAGCGCCTCCACCCGGTCCGGTTCGTCTGCGATACCACGGTACGTCGCGATTGTCGGACCGTAATTGGCCTTGAAGTAGTCGCGGAAGGCTGCTCCATCGCCGAACCGGTCCACCCGCAGCACGCGGCGTTGCGCGGTGAAATCGGTGATTCGATCGGAAAGCAGTCCACGGACGTGATCTGGGTTGCCCCACATCGGCGCCGGTTGTGCGCCGGGTGGGGGCGCCGCCGCGTACGGCTTCATCGTGGCGAACATCTGGCCGATGAAGCCTTCCGGTGTCCAGCTGATCAGGCCGATCACGCCACTGGGCCGGCAGACCCGAACCAGCTCGTCGGCCGCGAGCTGGTGGTGCGGGGCGAACATCACGCCAATGCAGGAGAGCACCGCGTCGAACTCATCGCTGTCACACGGCAGCGCTTCGGCGTTGGCCTCGAGCCAAATCAGAGTGACGCCGCGGGTGCGGGCGATGGCTCGGCCCCGGTCCAGCAGCTCCGGGCACAGGTCGCTGGCCACCACGTCGGCGCCGGTGAGCGCGGCGGGTATCGCCACATTGCCGGCCCCTGCCGCCACGTCGAGCACACGATCACCCGCGCCGATACGACTCGCCCGCACCAACACCGGACCCAGCCGCGCCACCACTTCGGTCGCCACACTCGTGTAGTCGCCCAGCGCCCACAGGGCGCGATGCTTGCTCTCGTAGCCGCGATCGGATTCGGTTGCTGCGGTCATTGTCAGTTACCCCTTCTGGTCCCCCGGCGGTCACTACCCACAATCGTCGGTCCTGCCGATGAACCAATTCCAGTGCCAGATATGAATCAGCGGAAGTACAGGATCTGTACTAGTCAATTCCGCTGGCGCAGCGTCTACTGGACACAGTCGAGGTGAGGGGTGCTGCAATGTCGACGTATGGCCAGTTTTGTCCGGTGGCCAAGGCGATGGAGTTGCTCGATGAGCGGTGGACGCTTCTCGTCGTGCGTGAGTTGCTGCGGGGCAGCCAGCATTTCAACGACCTGCGGCGCGGGGTGCCGAAGATGTCGCCGGCGCTGTTGTCCAAGCGGTTGAAGTCGTTGACCCGGGCCGGAGTTGTCGAGCGCGTCGACGTCGACGGTCGCACCTCGTATTCCCTGACCCCCTGCGGTCAGGAACTCGCGCCAGTGGTGGATGCGCTGGGCGAGTGGGGAGTTCGCTGGATCCCCGAGTTCGGCGATGAGGACCTGGATCCGCACCTGCTGATGTGGGATATGCGTCGCACAGTTTCCGTCGATAGCTGGCCACGGGCTCGCACGGTGGTGGCGTTCCAGTTGACCGGCGTGGCTCCCAAGGCTGCCCGCTGGTGGCTGATGGTGTCCGAGGGAGCCGCCGACGTCTGCGATTTCGACCCGGGCTACGAGGTGGCCGCGACAGTCGAGACCAGTCTGCGCACGCTAACCGAGCTCTGGCGCGGGGACCTGTCGTGGTCGCGCGCAACGCTCAACGGGGCTGTGGCAATCCAGGGAGCCGCCGATGCTCGCCGCGCGGTGCCCAGTTGGCTCGGCCAGTCACGGATGGCCGCGGTTCCTCGCCCCGCCTAATAGGCGCGAGCGCTATTTGATCAGTGGGTCGCGCGGCATGCCCAGAATCCGCTCGGCGATCTGGTTGCGGGTGACCTCCGAGGTGCCACCGGCAATGGCCATGCTGCGGGCGCTCATGATCATCCGGCCGACCAGCGCGCCCGGCCCGTCAGTCAGCGCAACCTCCGGCCCCAACAGGCCCGCGAAGATGGCGGCGCCTTCAATCATGTGCTCCGCCAGCTTGAGTTTGGTCACGTTGCCCTCCGGACCCGGGCCCGCCCCCTCGATGCTCCGCACGGCACGACGCAGGTTCAGCAGCCGCAGTGCGTGCTCCTCGGCCAGGAAGGTGCCGATGCGAACTTCGGCGCCAGCCAACCGATCTGCGCGCTGCTGCGTCAGCTCCACCAGCCTGGCTGGCAGACCCCCGTAGGACGACCCAGCACCCCCGATACTGACCCGCTCGTTGCCCAACGTCGCCCGCGCGACCGTCCAGCCGGAGTTGGGCGTCCCGACGACATCCTCATCGGGGACGAACACGTCGTTGAAGAACACCTCGTTGAATTCCGAGCTGCCGGTGATCTGCCGCAGCGGCCGCACCTCGACTTCCGGTGCCTTCATATCGATGATCACCGTCGTGATGCCCAAGTGCTTCGGGGCATCAGGGTCGGTGCGCACCGTAGCCAGGCCGCGGCGGGCTTGCTGCGCCTCGCTGGTCCACACCTTTTGCCCGTTGATCTTCCAGCCGCCCTCCACTCGGGTGGCGCGGGTCTTGACCGACGCCGCATCCGAGCCGGCGTCGGGCTCGGAGAACAGCTGGCACCACACCTCTTCGTGGCGCAGCGCCTTCTCGACGAATCTCTCGATCTGCCAAGGAGTTCCGTGCTGGATGAGGGTCAGGATCACCCAAGCGGTGATGGAGTACTGCGGGCGCCTGATGCCGGCAGCGCGGAACTCCTCCTCGGTCACCAGCTGCTCCACCGCATCGGCTGCGCGGCCCCACGGTTTGGGCCAGTGCGGCATCACATACCCGGTCGCGATCAGCTTGTCGCGCTGCGCATTATTGTCCAGGGCGGCGATCTCGGCGGCGTCGGCGCGGACCCGGGTGCGCAGTTCCTCGGCCTCGGGCGGCAGGTCCAGGCTGTTCGCCCGGACGGCGCCGGCGGCGGTGCGATCGAAGACGTCCCGGGCGGGTGCGTCACCGCCGAGCAGCGCCGCGGTCACCAGCGCCCGGCGCAGATGCAGATGCGCGTCGTGCTCCCAGGTGAAGCCGATGCCGCCGTGCACCTGAATATTGAGTTCGGCGTTGCGCACGTAGGCGGGGAACGCCAGCGCCGCCGCGGCTGCGGCGATCAGGCGGAACTGCGCTTCGTCTTCTGACGAGTCCTCTGCTGCCGCCCGCGACGCGTCCCACACCGCGGCGATCGCCGACTCGGCGGCCACCAGCATGTTGGCGCAGTGATGCTTGACCGCCTGGAATGTGGCGATGGTGCGGCCGAATTGCTGGCGAACCTTGGCATAGCCGACGGCGGCGTCGACGCAGTCGGCCGCGCCGCCGACCGCCTCGGCGGCCAGCAGCGTGCGCGCGCGGGCCAATGCCAATTCCCGCGCTCCCGGCAAGGTGTCGTCGGCGGTGACGCTCACGCGGTCCAAGCGGACGCATCCTGAGCGCCGGGTCGGATCGAGGTTGTCGGGCACCTCGACCGAGACGCCTGCACGGTCACGTTCCAAGACCAGCACGTCGTCGCCGGCGGCTATCAGTAGCAGCTCGGCGAGCCCGGCACCCAGCACAATCCCGGCCTCGCCGCTGGCTATCCCATTTTTTGGCCCGTCCTTGACCTGCACCTGACTGTCCAGACCGATTCCCGCGGTGACGGTTCCGTCGATCAGGCCCGGCAGCAGCCGCGCCTTTTGGTCGGCGGTACCGTCCTTGGCGATCACCGCCGACGCGATCACGGTCGGCACGAACGGGCCGGGCGCCACCGCGCGCCCGAGCTCGTCGATCACCACCACGAGTTCGGGCAACCCGTAGCCGGATCCGCCGTACTCCTCGTCGATGTGCAGGCCGAGCCAGCCGAGCTCGACCAGGTCATGCCAGAAGGGCGGCCGGGATTCGTCGGGCGCGTCCAGCAGCGACCGGGCCGCCCAACGCGCCTTCTGCGAGGTCAAGAACGCGCGCGCGACGTCGGCGAGTTCGCGGTGGTCGTCGGTCAGTGCGATACCCATCAGGGCCCTCCTCGGGGCGAGACAGCGACCCCGCGACACCGCGGGGCCCCGCCTAAAGAGTGTACTTAATCCTTACTTGGGGGCGAACCGCTGTCCGGCGTCCAGTCGCAGGCATTGGCCGTTGAGCATCGGGTTGTCCACGATCGCCGCCACCAGCTTGGCGTACTCGATGGGCCGGCCCATCCGCTTGGGGAAGGCCGCATCGCGGGTCAGCGCGGCCGCCATCTCGTCGGGAACCATCGAGGTCAACCCGGTCAGAAACAGGCTCGGGGCGATTGCCAGCACCCGGATCCCCATCGACCCCAGGTCGCGCGCCATCGTCAGGCACATGCCCGCGATCCCCGCCTTGGCGGCGGTGTAGGCGACCTGCCCGATCTGGCCTTCGAACGCGGCGATCGACGCGGTGTTGATGATGACGCCGCGCTCGTCGTCTTCGGGCTCGTTCTGGCTCATGTGCGCGGCCGCCAGCCGGCTGATGTTGAAGGTCGCGATGAGGTTGAGGTCGACCACCGCGCGGAAAGATTCGAGGTCGTGGGGACCGGACTTCGTCATCGTCCGCTTGGCGATGCCCCCACCGGCAGTGGTCACCACGACGTGCAGGCCGCCGAGGTTGTGGACCGCCATCTCCAGCTGCTCCTCGGTGCCGGTGAAGTCGGTGACGTCGACGGGGTAGAACTTGCCGGCCCCCCCATTGAGGCCCTCGGCCACCTCTTTGCCGTCGGACCCCTCACGGTCGAGGATCGCGACCTGCGCGCCGCGTTCGGCCAGCAGCTCGGCGCTCGCCCGACCCATTCCCGACGCGCCGCCGATGACGACGACCTTCTTCCCGTTGATCTCCATCCGGACCCTCCTTGCGAGACTTGTCAGATTCACCGCAATTTGTAACGTTATCTAGGCACGCTAGCGTGTCCGCTCCGCAGGGTTGTCGGCGAGCCATGCCAAGCTCGCAATCGTGCTCCTTCTCGACGTCGCCACCACATCGCTGGACGTGGGCGGCACCTCGTCGCGGCTGAGCAAAGTCACGCACATCGCCGACCTGCTGCGCCGTGCGGCGGCCGAGCCCAAACTGGTCGCGATCGTCGTGTCGTGGCTCTCCGGCGAGCTGCCGCAGCGGCAGATCGGCGTGGGCTGGGCATCGCTGCGGTCGCGGCCGCCCCCGGTGCCGGATCCGACGTTGACGGTCTCCGCCGTCGACTCCACCTTCTCCGAGATCGGCGCGGTATCGGGCAAGGGTTCCCAGGCCCGCCGGGCCGAACTCGTCGCGGGGTTGTTCGGTGCCGCGACCGAGACCGAGCAGACCTTCCTGCGGCGGCTGCTCAGCGGCGAACTGCGCCAGGGCGCGCTGGCCGGGATCATGGCCGACGCCGTCGCCAAGGCCGCCGGCATCCCCGCCGCCGCGGTGCAGCGCGCCGCGATGCTGGGCGGCGATCTGCCGGCGGTGGCCGCTGCCGGTCTTTCCGGCGGGGCCGCGGCGCTGGGCGCGTTCACTCTGCGGGTGGGCCGGCCGGTGGGCCCGATGCTGGCGCAGACCGCCACGGGCGTGGGCGACGCGCTCGAACGGCATGGCGGCACTGCGATTTTCGAGGCAAAGCTGGACGGCGCGCGAGTGCAGATCCACCGCGCCGGCGACGAGGTCACCGTCTACACCCGCAGCCTTGACGACGTGACCGCCCGGCTACCCGAGGTGGTGGAGGCGACGCTGGCACTGCCGGTGCACGACCTCATTGCCGATGGTGAGGCGATCGCGCTGCGGCCCGACGACCGGCCGCACCGCTTCCAGGTCACCGCGTCACGCTTCGGCCGATCGGTTGATGTGGCCGCAGCCCGTGCGGCACAACCACTTTCGGTGTTCTTCTTCGACATCCTGCACCGCGACGGCGCCGACCTGCTCGATGCGCCGACCACCGAGCGGCTGGCCGCCCTTGACGGGTTGGCGCCGCCGCAGCACCGGGTGGACCGGCTGGCCACGTCCGACCCTTCGGAGGCCGCCGACTTCCTGGGGGCGACGCTGGCCGCCGGCCACGAAGGGGTGATGGCCAAGTCACCGGACGCGCCGTATCAGGCGGGCCGCCGCGGAGCCGGCTGGCTGAAGGTCAAGCCGGTGCACACCCTCGACCTGGTGGTGCTCGCAGTGGAGTGGGGTTCGGGCCGCCGCCGCGGCAAACTCTCCAACATCCACCTCGGCGCGCGTGATCCGGCCACCGGCGAATTCATCATGGTGGGCAAGACCTTCAAAGGCATGACCGACGCCATGCTGGACTGGCAGACCGTCCGGTTCAGCGAACTGGCGGACGGCGGGACGGACGGTTACGTCGTGCAATTGCGACCCGAGCAGGTGGTCGAGATCGCGTTGGACGGCGTACAAGCCTCGTCGCGCTACCCCGGCGGCCTGGCGCTGCGATTCGCCCGGGTGGTGCGCTACCGCGACGACAAGAGCCCGGCCGAAGCCGACACCATCGACGCCGTGCGCGCGCTGTATTAAAGACACTCGGCGGGGACTGCACAGTCGTCGTAGGGTTTGAGCGTGACGAAGCACATCGCGGAACACGACAGCGAAGTCAGCTTTATCCGCACCGACGACGACTTGCCACCCGTCGCGATCGTCGACCGCTCACCTATCACCGTCCGACACAGAATCGTCTTCGGGATCATCGCCGTGATCGGTGCCGTGGCATGGGCGATCATCGCGTTCGCCCGGGGCGAGACGGTGAACGCGGTGTGGTTGGTGGTCGCGGCGATCTGCACGTACATCATCGGGTTCCGGTTCTATGCGCGGCTGGTCGAAATGAAGATCGTGCGCCCGCGCGACGACCACGCCACACCGGCGGAGATCTTCGATAACGGCACAGACTACGTGCCCACCGACCGGCGGGTGCTGTTCGGCCACCATTTCGCCGCCATCGCCGGAGCAGGGCCACTCGTCGGACCGGTGCTCGCCACCCAGATGGGCTATCTGCCCTGCAGCATCTGGATCGTCATCGGAGCCGTGTTCGGTGGTTGTGTACAGGACTACCTGGTGTTGTGGATTTCCACCCGGCGACGGGGCCGTTCCCTGGGCCAGATGGTCCGCGAAGAACTCGGCGCCACGGCCGGGGCGGTGGCCCTCGTCGGGGTCCTCGTCATCATGGTGATCCTGATCGCGGTGCTGGCACTGATCGTGGTGAAGGCACTGGCCCAAAGCCCGTGGGGCGTGTTCTCGATTGCCATGACCATCCCCATCGCCCTCTTCATGGGCTGCTACCTGCGGTTCCTGCGCCCCGGGCGGGTCGGGGAAGTATCGGTGATCGGCGCCGGGCTGCTGCTGCTCTGCGTCGCCTCCGGCAATTGGGTCGCCCAAACGTCATGGGGCGCATCCTGGTTGAATTTGTCCGCAGGCACGGTGTCGTGGTTGATCATCATCTATGGGTTCGCGGCGTCGGTGCTGCCGGTGTGGTTGCTGCTCGCGCCCCGCGACTACCTGTCGACGTTCATGAAGGTCGGTACCATCGTCCTGCTGGCGATCGGTATCTGCATCGCGCACCCGATCTTGCAGGCGCCCGCGATCTCGCATTTCGCCACCCGAGGCGACGGACCCGTGTTCGCCGGCTCGCTGTTCCCGTTCCTGTTCATCACCATCGCGTGCGGCGCGCTATCCGGATTCCACTCGCTGATCTCATCGGGGACGACGCCGAAGCTGCTGGAGAAGGAAAGCCAGATGCGGGTGATCGGCTACGGCGGCATGATCACCGAGTCGTTCGTCGCGATCATGGCGCTGATTACCGCGTCGATCATCAATCAGCACCTGTACTTCACCCTCAACGCGCCGGCCGCGCAGACCGGCGGCACCGCGGCCACCGCCGCGGAGTATGTCAACAAACTCGGGCTGTCAGGCGCCCCAGCGACCGCCGCGCAAATCAACGAGGCGGCCAGCAGTGTCGGTGAGCACTCGATCGTGTCGCGCACCGGCGGAGCGCCGACGCTGGCGTTCGGCATGTCCGACGTGCTGCACAAGGTGTTCGGCGGCGAGGGCCTCAAGGCGTTCTGGTACCACTTCGCGATCATGTTCGAGGCGCTGTTCATCCTGACCACCGTCGATGCGGGCACCCGGGTCGCGCGTTTCATGCTCTCCGACGCGCTGGGCAATTTGGGCGGTCCGCTGGCCAAGCTGAGGAATCCGAGCTGGCGCCCCGGCGTGTGGATCTGCAGCCTGGCCGTGGTCGCCGGGTGGGGCGGCGTCCTGCTGATGGGCGTGACCGATCCGCTGGGTGGCATCAATACGCTGTTTCCGCTGTTCGGTATTGCCAACCAACTGCTCGCGGCCATCGCGCTGACCGTGGTCACCGTGGTGGTCATCAAGAAGGGCCTACTGAAGTGGGCATGGATTCCCGGAATTCCACTGCTGTGGGATCTGGTGGTCACGCTGACAGCGTCGTGGCAGAAGATCTTTTCCGCGGATCCGGCCGTCGGCTACTGGACACAGCATTCCCAGTATTTGGCGGCAAAGAACGCAGGTAAGACGTCGTTCGGGGCGGCCAAGAACGCCCATCAGCTCGATGAGGTCATCAGGAACACCTTCATCCAGGGCACCCTGTCGATTCTCTTCGCGTCGGTTGTCGTCATTGTTTTCGTCGCCGGAGTTATCGTCGCGCTCGGGGCAATTCGCGGTGGCGGCAGACCGCCGTTGAGCGAAGACGACCCGGTGCCGTCAAAATTCTTCGCGCCCTCCGGGTTGATTCCTACTGCCGCCGAGCGAGAGGTGCAAAGCCAATGGGACGCGCTGCCGGCATCGACGGCATCGACTCCTGGGTCGGTCGGCGCTGCGGAGCTTTGATCACTCCTCCATTTCGCTTAGGCCGGGTCGAACAGGCGGATTGGCGACGAGCCTTGGCGCGCGCAACTCCCACTACGTAGGGAAGCCGTGCAGAAACAGGTAGCCAACTACGCATGCCCCGGGGTGATCGTCGACCGTACGGTGATTGCACCAACGGCCGACTCGCTCAGTCAACGGTGCGATACCGGAAAGGCGGCAAACGAAATGTTGGTTTCACCAGCGGAACCCGCGAGCACAACCGAATCCGTCGACCAGCCCACGCGTCAAGCACCCTCGGCTGCACCCTCGGCTGAGGCGTCATCCGCCGAGGTTCTGATCACCACCCAGCAGGTGGCTTTCAGCACGGCAGCCGCTGCGGGGGTGCGCCGCGAGAACATCGGCCACCGGTTCGTCGCCGTCATGCGGCGGCTGTTCGCGACCTCAACGGATGCATCACGCCCGCGGCCACAGCACGTCCCGAAGCGTTACGCATTCCTCGAGGACTCGTTGATGGCACGCGAAATGGACAGATTATGAACCTCGTTGTCGCTGTCGGCTCCGCTGTGACGATGGTGATGGCGGCAACGGGGATCTATAACCTGCAGTGGTGGCTTGAGCGCAGCGACTACAACCGCCATTTCGAGGATTGACTGTCCGCGCCCCGCGCTGCAAACGATGGGTGGCGCGCAGCCCTTTAAGGCATCACGTGCGGCGCGCCGGGTAAAGGGTGCGCCGAAAGCCTGCGGTACCACCCTAAAATTGTGCGCGATGAGAGTCGGTATCGACTTTGGCACCACCCACACCGTCGTTGCGACCGTCGACAGAGGCAACTACCCCGTCGTCTCGTTCGACGGCGTGGATACGTGGTCCTCGCTTATCGCCGCCAACCCCGCCGGGGAGCTGCGCTTCGGTATGGACGCTGCCGCCGTCCGCCACGAGCCCGGGTGGTCGATGCTGCGATCGTTCAAACGTCTGCTCAATGCCGCCGGGCCGCGGACCGAAGTGAGCCTGGCCGGCCGCAGCTACCGATTGACCGAACTTCTCACCGGCTTCCTGGCTCAGCTCAAGCGCGACCTGCAGAACCGCTCGAACGCCGGGCTCGCACCGGGTGAAACCGTCGAAGCCGCGATCAGCGTGCCGGCCAACGCCTCCAGCGCCCAGCGTCTGCTGACGCTGGATGCCTTCGTAGCCGCCGGTTTCCACGTCGTCGCGCTGCTGAACGAGCCATCTGCCGCGGGCCTGGAATATGCCCATCGGTACCGCTCCACCATCACCACCAAACGTGAGTACGTCCTCATTTACGACCTTGGCGGCGGCACCTTCGACGCCTCGCTGCTGAAAATGACCGGGCATCTGAACGAAGTGGTCATCAGCGAGGGCATCCGGCGTCTCGGCGGCGACGACTTCGACGAGACGATTGTCCAGGTCGTCCTCGCCGAGTCAAAGCTGCCGGAGCTGGATGCGACCAAGGACGACCTCTTGCGAGAGGAGTGCGCCGCTCGTAAGGAGGCCGTCGGGCCGCAGACGCGCCGCTTCCTTGTGGACCTCTCCTTCGTAGACCGGCCACCGTTCTCCTGTGCTATCGACGACATCTACTCGGCATGCGCGCCGCTCGTCGACAAGACAGCCAAACTTCTCGATCGCGTGCTGTACGACCCGACTCGAGACAGCGGGGACGTGGCGTGGTCGGAGGTGGCGGGCCTCTATGTGGTGGGCGGGGCAGCGGGCTTTCCGCTCGTTTCCCGGATGCTGCGCGCAACCTTCGGCGAGAAGCGGGTGAAACGCTCGCCGCATCCCTTCGCGGCCACGGCCATCGGCCTCGCCGTCTTCCTCGACAACGAGGCCGATTTCGCGTTGTCCGAACGCTTTTCGCGGCATTTCGGGGTCTTCCGCGAGGCGGAAGCCGGTGCCGACGTCGTTTTCGACCCGATCGTGCCCAAGGACGCGTCGCTTCCCCCGGACGGGCGTACCCGGCTGGTCGTCAGTAGGACGTACCGAGCGGCCCATAACATCGGACATTTCCGCTTCGTGGAGTGCAGCCGCCTTATCAACGGACGTCCCGACGGGGACGTGATGCCCTACGACCCGGTCCTCTTCCCCTTCGACCCCGCCCTGCGCGACCGGGAGGATCTCGGGCTCCACCCGATCGGCCGGTGGAGCAACGGGCCGGATGTTGAGGAGCGCTACGTCATCGCCCCCAGTGGTGCGGTGGAAGTGACGCTCACGACGCAGCCGGCCGGCTTCAAGCGCACCTTCCGGCTGGAACGCCGCCCCTCCGCGAGGTTGTGAGACACTCCCGCTGACCCCGTCTGGAACGAGGAGTGCCATGGAGCTGTATGACGTCATGCGAACAACGTTCGCAGCGCGTGATTTCACCGACGACCCACTGCCCGACGATGTGTTGTGGCGCATTTTCGACAACGCCCGGTTCGCCCCTAGCGGGGGCAACCGGCAAGGCGCCCACATCACCGTAGTGCGCGACGCAGACACCCGTCGCCGGCTCTCGGAGCTCGGCGCGCCCGCCGCGCGCCGCTACATTGCCCAGCTGAAGGCGGGCGAAAATCCCTGGAACCCGGTTCGTCCCAGCGGTGTGCCGCAGGATGTCATCGATAAGACGGAAATCCCGGAAACGTTCGTTGCGCCATTCATACAAGCGCCGGTTGTCCTGGTGGTCTCCGTGGACTTACACGCTGTTGCCGCCATCGATCAGGATCTGGACCGCATCGGCCTCGCCGGTGGGGCATCGGTATACCCACTGGTGTGGAACATCTTGCTGGCCGCTCGCAACGAGGGCTACGGCGGCACCTTCACGACGATGGCTATCGCGCAGGAGGAGCAGGTACGCCAACTGCTGGGAATTCCTGACGCGCACGCGCTCGTCGCGGTCGTGCCCCTGGGCAAACCCACGCGACAGCTGACCAAGCTGCGCCGCCAGTCAGTCACAGAGTTCATCACCCGGGAACGGTTCGACGGCGCGGCATTTGACGGCTGAGCCGTTCGAAGCCAGTCGAAGTAACCAGCGCACCAAAGTCTTTCGCGTGTTTTCGGTAGCCGGCCTGTCAGATACCGGACACGTGGAAGCGTTGGCCGACAATGGCCGTGACGAGCATCGCGAGTCCGCCGCCGATGACTACCCGCAAGGTTGACCGGACCAGCGCGGCCGGCATGTTCACCGCGGTGGGCCTCTGCATGTGGGTTCACCATCTCAAAGAAAGGCATCACTTCCACCTCGGACATAACGAAGTCCCGAAAGGATCCCTGTCCGGACCCGTCGAAGCTGGCCGGCGACTGACTCGACAACTCCATTGGACGTCATCAGCCTAATGCCGCTGAGCTGCACCGCGCCTGCGTGCTTTGCGTCTGACTTCGCCGCAGAGATCCGGGTAGGAAATTACCCAAGACTGGCAGTCTTCTCGGGTGATCCGAGAGGAGTTGTTCATGCCCGAG
>Ga0209040_10002898_pt1 | contig 13218 bp, 16 predicted proteins | sample BogFormECP12_OM3_FD_188240 | JGI IMG/M metagenome (GOLD analysis project Ga0209040, IMG submission 188240) | Bog forest soil microbial communities from Calvert Island, British Columbia, Canada - ECP12_OM3 (SPAdes) (version 2) | ecosystem: Environmental > Aquatic > Freshwater > Wetlands > Bog ... | reverse complement strand
CCAGCCACCCTCTTGATCGTCGCCGGGGAAGACTGGCCAACTGCCATTAGGATTCTGGGTACGCAAGAGAAACTGCTGAGCACGTTCGATATCGCCTACAGGCGCCGAGCCGAGGACGAGCGCCGAGTAGCACGTCGGCTCAATGGCTGGCTGCGAAGACGAAGCAAGAGCGGCCCATCCTCCACACGGGAGCTGCCGCAGGGCAAGTTCGGCCAACAGGTCGCTGAGCACAATGGGGTCGGTCGTCACAGTGGGCACTTTGTAGTGCGAAATCTCTTTGCTGTCAAAAAGTGCCATGACGACGGAAATGCGTCAGCTATAAGTCCAACCATAGTGCCGTTCGAGAGGCGGAAAATTCTGTTCCTAGACAAAGTGCGGCTGGTGAAAAAAATTTATCGACGGAGCTGCGAGGGCCAGTTGGCAAGAGTTGGCGGCTTCCGGTTTCAAGAGCGAAGAGACTCTTGTTCCTAGTGTCTTGGCTCAGCGTGAAATGGAGAACGGGCGTTCTCCATTTCACGCTGAGCCAAGACAGGTGCGCCCGGAGCTGCCGAAGTTATGCGCCTCGTGGACGGGTTTGCAAGAACATGCCTGCATCCTGCATCTGTGATTGGTGGCCCACAATGGCCCGCCGTTGGCATTTGTGGGGGGCCGGACTGACTCTAGGCCCACTGGCAACTGACAACTGACTACCGGCAACTGTTCTGCCCATTTCGGAACTACAGTTACCTTCGTAATATTGACACGCAGATTTCGCGTGATCCGCGCCCCCTCAATTTCCTGTGCCTCCGCCCAGATCTCAGGATTTTGGCCCACTTGAGAGTCGGATTCGTATGGACGCGCAGAACGTTTGAACGTTTTAGGGTGTCACGCTGCCGGATGTCTCCTAGTCCAAATGCGCCGTGCCGTGCGAAGCAGCAGGGTAAGGTCGGATTGGATACTGATTGAGCGGCAGTAACGCAAGTCGATTTCAAGCTTCCTTGGCATGACGAACTCTCGATAAAACTGCTCAGGGCTTTCGGCTCGAGCCAGTATTGCCTCTTCGTCGATGTAATCGAGAGCTGCTGGGCTAGTAATTCCCGGCCGGCACCTCAGCACCTGACGTTGCTGTTCACTGTAAAGTGCCACGTATTCGGGCACTTCTGGCCGTGGACCCACCAGGCTCATATCGCCACGAATGACATTGACGAGCTGCGGTAGCTCGTCAAGCTTTGTCCTTCTGAGCCATCTTCCAACTCGCGTGACACGCACATCACCGGCAGACGTAACCTTCGGACCTGGCTGCGAACCGGCCTTCATGCTCCGCAATTTCAGTAACAGAAAAGCCTTGCCGCCCCTCCCGATTCGTGGTTGTGTGAACAGCATAGGGCGACCGGAACCAAGCCTGACGGCAATAACACAAACTGCAAGAATCGGCGAGACCAGAATCAGCGCGCCCGAGGCAAGAATCAAATCCATGCACCGCTTACCCCACCGCTGATAATAACTTTGGAGGGCACCCACGGCCTTCTCTTGCCGGTGTTCATTCGGTGGCCCTCGTGTGCCCAATGGCTTGTTGACGGCTCCTTTTTGAAGTGCTTCCATCGACGTCATCCTTAGAGCTACCTCTTGAACCTTCGAGCTAATGCCCGCAAGTGCTCGACGATGAGGTCTATGGCATCTTCGGACATACCCGGATATAGCGGTAGTGAAATACAACGCTCGAAATACCATTCCGCGATTGGAAACTGATCTGGACGATATCCCCATTTGTCGCGGTAATAAGGATGTCTGTGCAACGGAATGAAGTGCACCGCAGTGCCTACGCCAAGAGCCTTTAGCTCATCAATCAATTGGTCTCTGGTTATGCTAAAGAACTTTGGCTCAATTAGGATGACGAACAGGTGCCAGGCGTGTTGGACATCTGGCGTCACCTGCAACATCTGATAAGCACGGCAATCACGGAGGCCACAGCTGTAACGTGCAGCCAACTCCGTCCGCCGAAGCCGCATGCGCTCGGCTTTCCTGAGTTGGGCTAATCCAAGGGCGGCCTGAATATCAGTCATGTTGTACTTAAAACCAGCGGCAACGACTTCGTAGCGCCACGACCCAGTGCCAGAATATCTTTTCCATGCCTCTTGATTCATGCCGTGCAGACGCATGAGGCGCATCCGTTGTGCGAATGCATCATTTTCGGTGGTGACCATGCCGCCTTCGCCGGTCGTGATCGTCTTTGTTGCATAAAAGCTAAACGCCGTCAGAGGGCTCAACTCTCCAATATTGCGTCCTTTATACTTAGCCGGGAAGGCATGCGCCGCGTCCTCAACGACCGTCAACCCGTAGGCTGAGGCAATCTTTGCAATGGGTTCCATTTGACAAGGATGTCCGCCAAAGTGAACCGGAATCACGGCCCGCGTTCTGGAAGTAATTGCCGATTCAAGCTTCAGTGGATCCAGGTTGAAGGTTCCGGGCTCAGAATCAACCAGGACCGGTTGTGCTCGAAAATAAGTTACGACCTCTGCCGTCGCCGTGAATGTGAGAGTGGGCACTAGCACCTCGTCTCCCGGCATGATCCCGACGGCCTCGAGAGCGATGTGCAATCCTGCCGTACAGGAATTTACCGCAATGGCGTTACGGGCTCCCACCATGTCAGCAAAAGCCAATTCGAACTCGTGTACCTTTGGCCCGGTTGTAATCCAGCCTTCTTTCAACACTCCGACGACTGCCTGGATCTCTTCGTCCTCGATGAGAGGCCGGTGGAAAGGTATCAGCTCGGGTTTAGCGGCGGTTACCACAGTTGAGCGCGCTCCTGGTTATAAGTGCCCGGTATTAGCTGGAGTATCCAATCACGAACCAGGACGTCCATCTTAGATTCTCCTCAATATAACGTCGCCCGCATTTCTCGTAGGTGTCGGCCGATATTTGATCGGTAGCCAAAGTGTAAATCGCGCCTCCCATCGCCTCCTCGTCGGTGGAGTCGACCACGATGCCGGCGTTTGCCTTGCGTACAAAAGGGCATCCTCGTCATTCTGCAGCGTCGGGATATAGCGCAGGGTCCCTCTCCTCTGCCCCACCAGCCGGCAAGCACGCCGCTCGGAAAACCCGTACTACCGATGAGTATGCTGTACCGCGCAACGTCGCCGTTCGCGGGTTTAGGAGTTTCTCGAGGCCATGTCCTTCAAGACCTGCTTCTCCAGCGAAAGTTCAGTCGCTAGGCACCGCAGCCGCGAGTTCTCTTTCTCCGGTCCATTCATTTGTCTTGCCTGCTACAGGTTCAGGCCCGCCAAACTCCTTGCGCCAGCGGTAGCAGCTTCTGTTCTTTGATTCCGGCGTCTCAGCACGCCTGGGCGGGTTTTCCGCTGGCGATTGCCACTTCGATTTGTCGCAAAGGGCGACGATCTGCTCTGGGCCGTGTTTCCTCCTGACCATCTTCCAGCTCCTTTCATACTAAATTTTGTGTCATTTCAGCCGGTACAGAGTCCGCCAGACACTTCAGTGCAAAAGTCGCCGATCACGTCAGGTGCGACTTCTCGGAAGAAATTGAGGTGGTCACGATACCAATCAAAAGTGAGACCCAAAGCTGAATCAAAGTCGTGACGCGGATTGTACCCCAGTCGAGATTGGGCCTTTGCCGTAGAGGGAACGCGAATGCTGATATCAGGAAATGGGTGCTCTATGAAATTGATTGGTACATCGGTGGAACACAGCTCGACAACCTTGCGAGCGAGTTGATAAATCGTGAGAGTGTTGGACGCATTGCCAATATTGAAGTCGTCTCCCACCGCGTCGGAGCGCTCGAGCATGAGGAGCACCGCCGAGCACAAGTCGTCTATGTAGCACCAGGAGCGAACCTGAGAACCATCGCCGTGCACTTGCAAAGGTCTTCCGCTTAGGCCTTCGACGATAAACCGCATGATGGCATGTTCGCCGGTTCGCTTCGGTCCGAACACGTTGAAGGGTCTAACGATGACGACGGGCATCCCCAGCTCTCGGAAATAAGCCTTCACCAGATGCTCTCCCGCTAGTTTGGCTATCGCGTAGGTCCAACGTGATTCCCCAATCGGCCCGACGCTGGGCGTAGCATATTCGTCGACTCCGAAAGAATTGGAACCGAAGATCTCGCTGCTTGAGAAGTATATGAGGCGATGCAACTTTCTGTTACCTTCGAGGGCTTTGAGCAGCCGGTAAGTGCCAACATAGTTTGTCTCCAATGCCTCCCGCCCGGCATTGCACACTCGACCGACTCCGACCAGTGCCGCAGTATGCACGACCATTTCCGCCTGTTGGCAGACCGCGCGAAGACTTGTGCTATTTAGAAGATTGCCCTCGACTAAGCGAACATTTGGATGGCTCAAAAGGGGAGTAAACGCAATTGGTTTCTGACGAAAAGTAAGGTCTAGCAGAATCAGGTGATTATTCGGGGCCAACTTCTCGGCCAGGTGAGACCCAATGAATCCAGCGCCGCCTGTGATGAGGATCGTTTTGTTGCAGATCGAAGTCTGGGGAGCACCGTTTACTGGAGAAGATCTCCCTCCATTCCTAGACACACTTGTCACTGCTGACACTTTTGGAAACCTCAGTATCCTAGCCTTGGCTGAAGGCGGTCTTGGACGGGGTTTCCAATTTGTCCCATTCATGAGCGATTATGCTCCCGTTGTCCTGGGAGAACAATCTATCTGAAATTTCCGTTTTTAGCTCCCAACAGCCCCAGACTATATAGACTATATACCCCTTCAGGGATTCCAGCGCATAATTATTTTCTTTGGCCGAGCCCAGGGCTCGGGACAGGGTTCCGTCTGCCCCAACGCGAGTCCCGAAATCGCTGACCACGCCCTTACCATCCGGTTTTGTCAGATACCCCTCCGTCCTCTCTTGGCTCTGGATCGATTTCCCGGCTCCCGCAGCCCCCTCGAGTGGGATGGCAGACCTGCCTCTGACGAAGTCATTGTATCGGGCATCACGCGGCTTTGCAGGAAGCGGGATGATGTGAAATCGTTTAAAATCCTCGGGAAGCAACCCAAGCCGTGTTATTAATAATGGAGGCCACGGTCCAAACCCAGAATACTGCGCTCAAAAAGAGTAAGGTTGCGCCCGCCCCTAGGAGCAGTCGCTTACGAAGTGTGGGGTAGGCCGCTTCTTTGCTGTAGTGCAAGAAAGAGATGCGCTTAGGCCCTACCATGCGAACGGCATAGCCATCAAATACCGCGTTCGACATCGCAACGAACAGATGCCGGCAGCACCGCGCGTAGAACTCGGTCTTTGGATGAGGCCACAGCGTCCCACCGCCCCTGTCGAAGGCAATCTCATCCAGGCGTCCATCCATTACAGCGTCGTACAATTCTGTAGCCGAGGCAAACCTTCCTTGAACCTGCACAGCCGTGTCACAAGTGGGATCGAGAAACACCCATTTTGTGAGCTCTTCAATCCAGACCTCGACGCCCACATGACCTTCTGCGCTGTGCCGATGCAATGAGCCGGTAAAATACACAAGTCGCGCATCGAAACCTGCGCTCAGCAGCGCCCCTAAGAGTATGTACGAAAATCGACGACACGAGCCGGGCATTCCCTTTTTCTGTTCCTCCAGAAGCCGATGCGGATTCTCATGATCCCTTCTCTCGGGTCGCCACGTGTTCGCGTCTTGTGACTGCTGCTGTCTTACCCATTGCCGCATCGCAACGGCTTTCGAAAAAGAATCAAAATATTCTTTTCCAAGAATCTCATCCATATAACCTCGAAACTGATGCAGAGACTCCGAATTGCGGTCTTGCTGGACGAAGTTCGGCAGAACGCGAACGCTGAGCACGAGAGGGTTGGAGGTGTTGAAAACCGGCGCCCTTACGACAACAAGTCTTGAGAGGAAGTAACTGCAAACCGACGCGGCCAGAGCCAGCAACGTTGCGATTATTGCAAAGTGATGACTTCGAATCGCGGGAGCGACATCGCCGTGAAATCCCCAATGCCCATCGTTTGGCCTCGTCAACACGACTACGGCCGACTGGATGACCAAGGTTATGACTATCACCCACGGCCGATACAAAGACCCCGCCAATGCTTGCGATCGTGAAACCGGACCAGCCACTGTTGCATTCACCAAATTCGATTCAGGGGCCCTAGCAATCGCGTCGTTCCGCACCCAGCCTTAGGCTGCCGCTCTTTCCACTAAGAAGTTCTCCAGCACCAGCGAGTCCATCTCGCTCTTCATGAAGGTATGGAATGCGTCTGCGGGACTGCTCACGATCGGCTCTCGACTCAGGTTGAACGAGGTGTTGAGGACAACCGGCACTCCACTGGCCTGCCCGAACCGTTCAATAAGTCGATAGTAGCGCGGGTTTTGCTCACGAAACACCATCTGCAGGCGTGCCGTGCCATCCACATGTGTGATGGCGGGCAGAGAGTCTCGCTGGTTGCGCCGCACCGGAACGACGTACAACATGTACCGAGCGGGAAAATGCTTGCGTGCGTCCCGCAACTCAAAGTACGTTTCTGCTTGCTCCGCCAATACGGAGGGAGCAAAAGGCCGATAGGACTCACGAAACTTGATCTTGGCGTTTACGACATCTTTCATCGCGGAATCGCGAGGATCCGCTAGAATGCTGCGATTCCCGAGCGCGCGCGGACCCCATTCGAACCGTCCTTGGAACCAGCCCACCACCTTTCCGTCCACCAGCCGCTCGACGACCTGATCGAGCAGAGCGCCGTCATCCTCGAACTGGTGGAAGGCGATATCATTAGCCTCTAGGAATCCAGAGATTTCGGCTTCTGTGTAGGAGCGGCCCCAGTAGGCATGTTCCATTACGAATTGACGCGGCTTACCTAGCAACGAGTGGTACGCCCATAGCGCGGCGCCGAGGGCGCCACCGCCATCGCCTGCGGCCGGCTGAACGTAGAGTTCCTCAAAAGGCGTTTCGTTCAGGAGGCGCGAGTTCGCTACGCTATTCAAACCGACGCCACCAGCCAGGCAGAGTCGCTTCACGCGAGTCTCCTGGTACAGGTTGTTCGCCATATTCAAGAGCAGTTCTTCGGTGACTTTCTGGATGCTGGCGGCCACATCCGCGTAGTGCTGGTTCCGTTGACAAAGTGCTGCGTAATCCGACGGGGGCGTTCCCAAGTTAATCGGGAACCCAGTCTGCTCTGTGAAGAATAGTGAGGTGGATGGACGAGGGTCGCCAAAAAGCTCGACGAACTTGCTGTTGTAAGTTTGATGGGTCGAATGATGGAAGCAAAAATAGTCCAAGTCGAGCGAAAATGAACCGTCTGAATTCGTGCGAACCACCTTCCACACTTTGTCTGCGTAGCGGGGCTGGCCGTAGGGGGCCATCCCCATCACCTTGTACTCTCCCTCGTTGACCTCAAAGCCAAGGAATGCAGTGAAAGCGCTGTAGAGCAGGCCGATGGAATGCGGAAATTCGATCTGCTTCAGCGGTGTGATCCGGTTGCCCCGCCCTACCGCACAAGTCGCGGTTACCCACTCCCCCACACCATCCACGGTCAGAATCGCGGCTTCGTCGAATGGAGAGCACAAATAGGCGCTGGCTGCGTGCGAAAGATGATGCTCCGAAAAAAGGACACGTTCTCTGGGAATGTCTAACTCAGAAGTCAGCGCGCCGGTCAGCCAAAGCTTGTCGGTCATCCACGAGATCATGGATTCGCGAAACATAGCGCACGACTGTGGATAGGTTTGCAGTGCAGTCATCAAGATGCGATCCAACTTGCGAAACGGCTTCTCAAAAAAGACAACGTAGGAGAGTTCTGAGCTCTGGATCCCACCTTGGTCGAGGCAGAATCGGATTGCATTCTTAGGGAAGCTATAGTCGTGCTTGATCCGCGAAAACCGCTCTTCTTCCGCGGCGGCGATCAGTTGCCCGTCACGCAGCAATGCCGAGGCGGCATCGTGGTAGTAACACGAGATTCCCAGAATGTACATGCACACCTACTGTCTCCTTGCCCATCGCAAATCGTGAGTCTCCTCGGGGGGATCCAGCCATCGGGTCGGGCGCTGCTTGACGCGCAAGGAATCGAAAAACAGCCGCACGGCAATTCCAAACGGCAACATCAACGCTACATAAAAGACGGTCAACAGAGCCCGCGCCTGGAAGTTCCCAACCTTCTTTGCGATCCGTTTCCACCGCTCACGGGCTCTATTGATCACGAATATCTGCCTAGAAGAACGTATATACGAACGGGGCTACGGCCGAACTCTGAGCGACGATGATCAGGGCGCCAAACAGAAGAAGAGATATGAGCATGGGCAGGAGCCACCAGCGTTTGTTGCTCCCGAAAAACACGAGTAACTCAGCAATGACACCGATATTTGCGATGGCCTTACGAAAGAACCTCATAGAAGTGACACTCGCGTGAATGAGGATCGGGAAGCCGGGATGAAACTCAGTCCCGTATCGACGAAGATGGTAGCACACTGTTCCAGCCAAGCCAAATGTTTGATTGAGGTGGTGGGGTCCTAATTTGGAAAATTGGCGGATCCAAAGCTATGGGCCTCCTTGCGGCGGTTGTGGCGCTTATGAAAGCAGCCGATACGTGGGCGCAGCTTATGCAAATGTTGGATAGATCGCTTCGACGCTATAAACCGTTACCACTATTTGCGGGAAGAAAGAAAATGCGACTCAACTAACCTAGCCTTCTGTCGCTTTCGTGAAGATGCGCAAGGCATTTTGGCTTTCGTCGAGTAAGAAATCCCACTCCATAACACGCATGGTTGAAGACGTCAGCTCTTGCAACGGTCTTAACATTTGCAGTTTTACTTTGCGAATCGACACTGACAACTACCAAACGATCCGTATGCCCTTAACGAGGACGGGGTCGTTTTTCTTGGGAACATAACTGCTACGAATTCGAAATCCAGGGTTTACGGTGTTTGCACCAGCGTTCGAGCCTCAGTGGATTTCAAACCGCACAACTGCCATTCGGGCTAGTGCGCTCAGCGCGCTCGGATCCTCCGGGAATTGTTCTGCATTACATTGCACCACCTGCGCGATGCCATGCGGCATCTGCTCTGCGCTTTGACAGCTTCACAGAGCTGTCGTATTTTGGTTTCCTGCGTTTCGCGCGACGAGATTCTCTTGCGACGTCTTCTGGAACATCTCGGCGTCTCCGTTGCCAGCCTCTGTGTGACGTTTCTGCTGCTCGAAGTCGGTATTCGAATCGCGAGCCCTCAGGACCTCGGCTTTTGGGACAGTCATTCCTTCCGACGAAACCTAAGCACGTCGCCGCATTTCGTAGAGAACATTCCCCATGGCCGGGCACGCTTCATCGGCGTGCCGGTGGCCATTAACAGCCTGGGGCTTAGGGGTGACGAGATTAGCGTTCCCAAGCGACCGCACACCATCCGCATCGTAGCTGTCGGCGATTCGATCACCTTTGGATATGGCATCCCCGTCGAAGACACGTATGCAAAGATTCTTGAGAGGCGGTTGAATGAGAGTAGCTCTGGCGGAACGCGATACGAAGTCCTGAACGGCGGGACCCTGGGGGGCTCACTCGGCGATTACTTACACTTCCTCAACCAGAAAGCAGAGGAACTCCAGCCTGACGTCATCCTCATCGGGCTATGCCTCAACGACGTCCTCGTTTACTCCGAATCAGGGTCGATTTCGGACACCGGGGCGCAATGGCATGGCGGACGCCTGTCTTTGACCCGCTGGTTCAGCCAATTCTTGCTGCGCCATTCTCAGTTGTACTTGTTCTGTTACGCGCGTCTGAAGTCATTTCTGTACAGCTCCGGCGCTCTCGACATTAACGAGATTCGTGGCTCGGACTTCGTGGCACTGGCGCCGCCATCGGAGTACCAGAAACAGGCTTGGGAATCGAGCTTGGGAATGCTGTCACAAATTGCTGTATTCTGCCGGAATCACGGGTACCGACTTATTGTCGTGGCCTTTCCTATGCAGATGCAGTTGTCCGCAACGGAACTCCAGTTTTATCGGGAGAATTATCGTCTGCGCCTCAGCGACGATATACTCTCGGGCGAGCCGCAACAGCGGCTGCGGGCGTACACCCAGGCTGCGGGAGTCACGCTGGTAGACCTGCTTCCTGTCTATCGCGGTTACAATCCCAAAGACCTCTACCTGCACAACACCATGATCCCTTCCGATCCAACGCACCCATCCATCAAAGGCAACCAGATCGCCGCCGATGAAGTTTTTCGTGTGCTCCAAGGTGTTGTTGGTCCAAGCCGCTAACCATCGGCAAGTCAAGGCCGCGCTTCGCACCGTTAATCCTTCGCGTGGCCCACTCTGCCAGACTGTTCTCGGAATCGCTTGGATTTAGCATAGAACGTGAGAGATACGAAGCAACTCGGGCTGACTTGCGCCCAGATAGCGAGCAATGTTCGCAACTCGAATCCACCACTTCCTCAATGGAAACTCCACGAGATTTTTGGGGCAAGCTCATCATTAGATCGGGAGGTGAAGAAATCGCGAGCCCAGTTCTTCCCGTTATACGCGCCCGGGCCCACTGGAGTACGACTGTACGCCATTTTCTCATGTCGAAAGATGATCCAACTATCGAACTCCAGTAGCACAATCCGAGTGTTGGTGACTGGATGGGCTTGATGCAGAAACACGTTCATGCCCACCTGTTCGGTTCGAAGCATGTATTCGTGACCGTCAAAGGTCGTCTCTATTTTTAGCGTCGTAAGGTTTTTCGCAATCTGCTCAGCATTGCCAGTCATGTAGTCGGCCAGTTCTTTGAATTCCAATTGAGCACTTTGGCTGCCTTTTTCCAAAAGCAACCGCTCTCTTTCAGCACGAGCGGCACTTGTTTTTTCCAGACGCGCCGCCCTGTCAAGGGCACTTTCCGTCCGTAGTTCTGCGCCAACCTTCTGTGCTCGCAGCTTGATTGCTCCGAGCAATTGCTCAAGGCCGTATTGGGTATAACTCAAGCGGATTTCAGAATCGGGCAACCATTTTGGCGGGCGCGCATCATCCAGCGTAACGAACAGCAACCATTCCCAACCCTCGTCGAGGAATCGATCCTTGATTGCTGCCTCTTCGACGCGGGTCCAACGAGTTTTGCCCCAACCCTCGCGATACAGAACGACGACTAGTCGAGCCGTCCGGCGGAACACTTCACGGAATGCTTCCAAACCGTCGGTCCCGGCCAGTTCCTCTTGATTCTTTGAATATACAAAAATCGAGAAGCTCTCACTGAGCTTGGAGTGTATCTCCAATGCAAGTGGCTCGTCTCGCTGAAGAAAAGAGACTGCCACATCATAGGATTCGCTCATATCGGAGCCCCCCCGCAAATCTAAATTGTTTCTACTCTGGAAAGGCCCCAGAAACAACTTCTACCTGCAGGCGGGTATTAGCATATTCGACAACTCGCAATGTCATGCATACCACCCTCAGCCCTTCGCCAACCGCGTTGACAGATGCGTTGACAGATAACTGCCGAATGGGATGATTTCTCCCGAATGTGGCAACGGAATCCAGCTTGCAAGTGCTTGATACGACTAGGATGGAGGCCCTTCCCAACATTTCCTAAACCGTCGGTCGGCAGTTCGACTCTGCCCAGGGCCCCCATTTTCAATCAGTTGCGCGTGCGCAGTCTGCAGTTTGTGTTCAGAAGTGTGCATAATCATTGCACGCTTCCCATCACATCTGTCACGTCGATAGCAACCATCTGCGCGACGGAGTCTGGAATCTCCATCATGTAGACGTTGCTCGTCGTCTCAATTGAGCCGTGCCCATGTGAACTTGCACGTCCTTCAGCGAGCCGTTCTTCTGGTTCCGAGTCCCGCATGACCTCCGAAGCACCTGAAACGTCACCGGAACTGTAATTCCTAGGGACTTGGCGATGGGCTGGATTCGCTTCTGCAGGAACACACCCGGCCACATCGGGCGCCCGGTCCTGACGCTCGGGAAGACAAGCGCATCGGCGGAAGTGTCGGGGGATTGTGACTTCCATTGCTCGAACGCTCGCTGGATCAGCGGGGGGATGGCGATACGCCGGAAGCTGGCCTTGCGCTTCACGCGCCACTCATGCTGCCGTCCGCGGTACGCTGTATTGCGGATCTCGATGTGGTCGCCCTTGTAGCATCCCCACTGAATACCAAAGGCCTCCGATGATCGTGTGGCTCCGAAAACCCCGAGCAGCAAAATCAGCCTGTCGCGCACGTCTGTAATGGACTGAATCAGGCGTAGCACGTCCGCCTTGTCAATGACCGGCTCTGGCGTGGCTTTACATTTCGGCATGGATACCTTCGTCATCGGATTCTTGGGAATCAGGTCGAGGTCCACGGCAGTGTCAAAGACTGACCAGAGCATCGTTTTGCACCTGGCAACGACGGACTCGCTGTAGCCTTTTTCAGCCAGAGCATTGATGAACGTCTGGCACTGAAAGCGGTCAAAGTCGCCCAGGGGCTTGTCTCCAAGCTCGGGGCGGAGATACAGGCGGACATCCGAAGCGTTGCCGCGGCGCGTGGCGTCGCCCCACTTCCCTTTCCGCATGGGCTCCAAGCGGTTGTCGTAAAACCATCCGAAGGTGACGGCTTCCTTGATCGGGTTCACCGTCCCGGTTTCGCGCTCGATGATTGCGCGAAGTTTTTCCTGCGCCTCCCACTTGCGAAGATCAGACTTGGCGCCCAGGACGACGCCTCAGTGCTTGCGGACCTCGACGCCGTTTTCCACGGCATAAACGAAATAGTGGCCATACCACTTCTTGCGCCGGCTACCACGTTCCTCGACGCGCCCGCGCTGATAGCGATCCCGCATACTCCCTCCGAAGATAGGCTGTGGGGACACTATAAGCCTCCAGAGTTGAGAGTGTGAGGTTCCAGGAATCTATCAATGTCCGCACGCCGAAAGCGCAGAACTGCTTTCCTGTCGCCCAGGCGGATCACGGGGAGTGGTGGCTCGCGTCGGCCTGTAACGTGGTCACGCACCCATGCTTCGGATACGCACAACTCCCGAGCCACGTCTTTAGTCGTGAGAAGGCGGTTAGACTGCCGCTCGACGGGACCGATCAGTTCCGAGTTGTGTTCAAGGTCTCGCATCCGTAACCTACTGTCCTTTTTCCAAAATCGTCTAATTGCGGAACGATCGCACCGACGCATCGCGCACGTGCCTTTTCATCGACTTACGCACCCGCATTTTGCGGGGGATTTCGGAACGCGGCCGTCGATGGGCAGCCAAAATGCGAAAGGCCACAAAGAGTGGTTAACCCTCTGTGGCCTTCATGTGTTGATCTAAATTGTCCGACCCAATTAGTCACGATGTCATCTCCGTT
>Ga0209040_10002897_pt1 | contig 13223 bp, 10 predicted proteins | sample BogFormECP12_OM3_FD_188240 | JGI IMG/M metagenome (GOLD analysis project Ga0209040, IMG submission 188240) | Bog forest soil microbial communities from Calvert Island, British Columbia, Canada - ECP12_OM3 (SPAdes) (version 2) | ecosystem: Environmental > Aquatic > Freshwater > Wetlands > Bog ... | reverse complement strand
CCGATAAACGTTCGCCCGCACGAAAAATGAAACTCGCCGCCTGGAGCAAAGAGTTCTTCTTCGAGCTCTTTACTCATATGCGATAGCCCTGCCCTCGCGGGGGCGGGTCAATTCCATCAGCTTTGCACGTCAAGATTGCGAAACACCGCTTCGTTTGGCCATCATGAGCTTGCCGACCTCGGTGGAGCCCGTAAACGCGATCATGTCCACGTCGGCGCGCAGCGCGCCGACGACGAAGGCGCCGCGCTTGATCTTGAGCGCGGCGCCGCAGGCGAACTAGGCGTCGCGTGTGGCGGGGCGGTCGAGCACATTCCTGCGACATAGCCCAATTGGCTTCAGCAACTGAAACATTTTGCCCAAGCGCTTATGAACGTGCGGCGTATGTACATAAGCGCTTGAGAACTGTCATGAACTTGCAATTCGAACTCAATATCGCCGCACGCTGGGGGCGCCGAGCATAGTCGGGCGCGCCAAAACAGTTTGTGAGGGAATGAAGCGCATGCGTAGCAGAAAGTATTGCAAAGCCGCCGCCGCCGCGCTCGGCGGCGCAGCGATGGCCTCCAGCGCGATGGCGTTCGACGGGAGCTGGAACGGCTCCTACGGCCCCTCGGGCGGGGACGATCAGGGATCGCTCGCGCAGAAGATCGAGCTCCTGCGCAAGCAGGTGAAGTATGTCTTCGTGATCTTTCACGAGAACGAATCTTTCGACCATTATTTCGGCGCCTACCCCGGCGCGAACGGCCTTTTCGAGGCCCCGCAAGGCTTCACTCCCGCCAATAAGACGCCGAGCTTCAGGCAGCGCTATCTCGACTCGTCTTTGGCAGAAAGAACCATCTCGCCCTTCCTGATGCCCCAGGCGGTCACGACAAGCGCCAACGCGGTCGTTCCCGTGTATCCCGCCGACGAGATTTCCGTCGATCACAGCCATCAGGGCATGGCGAATAGCTTGGATGTAGATCCTTACTCTGGGATCGCGGCTAATGATCGCTACGCAATGGATCAGGAGGGCCTGACGACCAACGCGTCGGGCGCGATCGTCACGAAGACCGGCGCCGTGCCGACGTCGATCACGCTGGCGCAGGCCCAGAAGGCCGAGACCGACATCAGTCACATCGATTGCGACACGATCCCGTTCATGTGGAGCTGGGCGAAGAACTTCGTTCTGTTCGACAATTTCCATCAGACGATCGTCGGCCCGTCGACGCCGAACGCCATTGCGATCATCGCCGGGCAGTCCGGCGAGACGCAATGGGCTTTGCATCCGGACGAGGGCGTGACTGTCACTTACGCCAATCCAACCTTTCCGAACGTGCTCGGCGCGAGCTACGGCTCGAAAACGTCTACGACGAACACCAACGCCTACGTTCCCATTGTCGCGGATCCCGGCCCGTTCCCAGGCTCGAACCTCGATACAAATACCGTCAAGCCGCCTTACAACTTCGACGAGAACCCGGCGAACCCGGCGCTCAACCTGACCTTCGCCACGCAACCGCTGTCGTTCATGGGATCGAATATCGGACAGATCATCAAGAACGACCCCAACCCGACGGCCGATCTGCGCGACGTGCAGCACGACATTCGCGAGATCGCGTTCTTCAACCGCCCGGTGAACTGGGGCTGGTATCAGCAGGGCTTCGACGCCAACGACGCGCCGGACCCGTACGAACCTCAAGGGACGGCGACGCCAAACCCCACGAACAACCCGGGCCTGAACACCGGCTACGTTCTGCATCACAACGGCCCGCAGTATTTCGGCTATCTCGCCGACAATCCGCAGGTCCTGATCTCCAACCTGCACGGCGCGAAGGACTTCTTCGACGCGGTCGAAGGCCGGACGCTGCCGTCGGACGGCGGCGTGTTCTATCTGCGCGGCGGCTACGACAACAATGACGGGCTCGTGCCGGCCGATCCGACGCCGGCGATCCAGCACGCGTTCATTGGCAACGACGATCATCCGGCCTACTCGGATCAGCAGATCTCCGAGGCCTTCGCGGCGCGGGCGATCAGCGACATCGCCATGAGCCCGTACTGGTCGCAGAGCGCCATCATCATCACCTATGACGAGACGGACGGCTTCTACGACCATGTCCCGCCGGTGAAGCGCAGCACCTTCGGCGACGGCTCGATTTTGGCGGGGGGCCCGCGCATCCCGACGATCGTGATCTCGCCCTACGCCGCGTCCGGCGCGATCTCGCATCGCTACAGCGAGCACGGGTCAATCATCAAGTTCATCAACGAGCTGAAGGGCCTCGTGCCGCTCGCCGTTCTGCCCGACGAACTGTACGGTCGCTACCTCGGCAAGATCCATCTCGGCCAAAACAATCTTGGCCCGTCCGACGACCCGCTAAACGAGGTCGGCGACCTGACCGAGGCGTTCGACGCCGGCCGGCTTGCGGGCGGAAAGCCGCCGATCCCAGCCTCGGCGGCGACGTTCACGGCCACGCAGATCAACACTCTGCCGCACCTGGCAAAGCCAAACTACTCGGCGAACGGCTACACGAACGGCGCCTGCGAAGCGATCGGCGTCCTGCCGACCGACTTCCAGTCCTTCGCCGACTATAAGAACGGCAACCCGATTGATCCGTACCCGGCCGACGTCAACCCGCGGCCGACTCAGTCCCCCGGCACGCCGACGTCGGGCTCTTGGACGCCTTGATCATCGTCTGGCCGTAGGCGGGAGCCGCGGGCCAAAACCTAAAAAGGACGGAAGCCGCGGCTTTCCGTCCTTTTGTCTGCTTAAACCACGCGCGCGGGATCCATTGATGTTTCACTCGGCCATACGAGTTGTCGTTTTCGGCCTCCTCTCACTCGCCTCCGCGGCGAACGCGCAAACGCTGGCGTCGATCACGGCTTCCGGGCGCCTCGATTGCGGGACGGTCCAAAGCGTCGACGATTGGAACGGAGAGGATGTGCACGGCGATCTCTCCGCCCTAGGCGGCGAAATCTGTCGCGCTGTGGCCGTCGCCATTCTCGGCTATTCAGAGAAGCTTTCCGTTCACGCTTTCCCTGCCGAGCCGGAGGCGATGGCCGCATTGAAGGCGGGCGAGATTCAACTCGCCGTCGGCGTTTCGCCCTCGACGACCGTCGCCGTGCAATATGGGCTCGGTTTCGGGCCGCCCATCTTTTACGATTCCCAGCGAATCCTGGTCGCAAAGCAGAGCGGCGTCGCCGACCTCGCCGGCCTGCGCGATCAAGTCATTTGCGCGCTCGACATGAGTCCGCCTGAGCGGACGTTGCGCGACGAACTGACGGCGCGAAACATTCCCTACTCACTCATGTCGCATTCCGAGCAAGGCGAACTTGACGCAGCGGTCGCCGTGCGACGATGCGTCGGGACCGGCATGGAATCGCGCCTCGCGCAATCGCGGGCGAACTTCCATGCGCGCGCGAGCGACTTTGTCTTCCTGCCCGAAAGGCTCGCTCTCGCGCCCGTCGTTCCCGCCTACCCCGACAAGGACCCGACGTTCGGACGGATCGTCGACTGGACGATCTACGCGCTGATCGAGGCGGAGGCGCTGGGCGTTACGAAAGACAATGTGGCCGACGCCTGCAAACGCGAAGACATGCGCGCCGATCAGCTTCTCGGCCGCGACTTCGCAACCGCGCAGGCGCTGGGCCTCGCGCACGACTGGGCCGCAAAGGTCATTGCGGCCACCGGCAACTACGGCGAGATCTTTGAGCGCACGACGGGAAAGCCCTATCGGCTCGAGCGCGGCCTCAATGCGCTTTGGACGCAGGGCGGCCTCATGGCGCCAATGCCAATAAAGTAGACCGGCGGATCGGCCGCTTCAGCGCGTAGCTAATGCTTCGCCGGCGCCTTCGGCACGAGGATGCCGAGCAGGCGCTCGGCGGCCTCGATCACCTTCGGGTCCAGCGGCCGGGGGTCAAGCGACACGTCTTTCGACAGGCGGTCGGCGATGACGCGGAGCGCCGCCAGGCGCCCATAAGGTTTGTCGTTGGCGGGAACAAGATGCCACGGCGCGCGGCGCGTCGAGGTCTTCTCCATCATGTCCTCGATCGCCGTTTCGTACTCCCTCCAGCGGGCGCGATTACGGAAATCCTCGTAAGAGAGCTTCCAGCGCTTGAGCGGATCGGTCAGCCGGTTGCGGAACCGGCGCAACTGCTCGTCCTGCGTGATGTGCAGGAAGAGTTTGACGATCCGCACCCCGTCGGTGTCGAGCATGCGCTCGAACTCGTTGATCTCGCTGTAGGCGCGGCGCCATTCGGCCTCGCTCGCGAAGCCCTCGACGCGCTCGACCAGGATGCGCCCATACCAGGAGCGGTCGAACACGACGATCTGGCCGTGTTGCGGCAGCCGCTCCCAGAACCGTTGCTGATAGTGCAGCGCCTTCTCCCGCTCGCCGGGCGCCGCGATCGTGTGCACCCTGAAGCTGCGCGGATCGAGCGCCCAGCCGAGCCGCCGGACGACGCCGCCCTTGCCGGCTGTGTCCCAGCCTTCGAGGACAATCACCGCGCGGTTGGGCGTGCCGAGATAGGCTTGCTGGATGCGCTGCAGCGTCTTCTGCAATATGACGAGGCGCCGCTCATAGTCGGCGAAGTCCACCTTCGGGAAATGGTTGATCCCGTGCAGGTGCGGGCGTTTGTCGACGAGGAAGTCCCTGGCCTTCATTGCGCGGTGAGCCCCCCGTCCACGACGATCTCGGCGCCGGTGGTGAAGGCCGATTCGTCGCTCGCAAGATAAAGGATCGCCGCGGCGACCTCCTCCGGCCGCCCCATGCGGCCGAGCGGCGCCGCACGCGACAAGCCCTCCCTGATCCGCTCAGGATTTTTCGAGCTGGCGACGAGCTCCCGGACCATCGGCGTGTCGGCGAAGGACGGATGCACGGAATTCAGGCGGATGTTGTAGCCCGCGCGGGCGCAGTGGAGCGCGGCGGACTTGGTGAGGAGCCTGACCGCCCCCTTGCTCGCGCAATAGGCAGCCGACTGCGCGTCGCCGATAATGCCGGCGACGGAGGAGAGATTGACGATCGAGCCCCCGCCCTTTTCCTTCATCGCGCGGATCGCCCCGCGGCAGCCTAAAAACGTGCCCTCGACGTTGACGGCTTGCGTCTTGCGCCAGTCGTCGAGCGTCGCGGTCTCGATATTGCCCTTGAGCGCGATTCCGGCGCTGTTGACGAGAATATCGAGCCGCCCGAACTTGGCGAGGGCGATGTCGATGACCTCGCTCCAGCGCGCTTCGTCGGTGACGTCATGCGGCAGGACGAGGTCGGCTTCGCCCTTGAGCGCGGCGAGGCCCGCTTCGTTTCGGTCGGTCGCCGCCACGCGCGCGCTCTCGGCGCGGAAGAGCGCCACAGTCGCGCGGCCGATGCCGGAGGCGCCGCCGGTAATCAGCGCGCATTTTCCAGCGAGACGTCCTGGCCTCGTCGCAGCGGTCATCAGCGTGGGCCCATGCGCAACGCTCCGTCGATGCGAATCGTCTCGCCGTTGATGTAGCCGTTCTCGATGAGATGCAGCGTGAGCGCCGCAAATTCGGCCGGCGCGCCGAGCCGCGCGGGAAAAGGGATCGACGCCGCGAGCGACTGCTGGAAATCCTCCCGCAAGGACGCCAGCATCGGCGTCATGAAGATGCCCGGCGCGATCGTATTCACGCGCACGCCGATGCGCGCGAGCTCGCGCGCGACCGGCAGCGTCATTGCGGCGACGCCGCCCTTGGAGGCCGCATAAGCGGCCTGGCCGATTTGACCTTCAAAGGCGGCGATCGAGGCGGTCGAGACGATGACGCCGCGCTCGCCTTCGATCGGCTCTAGGTTCGCCATCGCGGCGGCGGCGAGGCGGATCATGTTGAACGTGCCGATGAGATTGACCCGGGTCACCTTCTCGAAATCGGCGAGCGGGCCGGGATCGCCGTCTTTGCCGACGATGCGGATCGGGGTGCCGATGCCGGCGCAATTGACGAGCACGCGCGCCGCCCCATGCGCGGCCTTGGCCCTAGCGAAAGCCGCCCGCGCCGACGCGTCGTCGGCGACGTCGCAGGCGATCGCGACGCCCGCCATCCCCTGCGCCGCCTCCTCGGCGGCCGCCAGATTCACGTCGGCGATTGCGACCTTGGCGCCTTTGGCGGCGAGCGCCTCAGCCGTCGCCCGTCCGAGCCCCGATGCGCCTCCCGTCACAATCGCAGCGACGCCTGAAACATTCATGCGTGGCGACTCCCTGGTCGAATAAGCTATGGCAGCCCATAGAAGAGGGCTGACGAGTCCCGCAAGTCAACCTTAAGGCTTAAGATCGGCGGCGAGCGCCGCCTCATCGATCTTGAGGCTCATCGCCGATGAGGGGCAGGTCCGCCGGAACGCCGTCGCCCGCCTCAATTGAGTGCGACGTCGGCGACCACGAGATCCGCGACCGGCCTCGTCAGCCGGCGCTCGTCGCGCAGCTCCGAGGCCGGTCTTCTTCCCTAGGGTCAGGCTCCGTCGGCCCGATCGCCTGAAGTCTTCGTGCGGCGGGATTGCGGGGCACGCGACAGCGATGGCCGCGCACGGTCACGTGCGAGAGGGACGGGAAGCGCCATGAACGCCGAAATTACATCATAAACTATAGGTAGAAAGTGTCTGTTTCTCACTATCTATTGAAAGACATGTGTTGACGAACCGCGTTCCCTAGGTTTACGTTGGGTGAGGTGAACCGGGGGTCACCGATGCGATCAAAGGGGGTACCGGACATGCTTAAGCGCGCTTTATTGGCGGGAGCGGTTATGATCGGGATTGGCGCCGTGGCGAGCCCGAGCCAGGCCGCGATCGATCTGACAGGCGATTCGATCGAGGGGAGCTACGACTACCCGACCGCGACGACGACTTACGCCACTGCCGCCTACTCGGTGAACCCATTCACCGTCGGGACGGGGGTGGAATCCGTCCTGACCGTAGACAACTTCGCGACGACCAACGTGGATTTCAGCGCCGATCAACTGGTTCTGACGATCACCGCGGGTGTCGGCTATGCCTCAGCTGCTTTTAATGGACCTGAGTTCTCTGTGCTTTCGGGTTCCGGCTTTGGTTCGGTTGCCAGCGTCGTGACGTCGGGCGGTCAATCGGTTTTGGCCTCCATCGTTGGAGGCGTGCTTGAGGTGAACTGGCAGGGCCAGAGCTTCAATTCTGGCGACACGGTCACCATTTCGTTTCAAAACGGAGTGCTCGGGGCGCCAGAGCTGTCAACCTGGGCCATGATGGGCATCGGCTTCGCCGGGCTGGGCTTCGCGGCCTTTCGCTCGCGCAGGGAGCCCGCCTTCGCCGACTGACAACGCAGGCAATCGAAGCGTGACAAGGGCCGCCCACGGGGGCGGCCTCGCAGAACGAAATTTCGGTCGAGGGGTGGCCGGACTCGCCCCAGCGCGCATCTCGTCTCCATCGGCTGAGATCGTCTGCAAGGTCCGGGAGCAGCGGGGGCTGGCGAACGCCTCATGGCCGAGCGCTCGATGCGCCGATGTCTTTGTTGGCCACCCTCGCGCTATGCGCTCTCGCCGGCCGCTTCTTCCCGCCATTTCCGGATGATCGAGGCCTCGGGGGCCTCCTCCACGGCGATCCGGCGCGGCCCTTAGCGATATTTCGCCGGTTGCGCCGTCAAGCGCGATCCAGTCGCCTTGGCTGAGCGGCCTCCCGTTGATCGTCGCAAGCTTGCGTCCTTCTTCGATCCTGAGGGCGCGGCAGCCCACGAGGCAGACTTTGCCCAGGCATGCGAAGCCGCGCCAATCGCGCGAGCTCCGCCGCCTTCGACCCGACGTGGGCGGCAAGAAAAGGCCCCAAGGAGCCGCCCGGGCCGATGAACACGGGTTCGACGTCTTTCGGGCTCATGCTGAAAGTCCTTGCAAGACCCAATTGCGCAGCGACATCGCTCTTCGGGCAATGATAGGGGAATAGGGAAAATGTCTTGACTGATTCTGAAAACCAGAATAGCATTGAGGTCAAGCTCGACTGCGCCCGCGCCGTCTCAAACAGTCGCCGGGGCCGCAAAAAGGGCAGGCGCAGGATGGGAAAGGATGGGCGGACAATCGAAAGAACTTCCAGCGCCGTCGCGAGGAGCCGGGGGCTTGACCCGCGTGGACGCAGCGATTCAGGGGAACGTCATGCAGCCACGAGTCTTTTTGGATCGCGGCCTCCGATCGCACTCCGCGGGTCGCAGCTTGCGAGGACAGCGTCATGTCCGTCGGACCTCTCCGACCGCCCGTTGCAGTCGGAACCAAATGGCGCCGCAAGCCATTGAAAACGCTCACTTCCGGAGCCAAAATGGCACCCGCCCAAGAGTTGGGTCGGGTACGGATCGAGGCATCGCCAGGAAGGCGGAAAGGATGCGCTAAGCGAAACCTCGCGTCTTGACAGTTTTCGGCGCCCAAATCTCTGGAATCGTTGGCAGGCGACCAAAAAGTGACGCCCGCTCCTTAAACTTCTGACCCGAAGCCGCCGGAGGCGCGCCGCTACTTTTTCACCAGAGGGTCGAGGATCGCCTTGAGCTGATCGAAGGTGAGATCGCCGCCGTAGACCTTGCCGTCGATGACGAAGGTCGGCGTGCCGGTCAGGTGAATCTGCTCGTTGGCCTGCTTCGTCATCGCGACCATGGCGTCGGCGAGCTTCTGGTTCTTGAGGCACTCGTTGGCCTTCTCGCGGGTCATTCCCGCCGCGCGCATCGCTTCGATCAGCGGCTCGAGCGGCTTGTCCACGAAGGCCCACTTGTCCTGCGCGGCGAACAGGAGCTCGTCGGCCGCGTAGGCTTTGTCGTCGCCGAGGCAGCGCGCGAGCAGGAACCCCGCCACGTCGAGGGTGTTGCGGGCGAACTCGCGGAAGACGAACCGCACCTTGCCGGTGTCGATGTACGCGGACTTCAGCTGCGGAAAGGTCTCCTTGGTGAACGCCGCGCAATGCGGGCAGGTGAGCGAGCCGTATTCGATCACCGGAACGCCCGACGCGTCGCCCACCGCAAGTTCCGGCAGCGGCCCGGGCTTCAGGACCGTCGCCATGTCGACCGTCGACTCCGGTTGAGGCGGCGCGGTCGCGGCGAAGGTTTGAGGCGCGGCGAGGGCGGCCGCGCAAACGAGGAGGACGCCGGCGAAGCGGCGAAGGGGTGGGAAAGCCAAAGGGAGGGCTCCTGAAGGGGCTCGATTGCTAAGTCGAACCGGACATTGCCCACAAACGCGCGCAAGCGGCAAGCCTGTTTCCCCCGTCCGGGGGCGGGGTTCCGGCGGCGCCGCCGGCTTGGCTTGTCTGCGACGGAATGTTAGCTCCGCGCTCTCCGAACCAACCGAGGAAGGACGAGCGGCATGGAATACCGGAAGCTGGGCAACTCGGGCCTTATGGTTTCCGTGCTCACGATGGGCTCCATGACCTTCGGCGGCGAGGGGAACTTCGCCAAGGTCGGCAGCTCCTCGCTGGCGGAGGTGCGCCGCCTCATCGACCTCGTCGCGGACGCCGGCGTCAACCTCATCGACACGGCGAACGTCTACTCGTCGGGCGTCTCCGAGGAGCTGATCGGCGAGGCGATGCCGGCGCGCAAGCCCGGCATGCTGATTGCGACCAAGGTTCGCTTTCCCATGGGCCCGGGCCCGAACGACCGGGGCCTTTCGCGCTGGCACATCATCCGGGAATGCGAGGCGAGCCTGAGGCGCCTTCGGACCGACGTCATCGACCTCTACCAGCTCCATCAATGGGACGGGCTGACGCCGCTCGAGGAGACGATGGAGGCGCTCGACACGCTCGTCCGCTCGGGCAAGGTCCGCTACGTCGGCTGCTCGAATTTCTCCGGCTGGCACGTCATGAAGGCGATGGAGATCGCCCGGCGCGACAACCGCATCCCCTTCGTCTCGCAGCAGATCCACTACACGCTCGAGTCGCGCGACGCCGAGTACGAGCTCCTGCCGATCGCCTACGACCAGAAGCTCGCGGTGCTCGTCTGGAGCCCGCTGGCCGGCGGCCTTCTTTCCGGCAAGCACCGACGCAATAAGAGCGCGCCCGAGGGCACGCGTCAGTTCGCAGGCTGGACCGAGCCGCCGATCCGGGACGAGAACCGCCTGTGGGGCATCGTCGACGAACTCGTCGCGATCGGCGAGGCGCGCGGCGTCTCGGCCGCCCAGGTCGCGCTCGCCTGGCTGCTCGGCCGGCCGAACGTGACCTCGCTCGTCATGGGCGGGCGCACCGAGGCGCAGTTCCGCGACAATCTGGCAAGCGCCGACCTGAAGCTTGCGGACGAGGAGCGCGCGCGGCTCGATGAGGCGAGCCTGCCGGCGCTCATCTACCCGTACTGGCACCAGTCATGGACAGCCAAGGACCGCTTCGGCGAGGCGGACCTCGTCCTGCACCGCGCCTTCCTCGGGATCAAAAGCGGCAGCGCGGTGGACATGAAGCCGGCTGCCGCAAGCGCGCCTTAAACGCCGCTCCAAACTTGTCGCGAGACCCGCCCGTCGCTCCCATTGGCGCGGCGCCGAAAACAAAGGAGCGGAGCCATGGCCCCGCTCCTTCTCTCATTTCTCGTGCGTCGCGTCAGTGCGCAAGGATCGCCAGAAGCAGCAGCGCCACGATATTCGTGATCTTGATCGCCGGATTCACCGCGGGTCCCGCCGTGTCCTTGTACGGGTCGCCGACGGTGTCGCCGGTGACGGCGGCCTTGTGGGCTTCCGACCCTTTCACATGCCTGACGCCGTCCTTGTCCACGAAACCTTCTTCGATGGTCTTCTTGGCGTTGTCCCAGGCGCCGCCGCCGGACGTCATGGAGATCGCGACAAAAAGGCCGTTGACGATGACCCCAAGGAGCGAGGCGCCGAGCGCGGCGAACGCGTCGGCCTTCGAGCGCGAGATCCACAGCGCGCCGAAGTAGACGACGAAAGGCGCCAGCACCGGCAGGAGCGAGGGGACGATCATCTCGCGGATGGCCGCTTTCGTCAGAAGGTCGACAGCGCGGCCATAGTCCGGGCGCTGCGTACCCTGCATGATGCCGGGCATCTCCTTGAACTGGCGCCGCACTTCGAGGACCACCGATCCAGCCGCCCGGCCGACCGCGGTCATCGCGATGCCGCTGAAGAGATAGGGGATCATGCCGCCGAGTATGAGCCCGGCGACGACATAGGGGCTGGAGAGATCGAACGAGACGGTTCCGACGTCCTTGAAATAGGCCGCGCCGCTGGCGGTGAAGTGTTTGATGTCGTTGGTGTAGGCGGCGAAGAGAACGAGCGCGCCCAAGCCCGCCGAGCCGATCGCGTAGCCCTTGGTGACGGCCTTCGTCGTGTTGCCGACCGCGTCGAGCGCGTCGGTCGACTGGCGCACCTCCTTCGGCAGGCCGGCCATTTCCGCGATGCCGCCGGCGTTGTCGGTGACCGGCCCGAAGGCGTCGAGCGCCACGATCATTCCCGCAAGGCCGAGCATCGCCGTGACTGCGATGGCGATGCCGAAGAGGCCGGCGAGCTGATAGCTCATGAGAATGCCCGCGACGATGACGATCGCCGGGAGCGCGGTTGCCTCGAGCGAGACCGCGAGCCCCTGGATCACATTGGTGCCGTGGCCGGTGACCGAGGCCTGCGCGATCGACAGCACCGGACGCTTGCCGGTCCCGGTGTAGTAATCAGTGATGACGATGATCAGGCCGGTCACGACGAGGCCGACGAGGCCGCATTCGAACAGATTCACGCCGATGACCGGACTGTCGCCCACCTTGCCGACTTCCCCCCAGCCGACGGTGAATTGCGTCGCGACGGCGAGACCGGCAATCGAGAGCACCGCGGTCGCGATGACGCCTTTATAGAGCGCCCCCATGATCGAATTGTTCGCGCCGAGCCTGACAAAAAAAGTGCCGATGATGGAGGTGATGATGCAGGCGGCGCCGATCGCGAGCGGATACATCATCGTCGGCACCAGCGCCGGAGTTCCGTCGAAGAAGATCGAGGCCAGGACCATGGTCGCCACGACGGTCACGGCATAGGTCTCGAACAGGTCGGCCGCCATGCCGGCGCAGTCGCCGACATTGTCGCCGACGTTGTCGGCGATGGTCGCGGGGTTGCGCGGGTCATCCTCCGGAATGCCGGCTTCGACCTTGCCGACAAGGTCGGCGCCGACGTCCGCGCTCTTGGTGAAGATCCCGCCGCCGAGACGGGCGAAGATCGAGATGAGCGAGCCGCCGAAGCCGAGCGCGACCAAGGCGTCGATGACGGTCCGGTCGGACGGCCCATACCCCAGAACGACGGTCAAGAATCCGAAATAGCAAGAGACGCCGAGGAGCGCGAGACCCGCCACCAGAAGGCCGGTGACCGCGCCCGAGCGGTAGGCGATGTCGAGTCCGCCGGCCAGCGATTTCGTCGCCGCCTGCGCCGTGCGCACATTGGCGCGCACCGAGACGTTCATCCCGATAAACCCGGCGGCGCCGGAAAGCACCGCCCCGATCGCGAAGCCAATCGCGACGGTCCAGGACAAGAGCAGCCCGAGCCCGATGAACACCACGACGCCGGCGCCCGCAATTGTCGTGTATTGCCGCCGGAGATAGGCCTGAGCGCCCTCGCGGACCGCGCCCGAAATCTCCTGCATCCGTTGCGTGCCGGGGTCGGCCGACATCACGCTCATGACGGTGTACACGCCGTAGACGATGGACAGCAGGCCACACAGAATGATCAAAGCTAAAAGCATGTTTTTTGGCCCCTTATTTGCGGCGGGCGGTTCGAACTCGGCCTCTTTCGGCGGGCCTCATGCCAGAATCCGCGCGCCCTAGCAACGCAGGCGCCTGCAATTTCAGCGGCTCCTGCTACGAAAGTCTGCACGGGAAGCGGCTAGTTCCGATGCGGCTTTTCAGCGCAGGGGATTATGCCTCGTCGCGGAAGCCGCTCGCATCTCGAGTGAAGACCATGTCGCCGACCCGCAGGGTCTCCACCGCAAGGTCGCCCTTCGGCTCAAACAGCTCCGGACGCACGCTCGCCTTTCCGTTCGACTGCTCGATCCCGAGCAAGTCGTACGCCGCCGAAAGCATGCGGGCGGCCGAGCCTGCGCACCAGGACCAGCCAGCCGCCGCGGCCGCCGTGACCCAGCCGTCGTAGATGTCCGCCGGCTGTTGGGTCGGGATCAGTTCGACTGAGCACTCTTAGGAACAAGTGATTTGACGGGCCGTCAGTGCTAGCCTCGTCGACCAGAGCGCTCCCGTATGACCGAGACCCGCAAAATCGCGGCGATCCTGGTATCCGACGTGGTCGGCTACAGCCGGCTCGCCGGCACCGACGAAGATCGCACGCTGGCGCGGCTAAGGGC
>Ga0209040_10002895_pt1 | contig 13231 bp, 14 predicted proteins | sample BogFormECP12_OM3_FD_188240 | JGI IMG/M metagenome (GOLD analysis project Ga0209040, IMG submission 188240) | Bog forest soil microbial communities from Calvert Island, British Columbia, Canada - ECP12_OM3 (SPAdes) (version 2) | ecosystem: Environmental > Aquatic > Freshwater > Wetlands > Bog ... | reverse complement strand
CACCAGGGCATCGAGCAGATCCAGGGTGGCGAAGTCATCATCGGAACCCATGACGGCGCAGGCACTTTCGAGGTCGAATCCCCCGGCGAACACCGAACAGCGCTCCAGCAGCGGTTTCTCCGCGTCATCGAGGTGGTCGTAGGACCACGCGACGGCGTGGCGCAGTGTTTGGTGGCGTGACAGGCCGCGCCGGGAGCCGACCAGCAGCCGGAACCGCTGATCGAGACGATCGCGCACCTCGCTGGCGGTCATGGACGCCATCCGCGAGGCCGCCAACTCGATGGCCAACGGGATGCCGTCGAGTCTGCGGCAGATTTCCACGACGGCGTCGGCCTCGCCGGGCTGGGCCAGCGAGAAGTCCGACACGACACTTTGGGCACGGTCGACGAAAAGGTTCACCGCGGCGGATTGGGTTCCGGAGGTGACGTCGAGCGACGGGACACGCCATAACTGTTCGTCGCTGACCCCCAATCCTTCGCGGCTGGTCGCGAGAATCGTTACGGTCGCCGAGGCGGCCAGGATCGCCTCGACCAGATCCGCGACACTGTCGACAACGTGCTCGCAGTTGTCGAACACCAGCAGCCGGACTCTGCCCTCCAGGGCGGCGGCCACGCTCTCGGCGACGCTCTTGCCCGGCTGTTGGATGATGCCCAGCACCGCGGCCACCGCGTCGGGTACCGCCGCCGGATCGGTGACCGCGGCTAAGTCGAAAAACCAGACCCCGTCCGGGAATTCATCAGCCAATCGCGCCGCGACCTCCACCGCCAGGCGCGTCTTGCCGACCCCGCCCACCCCGGTCAACGTCATCAACCGATGAGCCTTCATCGCGGCTTGCAGCTCGGCGACCTCGGACTCGGGCCCGATGAAGCTGGTGACCGCAGGCCGCAGGTTCCCCGGACTCGCATCCAGCGCCCGCAACGGCGGAAAGTCCGTGCGTAGGCCCGCCGCTCGGACCTGGAACAGCCGGACCGCGGTGGGCAGATCCCGCAACCGGCGCGGTCCCAGATCGATGAGATCGACGCCGCTGAGTAGACCCGCCGTCGACTCGGCCAACAGGATCTGACCGCCGTGCCCGGCGGCCATCACCCGCGCAGCACGATTGAGCACCGCACCGAAGTAATCCGTCCCGCGCAACTCGGCTTCGCCGGTCGCGATGCCCATTCGCACCGGCAACTCCAACACCCTCTGCGCGGCCACCGCGGCATCAACCGCGGATGTTGGCGAGGCGAACGCGGCACACACGCCGTCGCCGGTGTGCTTGAACAGCCAGCCCCCGTGAGCCTCGATCGCCCCACGCAATACCTCGTCGTGTGCGGCCAGCGCCGCCCGCATCGCTTGCGCGTCGGCCTCCCACCGACGGGTCGAACCCTCCACATCGGTGAACAGAAACGTCACCACCCCCGAAGGAGCAGTGGCCGGAGGAGCGGGCACCCCCGCAGAATCTCACACCAGACGCCCTCCCACCTCGCACATCCGCGGAATCCGACCGACAACACCCACGCCCCGAGGCGCGGTTGCATGACACCGAAACCCGACCCGCTCCTCGGCTTACACTTCGGCAATGTTCTCGGAGACGCGCTATGCGCTGAACGGGGACTTGCGCGTCGCCTATCGTGGTCGCGTGAAGGCCCGCGCGACATCGTGTTCGTCTCGAACTGGTTCATGTGCTGCGAGCACCTACCCGAGATGCCATCCATCCAGGGCTGGGTCGAGGCGATGACGTCGCTCGGTCGCCTGATCTTCTTTGACCAGCCGGGCTGCGGAGTGTCCGATCCTGTCACGCCGGGTGCGCTGCCCACTTTGGAGCAATGGGCCGACAGCATCACGGCGGTGCTCGACGATCTCGGGAGCCGCGAAGCGGTCCTCGTCGCGGCCGAGGCGTTCTTGTCGCGCCCACGTTGCCTGAACACCATCGGTCTTGGTGAGCCAGGCCTGGTCTACGACACCATCGCCGCGCGTACCCAGTTCGATGGACCCATCCCGCTCACACAAGTCATCGAAACTGCATGAGCGCGGCCGGACGCGCCAACAACGTCACGGCGGCTGTGGGGTTTGCGGCAGCTCCCATGTGATGGCGCAGGCCCGCGGTTTCATGGGGGTGTCGTTCGGGTAGCGCCTTCAGGGCGTAACCGGCCGGACTAAATCGGACTCGAAATCGGACTAAATGGGTCTACGAGGTGTCGCGGTGGGACTGGCGTAGCGCGCATCGTATCGATATGTCGCATACGTCAAAGGATCGCGTAATTGGGCGGGCCGATTCAGACGACCGCGATCCTTGCGCGACTCGATTGTTACCGAATCGTTATCGTCGAGTTGTCGTTTTTTCCTTTGCCAATTTTCGTGACTTTCCGTTGTCGGCCTGCTGGAATTTTGGTGTACACACCCCCCTTCTGGGGACGGTAGCGTAAATCATTCAGGAGGGCATATGGGAGCGAAAGCGCATGTCAGCTGGCCTTTTCAGGCCGCGCTGGCTGGTGCCGTGACCACCCCTGCCCGCCGAATAGATGGTGGCGGTTTGCGTTGCGATCAACGCACTGATCGCTTGAACGGTTTGCTGGGATTTTCACCCCAATCACACAGGGGTACCGGGCGGACGCTGACGCGCGCGTTGGTAGGCCGCCCGGTACTCGTCGACGGTGATTTTCAGAAGATTTGCGAGATTGACCGCGTTGGCGTCGGTCAGCCCGATGTCGGCGCGTTCGATCCCTCGAAGCGTGGTGGTGGCGATCTTGGCGGCGGCGGCCAGCTCGGGCTGCGTCAATCCTTTGATCACGCGCCAGTCCCCGGGGTAGCGCTCGTCGGCGGGAACCGCGACGACCTGCTCGATCGGCGCGCCAACGATCCGCATGACTCGGGCCAGCAGATCGACCTGTGGGGTACCGCGGCCGGCTTCCCACGCGTGCACTGTCGACTGGCCGACATCGGCAAGACGGGCCAGGTCCGGGACGCTGATGCCGTATTGGCGGCGGGCCGCGGCGAAGGCCTGCGGATTGAATCCGCGCAGCACCCGCCGGGTCATACGAGGCCTGCGGCGCGGTTCATAGTCAGAAAGATTCACCGAGGTCTCCATTTTCCTGTTAATGCCGCTGTCATAACGCGTTGTCTTAGTCTAGAGTCGGTGTGAGTGGTATCCGCTTGATGAGGAGGGATTCGGTGAAACTGCCTCGCGCGCTTGCGCAGCGCCCGACACCCCAGATGCCGGGAGTTGCCGGGTTTGAGCCCCGCTTCGATGCCATCCCCGCACTGCTGATGCCTCAGCCCGCAGAGGTGGTTCGGCCGTTGTACTGGTGGGCCAAAGACCTGCGCGATCGCGGAGACATCCTGGTGGGCACCCGCTTCGACGCCGCGCGGCTGGCCGCGGTCGTGACCGTGCGTTTGGCGTCCTACCGCGTCGTCGAGGTGGTGCGCCGCCACGACGACAAGCCCCGGATGCCCCACGATTTGCCGACGCTGCTGGCTGAGGCGGTGTGGCGGTTGGGTGCCCTCGGGTGGACCGACGACCTCGATGCGCTCCTGGACCTGCTGCGAGTGGTCGGCTTGATGTCAGCGCGGGCTTCAATGCGCAGTTGCACCAAGCAGATTCCCGGATGGGTGTCGCAGCCCGACCGTGGTGTGCGCATCGCCTACTGGTGGGCGTTGGGGTTGCTACGTCATGGCTGGCGGCTGCATGCGTGCGGCGATGCTCTGGCCCGGTATGGGTTCATTGCCGAGATCCCCGACGTGGACCGCGGAGCGATGCTGGTGGTCTACCCGGGTGACATTTCCGATGACGGCACCGAGGCTTCGGCCTTGGCTAACCATCTTGCGCGGCTCGGCAAGAGTCAGCGTCAGTTCGTGCAGCGGGTCATCGCCGACGCCGCGGCGGGAAAGGGCCGGGTGATCTGAAATGCCTGGCGCACGGGGCTTCTCGAAGGTGGTGGTACGGCTGCTGCGCTAGCTGCGCCCACTGCCGCGGCGCATTCGAACATGTCAATAGCGATGACCCCGTCCCCAGATAAAGAGAAACCCCCCGAAGGGGGCAACTCTTGGGTTTGGACGAGAAGATACCAGCTTCGCGTCCGGGGTCTCCCCAGTTAAGGAGAGATGACTTTGCTGAGTCAATCTCAGGGTAGACGCTGCGCCTCAACGGAATCAAGGGTTCCGGCCCGAAATGTACGTTCTTCGGTGCTGACCTGCACCAACACCGTCCGCAGCGGGAGCGGCTCGACTTCGGTCGACCAGCTGGCATTCGATCGCTGGACGCCGTCGATCTTCGACGACTGCCCTATGTGCGGCAAGGCGCCGCGGGAACCGGTTCGCGTCGACGGGCAGCTGGCCTGCCGCGCTTGCACGAGTGCCTGCACGATCTGCGGCTGGGCGTGCGTTTCTGGCGATGACGCGTGCAGTGAGTGCCTGCGCCATCTGAGCCTGGAGCCGCAGGCGGTGGGGACATGAGGACTCCGCATCTGCTTGCCGGTGCTTGTACCGCCGGCGACCCTGATGGCCCCTACCGGCACGCCGAGCTGGCCATCTGGGACGAGTTGACCCGCAGCCTGGCCGAATACCCGCACACCTGGCGGTCTTTGGAGGAGGGCGCCATGCTGCTGGGCGAGGAGGTCGACGAGCTGTGGGAGGACATCCGCAGCAACCGGATCGGGTGCGCGCGCGCCGAGGCCGCCCAGGTCGGCGCGATGGCTGTGCGGTTCATCGCCGACCTCTACGAGCCGGGCGGGCCTGCCGGTGACCGGTGCCGCACCGCGGCGGGCGACCAGCACGCCGTGCGCACGGCGGTCGGGCCGGCCGGTCGGGCGCTGTCATCGAGCCATGAGGCGTTCGGATTCCTCAGGCGGGAGTACGACGCGTTGTGGTCGGCGATCTGTTTCGGCGATCCCGCACGGCCGGGGGCCGCGCGGGTTGCGGCGATGGCGGTGCGGTTCATCGCCGAAATCACCAGCGCCTCAACGTCTGTCGGGAGTGCTGTGCGATGAAGGTGAGCGGACAGCAATGGCGCCGGCGAGCGGTGTGCTTCTTGGAAACCCCGGACGCACCCGAGGTGTGGACGCCGGACCGTTTGCCGGCGCGCAACGTGCGGGTGCATCTGGAGCAGATGTGCCAGCGCTGCCCGGTGCGGCGCCAGTGCGCGGCCGATGCGGTGTTCGCCGAGGCCGAGACCGGGATGTACGCCGGCGTGTGGGTGCCCGAACGTAAAGAGAACAACGGGTGGGCCGCGGCCATGGACAAGCTGCGCCAGATCGCCGGCCTGGATCCCGTGGAGGTCGAGCTCGCGGTGCTGGGGGCCTCGGCATGAAGACAGCCAAGTACGCACCGCCGCGGCGGCCGCGGCAGCACGGGTTCGCTTCGGTGATCTCCGCGGCCCGGCTGCATCTGTGCGCGGTGCCAGAGAAACCCGAGGTGCGGGCACGGCACGTGGCGGCGCTGTTGGCGTTCACGCCGACGGTTGCGCGCTTCGGCAGCCGGATGCGGATCCGCTTCGAGCACGGTCCGACAGCGTTGTGGTTGACCCAAGCGCTCGCCCACAAGGATGTCGAACTGATCGATGTCGGCGGCGACGGAGGCACGGTCGCGGTGTCAAATCCGCAGATTGTGCTGGGCCGCTATGGCTTTCGTGAGGGCCGGTGGGTGTTCGGCCAGGGGATCATTGCTGCGGTGGGGATCAGCCGGGGCGCGGTGCATGCTGCGGCGACTTTCAATCGACACGGCATGAAGGTGGCGTGCCCGAGCGCTGCGATGATGCTGACGCTGACCGCGGTGATGGCGCGGTTGGGGATCAACGCCAAGCCCACCGACGGCCAACCGCGTGCAGCGATCAGCCCGGGTGATGTTGCTGTCGCTCTGGATCGGCTGGGTATCGCAGAGGTCGCCGCGCAGTATCGGCGCGCAATGGGGGGACAGTCGTGAGTGGCGTTGTCGGACAACAGAAAAAGCGGTGGATCAATCACCGGTTGAGCGCGCACAGGATGTACAAGCGTGGCCAGTCGCTGGACGCGATCGCTGATCATCTGCGGGTCAACAAGCGCTCGGTCAGTCGGTATTTGGCGTTGCCGTGCCCGCAGCCGCTGCAGGTCGGGGCTGAGGTGGATCTGGCCAGCTTCTACCTGGACGGGGCGTGCGGGTCGTTTCCGGAGCTTGACTGGCTTAGCCGCAGTCCGCTGGTGCAGGCCGAAGTCAAGGCGGTGTGCGCGTACTGCCCGGTGTTGGCGCAGTGCCGCAGTTACGGGCTGAACAAGGGCCGCGACGACTGCGGGATCTGGGGTGGGATGACCAAGACGGAACGGCAGCGTGAGATCCGTCGCCAGCACGAGCGCAGCACGTCGACCCAGCAGCCGCGGCGCCCGGATGTCGTGGCCGAACAGCAGGGGGCGGCATGACGGCGCCGGTCGCGGCCGGCGCCACGCAGCGGCGTGCACCGGTAGCCGCGGGGACTGGGGTGGTGGTTGATGGGCATGAGGCATACCGGCGTGGGTTGTGCCGGGATTGCAGGATCGTATGGCATTCGCCGGGCCGTACGCGTTGCGGCGACTGTCATGAAAACTACTGCGGCGGCGGCGTTTCCGAGCGTACACGCGGTGCCGCCGCGCGGCTTTGAGGGGTGTGTTTGTGATGTTGATGTTGGATCTGCACCTGCCACATACCGAGTCGTCAGCGGTGTTCTCTGACGACGGGCGCTACCGCTACCGGTTGACGCGGCGCTGGGGCCCGGGACCGGCGCTGATGTTTATCTCCCTTAACCCGTCGACGGCTGGCGCGCGTCGCAACGATGCGACGGTGCGCCGCGACATCGGGTTCGCCCGCGGGTTCGGCTACAACGCATTCGACGCGCTGAACCTGTACGCCGGTAAGGCAACCAATCCGAAAGATCTTGCGGCGATGGATGATCCGATAGGACCCGACAACGACGAGCACCTCGATGTCGCGGCCGCCGAGCATGACGTGATCGTGTTCGCCTGGGGCGCGGATGCCGATCCGGGGCGCGCCCGGGCGGTGGCGACCCGGATCTGGCGGATCTGCCGGGCCACCGGCGGCACCGTCGCGGTGCTGGGATGGACGGCCGAGGATCAGCCGCGTCACCCGCTGTACATGCGGTCGGATGCACAGCTGGAATGCCTGACCACCAGGGCGCATCTGGACATGCTCGATGTCGACCCGCGGTGGGCGCGACTGCTGGCCGACACCGCCGTGCTCGACGACGTCGACGACATCCAGGAGGTGCGGCGATGACCGGGCATGACCAGGCTCGCTTCGCGATCGGGGCGGCCGGGGGATCGTGGCGGCGCTGGCATGCCGTGGACCTCGCGGTGCTCGGGTCGCGCTTGGACGCCGCGGCGGCTGAGGGCCGCAGCCGGCCCGAGGTGTACTCGGTGTGCGGGCAGCGCTGCGGACTCGCACAGAAGCTGGGACCGTTTGCCTACGGCAGCCGCTGGCTGACCTCGCGGCGCTGTGAGCGGTGCGGGTGGGTCGTGGCGTTCAACCGCGGGACGGTCGAGCAAGAAATCGACCAGTACGCACCGGAGGTCGCTGAGCGGGAAGTTATCGCGGCCGCCGGTGGTGACCCGGATCTGCTGCGGCGCATCTTCACCGCGATCCTGGCTGACGCGCCGCCCGGGCGTGACGACGAGCCGGGGCATCGGTCCGATCTGCTGGCGCATGCGGCGCGGCACCGGCCCGTGGTGATCGTGTGCGAAGAGTGCGCCGAAAGCCCCGGGCCCGCGGCGGTTCGCGGCCCAGAGGCCACGGTGTGCCCGCACGCCACAGTGGTGTGCGGGGCGTGCACGTTTACGGCTGGGCCGTGGGCCGGGTGGTGGGAGGGCATGACCACCGGTGAGTGTGTGGTCGCCGCGCCGTGCTCAGTGTTGACCTCGCTGGCGAGCCACTACGGGATCGCTGTCGACGCTGCTGGTGGCCGCACCGCCCGGACCGCCGGAAATGGCAGGAGTGCGCAGTGAGGGCGGCGATGAGCGTCGGCCTTGCTGGCGGGGGCGCCGAGATCACTCCACTTGTAGTGCTTGCTGTTGATAGCGCTTTAGGTGCCGCACTCGGCGCTCAAACCGGGCGCTTGCAATTGTTAGCACCCCTGGCCTGGGGCTTAGCGGGACGGGAAAACCACTGCTTTGCAGGCATTTTCGCCTGGTCAACCGTTCAAGCACCGCGCCAGCAAACACGTCGGAGCCTCCAGCCGGCGCGCCCCGAAGATCCCGGTTAGCGCCAGTCGAGGCGCCAGCAAACAACAAAGTAACGGTTGGGACCCGTGTCGATCCAAGTTCATCGACCAGTGGCGTGGTCCGATGACGTGGACGACTCGGTAAAGGAGGGGAGGAAAGACCCACTCACCGCGCCCCGTCTAGGGGGATTTGACAACGAAATACAGGGATTAGAAGGCAGATACCCCCCGGAGGGGGATCTGGGAATCGATCAGAAAGTCGAATCCTCGGAGCGCCAACTCCGAGTTTCGTGAGATCCGAAGCGCCAACTTCGAGTCTCGGTTCCCCGTGCCAACAGGGAGAACACCGTGATAGGTAGTTCTCAGGGTAGCGCTTACCCTGGACACCGTCCAACAGTTACCGCCGCAGCGTCACCAAAACGTCATCTGAACTGCGGCGACCCGATCGATTCGGGTGTGTCGTCCCGCCACGTCGTCCATGGCCGGCCAGTTAGCCAGAAGCGGCAACGGGTGCGCTTTTCCGATGCCGCGGTGATCCGTGAACGCGTGCAGGCCGACGCGGCGCAGCTGCGGCTGCGCGGCGCGCGAGCGCATGTGCTGGGCGCCGTGCTGCAGCTGCTGTGCGGCTGGAGCAAGATCACCGACGACCGTGTCGGGCTTCCCCAGGTCGTCGAGCTCGTCGCGGCCGCCGGGGGCCGTCGTTACGACCTCAAAACGATCGGGCGGGCCCTGGCAGGCCTGGCGGCCGACCAACTGATCATCTACCGGCCGGCGCAGGGCCGCGGCAGACGAGCGTTCATCGCGATCCACGACCGGTTCATCGCCGACATCGAAGTGCTCCACAGGGACCGTTCCGGGCGGGTCATCACCGACTACAGCGGCCGTTGCGACACCGATTCCGTCACCTTTTCGCGGCGTTCTCCTTATAAGAACCAATCTCATTACCCCCCTACCCCCCGGAGCCAAACCCGTCCCCGCGCTACCCGACCGACTGGGGTCGATGTCTGCCCGCGGGATCTGCGCGAGGTGCTGCGCAGGCTTCCACCGCCGTTGGCGCGGCTCCCGCAGCACCTACGGTGGATACTCGGCCGGGAAATCCGCCAGCGCCTGCAGGCCGGGTGGCGCCCCAACCAGATCCTCGAGGTGCTCTCGGCGCCGATGCCCGCCGACGTGCACCGGCCGTGGCGGTTGGCGCTGTGGCGGTTGCGCCACAACATCGTGGGCGCCGGGCCGCGGCTACGGCCCCTGCAGCAGGCCTTCGACGCCCAAGCGGCCGCGGAGGCCAAGGCGGCCGCCGAGGACACGACCGCACGCTGGTACGGCGATGTCGCCGCGGTGACCAACGCCGATGAACGCGCTGATCTGCTGCGCGCCCATGAGGTGAAGTTCGGGCAGCAACCCGCCGATCCGGTGGCCGCGCTAGCAGGGGCCGGTCGGCGGGTGGCCCGGTTGTTCCCAGGAATGCCGTTGGCGGCGGCGTTAGCGCGTTGGGCCGCCGAGATCCTGGACAGCCAGCCCGAACCTGTTGCCGCCGAGCCGATTCCCGCTGCTGAGTCGCTGAGCACTGACCTGCTGACCGATTTGGCGATCGGTGGCTGCGACTGCGTGGTGTGCGGATCTCGGCGGGCCATCGCGCGGGCGCAGCTGCCGTTGAAATCGATGGTGTGTGACCAGTGCTGGCCGGTGATCGCTGCCGACCTGGGCGCTGACACCGGCGGTGTCGACAAGTGGGTGGCGGCATGACCGATCTGGACACCGCCGCGCCAGTACACGGCCGGCCCCGGGTGCAGGCCTCCACCGACCTCGACGATCGACGTCAGCCACCGCAGGACCTCGACGCTGAGCAGTCGGTGCTGGGCGGGATGCTGCTGAGCAAGGACGCGGTCGCCGATGTGCTGGAAAAGCTGCGGGGCGGGGACTTCTACCGGCCCAACCACCAGGCCATCCACGACGTGATTCTGGATCTGTACGGGCGCGGTGAGCCCGCTGATGCGGTGACCGTCGCTGCCGAGCTTGACCGGCGTGGGCTGTTGCGCCGGGTCGGAGGTGCGCCGTATCTGCACACGTTGATCTCGACGGTGCCCACCGCCGCCAACGCCGGCTACTACGCTGGCATCGTCGCAGAAAAGGCGGTGCTGCGGCGCCTGGTGCAAGCCGGCACCCGGGTGGTGCAGTACGGCTACGCCGGCGCCGACGGCGCTGATGTCGCCGAGGTCGTCGACCGGGCGCAAGCCGAGATCTACGACGTCGCCGAGGACCGCGGCTCCCTGGACTACGCGTCGCTGGGTGATCTGCTGCAAGACACCATGGACGAGATCGACGCGATCCAGTCCGGGGGCGGGCTGGCCCAGGGCGTGCCGACTGGGTTCGCCCAACTCGACGAGGTCACCACCGGTCTGCACGGCGGGCAGATGGTCATCGTGGCGGCAAGGCCCGGTCACGGGAAGGCGCTCGCGCTCGACACACCGCTGCCCACACCGACTGGCTGGACCACGATGGGCGATGTCGCGGTTGGGGATCAGCTGTTAGGTGCCGACGGGCAGCCGACGCGGGTGGTGGCCGCCACCGACGTGATGCTGGGCCGACCGTGCTACGAGGTCCAGTTCTCCGACGGCACCGTCATCGTCGCCGACGCTCAACATCAGTGGTTGACCGAAACACGCGCGTCGCGAAAATCTGCGCAAGCGGCGGCAGTCCGATACAACCGCTACAAGACACAGCGCACCTTGGCTGCCGTACGCACAACCGCGGAGATCGCCGCAACCTTGCGCTGCGATACTGCGGACCAGCGATTGAATCACAGCGTGGTCAATGCGCGGGCGCTCGATCTACCGGACCGCGAGTTCCTGGTTCCGCCATATACTCTCGGCGCCTGGCTCGGCGATGGCAGTAGTGCCGCGGCACGGATCACCACCGCTGATCCCGAGATAATTATCCGGATCGAAGCGGACAGTATGGTAGCCGTTCGATTGAAATCTGCTCGATACGGTTATCAACTGCGGCTGCCGGTGAGTGCCCCACCGGCTCGTCGCGACTGTGTGGTTTGTGGCAAGACGTTCGTTCCCCGAACCAGTCAGGTGCGGACTTGCGGTCGCTCGTGCGGCGGCCGCGCGAAAGCCGTCTCTGCTGCCGTTCCGGGACCAACCTGCACTCGATGCGCCGGCCCTTCGACGGGCTACGGCCTGTGCCGAAAGTGCCACACCACTGTGGGAACACTGCAGGCGCGTCTTCGAACGATCGGTGTGCTTGGCAACAAGCACATTCCGGCAGAGTACCTGCGGGGGTCCGAGACGCAGCGGCGCGCCCTACTAGCCGGGCTACTTGACACCGACGGAACTGTTCACCGATCCGGTGGTGGAGTGCAGCTGCAAGTCACCAACCGTCAGCTGGCATGTGATGTCGCCGAGTTGCTCGTCAGCCTCGGGTATCGCTGTCAAATATCCACCAAGCGTGTAAAAGGGGCCCGGGAATCATCCAGTGTCGCTTACACCGTGACGTTTTCCACCGACGACGAGGTATTCGCATTACAGCGAAAAGTGGCAGCACAGAGACGACGCCGGCATGCCACCAGCACCGTGCGCTCTGGATCACGGTTCATCGTGGACGTCCGGCCGATCGATAGCCTTCCCGTGCGATGCGTCGAAGTCGACAACACCAGCCACATGTATCTGGCGAGTAAAGCCATGATCCCCACCCACAACTCGACTCTGGCATTGGACATTTTGCGGTCCTGCTCGATTAAGCACGGGATGGCCAGCATCATCTTCAGCCTGGAGATGAGCAAGTCGGAGATCGTGATGCGGCTGCTGTCGGCCGAGACGCGGATCAAACTGGCCGACATGCGCTCCGGGCGCCTCAGCGATGATGACTGGACGCGGATGGCGCGGCGGATGGGCGAGATCGACAAGGCCCCGCTGTACATCGACGACTCACCGAATCTGACCATGATGGAGATCCGGGCCAAGGCTCGCCGGCTCAAACAGAAGACCGATCTGCGGCTGGTGGTCGTCGACTACCTGCAGCTGATGACATCGGGCAAGCGCGTCGAATCCCGGCAGGCCGAGGTGGCGGAGTTCTCCCGCAGCCTCAAACTGTTGGCCAAGGAACTCGATGTGCCGGTGATTGCGATCAGCCAGCTCAACCGTGGACCCGAGCAGCGCACCGACAAGATCCCGCAACTGTCTGACCTACGCGAAACAGGCCAGCTCGAGCAGGACGCTGACATGGTGATCCTCATTCACCGGCCCGACGCCTACGACCGGGACAGCCCTAGAGCGGGGGAGGCGGACCTGATTTTGGCCAAACACCGCAACGGTCCCCAGAAGACCTGCACCGTAGCGTCTTTACTTCACCTGAGCCAGTTTCGCGACCTCGCGCGACACCTGTGAAAAACCAACCCCCCCTCCTGCGCCGCCCCCACCACCAAAGTGGTGGTGTCGACGTGCAGCGAAGATGAACAAATTGTCGTTGTTGTTTAACAAGCCCAAGCGCGTTTCTGTGAAGATGCTGTATGCTGCCGGATTGAGTTGGTAACCAGCTTTTTACCCTGTGACCAGCAACTATGCCTCCACCGGGCGCGGCGTCAGTGTCGGTCAGCCCGCAGCTCTATCGCAGGGGCGGGGCGCCCGGGCGCGGATGTGCCAACCCTAGGGGTTTCCCCCGGGCGCCCGCCCCGTTGTCAGCTTAGTGCTGTGAAACATATTGCGACGGAAGGAATTTGATGGATGACGGCGACATCGGCCAGCACGCCTCGATGGGTAGCCTGCCGATGGTCGCAGGACGCCGGCTGGGCAATCGGCGTTGGTGGTGTTAGCGGCCGCTGAGTTGGACAGCTTTGACGATGAGCAGGACAGTGCCGATGACGACGTAGGTGCGCAGCGCGATCATGCCGAGTCGGGTGGCCGGTGACCAGGTGACCGGCTGCAGCAGGGTCAGGGGTGGCATCCGCCAGGTGTTGCGGTCGACGGGGCGTGCTGGGGGTGGGGCGGCCGGTGGTGCGGGTTGGCGGCGGGCCAGCCAGTGCAGCGCTAGTCCCGCGGCGGCGGCGAATATGACCATGGCCAGGGCCAGGTA
>Ga0209040_10002891_pt1 | contig 13252 bp, 11 predicted proteins | sample BogFormECP12_OM3_FD_188240 | JGI IMG/M metagenome (GOLD analysis project Ga0209040, IMG submission 188240) | Bog forest soil microbial communities from Calvert Island, British Columbia, Canada - ECP12_OM3 (SPAdes) (version 2) | ecosystem: Environmental > Aquatic > Freshwater > Wetlands > Bog ... | reverse complement strand
CAATGCCATGGGCTTTAGGCATTTGGGTGTCGGTGCGCGGTTCCGGGTTTGGTGACGGTGGGTAGTTCCTGGCTGCGGGCATGCCGGGGGCCGGCGTGTCGTGCCGGATGACGGCCGGTTCCACGGGCCGGCGGGCTGCTACCCTGGGACAGTTTTCGGTGTTTACGCTGGTCAGGCTGGCGCGTTGGCGAGGGTGATGACGGCCGGGGTGATCCGGGTGGCGGTGTCCGCGCGGCCGGCACGGGGGAAGGTGCTGGCGCATTTAGCCTTGCGGACGCGGTGCCGGTTCCGGTCGATGACCGTGCGGTATCTGGCGAGTTCCCTGGCCAGTGCCGTGCAGCTGGTCTTCCCGGCGCGGATCGCGGCGGTCACGGCGCGGAGGGTGCGGGCGTGGGAGATCTCCCGGGCCTGGACCGCCATCCCGGCGCGGCGCCCTTTCCGGGCGGGAACGGCGGCGAGCGCAGCGGCGCGGGCGACGCCGCGGGTCATCTCGGTTGCGGCAGCCCAGGCGGCGAGTTCCTGCCGGACCAGGCCGGGAGACTGGGAACGGAGCATCGGCCCGGCCGACGGCCCGGCGCCGCGCAGGCCCGCCTTGGCCTCGCGCAGCGCGGTCTCCGATCCGTCCCACCGCCGCCTGTACAGGGCGGCCAGGTCCGCCGCCGGGTACTCGCAGCAGTCCATCAGGTCGGTGACCAGGCAGAACATCTCCGGTACTTCCTGGCCTTCCACGGTGACCCAGTACTCGATGACCCGCACGGTCACGGTGACGCCGTCGCCGGACAGTTCCGCGAGATACGACCCGTCGGCCAGGATCTCCGAGATCCTTTTCAGCGGGATGTCGCTTTTCAGCCGGATCAGCACGTGCGTGCGGGCCACCAGCCGGGCGATCCGGGCCGCGCCGTGGTAGTTCCGGTCCATCAGCCACAGCCGGCCCATGGTGAACAGGTGCGGGCACTGCTCCATCGCCGTGTCCAGGAGCTTCTGCTCCGCGGCGGCCTTGTCCGTCCCGGCCGGGCCGTGCGGCATCCCCAGCAGCGCCCGCGTGGACGCATCGGTCAGCGGCAGCGCCCGGACCTGCGGGAACGGCGACGAGTCGTCGCCGGTGCCGACGGAGCCGAACGCGGCCCGGTTCGCCGGCGTGTCCGGCACCCGGATCAGCGTCCCGTCCAGCGACCCGGCCTTCAGCGGCCTGCCCCTGCCGACGATCACCGCCCGCCAGTCCCGGTCCTCATGCTCCCGGAAGGAAGCGCGCAGCACGATGTCCCGCAGTTCTTCCAGCGGCTCCGGGCCGAGCGCGTTCCGCCAGTCCCCGCACGCCCGCTCCGACGCCGGCGCCCAGGCCCGCGCCCACGGCACCCCGGCCAGGTCCCCGGCCAGGGTGATGATCACGTCCCGGATGCCGGCACCGGGCACCAGCGTCATCAGCACGAGCACCCGGATCATGAATGCCCTGGCCAGCAGCCGCTCCCGCTCGCCCTTCACGTGCTCCTCCCGCAGCACTGCCCGGTCCGCGATGCCGTCGATGACGCCCGGCCCGGCCTTCTCCTCCAGCCAGTCCTCCAGCGGCCCGAGCGTCGAATGATGCACGGGGCTGCCCTGCGCCTGCACCCGCCCGTCCCGCCGCACCCGCGCCGACGCGACCGCCACCACCTTGCAGAACACCGTCACATCGCCAGTGCGGACCCGCTCCGTCCCCCCGATGACCAGCGCAGACCGGTCACCCTCCGCCACCGGCCTCCCGCTCCGCAGCGGCGACACCACGTCACCCAGGCGAACCGCCACCATCAGCGGCCCCCCGCCCGGAACCTCCTCCCCGCCATCTGCGGTCAGGCTGGCAGCACACGGCGGAACAGGGTAGACATTCACAAGAGGCTCCTGCGCGAAGGGCGACTTAGACACTCCCTCTTCTAGCAGGAGCCTCGTCCGTCCCGCCGGAAACCACGGCAACACCTCCACAGCCAGGAAACATCACCCGCCGTAGCCGACAGGCGAGGCGCCTCCGCATCGCTTTGCCCTAAAGCCCATGGCATTGGGTCCCGGCCAGCACGCCGATCGCCTGTGCCGTGGGCAGGACGACAAGGTCGACCTTGCGACGGCGGGCCTCTTCCCGGACCTGCTTCATCACCGGCAGCGCGCCATCAGCACCGGTGCCGATCACCAGCCGACGACATCGCCAGGGGATGTCCTCCGCGATCGACAGCGGGGTGTGCCCGTGCGCGCCGCGGAACCTTTTGGACGCGGCCTTCTTGCGCTTGCGGATCTTTCCGCGGTCGATGATCAGGTCGTGATCGTAGGTCACGCCGTCGACTCGCACAGAACCGAATGAGTACCCGGTGAATCGCACGCCGATGCTCCTTACCTGCACCGGGATCGTATAGCCGGTACCAGCGACCGGTCCAGCTCCGTCGTGGGATCCATGCCCGTGGCAAGACGGATCGCAAGCCGCGACGGTTCGGTGCTGGCACACTGTCCGGAGAGTTCTGCGGCTGCGGCGGAACTCGAGCCCTGACCTTTCAGCGCCGCCGTGCACACTCAGATCATGGCCGAGCACAGTGAGGCTAGCGAGATCTTGCGGGCATTTTGGGAACGGCCGCGGAGAGCAGGCGAGCGGCCGAAGGAATTGCAGGATGCCAGCTGGGTTTAGCGGTGAATGAGTCCTGGATGGTCTGCCGGTTGGGATTCCCCGGACAGGTTACGTCGAACCCAGTCGCGGCTCCTGCACGACTTCCGCATGGAGCCACGCGTTTGGCGCGAAGATCGCGAGATCCTTCTGTGCTCCAGAATGCTGTCGCTGAATGAGCAAGAAGCCGCCAGCGGTGACGCTGAATGAGTCTGCTTGGTCGTATGTGACCTCGCTTTGCGCTGCCGAGGCGCTGCCCAGGTAGACCTTAACAGCCATGACTGGTCATCCTTCGCACGCGTGCGGGTGTTCAGTACGTGCCACGGTACCCCTCTGGCAGTCCCCTAATAAGCAGCCGAGCCGATGCCAGCGACACCCGGGTCATCCGGTTCGCGCCGTGGCGCAGAGCCGCCACATGTGCGCCAGGCTGACAGCCTCCGCCGTCCGCTCAGGTGAAGGCCGGGAGGCAGGGCCGGGCGCGCGGTCGATCCGCACCTCGACGACCCCTGGAGCGGACGCGGCAGTGGTCATCGGGCCGAGCCGGCTTAGGAGGCGCAGGAAGGCGCCGTTCGACATGAGGCACAGTGCGATCAGGCAGTAGATGTCCGCCCCGCGGGGCCGCGCCGTGATCCGCTGCAGAAGCAGGCTCGCGATCCCGCGCCCCCGAAAGCGGTCAGCCACGGCGACCGCTACCTCCGCCGTCCCGGGCTCCGGCAGCCGCGCTTAACGCGCGATCCCGGCGACAGCTCGATCGGCCGCCACCGCCGTGAGGACCTCGCGGTCCCGGTGGTCCACCCGGGCGAGCTCCGAGCGCGTCCGGTCATTAAGCCTGTTGACGCCAGCGAGGAAGCGCGCATACCGCGTCTCCGGCCTGTCCGTGCCCCTTAAACCACGCGGTGATCGCCGCTTCATCTCCGGAGGCCAGGGGCCGGATCACGACAGTTGAGCCATCGCGCAGCACTAGCAATGCGGGCACGCGCACATCGAGACTCCAAGCCTTCCCTCTGGGCCCGCCGGCGGCTGGCAGCCGCGTGGTGGTCGGCGGTCATGGGTGCGGTTTCTGGGATCGGGATGTTCTGCCGGTTGGCGGTTTGGGTGACCCGGCTTTCCCACCCGGAGAGTTCGCTGTCGTCGCCGAGTGCTTTTCCCAGCCGAAGGTGGCCATGATGGCGATCAGGCACAGGTCGAGCTGGTGTCCCACCAGCTGGCGGTGGCGATTCCGTACGCCTCAATCGCGGCGCGGAACCGGCCGATGGCCGCCTCTTTGGACTCTGGCAGCCGCGCCCGGTTGAGGGCCAGGTACCAGCACAGGTCCCAGCAAGCTGGACCAGAACCTGGGTATGCCCGAGTCGATCAAGATGGTGTGGCCGTCTGGATGCGTGCCGAGGTTGCCCATCTTCCAGTCGCCATGCAGGAACGTGGACGGCAAGGCGGTCAGTGGTCCTGTAATGAGTCCGGGCTGGTCATGCAGGAGCCTCGCCAGGCTGGACAGTGCTGGTGACCGGGCGGGCAGGGATCGCCATCCCGCCTCGGCCGCCGCGATCGGCGCGGGAACATCGGCAGCTAGCAGTTCGGCGGCGATGTTGCCGGGCGCGAAGAACCGGATCCGCTGCTCCATCATGGTCAGGCCGATGGTGTCTTCCCAGCCCCAAAGACTGCAGCTGTGATCAGCCATGTGCTCGATGAAGCCGTTGTGCTGGCTGGCCTGGCACGACGGTGTCGCCTTCGGGGACGAGGCAGTCACCGACGTCTCCCATCACCATCGTCAGGACTGCGTCGTCCCCTGCGCCGCTGACCTGCATGGTCACCATCGTGTGGTCGATGCTGCCGGGCGCCCGGTCCATGATCCCTACCTGCCATACCAGGTGGGGGCGGTGAACGTGATCGCCGGTGACGCGCATGATCCAGTCCGATGCGGGGCTGAGCCGTTTGACGAAGTACGGTTCCCCGTCGACTACCACCCGCTCGTAGCGGGCTCGGCCCGGGCATCACCGGGCCGGAGCTCCGTTCGCCACGACGCCCGCTCCAGCATCTGGTCTGCTGATTCGATGGTCGTTCCTTTCGGGCCGGTCCTTTTGCCTCGCCAGCGGACTTCTGCGCTCAGCCCGGCTTGCTCCTGTCCAGTGCGGATGATGCCGCGGAGCGGATGGATGCGGCCGCGTGCTCGGCCAGCATCAGGGTCGGCAGGTTGGTGTTGGCAGCCGGGATGTCCGGCATGATCGAGGCGTCGATCACCCGCAGGCCCTCGACGCCATGGACGCGGCAGCGGCTGTCCACGACGGCCTGGTTGTCGCTCTCGGGGCCCATCCGGCAGGTGCCGACCGGGTGGTAATAGGTGGCGGTGCTGGCCCGGATGGCGTCGGCCATGGCATCCTCGTCGTCTGATACCTGGGGACCGGGGAGGAGCTCCGCGTCGGTCAATTCAGCCAGTGGCGGGGTCCTTGTCAGGCGCCGGGCCAGGCGCACCGCTTCGACCATGCGGGCCATATCGTCGGCGTCGGCCAGCACCGCCACATCGATCTGGGGCGGCTCGGCCGGATCAGCCGACCGCAACCGAAGCGATCCCCGCGAGCGCGGCTTCATGAGACCCGCCAGAACCACGAACTCGGGCGCGGCACCTCCGTCTGGCGCGGTCCACATGGGCAAGACGTGAATGTCGTGGCTCGGTCCTGGCCAGCGCGAGGTGCGGGCGGTGAGCAACACCTGGAAGCCCGCACTCCCCGCGGGCGGCGATGAGCGCGCCGCGCACACAACCGGGGCCAGCGGGTGATCGATGAGATTGCGGCCGACACCCGGCAGGTCAGCGACGCACGGGATCCCGAGGCGAGCAAGGTCAGGCGCTGGGCCGACGCCCGATCGCAGCAGGATGGCCGGGCTGCCGTAGGCGCCGGCCGACAGCACCACCAGCGGTGCCCGGACCACCCGCCCGTCGGTGAGCCGAGCGCCCCGGGCGGCGCCGTGCTCGAGCGCCAGCCGGTCGACCTCCGCGTCCGCGATCACCGTCAGGTTGCGGCGATGCCGCGCCGCGGCTAGGTAGGTGAGGGCTGCGCTTTGGCGAACGCCGTTGACCGAGTTAACCGGCACCGGTCCGGCGCCCATCGCACCGGGCGCGTTGTGGTCTTCGACCCACGGAAAGCCGAGCGCACTGGCGGCATCCAGGAAGGCCCGTTGCACCGCCGTCCGCTCATCCCGACGGAAACGGCGGACGGGCAGCGGGCCATCGGCACCATGCCACCTATCATCCGGGAAGTCAAGGTCGTGCTCGAGGCGGCGGAAGTCGGCCACGACCTCGTCGAACGCCCATCCGTGGCAGCCCAGCGCGGCCCACCCGTCGTAGTCGCCCGGATGGCCGCGGAGGGCGACGGTCGCGTTGGTCGCCGAGCAGCCACCAACCACGCGGGCCCGATTGAGGTCGAGGGTCCGGCCTAGTGCACCGGGCTCGCTGCGGTAGCCCCAGTCGTGTGTGAACGCCGGGCGGGAGCCGTCCCGCAGCTCGGCGGGCAGTTCATTGACCTCTGGATAGTCCGGACCCGCCTCGAGCAGCAGCACCTGCAGGTCGGGCTGCTCGCTGAGCCGGGCGGCCAGCACGCAACCTGCCGAACCGGCGCCGATCACGACAACGTCGGCATCCACATCAGACCTCCTTGAACTTGAGCCGCGGCGCCCAAGACGCGCGACGCCGGTGATGAACACGATCCAGTCCGGCCGGATGGTCAGGATGTACGGCCCAGCAGGGCGAGCAGGCGGGCCTGCGCGGTTGCATCCGGTGGGACTGTCACTGCTTTGGCGAATGCGCCGCTTGCCCGCAGCAGCTCCGCCTGCGGCTCCGCGGTCCGGCGGCAGGCCTCGACGAGGTCATTATCGAGGGTCGCGTCCTGGCCGGTGGCGGTGGCCAGATCCCAGCCGTGGATCAGCACGTCGATAAACCGGTGACCGGCATAGACCGACCCGGGAACCGGCCCGTACGACACCGCGCACGGCGCGTGCAGCGCGCCTCGGCGGTGGAAGACATCCGAGGCAGCCCTGGCCGATGCGGCGTAGGCCGCGGCCGGGTCGGCACCGAGCCGGTCACCGTCGAGCCGGTCACCGACCCCCTCGATCGTCGCGCCGGCGCCGAGCTCGGCTGCCCACAGGTTGCCGGACACGAGGTGGTTGACCAGACCGCGCACGTCCCAGTCGGAGCATGGGGTGCTTGACTGCCATTGATCGGCTGGAATTGCTGCGACGACGCGGCCGGTGGCGTCCAGCGCGAGTGCGTGCCAATCAGCGACGGTAGTCATGATGAGCCTCCTGGGTGACGGGTTTGAAGGTGAGGTCTCGCGGGGCCGCCGGCGTGGCACCGGGCGGGTGGAGCAGCTGTTCCGCCGGGCGGCCTCGTCGCGGTCAGGCCAGCGCAGGTGCAGCGTCCTCCCAGGCCGGCCCGCAGGTGCTCCCAGCAGTTCGGGAGTGTCCTGGTGGCCGTGCCTGGCGACGGCATGGCCGTGGCGTCGAGGACGTCGTCCTCGCGGCCCGGATGGTGAGCGTGCAGCCGGTCTGGTTGGGTACCTTGCGGCGGTCGATCATCCTTCTGGTCATCGCATCTCCTTGGTTATGGCCTGGCCTCGAAGACGAGATTGATGGGGGACTGGCTGGCTAGCCGGACCCGGCCGAAGCCGGCGCCGGTGAGCAGCGCGGTGAGCCTGGCCGGGCCAGCCTGCGGGCCCAAGGCCGTGCCGCCTGGCTGAGCCAGCGAACAGGGGGTGCAGACCAAGGTGGAGGCGGCGTAGAAGACCCGGCCGAGGGCGTGCAGGTTGTCCTCGATGTGGTCGCCGGCGGCTGGCTCCACGAGCATCAGGGTTCCATCCGGCCGCAGCGCCTGCCGGACGGTCTTTGCGGCCGCGTCAGGGTCGCCCATGTCGTGCAGGCAGTCGAACATCGTGACGAGGTCATAGGAGCAGTCAGCAAGCTCGCGGGCGTCCGCGGCCTCGAACTGAACGCGGTCCCCGACCCCGGCCGCGTTGGCATGACGCCGGGCCACGCGGACGGAGCCTTCGTGGTAGTCGGTACCGAGAAAGGTCGAGTTCGGGAACGCCTGCGCCATCAGGATGGTGCTCGCGCCATGCCCGCAGCCGACGTCGGCCGCCGTCGCGCCCGCAGTCAGCTTGGCCACTACGCCGTCTAGCGACGGAAGCCAGGCGGAGACCAGATTGGCGGCGTAGCCGGGCCGGAAGAACCTCTCGGTGCCCTCGAACAGGTCCGCGTCGTGCTCGTGCCAGCCGAATCCGGCTCCGGTGCGGAACCGCTCTTCGATCGCCGGTACGTCGCGCAGCACGCCCAGGGCCAGCTGCATGCTGCCGGGGAAGAACGCCGGCCCGTCCTCGACGGCGAGCGCGAGCACCTGCTCGGGCGTCATCGAGTAGGTCCCGCCGGCCGGGTCGAACTCGACATAGCCGCCCGCTGCCTGGTTGGCCAGCCAGGGCCGGATGTAAGCCAGGGCAGTCGCGGTCCGGCTGGCCAGTTCGTCGGCTGTGACCGGAGCACCGTCGGCCATCGCCCGGTACAGGCCGAGCCGGTCGCCGATCACGATTAGCGCGGCACTGAGAGTGGCGCCGAGGTCACCGATGGCGCGGCCGAGAAACTCCTGGAGAAGAACCGGATCCGCGCCTGGCTGGTCTTGCGTAGTAGTCATCTGCTGCCTCCTTGCTGAGCTGGTGATCACCAGATTCCGCCGGCAGCGTTGGACCAGCGTCAACGCAGCGTCAACGGCCCGGAAATGCGGTCTACGCTGGCATCATGCTGCGGTTGTGGCTGTGCGGCCGCTTCGCCGGCGAATTCGACGGCGTTCCGGTCGCCATGCCTCCTGGCGATCGGGTGCGTGCCCTGATCGGCTGGCTCGCGCTGCACCCGGGACCCCACCAGCGTTCTTACCTGGCCGCGCAGCTGTGGCCCGACGTTCCCGAGGCGAGCGCCCGCGCCAGCCTGCGCACGGCGATCTGGTCGGTGCGGCAGGCCTGGGGCACGGCTGGCGAGCTGGTGCTTGACGGCTCGCGGAACTCGATCGGGCTGCGCAGTGAGCAGCTGTGGGTGGACGCCCTGACTGGCATGCCGGCCGAGGGTGACATCAGGCTGGACGCCGGGGAGCTGCTTCCCGGCGTCGACGACGACTGGGCAAAAGCCGCACGCGAGGAGCACCGCAACCGCCGGCTGCAGGCACTGGAAGAGCTGGCCTCGGCGGCAGACAGAGATAGCCGGTCCGCCGACGCCGTAGCCTGGTCCCGCCGGCGGTGCGCGCTCGCGCCGTTCGACGAGGGCGCGCACCGTGCCCTGTTGCGCAGGCTGCAGGCAGCCGGTGACCGGGCCGGGGCGGTGCTGGAAGCCCGGCGGTTCGCACAGCAGCTCCGCGAGGAGCTGGGCGTGACTCCCTCGCCCGCCACCCGCGCCGTCCAGGCGCAGCTGCGCACCGCGGCGCCTGCCCGGCCTCGCGCCGGCCTGTTCGGCAGGGCGCCGGAACTGGCTGAGCTGACGGCGGCCTGGAAGGCTGCGGCCGATGGAGCAGGACAGGTCGTCGTGCTGACCGGCGAAGCTGGGATCGGCAAGACCAGCCTGCTCGCCGAGCTGGCACACCGAGTCCGCGCCTCGGGTGGCCGGATGGCGATCGGGGCAGGCATTGACGTCGGCGGCGAGACGCCGTTCGCTGCCTGGCTGGAGCTTGCCAGGGCACTCGTGGCGACCGTGCCCCCGGTTCCGGCCGGTGCCTCCTGGCCGGCCGAGCTGAGCCGGCTGTCGCAGGAGCTCGGTGCCCGCCTCGGGCGGCCCGAGCCGCCGGCCGCCATGGCCGCACCCGAGCTTGAGCGACTACGCATATTCGAGTCAGTGCTGCGGCTAGTCGAGTGGTCGTGCGCGGATCGCCCCGTGCTGATCGCGCTCGACGATGCCCATCGCGCTGACCGGGCCAGCCTGCGCCTCACCGCCCACATCGGCCGCCGGATCTCCGGACTGCCGCTGCTGCTGATCCTGACTAGGCGCGATCGTCCGTCGCGGCCTGAGCTGGACGCGCTGCTCGCCGACCTCACAGGCCATTCAGTTCGCATTACCGAGCTCGACATAGGGCCGCTCGGGAACCGCGATATCGCCGCTCTCGCATCATCGGTACAGCGGCTGGACGACGACACAGTGCGCCGCGTGATCGCCGCGGCGGAAGGGAACCCCCTGCTCGCGGTGGAGAGCATGAGGGCGCTGGCGACGGGCAGCACCGCACCGCCGCCGAACCTGCGCACGGCGGTCCGGGCCGCGCTGGGCGCACTGCCGCTGGCCGGGCGCGCGCTGGCCGGACTGCTCGCGGCGGCCGGACGACCGCTCACCCGGGCCGAGCTGGATGGCCTGGCCGTCGCGGGCTTGCCAGACGCCGAGGCGGCGGGCACCGACAGCGGGCTACTGGTACGGCACGCCGGCCGGCTCGGGTTCCGGCATGCTCTGCTGCGGGAGGCCGCGTACGCCGACCTGCCCGATCCCATGCCGCTGCACGAACGGGTCGCTACGGCCCTGGATCCAGGCGACCACGCCGAGATCGCACATCACCTCACCCTGGCCGGGCGTGCCGCCGAGGCCGCCCGGCACTGGGCTGCCGCGGCTGACTACGCCCGTTCGGTCGGGGCACTGGCCGAGGCCGCCGAGTTCCTCACGCGTGCCACCGGGTGCGCCCCGGGCGACGGGCTGCTGTGGCTCGAGCTTGAGGAGGTCTGGGCATGGCTGGGCCGGCCGGACTCGATGGAGCAGGCCTGGGAGCACGTGCTGGCGCTGCTGCCCGATGCTGACCTGCCGCGCGCGTGGTGCCGGCGGGGACGCCAGCTACGCACTGTCGTCTGCCACCCCGAGGCATCATTCGCGGCCTATCGCACGGCGGAGTCGTTGCTGACGCCGCAATCCCCGGCGGCGGTCCGCGCCGATACGCTGGTGGGGCTGGCCTGGGGTCAGGCTGTGGCCGGCGACGCCGCTGCGGTCGAGGGCCTGCTGGCTGCGGCCAGTGCGTTCCTGCCGGAAGACGCTAATGCGGAGACCGTCGCCGACATCGCCGAAATCCGGATCCTGGGGCTGATCCGGCAAGGCCGTTTCGCCGAGTGCGCCGCTGTGGCGCGGGTGGCCGGACCGGCCATGACGCTGGCGCGCCTGCCCGGCCGCGCCTTCGCGGTCTGGGTCAACGCCGCCTGCGCGCTCGCGTGCGCCGGTGATCACGAGGCGGCGCTTATGCTTGCTGACAGTGCGATTGAGGCAACAAAGGGCGTGCCGGTCCTGCTGGTCAGCTGCCTGGCCGCCCGTGCGCACCTGCTGGCCCGGCTGGGCAGGCACAAGGAGGCCGAGCAGACGGTCCGGCGTCAGCGTGAATGCGCCGGCCGCCTCGACGACCCGGGCCTGGCGGCCACGGCGGCTCACGACGCCGGCCTGGTCGCCCTGGCAGCCGGGCGGTACGAGGAGGCGGCCACGCTCCTGGATCAGGCGCTGTCGGCCGGCGCGAAGGTCAGCCGGCCGGCCGCGGCGCTGGCCAGAGCCGAAGCGCTCGCTCGTGCCGGTCACGCAGCGGCGGCGACCGCCCAGCTCCGCGCGGCAGCGCTAGAACCGGTGGGCCGGGCTGATCAGCCGTGGGCGCTGGTCCCCCGGATGGCCGGGATCCAGGCGCTGATCGCGGCGGCGCGCGGCGACGTCCCGCTGGCCCGCAAGAGGTACGACGAGGCTGCTGAGAGATGGCGGCGGATAGCGGCCGCGGCCGCGGCCGCTGAGAACATGGCCGACGGCTACCTAGCCGATCTCGTCGACCTGGGCCGGCCGCCTGTGGTCGGCCTCGTCGAGCCCAGCCTAGAGCTGACCAAGATCGAGCGCGAGCGTGCCGCGCTCGCCGCCGCCCCCGCAACGAGGTGATCAAATGCCGAGCTTCGTCCTGACCGCTCACGCCCAGGCTCCGGTCGAGGAGGTCTGGAAGCTGCTGCACGATCCGAGCCGCTTCCCGGAGTGGTGGTCCGGCGTGGAGACGGTGCGGCCCGACGGCCGCGGTCAGTTTCACCTTGTGGCCAGACGGCTACCCCGACTTCCCGATGGCCCAGCGGCTGCGCGCCGACCAGGCCGACGGCCGGGTGACCATTTCCTGCCTGGTCTCCGACCTGGAATACCGGTGGCAGCTCAGTGAAGCTGGCGAGGCCACCGACATCGAAGTACACGTGCAGCTTCCCGACAAGGAAGCGCACCGGCTGCCGCGTCAGCGCGAGCTGCTCACTGAGTCGATCAGCCGGCTAGCAGCCCTGGCCGTCATCGGCGCATCCACGCCATGAGCCGAACCAAGGGACAATGATGAACGCTCAGAACGGGACCACGGGCGAGACCGGGAAACCTACCGCAGCGGAACATGCCTGGCTGGACGCGATCAGGCAAAGACGCAAGGTCAGGCAGCTCACCGACCGGCTAGTCCCTGGCGATGACCTCGATCAGATACTCAAGGCCGGCCGTACGTTCCCGGCGTCGCAGAACTCGCAGCAGTCCACCGACCCAAGCACGTCGACGAGCTGGTCGTCCGGGTCGCATCCGAAGACCGGGAGATCGTCACGGCGGAGCGCCCAGGCGACGCAGCCCGGCGGACAGGCAGCCCACCGTTCGCAAGGGTTACCGACGCTAGCCAGTCACAGAGTTGTCCGGCGCGCGGGCTCACGCGCGGGCCCGCCTCGGCCCATACCTCGAAGGCATGCAGGACCGCACCCGGCTGGTTCTCCGCCGATCGCAGATCCGGCTCCAGCACCAGCCGTAGCCGCCGTCTGGATTGCGGTACGCCTCCAGCACCGCGAGGACCTGCTCGGCCGCTGTCCACGCCGAGCAGCAGGCGCAGCCCATGCCGGTCGAGAATCCGGGCGTGGGTCGTGACAAACGGCACATGACCTTCCGCGTCCGCCACCGGCACCGGCAGTTTGATTCATCCGGTGCGGCACGCGTCAGAACACCCTGCTCTGTGCGGCGCGGATGGTCACCCATCCGACCGGGACTGGCGCGCAGATCGGCGGGAATGCGCGCGCCGGTCAGGTAGAGGAACCGATCACACAGTGTGAGAAGCTGTTTTCAGTCGCCTGCCGCGTTCTGCCACTGCTTGCACGAGAGCGCTTAGGCTGTATGCGTCGACGGCTCGCACCTCCGCACCCTGGCAGTGGCGCCGGGAACTGACTGAGCGATGACTGCTACCGGCTTGGGGCGTCTTATCACGCAACGGATCGCGAGGAGGCTGGATCGATGGCAGGTACTCCGGCTGTACCGGACATGCGCTTGGAGCTTGTCCCGCTTCCGGTGTCTGATGTTGACAGGGCGAGGGCGTTCTACGAGCAGGCTGGCTTCGGGAATCTGCACGACACCCAGGTCACGGAAACGATGCGGGTGGTACAGCTCACCCCGCCGGGGTCGAGCTGCGCCATTGTCTTCGGCACAGGGATGGGCCCGATAACCGACATGGTCCCAGGCTCGGTCAAAGGCCTCCACCTTGTCGTGGAGGACATGGCTGTGACCCGGGCCGCTCTGGCGGAACGGGGCATCGAACTGAGCGACGTCGAGGACATGGGCGGCGTCCTCTACTCATATTTCAGTGATCCCGACGGCAATATGTGGGCGCTTCAGCAGTGGCCAGCC
>Ga0209040_10002890_pt1 | contig 13258 bp, 15 predicted proteins | sample BogFormECP12_OM3_FD_188240 | JGI IMG/M metagenome (GOLD analysis project Ga0209040, IMG submission 188240) | Bog forest soil microbial communities from Calvert Island, British Columbia, Canada - ECP12_OM3 (SPAdes) (version 2) | ecosystem: Environmental > Aquatic > Freshwater > Wetlands > Bog ... | reverse complement strand
ATCCTTCAGCGCCGACGTGAACGACCAACAAGGCGGCCGCGAGTGCGGCGGCAACCCGCCACTGTCTCCAGCGTGCCCCATAATCGGCTTCCGCAGCGAATTCACCTTGCAGCAGATTGACCGCGCCGCCGCTCCTGATTTCGCGGCCGAGCCAGGGTAGGGGGCCATCGGCCAACAGCTGAACCCGCAGCGATTCAAACCGATCGATGAGTCCCTCGAATTCGTCCTGCACACGCAGCCAATCTTCGCGCGACAAGTAGAGAATCGCGCTTTCCGAGGGCTTGGGATGCGCCGATTCGTCGTCGAGAGCCGCAATGACGCCGGCAACGACCAAGGCTTCGGTCACCGGCGTCAGTTCGACTGCGAACGGTAGGCTGCCTGGCCGGCGCACGGCGAGGCGATCTTTCTCGAGCCACAGCACCGTCTGTCCCGGATTCTCCGGCATCAGGGAAATGTCCGGATACATCGCAAGGGGTGCGATTCCCGCGGCCTTGAGTGAAGCGAGCCATGCTTCGATGATCGCTCTCGATACGACCGCGACCGGAGTCTTGCCGGCTGCAGTGCGCCGTCCAACCGCAAAATACAACTGGTCGATGTCTTCGGTGAGCTGCTCTTCGAGCGCAAACGGAACCGCCCGGGCGAGTTTGGCGCCGCCGCCGGGCGGCAGGTCCGCTTCCGCCAAGAGAACTTGCGTCGCAGGAGCGAGCACGACGATCCGCGCAGTCGCGCCGACCGCCGCGGCGAGCGCCAGAGGGCCCGATTGCCGCGGTCCGGCGGGCGCACCGGTCTCATCGACCGTGAGCCACTCGGTATCGGTCTGGCCCGGCGTGGGCAGTCGTAGCAATAGAGTCAAGGGCATGGTTTATTCAAAGTGTTCCAAAATTACGCAACAAGGGCGTAATTTTGCCCCCGTTGCCGCGCAGCAAAAGACTGTACAAGGTGAATTCCGAAGTTCCAAGCGTGATATGCGTGGTTAAACGAAAATACGCGCTGTTGTCGGTATAGAGCCCGTTGATTTGCGCCAGATTCTTGGGCCCAACGGTCGCTTTGAAGGTGTTGATGTCGGGAAAGCATCCGGATTTGCGGCCGATCGCAAGGGCGTCGAGATTGCCGGAGTACTCGCCGCTCATGTTTGGAGCCAGGCTTTCGATGACCAGGGCACTCGCCGTGCAAAGGTTGATTGCGGAATTGGCCGTCGGCAGTGCGGTGACATAGGGCGCGATTTTCGCGTAGTGGTCCAGATCGAACCCGGGCAAGGCCATTAATTCGCTGGGACTCGTCATCGGCCAGTTGCCGGTCAGGTAGGGCGGTGTTTGCGCGGTGTAAACCGAATCCTCGGCGCCGTCGGGAATGCTCGGCACGTTGTCCGCGTCGATCCAGTCTCGCACGAGACCAGCCCACTTTGTTTCCAGATTCAGCGACTGCAGCAGGCGCTGAAACTGCTCCAAGGGCACGGGATCCGGTTGGCCGTTGGCGAGCGTGCGGCCCAGATTGTTCAGATTGAAGCGTCCCTGCATGTCCTCGAGGCTGCCCTGCAGATAGCCGATCGGCTCGCTGTCCGGGTCGCTCTGCGAGGTCAAGGGCAGCGGCTGGGTCGCCTGTGCCCAGGGGGAAGCGAGCGTCGTTTGTTTGTTCATCTGCATGTCGCGGGACAGCACGTCGGCCGCGAGCGCCTCGGCGCCCATGCCGAATTGAACCGCCTGTTCGGCCGCGAGCATGCCGATCGAGCGTCGCCGCTCGAGATAACCCTGGTATCCGACCTTCCAGGCGAGCATCGTTGCGAGCGACACCAAGATCAGCGCGATGATCAGCGCGACGCCCCGCTGGCGGCTTCGGAATCCTCCGGGCGGACTCATCCGGCAATCTCGATGAGGCGGCGCACGCGCCCCCAATCCTTGAACTCGATGATGATCTCGACCGCGACCGGCCGTATCCACAAGCTTTCGGGCGAGGCCATCGTCGCCGGCGGCCACTGGGCACTCCATATCTGATTGCCGTCGAGATAGTTCAAGGTCACCGTGGTAACCCCGGTCAATAGGTCCTGGACGACTGGAACGGTGTTCTGAGTCGGGTCGAGCACGGTTTGGTAGCTGCGCTTGAAGGTATCGCCGACCAGCTGGTAGGACACCCGCTGCAAGGTGCTGCGTTGCATGCCGGCGGTATTCGACCAGCCGCCGCGCGTCAAGTCCACGAGCGTCGCCTTGCCGAGCCCGGCGCGCAAGCTTGGCGCGCGCGTCGTGCCCAAGGGATCGCGGATCGGCCGCGGCACGGCCTGCGAGAAATCTTGCGCCATGATGCGCAGCCCGAATTCGATCTCGCGCGTGCGGTCCAGCGATTCCTTTGCGCGCAGCGCGGCGACGCTCGCGGAACGATAGGTGTTGTAGCCGAGCGCGGACATGATCGCGAGAATCAGCAGCGCAACCAACATTTCGATCAGCGTGAAACCGCTCGTGGCGCTGCGATCGGCGCCGGGCCGGCAGCGGGGTCGTGCAACGCGCTTCATGGCAGGTTCGGCGTAATCGGATTCGACGGGGTGATGGGGCCGGTCGTGCCGGCACCCGGGGTCGCGCCGGCGCCCGGGGTCCCCGGTGCCGCCGGGATCGGCGGCAAACTGCCCAGCGTCCAGTCGACGTTCGAGCCGCCGGGCAGCCCGAGGGATTTGCCCGTGAAGCCGATGTACTCGCCGAGCGGATTGCTCTTCGTCTCCGCAGTGCCCGCCCAAACGCGCACGACCACGCGTTGCATCGATGGGATTTGGGTGTCGAAGTACCGGGTGTCGTAATGCCAATGGCGATTCGCGAAGTCGAGTTCCCCGGTATCGCTGCTCGTGCCGTTGCCGGTTGCACTGGCGGCAGCGGGCCTTTGCATGCCGAGCCGAACTTCGGCAATGCGATTCATCGCGATCATCTCGGCGAGCGCCTTGTCGCGCAGATATCCGCTGGCGTTGGCTGTGCCGCTGACCGCGAGCATGAGCGCCGCGAGACCGAGAGCGATGACCACGAGGGCCACCAGCACTTCGACGAGCGTGAAGCCTTTCTCTGCCCGGGTTCTCATGAGTGATTCGCCGGCGGATGATCCGAGCTCTCGATCGCGAGCTTGCCGGCCCCATCGCTGGTCACGGACGCTTGTGCCCTGGTCTCGTCGCGCACCACCGACAAACGAAACGGTGTCGCATCCCCGCTCGCCGCAATCGCCACTTGCGGTGGCGGCAGCGGCGTATCGCCGCTCAGATCCGGGTCGACGGGCTTGAGCACGACTTGTACCGAATCGAGCTGCAATCGAAAGCTCATTCCCGCAGGCAGAACGCGATGGCGAAATTCGCGCTCCTGATCAAAGTGCGTCCAGCGCGCGAGGCGCGTGTCATAGAAGACAAATTCGTAGGCCGTCGGTTCTATCCGCATGCCGAAATCGCGTCCTTCGATCAAGGCCCGATCATGCAGCAGGCTCAGCAGGCCCTCGATGCGCATGCTCTCCCGATCGAGCTGCTGATCGCGCCCGGTCGCGCCGATCGACAAGACCGCCATTGCGATGACGATGGCCATGATCACGACCACGACCAGGATCTCGACGAGCGTGAAGCCGCCGCATCTAAGGCTGTTGCGCCCCTGCTGATCGCGCATGCTGCGGCACCGGCCGGCGCGCACCCTATCTCGGTTCGAGCGTCAGAGTGCTGATGTCGGCGTCGTACCCTTCGCCGCCCGGTTTGCCGTCGCGGCCATACGAAATGATGTCATAGTCGCGCCCGTCGGTGCCCGGGCTGGCATAGAGGTAGGTGTTGTTCCACGGATCCTTGGGCACCGTCGGCAGATATCCGCCGGAGCGATAATTCGTGATCGTGGGGTCGACCGGTTGCTTCACGAGCGCCTGCAGGCCTTGTTCGGTCGTCGGATACTTGAAATTGTCCAACCGGTACAGGTCGAGCGCCGTTTCGATTGCGCGAATGTCGGCCTGGGCGCGCGTCACGCGCGCCTTGTCGACATTCTCAAGAATCTTCGGCACGACGAGCGCGCCGAGCACCGAGAGAATGACTACGACTACCATGATTTCGATAAGAGTGAACCCGCTCGATCGAATACGCATACAGTGACCTCGGAATCGTTGCATCATGATACCAAAAGGGGGGAGCTGATGCCCGGTGCGGGACCAAATCGAACGGCTGAGCTCGCTCACGCCCTACAGTGGGATCGCGGCCGATGGATTTGGTTGCTGTCAATCGTGGTTTTTTTCCATATTTTGTTGGCGCTTGGCGACGGCGTCATGCTGAGTCTGCGCTACGAGCGCGCGGCAATCGCAGCCGGGGCTTGGTGGCGCCTATTGAGCGCCCATGTCGTACATTTGGATCTGCATCATCTGATCCTCAACGAGTTGGGCCTCGTGCTCCTGTGGTCCTTGTTCGTCTCGGATTTCGATGCGGTCGATTGGGCGATCATCGCATTATCCGGCGCACTCGCGATCAGCTCGGGCCTCTGGTGGCTGAGCCCCGCCGTCACTTGGTACGTGGGCGCTTCCGGCGTGCTGCATACGATCATGGCTGCCGGTTGCGCGGCCCATCTCGCGGCTCGCAGCTGGGACCGCTGGATCCTGCTGGGCTGTTTCACGGCAAAGCTCGCGTTCGAGCAGTATCAACATCTGACGCACCGCTCCGCGCCCCTGATCGTCGTCGATGCGCACTTGTACGGCGCGGCGGCGGGATTTGCGGTCGGTGCTGCACTCTGCTGGCGGATGGCTATAATCCGCCACCGGAATCAATATTAGAGCCTCGCCGCCGAGTCTCGCGCCGTCAGAGGCTAGCAAACCATGACCATAGCTTTCGTTTTTCCAGGCCAGGGATCGCAATCGCTCGGAATGCTGAGTTCCTTCGCGCAGCTGTCGGGTCAGATTCAAGCGACCTTCGCCGAGGCCTCCGAAGTTCTGGGCTTCGATTTGTGGAAGCTATGCCAGGACGGTCCGGCGGATGCACTCGACGCAACGGAAACCACTCAACCGGCGATGTTGGCGGCGGGTGTCGCGACCTATCGGCTATGGCGCGAGCGCGGCGGCCCGGTCCCAGAGCTGATGGCAGGGCACAGTCTCGGCGAATTCACGGCGCTGGTCGCAGCGGGTTCGCTCGAGTTCAAGGCGGCGGTCGCGCTCGTGCGGTTTCGCGCCGAAGCCATGCAGAGTGCGGTGCCGCAGGGGCAGGGTGCAATGGCCGCGATTCTCGGGCTCGAAGACAGCGACGTCGCGGCGGCTTGCGCCGAAGCCGAGGAAGGCGACGTCGTCGAGGCGGTCAATTTCAATTCTCCCGGGCAGGTCGTGATCGCCGGTCACGCCGCCGCCGTCGCGCGGGCGATCGAGATCGCGTCGCTCCGCGGCGCCAAGCGCGCGGTGCTGCTGCCGATCAGCGTGCCTTCGCACAGCTCGCTGATGTTGCCGGCCGCGCAGCAGCTGCGTGAACGCCTCGAGACCACGCCGATCGCAGCCGTGTCGGGCAGCACCTTTTATGGCGTCGACGTCAAGCCGCGGACGAGTCCCGCAGAAATTCGCGAGGGTTTGGTCAGACAACTGCATACGCCGGTCTATTGGGCGGCTACGGTACGCACGATGATTGAGGCGGGGGCGACGCGCATCGTCGAATGCGGACCGGGCAAGGTTCTGACGAGCCTGAATCGTCGCATCGACAAGAATCGGGATTTGAAGATGATGGCGCTCGAGGATCCCAAGTCCTTCAATGAAGCGCTCGAGGGCGTCGCGTGAAAGCCAGCGCATTGAACCGAAACGGAGCCAAGCTATGTTGAGCGGAGAAATTGCTCTAGTGACCGGCGCCTCGCGAGGCATCGGACTCGCAATTGCGGCGCGGCTCGCGGCCGCCGGCGCGACCGTCGTCGGCACGGCGACCACCGCGTCGGGGGCGGCAGGCATCAGCGAAAATCTCGCGGGGCACGGCCGGGGCGCGGTGCTCGATGTTTGCGATCAGGCGTCGATCGACGCACTGCTCGATGATATCGGCGCGAAGGAGGGCGCCGTCGGCATTCTTTGCAACAACGCCGGGATCACCCGCGACACGCTATTGCTGCGCATGAAACAGGAGGACTGGGACGCCGTCATCAACACGAATCTTGCGTCCGTCTTCCGCCTCTCGAAGGCCGTGCTGCGAGGCATGATGAAGGCCCGCAAGGGCCGCATCATCAGCATCGCATCGGTCGTGGGCGCGACCGGCAACGCCGGGCAGGCGAATTACGCGGCGGCAAAGGCCGGCATCGTCGGCTTTACGAAGTCGCTGGCGCGCGAAGTCGGATCCCGCGGCATTACTGCGAACGTCATCGCGCCCGGCTTTATCGACACCGACATGACGCGGGCGCTCAGCGATGACCAACGCTCGGGCCTGACTGCGCAAATCCCGTTGGCGCGCCTGGGACAGCCCGCGGACATCGCCGCCGCGGTGGCCTTTTTGGCGTCCCCCGACGCCGCCTACATCACCGGCGAGACTCTGCACGTCAACGGCGGGATGTACATGGCGTAATTTGCTGAAAAAAGCCCTAAACACCTGTGTTTTGTCAAGAAAGATCCTGCCGTGCGTCAGCAATTGAGCGTTCACGGTAGCCGCCGCGTTCGCGTTCACATAAAATACGCGCCCTGCCGGTACCTAGAGGCTGGCCTAAAAGGGCCGTTTTACGACGGCGCATACCTAGAAATTTCGAGAGGACACCATAACGATGAGTACTGTCGAGCAGCAAGTTAAGAAGATCGTCGCCGAGCAATTGGGCGTCAAAGAAGAAGAAGTAACCAACGACGCCTCATTCGTCGACGACTTGGGGGCCGACTCGCTGGACACCGTCGAGCTGGTCATGGCGCTCGAAGAGGAATTCGAGACGGAAATTCCCGATGAAGATGCCGAGAAGATTACGACGGTGCAACAAGCCATCGACTACATCAACTCGCACAAGAGCAAGGCCTAATTGAGCAAACGCCGCGTCGTTGTCACTGGATTGGGGCTCGTCTCTCCGGTTGGCAACAATGTTGCCGGCGCGTGGGAGGCGATTGTGTCCGGTCGCAGCGGCATCGCGCCGATCACGCGATTCGACACCACGGCATTTCCCGTGCATTTCGGCGGGGAGATCAGAGGCCTCGATCTCGAGCCATATTTCAGCGCGAAGGAAGCGCGCCGCATGGACGCGTTCATGCAATACGGGGTGGTCGCGGGCATCCAGGCGATGCGCGATTCCGGTTTCGCCGTTGACGAAACCAATTCGGATCGGGTCGGAATTTTCATGGGTTCCGGCATGGGCGGCCTGGAATCGATTGAAGAGGCCTACGATCGGTACATGGAGACGCATTCGCCGAAGAAGGTCTCGCCCTTTTTCATCCCGGGCAGCATCATCAACCTGGTCAGCGGCCACCTGTCGATGGCATTCAAAGCGACCGGCCCGAATCTCGCGGTTGCGACCGCCTGCACGACCTCGACGCACGCGATTGGTCTCGCGATGCGTCTGATCCAATATGGAGATGCCGATGCGATTCTCGCGGGCGGATCCGAAATGGCGACCTGCCCGACTGGCATGAGCGGTTTTGCGCAGGCCAAAGCCTTGTCTCACCGCAATGACGATCCGACCGCCGCCAGCCGCCCTTGGGACAAGGATCGCGACGGATTCGTCATGGGCGACGGCGCGGGCGCGATGCTGCTCGAGGAGTACGAGCTGGCCAAGGCGCGCGGCGCCAATATCTATGCCGAGGTCATCGGCTTCGGAATGAGCGGCGATGCCTATCACGTGACGTCTCCTCCGGAGAACGGAGAGGGGGCGCGCAAGGCAATGGCCAAGGCCTTGATCGATGCAAAATTGAACGCCGGTCAGGTGCAGTACATCAATGCGCATGCGACCTCGACCGAGCTCGGTGATCGAGCCGAAACGAACGCGATCCGCCGCGCCTTCGGCAACTCGGCCGACAAGCTTGCGGTCAGCTCGACCAAGTCGATGACCGGCCACCTGCTGGGTGCGGCCGGCGCCGTCGAGGCGATTTTTTCGGTGCTGGCGCTGCGCGATCAGGTCGCTCCGCCGACCATCAATTTGCACACGCCGGGCGAGGGCTGCGATCTCGACTACGTGCCGAACACGGCCCGCCGCATGAGTCTCGAGCACGTGTTGTCCAATTCGTTCGGCTTTGGTGGCACCAACGGTTCGCTCATTTTCCGCCGAGCTTGACCCTCTCGGGTTAGTCGCCGCGTTCCCGGAATGTTATCCGGGCATACTCGAAAGCGGCGCGGCGCCGGCGGCCGCGAGCCGGGCCGCATTTGACATCTTGCCGATCCGCAGCGGAGAGACCTTGCGTCTCGGCCGCGACGGCCTGGTTAGCGGGCCACATTCGGAAAATCGCGCAGGCTTTTTACGTGCGCTCGACCAGTGGTGGGCACGGCTGCGATTGGAGCCGCAAGTTGCGGACTTGCCGTTCAGCGGCGGATGGTTCGTCTATCTCGGCTACGAAATCGCAGCGGAGATCGAGGCGACGTTGCGGCTGCCGGCAGGCGACGACCCGGTCGTTGCGCTTGCCTTTCGGACTCCGGCCGCGTGGATACGCGATCGCGCTTCGCAGCGCGCATGGCTCGTCGCGGAATCCGGATTCGAATTCTTGCTCGATCGATTCCAAGCGCATGCGGCGACCCTTCACGCGCCGGTATTTCGGCCGCCGGGTTCGCTCGTGCTCGAAGAGGAGGAGCCCGAGCGCTTCCTGACTGCAGTGCGAAAAGCGCTCGACTACATCGCGGCCGGCGACGTCTATCAGGCCAATCTGTCGCGCTGCTGGCGCGGCGAATCGGTGGACCGGATCGATCCGACTGCGGTTCACGCACGATTGCGCGCGGCGAACCCCGCGCCCTTCGCGGCGCTGCTGCGCGACGGCGATTTTGCGGTCATCAGCTCCTCGCCCGAACGCCTATTCCAGATTCGCGACAACATCATTTCGACGCGACCGATTGCCGGAACTCGTCCGCGCGGCGCCTCCGCGGACGAGGATCGCGCGCTGATCCGGGCGCTTTGCGACAGCGAAAAGGAGCGCGCCGAACACATCATGCTGATCGACCTGGAGCGCAATGACCTCGGTCGCGTCTGCAGCGGCGGGACCGTGCGGGTCGATGAATACATGGTCGTGGAAACCTATGCGCACGTGCATCACATCGTTTCCAACGTGAGAGGGCGCTTGCGCGCCGGCGTCTCGCCGGTGCAGGTGATCCGCGCGCTGTTTCCCGGCGGGACGATCACGGGTTGCCCCAAAGTGCGGTGCATGCAGATCATCGGCGAACTCGAAGGTGCGGGCAGGGGGGCTTACACCGGTTCGATCGGTTATATCAATCGCGACGGCAGCTGCGACTTCAACATTTTGATCCGCACGATCACGGCCGGGGCGCATGCCTTGCGGTTCAGCGCCGGCGCGGGCATCGTCGCCGACTCGATTCCGGCGCAGGAACTCGCCGAGACGCGCGCCAAGGCGGAGGGCATGGTACGGGCTTTGGTGCCGCTTCGGTGAACGTCTGGATCAACGGACGCGAGGCTCGCCGCGTCGACCATCGCGATCGGGGACTGCAATATGGCGACGGCCTATTCGAAACGATGCGGGTGCGCCGCCACGCCGTGCGTCTTCTCGAATTCCATCTCGAGCGCCTGCAGGGCGGCTGCCGACGCCTTCGGATTGATCCCCCCGACCAGCGTCTACTGCGGCGCGAAATTCAAGCCGCGGCGGCGAGCGTTGAGGTGGGAATTCTCAAGTTGATCGTCACGCGCGGCGTCGGGTCCCGGGGCTATCGACCCACCGGGACCGAGCGCAGCACGCGCATTCTGAGCCTGCAACCCGCGGCGCGCGGTTCCGAGCACGAGGCGCGCGAACCGGCCCGCCTGCGGATTTGCCGCACGCGCCTCGGATTGAATCCCGATTTGGCGGGACTGAAGACGCTCAATCGCCTGGAATCGGTCGTCGCGCGCATGGAATGGACCGATCCGCGCGTGTGGGAGGGGCTGATGCGGGATGCCGATGGCCACATCGTCTGCGGTACCATGTCGAACCTCTTCTTGAGCACGGGTTCGAAACTGACGACACCCGTGCTCGATCGGTGTGGGGTCGCCGGCGTCATGCGGCGCTGGATCCTGGAGCAGTCGGGGCGTCTGAAATTGGGAGTCGAGGTGCGTCGCGTTCATTTGGCGGATTTGGCGCAGGCCGACGAAGTGTTTATGAGCAATGCGGTCGCCGGAGTGGTCCCTGTCGCTGAAATTCGCATCGGGAATACGCGTATTCGACCCCGCCGGATCGAGACCGCCGTGTGCCTCCAGGCGCTGCTGGAAGCCTTGTGAGGCGGCTGCTGCGCCTCGTCATCGTGTTCGTGCTGCTCGCATTGGCGTCGGCGGCAGCGGCTGCATGGCTTGGCTTGCGCAGCCTCGATGAGCCGCTCGCGAGCTCGGCGCCGCTGCGCTACAAAGTCGCGCCCGGCACGAGCTTCGCACGCATCGCCTCCGATTTGGCGTCTCTCGGCGTCGTCGCGCAGCCTAGGGCCTGGGTCGTCTATGCGCGCTGGAAAGGACTCGCGTCTGCGGTCAAAGCGGGCGAGTATGAAATTGAGCCGGGCCTGACGCCGCGCAGCTTGCTCGCGAAAATGGTCAAGGGCGATGTGATCATGCATACCTTCACGATCGTCGACGGATGGCGGGTCCGCGACATGCTTCTCGCATTGCGACGCAATCCGGATGTCGTGGCGACATTGGTCACGAATGCCGACGGCCAATCGGATGAGGCGGATTTGGTCAAGAAACTCGGGATCGACGCGCCGGTCGCGGAGGGGCAATTCCTGCCCGAAACTTACAAGTTCCCCGGCGGAACGACCGACGTGGAGTTGCTCGCGCAAGCCCATGCGGCGCTTGCCCGCGAACTCGCCGCGGCCTGGAAGGATCGGGACGTCGACCAGCCGCTTCAAAGTCCCGAGCAATTGCTGACGCTGGCATCGATCGTCGAAAAGGAGTCTTCATTGCCCGAGGAGCTGCCGAAAATTGCCGGGCTTTATTTGCGCCGCCTGACTCTCGGTATGCGACTGCAGGCGGACCCAACCGTGATTTACGGCCTTGGCGCGAGGTACGATGGTGCGATACACACGGCGGATTTGCGCACCGACGGACCCTATAACACTTATACGCGCGTCGGATTGCCGCCGACGCCGATCGCCCTGCCGTCGGCCGCCGCGATTCGTGCAAGCGCCCATCCGCAGGCGACCGAGGCGATCTATTTTGTGGCTTCGGGCAATGCGGACGGCAGCCACGTGTTTTCGGCGACGCTGCAGCAGCAAAATGCCGCCGTCGCTCGCTACCTTGCGAAACTGCGTCGGCGCGAATCGGCGGGTACGGCGCAGTGAACGCGAACTCTGCCCGTTTCGTGACGTTCGAAGGCATCGAGGGCGTCGGTAAATCGACCCAGATACTGCATGCCGCGCGGGCGCTGCGAGGGATTGGTATCGATCCGGTCGTGACGCGTGAACCGGGCGGAACGCCGCTCGCCGAGCGGATCCGCGACATCGTGCTCGAGCGCCGTGAGGAGCCGCTGACGCCGCTCGCGGAATTGCTGCTGATGTTCGCTGCCAGGGCCGTGCATCTCGCGAACCTCATCGAGCCGGCGCTGCAGGCCGGCCGGTGGGTCCTCTGCGATCGATTCACCGACGCGACTTACGCATACCAGGGCGCGGGCCGTGGTCTCGGGCTGCCGGACATCGCCTTGCTCGAGCAGCTCGTGCAAGGCCCTCGGCGCCCCGACCTGACGATCTTGCTCGATGCTCCGGTCGATCTGGCCTTGGCACGCGTGACGAGCCGCGCCGCTGCCGGAGGCCTCGACCGTTTCGAAGCCGAGCGTCGGGATTTCTTCGAGCGCATTCGCGCCGGCTACCTCGCACGCGCTTCTTCGGTGGGTGCGCGTATCGTGGTCATCGATGCCTCCGGGCCGGAAGCGCAAGTGACCAAAGCGGTGCTCGCGGCGGTCGAAGCGGCCGCCATCGCGGCGGCGGCCATCGAGCCGCGGACATGAATTTCGCGCTTGCCGACACGCTGCCGTGGCTGCGCGAGAGCCAAATGCGCATCCGCGAGTCCGCCGCGGCCGGCCGACTTCCGCATTCGCTGCTGCTGCTGAGCGCGGCGGGCCTCGGCGTCGAAAGCCTTGCGCACTGGACGATCGCGTTCGTCCTGTGCGAGAACCCGGCGTCGCGCCCTTGCGGCGTTTGTCCCGCCTGTCTGCTGCTGCGATCGGACAGTCATCCCGACGCGCACGTCGTGCAGCTCGAGGAGGATGCGCAACAAATCAAGGTCGATCAGGTTCGCGAACTCATCGGCGCAATGTCGTTGACGAGCTACCGTGGGGGCTACAAAGTCGGGCTGATTGCGGGGGCCGAGGCGCTCAATACCAATGGCGCCAACGCGTTCTTGAAGACGCTCGAGGAACCGACTCAAAATACACTGCTGATCCTGACCGCCAAGCCGACTCACCGTCTGCCGGCGACCGTAGCGAGCCGCTGCCTTCGGCTCAAGCTGCGTCCTCCGCCTTCGGCGCAGGCGCTCGCGTGGCTCCGCGAGCATGCACCCGCCTGCCTGGATTGGGGTCCGGCACTCGAGCTAGCCGGTGGCGCGCCCCTGCTGGCGGTCGAAATCCAGGCCTCGGGACTCGACGAAATCGAGGCCGAAATGCGCGAGAGCATGCGCCAGCTGGCGGCCAACGCGATCGACGTGACGCTGCTCGCCGAGCATTGGGTCAAATCGAACGCGGCGCTGCGATTGTCCTGGCTTGAGAACTGGATCACATCGCGGCTACGACTGGAGCTCGGCGCCGCCCGTACCTTGCAAACTGAGGAACCAGTCCGCTTGCCTGGCGCTTTACTTAAGCCCAAGATACAAAACTTATTCGGGTTGCTCGATGCAGTACGCGGGCTTATGCGCCTTTCCTCGACGGGCATCAACCAGCAACTGGCACTCGAGGGCTTGTTGTTGCTCGGAAGGGCAGCTTTGACATCATGACGCTTTTTGGGATTGGTAGGAATTGCGAAGTCCAAGTAACAAACCGGGGTTGCTGACCCTCACGATCAAAGACAAGAGCGCCTTGTATCTTGCCTACATGCCATTCGTCAAAAACGGCGGCCTGTTCATTCCAACCAACAGCAACTATCGCCTCGGCGACGAGGTCTTCATGCTGCTCAATCTGATGGGCGAGGAAGAGAAGCTGCCGGTTGCGGGCCGCGTCATCTGGATGACCCCAAAAGGAGCACAGG
>Ga0209040_10002889_pt1 | contig 13261 bp, 8 predicted proteins | sample BogFormECP12_OM3_FD_188240 | JGI IMG/M metagenome (GOLD analysis project Ga0209040, IMG submission 188240) | Bog forest soil microbial communities from Calvert Island, British Columbia, Canada - ECP12_OM3 (SPAdes) (version 2) | ecosystem: Environmental > Aquatic > Freshwater > Wetlands > Bog ... | reverse complement strand
CGCCTAATCAGGGTGGATCTCGCATGCTGTTCCCCGGGTTCGAGCCCAATCAAATTCAAACGTCCGAAGCGACCATCGATCTCGAGCACGACCGTGCGGATCTCGACGCATTACCGCTTTCGCGGCAGGAGAGTACACTTAATGCGGGATTGGGACCACGAAAAGAAAGAGAGTGGCGAGTCATGGAAGAAGGCGCGATGCCAACAATCAACACTCTGGCGAGCGGACGCGTGATGCTTTGCGCGGCGACGAGAAGACCGTTAAAGCACCAACCACCGGCGCCAATTCGTGTTCCTCAGCAAGAGCGAGTCTGATGCGCTGGACCTGCAGATCGCCCGCGTCCACGCGGCGACCGGGGTGCGAGTGGTCGCCGCAGAGATCGGCAAGGCCGACACGTACGAGGATCTGCCTTGGAAGGCTTTTGCGCTCGGTGTGTCGCTCGCCGCGCTAATTGTGGTCGGTGCCGAAGCCCTCAGCCCGCAGTGGCAGATCCCGCACGCGACCATGCTGTCGGTGGTCATCGTGCTCATGACCGGCGCCCTCGCCGCTTTGCTCGCGATATTGGTTCCGGCCTTCGGGCAGCTGTTCCTCCACGGCGCGACATGCGAGCTAGAAGTCGGCCAGTATGCACAGGCACTGTTTCTGCGCCGCGAGCTTTTCAAGAGCCCGCATCGCGACGCGGTCCTCATTCTGGTGAGTCGGTTCGAGCGCCGGGTGCATATTTTGGCTGATACCGGCTTGCACGGTGCGATTGCGGAGGCTCAGTGGCAGGCGGTGATCGAGCGCATGAAGCCGGCGCTTCGCACGGCGCGGAGCGCGGATGCGCTGCTGGCAGGTCTAGCGGCCGTCGAAGAGATCTTGGTGCGCAGCGGCTACCGCGGAGCTGCTGGCACCGACAGCGAGCCACCGGATCCGCTGATCGAGGAGAAAGGCGCGTGAGCCCTTGGATACGGACCTGCGCGATCTTCTTGGCCCTGGCGTACCTCGCTTCGGCGCGCGCAGCGGAAGTGCCTTACTTATCCGGACGGGTCGTCGACGATGCGGAAATCCTCCAGCCGGTGACTCGAAGCCAGCTCGAGGTCGCGATCGTAGGGCATGAACGGCACACGACCGATCAGATCGTCGTGCTCACCGTGCCCACGATCGGCGATGAGAGCGTCGAGGAGTATGCGACCAAGGTATTCGAGACTTGGAAGCTCGGGATCAAGGGCAACGACAACGGCGTGCTCGTTGTCATCGTCCCTCGGGACCGGAAGATGCGGATCGAGGTCGGCTACGGGCTCGAGGGCACGCTGACGGACGTCGCCGCAAGCCGCATCATTCGCAATGTGATGACCCCGCAATTCAAAGCCGGCAATTACGACCAAGGTGTGATCGACGGCGTGCGGGCCATCATTGCACAGCTCGAGGGCCAAAAGGATGTCGCGCCGGACGTCGCCGCAAGCGCTCAAACGAAACCGTCTTCGAATGGATCTTCTGCGGCCATGGATTGGCGGATGCGCATCCTGGTCGGCGCATTCACTTTCGGCATCATCGGATTTTTTACCTTTATCGGCGTCATGACGCCGGGCTTCGGCGGTTGGTTCTTGTATTTCTTCCTGGTCCCGTTTTGGGCGATGTTCCCGCTGGCTATTGTCGGATCGAAGGTCGCTGTGCCGTTGTTGGTCATTTACGTCATTTGTTTTCCGACCGCGAAGCTGCTGCTGGCGCACACGGCTTGGTACGCGAAGGCTGCGCAGGATCTGAGGCTCAAAGGTCGGGCCAGCATCGGCGGCTTCACCGTGATGGGGGGCGGCTCTTCCGGAGGCGGATCGTCGGACGGCGGCGGATTCTCCGGCGGCGGCGGCAGTTCGGGTGGCGGCGGGGCGTCAGGGAGTTGGTAAGCCCGTCGGGTGCGCGAAGCGCTATTGCCCGAACAGCACCGCGGACACCAAGGCTGCGGCATACAATCCAACGCCGAAGATCGTGTGACTCGCAAGGCTCCGCAGGCGAGCCATGGCATGATCGCCAACCGGCGATACCATTAAGCTGTGCTCCGCGCCGGCGCGACGCCTCGATCCCGTCGACGTTCCCGATGTCGTACAAGGACCTCTGGCATCCTTTCTCGGCAACCATACGCTGACGCTGGGCAATCCAAAGGCCATGATTTTCTACGTTGCGCTGCTGCCCACGGTTGTCAATCTGGAAAGATTGCGTCCCATGGGCTACCTTGAAATTGCCGCTGCGATCGCGGTCATCTTGCCTGCCACCCTGGGGACTTATGTGTTCATGGCCGCGCGTGCACGCATTTGGTTCCAGAGTCCTCGAGCCAATCAACTGCTCAATCGCAGCAGCGGCACGTTGATGGCAGCCGCGGCGGTCACCGTGGCCACGCGATAGACTGCCGACGAGGCGACGATCCGGCAGGCGAATGGTTCGAGAGTGAATCGAAACCTGCATCGCCTTGGTGGGGCGACCACCGCCTCTTGGACGATGGTCGCCCGCGCCAGCTCGTTGCTGGATTCCCTATCTCGAATGACCGCCGAATACGTCGTTCATGACCAAAGACGTGTCGTCACAGGCGTGGTTCAAGCACGGCAAGCCAAAACCCGCTTCCAGCGTGCGCAGCAGCGAGAAGTGATCATAAGGCACGCGGCTGACCGCGTTGTTGGGCCCGTAGTTCGTCTCGACGAGGAACACGACACGATTGGCCGCGTTCGAGTAGTCGTTCTCATCCCAGACCAGCACGATGACGTTGCGTCCTTGCCTCCAAGCCTTGGAGGCCTTGATGCCATTGACGAGTTTCGCCACCTCGGCATCGCCTTGCTGAATGGTTAGATTGGTTCCCAAAGTGTTTCCCGTCGAGCAAATCGTCGTGCCCCCGGAAACAAAGCCGTGCATGTCATGACATTGATTGGGAACGATGAACGAGAAATTCGGCGCGTGAAAGGAATTCAGGTCCGCCCACAGACCGTCCGGGCCGTCAAAATCGACCACCCGCTCGAGGCTCAGTGCGGCGTTTCCGCCGCTCTCGATCGTTTCGAAGTAGGCGAACGGGTTGTGCTTCACGGCGTACAGCTTCTGAATATTCGTCGCCGCGGTCGGCGGCCCTCCATTCACCTCGAAGACTTCCGCCGCGCTCAGATTTGACCACTCACCGTCCGAGTAATTGATGCCGAAGGCGCCGGGAACGACGGTCGGCAGGCTCTCCTGATACGTCTTCCAAGACATGCCCCTCTCGACCAACTGATCGGCAATCGATTTCGGAGTAAATGGTGCGGCCGGGTAATTGCGCAGAGCGCAGTTGTTTGCGACCGGCGAGTTGCCCCCCAGGGAGATCTGCCCGTTACAATCCGTCGCCGTGGTTGCGGTTTCGACCACCGGGTTGTCGACGCCGGCGGTCGATATTGGCGCAAAGGCATGGCCGCAACCGCTGCTGGGCGCGTTATCTTGGCATCCGAAACCATTGGCCCAGACCGGCCAATAGTCGCCCGTGAGACCGAAGTTGGACCCGCCGGTGATTTCGAGATAATTCGGGGCGCTCGGATGTCCGACCGCAAAATAGTCCGTCGCCTGATTCACTGTCGGGGCGTACTGGTTGATGAACGGCGCGTTCGGATTCCCGAGGATATCCGTGTTGGTTTGATTTTCCATCATGATCAAGAAGACATGATCGAATCCGCCGAAATTGCATTGCGGATCGGGCCGAGCTGCAGCACCGGCGGTCCCCGCAGCCAACGCTGCCGCGGCCAGCGTGAGCAATCCTTTATTCAAAGCTTTCATTGTTAAAGCCTCCTGTGATGTTGGACAGAGCCCGTCATTCTTCACAAGGGGCGTAACGACCCTATTGCAGCCATATTTCCGATTGATGGCACGGACCCACATGGCGGACATCCCGTCGGCGAGTCGTCGCGGCCGGCTAGCGGCTTTGCGAAGCTCAGTCTGTGGTGCCGCCGGCTAATCGGGTTTGCCTGCGAGCGTCAACGTGATGGCCCGTTCGAGCACAGGGTCTACACCGGCCCGCCAGTCCTTGAAACTAAATGGAATCACCTCGTCCGGGTCGAGCGACTCGACTCGGAACTGAAAAAAATAATTCAGCCAGAAACAGTCATTCCAATCATTGCACGCATGCTGGTAATCATGTTTACCCGTCTCGTACGCGACACACAGTGGGTAGTTGGGCAAGCACGCAAAGCCACCTTCCGAAAAGAACTGCAGTCGATCGCCCACGGGTTCGCCCAGGATGACGACGCGCCCCGGAGCAGCGTGTTTGACGAAGGCCGCGGTCGATATGCCCGCCGAGAACGTCGCAGGGCCGGTGAGCACGACGATTTTCCCGGCCGGAGGAATCAGTTTTGGCAGGTCGCGCGCGAAGCGATACGTGTTGAGGTAGTCGCCGCCACCGTCGTAGCGCAAATCGAGAATCACATGACAGGGATGAACCTGCCGCAGGCGGCTTTCGGTACTCGACAAGAAATCCGTGATGCGCTGAGCGCCTTGGTCTGCGTTGGCCTTCAACTGCACGAATTCGCTGCAGCTGCCCGGCAAGCGCAGACTGCGAAAGGCTCTGCCAAAATCAATCCATGATATGGGCGGGGAGCGGTTTGGTTCGACTGCTCGCCATTGTCCCTCCATGCCCGTCAAGGGCTCGCTCGACAACCACCGTGTAACGAACACCGCCGGCTCACTCGCCGGTGGCGCATAGGCGTCCAGCCTCCTCGTGATTGTTGCACCGACCGGAGTCTCCACCGTCCAGTTCGAGTGCTGCAAATCCGGCGCAACATCCATGCCGTACAACAAATCCTGCAGCACGAGAGATTGCGCGGCATGTAAACGCCGCCACTGAGGTGCGCCGCCACGCAGCTGCTCGAGTTTGGCCATGACGGCGTCAATTGATTGCCCATCGATCGCCGTCACTCGACTGCCCAGCAAATCCGCGTTGGTTTCGGTCGCGCGCATGATATAGAGCCCGTCCGAAAAACCTGTCACACGGACCGGTAGCTCCCAAGGCGCGGCACCGGGTTCATTCTCAACCCTGGAATGGCCGTTATCGGTCAATGCATCGATTTGCATCAGGGCGGCGCGAAAGTGAGGTCGATCGAGCACGGTGACTAGCGTCTCGAGCGCATCCAGTCTTCGATTGGCTTCAGCCCGGTCGGTCGGCGCAAATGAACGGTCGAGTGCGATGAGCCGGCGAAAATAGCGAATGTCCTGACGCTGCGCGTCAAGCGTGCCGGCAGCGGGCGGAAATTGGGCTTGTGGCGCCGACGGGTGGAAATGGTGCTGCATCGCTACAAGGAATCCCGCTGCGACAACTGCCGCCAGTAAGATCAGTCCGATCGCCAGCACGCTGATTCGCTTAGCCACAGATTTCATTGATGGTGTTCCCGGTCGAGGCAAGCAGTCCGAACAGCGATGAGGCTGTGATCAATAACACGGCGCAGGCAATAAAGTTACAGCGCAGGCCAGATGGGCAATTCCTCAGCACATCATCAGCGATTCATCGAGCGTCCGCCGACACCCTACCGTTGGGTTCCGATCGCAGGCACGCGCGCGAGGCCGCGAGCCAGATGATCCCATCCGAAAATTCTGCCCGCGCAAGCGCCGGACGCCCGGCGCGGCGCCAGCACGCTGGTGCCGGCTGACCTCGCAAAAACGCCTCTGCACAGCTTGCGGCGGCGCCGATCGCTTGAAACAGCGGATGTCGTCACAGGCCCGCGCTCCAGAACGGACCGCGCCGACCGATATAGTTTGAACTGTCATGCACACCACCTCCTGGCAGCGCCGTTGGGAATGCGCGCCCGCCGCCGCCCGGGTCCTCGTCTGTGCCGCGTCGCTCTGGCTCGTCGCAGGCGTATTGCTCATCGCACCCGGCAAGAGCGCCGCTCAGCAATATTCGACTCGGCACTACCGGCAGACCGAAGGCCTCGAGAATCTCGTCGTGACCTGCCTGCTTCAGGACCGTGCCGGATTCATCTGGGCGTGCACCGAAAACGGCCTGTTTCGACTCGACGGATCCAGGTTCGAGCGCATCGGGAACAGCGAGGGCATCGACAGCGTCGTAATTCGCAGCGCCATCGAAGATTTTTCGGGCACGCTTTGGGTCGGCACGTCGCACGAGCTGTACCGGCGCGACGAGCACGGATTCCATGCGATCCGCCCCGAGGGCCGCCATCTCGCGATTGCCGCGGGCATGCAAATTGCGGCGCTCGCCTCCGGACACCTGTTGGTCATCGATGCGGATCAGCTGCTCGAGCTCAGCGCCGCTGCCGATGGGATCTGGCATAGCAGGCCCTTCTTTACGCAGGAGCAACTCGGCGCGACCCCTGCGCTCGAACACCTCGGCAGCCTCAGCGTCGACCAACAGGGTCAAATCTGGCTGGGTTGCGGTGCTGCGATTTGCCGGGTCGAGCACGGGCGCGTGGAACGCTTCGATGCGGACGTCGGCGTCCCCGAGGACCAGTGGCGCTCGTGGCTCGTTGATCGCGAGGGAAGGCTCTGGGCACGCGGGCTCGCGCACGTTGCGGTGCTCGAGCCGACAGCCGCTCGCTTTGAAACGCGCGATCCACCGCACGGCGGGCGCGTCGACGAGAGCTTGAACGTGCCGTTGGTCGAGGACCTCGAGGGACGCATCCTGGCCAGCAGCACGGGCCGGTTGTCCCGGTGGCACGCGGGCGCTTGGCAGGATTTCACGAAAGCAAACGGGATTCCCGATGGCGGAATCTCCGCTCTGTTGGTGAGCCGCGATGGGCAGGTGTGGCTGGGTTTGCACGGCGGCGGCATGCTGCGGTGGCCGGGATACGGGCATTTCGAATCCTGGACGATGGCCCAGGGCCTTGGCGACTTTCACGTCCAATCCATCGTGAAGGAAGCGGACTCGAGCGTGCTGCTCGCGACGCTCGCCGGCTGCTATCGCCTCGAGGTCGCGGCGACCATGGCTGCACCCTGTCGATTCGGCGACTTGCCCCGGGGCGCGATCCAGGTCATGACACGGGGTGGCGGCGCACTGTGGATCGGAATGGCGGCGGGCGGTTTGTTTCGCATCGGCGCCGGCGATCAACACGCGACCTGGGTGGCCGATCTGGCGTCGATGCGCACGCTCTATGTCGACTCGGCGGGTCGCCTCTGGATCGGCACCGACGACGGCGTCGACGTGCTCGAACCCGGTGCGGGACAGGTCAAGTTCATGCCGCTCCCAACGCAGGCCGGCAAAGTGACCGATGTGACCGAGGATGCCGAGGGCGCGATTTGGTTGGCGACGCAGGGTGGCTTGCTGCGCTGGTCGGGCGGGCGCTGGATCTTGCTCGGTATCGATGGCGAAGAGGCGCGCGCCGGCTTTGCCTCAGTCGCTGCCGACCGGGCCGGCTGGCTCTGGGCGGGCGGAGCTGCACTGGGCATGCTGCACGTACACGTCGAGGGCGACAGCGTCGATGCGGCGCAATGGGTTCCCGACTTCATGTTGGCGCGCGCGGCGGTACGGTTTACGCGCATCGACCCACACGGCCGGGTTTGGGCCGGCACCGACTCGGGTGTGGTCGTCTTCGATGGCCAACTTTGGCGCCGGTACAACAGCGAAGATGGTTTGATTTCGAACAGCGTCCTCGAGAATGGTTTTTTCGCCGATACGGACGGCTCCCTTTGGATTGGAACTCGTGGCGGCGCTACACACATCACGAAACCCGAAGCGCTCCTGCGATCGAGGCCGATCGGCCTGCGAATCTCGCGGTCGAACCTCGGGGCGCAGGAACTCGACGCCGCATCGACGCGGCGTCCCTGGGAGCCGAACATGGCACTCAACCTGCACCTGGCCGAGCTCAATTACGGCAGCGTTGGCCGCTCGTACCTGAGAGTTCGGTTGCGCGGTCTCGGCGATCAGTGGTTCGACACCCGCAACCGCGACTTACAGTATCCGCGGCTCGCGCCCGGACGCTACACGTTCGAAGCCGTTGCGTTCGATCCCGATCATCAACAGACCTCGGAGTTGACGCAGCTGAGCTTCGAGATCCTGCCGCCATGGTGGCGGACGAGTTGGTTCCAACTGGCGGCTGCTGCGGCTCTCATCGCGATGCTCGCCTGCGCGTGGAACCGGCGCGCGCGCAAACTCAGAGCGCAGCAGAGGGAACTCGAGCGCCAGAAAAAGGAGCACAAGGCATTATTGATTCGCGCCACGCGCGACGCTCTCACCGGCCTGTGGAACCGCGCGACCATCCTCGAAATTCTCGCGCGCGAGGTCAAATCCGCGCGGCAGCGCGCGATGCCGCTCGCGGTCGCGATCATCGATATCGATCATTTCAAACGCATCAACGATACCCGCGGGCACTTGGCCGGTGACGAGGTGCTGCGCACGCTCGGCGCCAAGCTCATGAGCCGCGTGCGCGCCACCGATTCGCTGGGGCGCTACGGCGGCGAGGAATTCCTGCTCGTGGTGCCGGGTGCGCCGACCCAAACCCCGTTCCTCCCCCTCGAGCGCCTGCAGCGCGCCGTTGCGGAGATCCCCTTCTCCTACTCGGGTTCGGACATCAAGGTTACTGCCAGCTTCGGCGTGGCGTGGCTGAACGGCGAGTCGGACACGACCGAACTCCTGCTGAGTCGCGCCGATGCGGCGCTCTATAGTGCCAAGCACGCGGGACGCAATCGCGTCGAGTACGCGGCCACCGGCTAGCAAAGCTCATCGTCGCAAGCCGTCCGCTGTCCCCACTGAACCATTCATCAGTCTCATTTCGCGGTGCCCCGCCAGGCTTGCCACGCGACGTGCGTTCGCAGCTGCAGTTCATGGCGGCGATAATCAATGATGAACACGTCGAGCAGACCCAAGGCATCCATGCCGATCAGGAGCGCCGGCTCCTTCGTCAGATGCCAGTGCTCGAAGATGTGCATGTCCCCGTAGGTGATGCGCGCACCCTGAATCTCAATGGCACCGACTTCGATGTCCGGGCTCTGAAAGGTCTCACCATTCTGAGTCGCGGACGTGACGTCGGTGACCTCGCTTCTCGTCCCTTGAGCGCGCCGGCGCACCAGCGCTCGGCGCATTGCTTCATTTCCGATCGTGGTTTGCCCCCCCGTATCAATGATGGCGTGCACGCGAACGCCGCCGACGCGGGCCGCGATCATCAATAGGCCGTCTGTCGAATGTTCGAGCGCGATGGACACAAAATCGGGCGGCGCGCGCCTGCCGTGCGAATTTGTGATCGTGATCAGATCGTGATGAAAATCGATGTAGAGACGTTTGCCGGCAAACCCCTCGGTGCCCAGCACGCCATCCGCACCGCCCAAGGCGTCGATCACGATTGGCAGTGTTGCGGGGGTTACGATGACGTCCCCAACCGAAAACGAGTCGACTCGGACCGTCGGCACTGCGACGCTTCCCGTCACGCCGTGCAGCAGCACCGATCGCGAAGAATCCGGGGCAATGCCGAGCAATTCAGCCACATGCGCATTGATGGCGGATCGGTTCGCACCGGTATCGAGCACGAGCCGAAACGGCCCTTGACCGTTGATCATGACCGGCGCCCAGATCCGCCCAATTTGGTCCCGGCGAGTCGGCGCCACGAATCGCGGCTCGGGCGCTTCAATGACGATTTCGGACAATTGCCCAGGCGCAGGCGCAGGTGTCGCAACTTGCGCGCGCGTCGCAAAGCCGATGAGCACTCCGCTCATGGCCAACAAGCACCAGGGGGACGCGTCGCGGGTCCGGCAGCCAGGCATACGATGCGGATGTTCTTGGGGTGGTCGGGTGACCGTGTCCTGCGACCTGCAATCACCCGATGACGCCCGTCACCTTCTAAAATTTTGCCCTGAACGCAATGAACAGCTGCCGGCCCAAGTAGTCATAGGTCGGATAGGAATTGGCCGGTCCGCTGTTGCCCGAGATATCTCCCGACGGAACGAGTGGCGGGTCCTTGTCCAATAGGTTGGTGGCGCCGGCGCGCAACTCCAGATTCGCGAGCGCATGCCAAACCGCCGTCAGGTCCAAGTAGCTGTAGCCCGGGATTCGTGCGTTGTACTGGTCATAGTAGGGGCGCGTGGTCGTTCCGGTTTCCTCCGCTCCGGCCAGCAGCGGGTTCGTGGAATTGTTGTCGAAGCTGGTGGGGCCGATGAACCGCCACTGCAGCGACGCGAGGACGTTCCACGGAGTCTCCCAGCTGAGACGCAAATTATGCCGCCAATGCGGATTCACCGATCCGTTCTGGCAGCTGCTGCCAAACAGGCCCGCGCAGTCGTAGCTCCCGGATCCTGGGTATGGTGTCACCGTGTCGTGCTGTAAGTACGCGCCGTTGAATCCCGTCGTGAGCGACCCCCACCCGCTCGGCAGCGTGTATCGGTAATTCATTTGCACGTCGATCCCGGAAACGATCGAGACGCCGAGGTTGTAGTCCTTCTGCAGAATGTATCCACCGCCGGCAACGGTCGCTCCGGTCAGCGCACCCTGCGGCGTGCGCACGATTTGACTGCAGAAAACCGGGTTGTCGTTGATGAGACAGCCGTCAAAGAGAACCGCGAATGGGTAGGTGTTGACCTGATGGTCGAGTTCGATGTGGTAGTAGTCGATGCTTGCACCAAACCCGGGAAGCTCCACCGGCGTCAGAGTCACTCCCAGCGACCACGTCTTGGCAACTTCGGGCTTCAACTGCGAGTTGCCCTCGATCACCTGGCCGCATTGCCCGGACACGCACTGCGTGATGTTGTTTGCCGTCACCCCATTCCCGTATTCGGCCGGCGTCACGCCCGTGTGCTCGCATTGCACCAGCGTTGCCGTCGGCACGTGTGCGCACGGATCCACGCCGAACACCGTTTCCTGTCCGTATGAGGGTGCGAGGAACAGCTCGATCAGATTGGGCGCCCGGACGGCGCGGTCAAAGGAGAAACGTAGACGCGCACCTTGGATCGGCGCGTACTGCACCTCAAACTTGTAAGTATTGGTCGTTCCGGTCGTGTCGTAGTTGGAATAGCGGTATCCGGTATCGATCGTCAGGTCGTAGGCTCCGGGCACATCGTGAAGGATGGGAGCCCTGAGCTCCACGAAGGCTTCGCCGATGTCGTAGTGCTCGTCGATGGGGACTGACGCGCCGGAAAAGCCGGCCAAGTCGCCCGCAAGCTCTGCGCCGTCGGGCCTGAAGGTCACGGAGTCCATGCGGTGCTCGCCGCCCACGTTGATGGCGACGCCGTCATTCGCGAGCGACGACTTGATGCCGTATTTTCCCAAGTCACCGGTCACGTCAACGTGCTCGATCGTCTCGGTATTGTTGCCCGAGGCGGTTCCCGGAGTTTGCAGGTAGTCCAGGGCCGCGGTGGTGACGCCGCCCGATTGAAAGATATTCCACGGCACGCACGAACCGCCGCTGATGCAGACGGGCGTGCCCGTCGGACCGGTCGTCACCTGCAGAGCATTGCCGGCCTTGGAGTAGTCGAGGTAGTTGTCGTTGGCCTGGAACGTCATCGTGTAGTAGTACGACCCGTAAAGATCATACGTCCACCCATCCCGGATCTCGCCGTTCGCACCAACCACGAGCCGGAAATTTTGATGTTCATAAATCGATGTTCGCCCTCCTCCCTCGATGTTGCGCCGGCCAATTTGCAGGTCGGCGCTGTTGCCCGGCGAGCCCGGAATCGCGGTGTCGCCGGCTATCTGAGCGGGGGTGCAAATCAACGATCGCTGCTGGGCACTCAAGAGCGGGTTGCTGCAATTCACGAGTTCGTTGTTGTCGCTCGTAAAAGGGTAACCTGCAACGAACAACCCCGAGGGAGCGACCACCGCCTGCGTCCGGTCATCCATCCAGCCGAACTCCAAGTACGGCTTGATGTGATCGTTCAGATCGATATGCCCTAGGAACCCGCCTTGGTAACGTTGGTCTTGCCGCTGCAAATATTCGAATTCATTGAAGTCGAATACTGCGGGTGGACTCGAGCCGGCCTGCGGCCAGGGCAGAAATTGATTGCCCACGACCGAGTATTGCGTTTGGAATCCCGCAACGCCGGGGGAAAACGGAGTAAAGCGGTTCGAGTTGGAGCTGCCGTAACAATCCACGCCCGTGAAAGCCGGAGCGCCAAACTGAGGGGCGGAGTAGAGCTGACAATCGGAGAAGTCGCGCGCCGAGGCCGTGACCGCTTGCTGATCGTGATACACGAAATAACCGGTCACGTTGCCAGCCCCATCGGCCAAATTCGTACCCATGAGTATCGAGAGGTCGTGTTTGTAGCCGTCGCGGATACCCCCCGTCGGCGGCGTGATCGCGGTGAAACCGGAGATCGGGTCGTCGTGGCTCAAGAGTCCATCGGCGTAGCTGTTGTGCTGATCGTGCTGGCTGAATCCGTACTGGCCGCCGATCTCGATGCCCTGGAAGTCCTTCTTCAGAATGAAATTGACGACGCCGGCGATCGCATCCGAACCATAGGTAGCCGACGCACCGCCGGTGACGACGTCCACCCGCTCGAGCAAGGGCGCCGGAATCTGGTCGATATCGGCCGCGACGTTTTGGTTCGTGGTGCTGGGGTCAGCGGCACCGAGGCGCCGGCCATTGACCAGCACCAGGGTGCGCTGGGGTCCGAGGCCGCGCAGGTCGACCGTCGAGAAGCCGCCGGTCGCCGTGAGCGGACTCGAGGTATTCCCAAAATCGGCATTGGTGCCGATGATGTTTTGCGGCAACGAGTTGATCACGTCCGTGATGTCAGTGTGACCCTGCAATTGGATCTCCTGACTCGTGACGATCGTCGTCGGACTCGTGGCGGAGATGTTCGCCGGAACCGGAATCCGCGAGCCGGTGACGACCACCTCTTCCAGCGCGGGCTGCTCGGCGGCCGCGTTGGCGGTGGGCCCCGCATCCGCCGCCATCGCTTGCTTACCCAAGCCCAACAGGCACGCGCCCACGAGGCATGCGCCACTAGCAATTCGGATTCTAAACATGGTGATCTCCCCATTCTTGATTGATGCATTGCGTAAGACGGTTTCCTCGCAAACCGGAATACCGAACGCGCGGACAGCACCCGTCGTGAACCACGAGCGGCATGCCGCCTCCAGAATCCGCACCACAATCCATTACTTTCCTACTTGGTGTTGTGTTTTATAGTATCCTGCATGGTGTACTATTTCAATACTAATCCATGTGGTTAACCGTTAACGATCACGCGGACATCATCGTGTGAATCGCAATTTGTGGAGATCGCTGGAAGCGCGGGAGCGCCGCGGCTCTTGGAATTGACAGAACGCAATTCATCTTTGATACTTGCCTTACTGGCAAAGTAATGAAGGATGGGCTTGCATCATGGATACGCGATCTGCGGCTGC
>Ga0209040_10002888_pt1 | contig 13261 bp, 11 predicted proteins | sample BogFormECP12_OM3_FD_188240 | JGI IMG/M metagenome (GOLD analysis project Ga0209040, IMG submission 188240) | Bog forest soil microbial communities from Calvert Island, British Columbia, Canada - ECP12_OM3 (SPAdes) (version 2) | ecosystem: Environmental > Aquatic > Freshwater > Wetlands > Bog ... | reverse complement strand
CTCCGGCAATTCCTCCCCGGCTATGACCCCCTCCGCCGGGAAGCGGCCGCCGATCGACTGCGGCGACCTCGAGATGCGGATCGCCCGCGACGGCACCTGGTTTTATCGCGGATCTCCCATCGGCCGCGCGTCTCTCGTCAAGCTCTTCGCCTCCGTCCTGCACCGTGAGGCGGATGGCCGTTATTGGCTGGTCACCCCGGCTGAACGCGGCCTCATCGAGGTCGAAGATGTGCCCTTCCTCGCCGTGGCGCTGACGGTCGAGGGCGAAGGGCGCAACCAGCAACTGATATTTCGCACCAATCTGGACGAATTTGTGACGGCGGGACGCGACTACCCGCTGCGCGTCGAAACGGCTGCGAGCGGCGAGCCGGCGCCCTATATTCTGGTACGCGACGGACTCGAAGCCCGGCTCGCGCGGCCGGTGTTTTATGAGCTCGTAGAACTCGGTACGGAGGAACGGGTCGGAGAATCGACGCAATTTGGAGTATGGAGCAAAGGGGCATTCTTTCGGTTGGGCGAGCCTGCACCGGATCGGGAGTGAAGCCAAGGGCCTTCTTGGCAGGTCATCTCGGCCGGGGGATCGGGGTCAAGGCGTTGACATCGACAAATTCTTTCGCGCAAGACTGGGTCATCGGACGGTTTTTGCAGCTCGGGCGGCCCGGAAGACGAGGCTTCGGCGGAGCGGCCGACCCGGCCGAAGCCGCTGCCCTCAGGGAGGCGACCCGTGGCGACCACGACCTCAATCCGGGGATGACGCCTCCGAGCACCGCTCTGTTGCCGGCTGCGGTGCTGGTTCCGCTCGTCGACCGCCCGGAGGGCATGTCGGTGTTGCTGACGCAGCGCACGCCGCATCTGAGCGCCCATGCCGGACAGATCTCGTTCCCCGGCGGCCGCATCGAAGAGAGCGATGCCGATGCGACGCAGGCGGCGCTGCGCGAGACGGAAGAAGAGGTCGGGCTGACGCGGGACCATGTCACGGTGATCGGCCGGCTCGATACCTATGTGACCGGGACCGGGTTCGAGATCACTCCCGTGGTCGGCATCGTCAAAATCCCCTTTGCGCTCGCCATCGACCCGTTCGAGGTCTCCGAGGCGTTCGAGGTGCCGCTGTCCTTTGTCCTAGATTCAAAGAACCACCGCCGCGTGACGCGCGAGTTCGAGCAGCGCACGCGCATATTCTTCGTGCTGCCGTATGAGGGCCGAAACATTTGGGGGGCGACGGCCGGAATGCTGGTAAATTTGGCCGAGGTGCTCGCCGGTTGAGGAGGCCATGCTGCGGGTCTTCCTCACGATCGTACTACCGCTCCTCCTGCCCACCGCGCTGTATCTGCTGTGGGTCGGCACTTTCGGCGCCGAGCATGGCGGGAGCACGATGCAATGGACGGCGGTTCCGTGGATCTGGCTTGCCGGTGCCGGTGTCGTGCTGTTGGCGACCGTGCTCTTCGTCGTAACCGTCCATTTCGGCGCGCCGCAACAGGGGGTCTACGTGCCGCCGCGCTGGGAGGGCGATCATATCGTACCCGGACACATGGAACCCAGAGCGGGCCGATGACCGACGGCCAGAACTTGCTCCGCATCGAGGCGCAGCCATGGATGGTTGAGCCGGCGACACGGGCCGTGCTCGAAGCGCTGGCCGCAGGCGGGGTCGAGGCCCGGTTCGTCGGCGGCTCGGTCCGCGACGCCTTGCTCGGACGGCCGACCCCCGGGTCAATTCCGAGAGGCGACATCGACATCGCCACCCCAGCGCCGCCGGAACGGGTGATCGAGCTGCTGGAGAAGTGCGCCATAAAGGTCGTGCGGACAGGGCTCGCCCACGGCACGGTGACCGCGATAACCGGGACGCCGCCGCGGCATTTCGAGATCACCACCCTGCGACGCGACGTCGAGACTTACGGCCGCCGTGCCCGCGTCGCCTTCGGCGCCGACTGGGCGGCCGATGCGGCGCGGCGCGATTTCACGATCAATGCGATCTTTCTCGATCCCGACGGCACTATCCACGATCCGGTAGGCGGTCTCGCCGACTTGCGGGCCCGCAAGGTGCGGTTTGTCGGGGATCCTGCGACCCGCATTGCCGAGGATGTGCTGAGGATCTTGCGCTACTACCGGTTCGAGGCGCGCTTCGGCACCGGCCTCGGCGATCCGCAGGCACGTGCCGCGTGCCGCGCGATGGCCCATCTGTTACCTAATCTCTCTGCCGAGAGGGTGGCTCAGGAGCTCGTCAAGCTGTTGGAGACCTCCGATCCTCACGCGGCGTTGCGGATGATGCAGGAAGACGGCGTGCTCTCCGTGATCCTGCCGGAGGCGCGCCGGCTCGACCGGCTGCGGCAAATCATCGCGATCGAAGCGGAACCCGATCCGCTGCGGCGTCTGGCAGCGCTGGTCGATGTCGACGGCGCAGGGGCAGTCGCGCTCGCCGAACGCCTGCGCTTCTCGAATGCGTGGCGCGATCGGCTCCACGGTCTGGCTCCGCCTCGGGCGATCGATCCGCGAGGGGATATTGCCGCTCAAGGGCGAGCGCTCTATCGGCTCGGCACCGAGCGTTACCGCGATATTGCCCTGCTGTTGGCGGCGGAAGGAGCGGTGAGTCGGGACCGCCTCGCCGAACTGCTCGCCCTCGCTCACGACTGGACGCCACCGGCATTTCCTCTCGCCGGCCGAGATATCATCGCCCTCGGGATCCCACCCGGCCTCCGCGTCGGCCACCTGCTCGATGCGGTGCGCGAGTGGTGGGAAGCGGGCGAATTCGCGGCCGACCACGCTGCCTGCCTCGCCCGTCTGAGGGAGCTAATCGCCGCCGGCAACTGATTCCGCCACTGGGAGGCATCCATCATTCGGCTTCGAGCCCCTTCGCCCGTTGTGATCCCGGCGAAGGCCGGGATCCACGGTGCCGCCGCACGCTTCGCTTACGAGAGGACGTCGTCGCGGGATGACGAGAGCCAGCTGCCAGAAATTGGCGGGACCCTTCGGCGCGATCGCTCGCCAGGAGCAGCATCCGGTCTTTCCACGCGTCCGAGCCCAACGGCCAGCCGTGGCTGAATACAACCGGCTGGCCGGAGCCCCAGTCCATGTAAAAAATGCGCGTGCCGTCCTTGGTCGTGATCGTGCTCATTGTGTGAATCCGTCGCGGGTGGACGGCTGCGAATGGCGACAAGGTCCGTTGATTGTTGAAAATCGCCTTGACCGGCTTGCCCTGGCAGATAATTTAGTCCTTGGAAATGATCGGCATTTGCCGACGATCGCTAAGCTGAGGAGTCGGCGGGGAGGAAGCGCGATATAAACTGCGGTCGTGGTGCCGCACCCAGTGCGGGCGCCGTATCGCAGGAGGCGCGTCTGATGTCCCGAAACCGGCGTTGGCACCAAAAGAGTCATATTGTAGCTAAGCGCCCGCCCTTCGAGCGCATTGCCCTGCTGCTGCAAGGCGGCGGCGCCCTCGGCTCCTACCAGGCAGGCGTCTATCAGGCGCTGGCCGAGGCTAATCTGCATCCTGACTGGGTCGCCGGTATTTCGATCGGTGCCATCAACGCGGCGTTGATTGCCGGCAATTCGCCAGACAAGCGCGTCGAAAGATTACGCGAATTCTGGGAAGCGATTACTACACCGCCGTTCGCAATACCCGATTTGCAATGGTTTCAGCTGAGGGGCGAGTTTGCCCACAGCCTGGTCAATCAGGCGGGCTCATTGGGGGCGCTGCTGCGCGGCGCGCCCGACTTTTTCAAGCCGCGCGTGCCGCCACCCTATTTCCAGCCGAACGGCACGCTCGAGGCGATCAGCTATTACGATGTCACCCCGCTGAAGGCCACCCTCGAGCGCCTGGTGGATTTTGACCTGATCAATGCCGGCGCAACCCGGTTTAGTGTCGGTGCGGTCAATGTCCGTACCGGCAATTTCGTCTATTTCGACAATATCACCCACCAGATCCGTCCGGAACATGTCATCGCCAGCGGTTCGCTGCCTCCGGGGTTTCCGGCCACCGAGATAGAGGGCGAGTACTATTGGGATGGAGGTCTGGTTTCCAATACGCCGTTGCAATGGGTGCTCGACAGCCGTCCTGGTCGGGACACGCTCGCCTTTCAGATCGACCTGTGGAGCAGTCGCGGCGAGTTTCCGCGCAATCTGCTCGAAGCCGAAACGCGCCAGAAGGAGATCCGCAACTCGAGCCGCACTCGGATGGCGACGGACCAGTTCAAGAAGAAGCAGCTGCTGCGCCGCGCAACCGCCAAGCTCCTCGCTAAAATGCCTCCCGAGCTGCTGCAGACGCCCGAGGCTGATATCCTGGCGGCAGAGGCGGACGAGAAAGTCTACAACCTCATTCAGCTGATCTATCGCGCCAAGAACTACGAGGGCAACGCCAAGGACTACGAGTTCTCACGGCGGACGATGGAGGAGCACTGGAGATCGGGCTACAACGACGCGGTGCGCACACTGCGCCATCCCGAAGTACTGCAGCGCCCGCAAGGCTCGGACGGGGTCTTCACCTTCGATCTCGCATATGACGGCCGCGAATAGACTTCCGCAATAATGCTGCCATTGAGGAGATACGACTGATGAAGCTTGCCGAGATTCGCCGCAACGCCTTCGCCATGCCGCTCAACAATCCGGCTTATCCGCCCGGCCCCTACAAATTCTACAACCGCGAGTTCGTCGTCATTACCTACCGCACCGACCCCGATAGGCTGCGTGAGGTGGTGCCGGAGCCGTTGGAGGGAACTGGCGACACGGTCGCCTACGAATTCATCCGCATGCCGGACTCGACCGGCTTTGGTGATTACACCGAAACCGGCCAGGTGCTCCCGGTGCGGTTCAAGACCAAGGACGGCACGGTGCAGGAAGGTAGCTATGTGCACGCCATGTACCTCGACGACAATGCGCCGATCGCCGGCGGACGCGAGATCTGGGGTTTTCCAAAGAAGCTGGCGACCCCAAAGGTGGAGCACGAAGGCGATGTCGTCGTCTGCACCTTGCATTACGGCTCGGTACTGTGCGTCTCCGCGACGATGGGCTTTAAGCATCGCGAGCTCGATCCGGCGCAGCTCTCAAAGACGCTCGCCCGGCCGAACTTCATGATCAAGATCATCCCGCATGTCGACTGCACGCCGCGGATCTGCGAGCTGGTGCGGTATTACATGGAGGATGTCACCGTAAAGGGGGCTTGGGCCGGCCCGGCCGCGATCCAGCTCTTCGATCATGCCCTGTGCGATGTGGCGCGGCTGCCGGTCCGCGAGGTGGTCTCGGCCACCCATTATGTGACCGACCTGACACTCGGCCTCGGCGAAGTCGTTTTCGACTATCTGAAAGACGCCTGAAAGGAACTCAGCATGTCCCGTTTCGATGGAAAAGTCGCGATCGTCACCGGTGCTGCTAGCGGCATCGGCAAGGAAATCGCGCTGCGCTTTGCCTCGGAGGGCGGTACACCGGTGATTGCCGATCTCAACCTGGATGCCGCGGATGCGACTGCGCGGGAGATCAAGGCCAAAGGCTCCGATGCTTTTGCCGTCGGCATGAATGTGGCCGAGGAAGCGGCGGTCGAGAAGGGTGTCGCCGATACGATGGCGAAATACGGCCGCATCGACGTGCTGGTCAGCAATGCCGGAATCCAGATCGTCAAGCCGGTGGTGGACTTCCCGTTTGCCGACTGGAAACGCCTGCTGGCGATCCACCTCGACGGCGCCTTTCTGACCACCAAGGCGTGTCTGAAGCATATGTACGCGGCAAAATCCGGCAGCATCATCTATACGGGCTCGGTGCATTCCAAGGAGGCCTCGGTTCTGAAGGCACCTTACGTCACCGCCAAGCACGGGCTTTTGGGATTGTGCCGCGTCGTCGCCAAGGAAGGGGCGCAGTACAATGTGCGCGCCAATGTTGTCTGTCCGGGCTTTGTGCGCACGCCATTGGTCGACAAGCAGATTCCGGAGCAAGCCAAGGAGCTCGGCATCAGCGAAGAGGACGTCGTCAAGCATGTGATGCTGAAGGACACCGTGGACGGCGAGTTCACCACCACCGAAGACGTTGCCGAAGCGGTGCTGTTTTTCGCCGGTTTCAAGACCAAAGCGCTGACCGGCCAGTCATTGGTCGTCAGCCACGGCTGGTTCATGGGGTAGCGGCTCTGATCGTATCGGTTCAACTAGCGGCGCGGCGTGCCGGCGGTTACTTGAGCGCCGCACGGATCGCGTGCCAGATGCGCTCCGGTGTGGCCGGCATGTCGATGTGATCGATGCCGAATTGCGAAAGCCCGTCGACGACGGCGTTGATGATTGTCTGCGGCGCTGCGATACAGCCGGCTTGGCCAGAGCCCTTGACGCCGAGCGGGTTGGCGGAGGTCGGCAGTTCGGCAAGGGTGATGTCCAAGGGCGGCAGATCATCGGCTCTGGGCAACGCGTAGTCCATCAGCGAGCCGCTCAGCAGCTGGCCCGAGCCGAGATCGTAGACGGTGTGCTCGAAGAGAGCCTGTCCGATGCCCTGGGCTACTCCACCCTGAACCTGTCCTGTGGTCAGCAGCGGATTGATCAGCCGCCCGTAATCGTCGACGGCAGTATAGCGTTCGAGGGTCGCCACGCCAGTTTCGGGGTCGATTTCGACCTCGGCGATGTGGCAGCCGTTCGGGAAGGTGAATACGTCCAATATGTTGTAGACGGAGCTGTCGAGACCAGGGGCCATGCCTTCCGGGAGGGTGGCCGGGTCGGCTGCGGCGCGGGCGACGGCGAGAAGGTCGATCTCGCGCTCCGTCCCCGGCACGATGAACCGGCCGTCCGCGAAGACGACCTCGGCACTGTCGGCCTGGAGCAGACCGGCCGCGACCCTTCGGCCTTTTTCGATGACCATGTCCGCCGCCTTGACCAATGCCGTACCCCCTTGATGCATCGAGCGCGCGCCGCCGTGCCCGGCACCCCGCGGCACGAGCCGAGTATCGGCCTGGACGAGGCGAAAGCGCTCAAGCGGCAGGCCGAGCAACGACGCCGCGATCTGCGGGTAGCTGGTCTCGTGCCCCTGGCCGTTCGACTGGGTGCCAAGGATCAGCGAAACACCGCCATCTGGGTCGAAGCGGATCTCGGCGGCCTCGTTCGGCGCGCCGCGCGCCGTTTCGAGAAAACAGCCGACCCCGAGCCCGCGCAGCCGGCCGCGCGCAGCCGCACCGGCGCGCCGCGCCGCGAAATCGGCGTAGAGGGCTTGCGCCGCCGCGTCGTCGAGATTGGCGGCAAAGCGCCCGCAATCGATTGTCATGCCGAGCGCGCTGCGGTAGGGGAAGGCGGCGATCATATTGCGCCGACGCAAGCTTACGGGGTCGGTGCCGATCCGGCGCGCGGCGATGTCTATTAGCCGCTCGATCAGGTAATTCGCCTCCGGCTTGCCGGCGCCGCGATAGGCGTCGATCGGGACCGTGTTGGTGAAGGCGCCGCGGACCTCCATGAAGACGGCCGGGATCGCGTAGACGCCGCCCATCGCCGTTGCCGGCGAATTGGTCGAGCTGCCCGGCCCGTTCGACGACAGATAGGCACCGAGATTGGCCACGGTGGACACCTCGAGCGCCTGAAACCGGCCGCTCTCGTCGAGTGCCAGACGGGCCTTCGTATGATTGTCGCGGCCTTGCGTCCCGCTGACGAATTCCTCGCTTCGCTCGGCGACCCACTTGACCGGCCGCCCAATCCGCCGTGCCGCCCACAACACCAGCACCCACTCGGGATAGAGAAAATTCTTCATGCCGAACCCGCCACCGACATCGGGCGCGACCAGCTGAATGCGCTCGGGGGGCAGCCGGAACACCGCCTCGGCGAGCTGATTGTGGATGCTGTGGACGCCTTGTCCGGTCAGCAACAGCTCAAGGCCACCGGTGGCGCGGTCATAGCTGCCGATCGCCGCCCGCGGCTCGAGCGGCGCCGGCACGAGACGGTTGTTGACGAGTTCGATCTCGACGCTATGGGCCGCGCCGCTAAACGCCGCTCGGGCCGCGTCCCGGTCTCCCCTCTGAAATCGGAAGCAGAGGTTTCCCGGAGCGTCGTCCCATATCGTCGGCGCGTCCGGCAGCAGCGCCGCCGCAGCCTCGACAACCGAGTCGAGCGGGCGGTATTCGACCACAATCCGCTCGGCGGCGTCGCGCGCCTGATCGCGACCTTCGGCCACCACCAGCGCCACCGGATCGCCGACATGGCGCACCGTTCCGCGCGCCAGTGCATGCCGCGGCGGGACGATTATCGGATCGACGGTGCTGACCTGGGCAATGCACGGCAGAGGGCCGAGGCCGTCGGAACGCAGATCGGCCTCGGTGAACACACCGAGAACGCCCGCGCCGTCACGCGCCGCCGCGGTCTCGATCCGCTCGATTGCGGCATGGGCATGCGGGGACCGCAGCACATGGGCATTGACCTGTCCCGGCAGAGTGAAATCGTCGACATATCGGCCGCGCCCGGTCAGAAATCGGGAATCCTCGAACCGTCGGACCGAGCGCCCGCGATCGTCGGTCTTCATTTTCATCTCTCTCGCTGAAGCGATTGGCGGAGAATGGCGCGGCGGCGCGTTATCGCCAATACCGCGCGGATCGCAGGGAATTTACTGGACAGCCCAGGATCGCAACGCGTCTTAATGAGCAGTCCGCGCTCGTCTGCAGGAGCAAGACTATGACTGCCGCAACGACCGCCTCCGGTGCCCGCCGATCGGTGTTGCGGCATTTGCCGGTCTTGGCCGCGGCGCTCGCCACGGTCGCGGTGGTGCTGCTGGCGCTCGGTCCGATCGGCTGGCGCGCCGGTTGGTGGCATTTTCGTTTCGCGTTTCTGACATTGATGCCCTGGGCGGCCTATTGCGGAATTGCGGCCCTGAGCGTCTCGGTGCTGGCTTTGCTCCTCGGCCGCTCGCGGATCGAATGGCGCGGCGTCGCTGTCGCGGTCGCGGCATTTGCCGTGGGTCTCCTGATCGCCTACGTCCCGTGGCATTACGATCGGATGCGGCAGACCGTGCCGCCGATCCACGACATCACGACCGATCCCGACAATCCTCCCGCTTTCGCCGCCGTGATGGCGGCGCGAACCGCAGACGCCGGCAACCCGGGCGCCTATGAAGGCGCCAAAATTGCCGAGCAGCAAAGGCAGGCATATCCGGATATCGCACCCTTGAATCTGGGACTCACCCGAGACGTCGCGTTCAATCGGGCGTTTGACGCGGCGCAACGGATGGGATGGACGATCGTTGCTGCCGACAACGCGGCGGGCCGCATCGAGGCGAGCGACAGGAGCCGCTGGTTCGGCTTTACCGACGACATCGTGGTCCGCATCACCGCATCGGGTTCGGGCAGCCGCGTCGACGTCCGCTCGTCCTCCCGTCTCGGGCGCAGCGATTTCGGGGTCAACGCTGCGCGCGTCCGCGCCTATCTTGCAGAGTTGCGCGGAACCGCAGGCGGCTAGTAGCTTTCGACTAGCGCCCGAGCAACCCGGAGCGAAAACCATGGCGATCCATACCGAAGATCTCGAATACCACCGCCCTGCAGGCATTCCGCTCCTCGCCCGGTTTTACCGCCCCGATGGGCGAGGCCCATTCCCGGCGGTGCTGGAAGTGCATGGCGGTGCCTGGACGTCGGGCGACCGGTTCAACAATGCCTCTATCGCCGAGCACCTCGCCGGCCACGGCATCGCTGTCCTGTCGATCGAGTTCCGCATGCCGCCGGTGGCGCGCTATCCAGAAACCGTGGCCGATGTGAATTTCGGCATCCGCTTTCTGAAGGCGAACGCCGAGCGGTTCGCCACGCGCAAGGACCTGGTCGGCGGTCTCGGCACGTCGTCGGGCGGGCACCTGTTGCTGCTCAGCGCACTGCGCCCCCGCGACCCGCGCTATGCCGCGGACCCGCTGCCGGGCAGTGATGCTAGCCTCGCCTTTGCGGTCGCCTGCTGGCCGGTGGCCGATCCGCTCGCCCGATACCGCGCGGTCATCGAGCGCGGCACCGACCGGCTGGTCGAAGCCCATCACCAGTTCTGGCCGTCCGAAGAAGCCATGGCCGAAGGCAACCCGCAGCTGATCCTCGAATGCCGCGAGGCGGTCGAGAAGCCGCCCGCGCTGATCATGCAGGGCACCGCCGACGACAATCTGACCCCCGATATGGCCGCCAATTTTGCGACGGCCTACACCAGAGCCGGCGGCTCGATCGCATTCCACAGATTCGCAGGCCAACCGCACGCCTTCATCCCGCGCGATCCCGCTTCGCCGGATTCGCGCCGGGCCCTCGCGCTGATAACGGATTTCATCCACCACCGGGCACGCTGATCGCTCAGTTGCGCGTCAGGGGCTTGTAGCGGATGCGGTGCGGCTGATCGGCTTCGGCGCCGAGGCGCCGGCGGCGATCGGCTTCGTAATCGGCGTAGTTGCCTTCGAACCAGACCACCTGGCTGTCGCCTTCAAAGGCGAGGATGTGGGTGGCGACCCGGTCGAGAAACCAGCGGTCGTGCGTGATGATGACGGCGCAGCCCGGATATTCGAGGAGTGCCTCTTCGAGTGCGCGCAACGTATCGATATCGAGATCGTTGGTCGGCTCGTCGAGCAGCAGCACGTTCGCGCCGGTCTTCAGCATCTTGGCGATGTGCACACGGTTGCGCTCGCCGCCCGAGAGCTGGCCTACCTTCTTTTGCTGGTCCGGCCCGCGAAAGTTGAACAGCGCGCAATAGGCGCGGCTCGCCATCTTGCGGCGGCCGAGATCGATCTCGTCCTGCCCATTTGAAATCTCCTGCCACACCGTGTTGGCCGCGACAAGGGTATCGCGGGATTGGTCGACATAGCCGAGCGTTACCGTGTCGCCGATCCGGAACGTGCCGCTGTCCGGCGTTTCCTGCCCAGTGATCACGCGGAAGAGCGTCGTCTTGCCGGCCCCGTTCGGGCCGATCACCCCGACGATGCCGCCCGGCGGCAGACGGAAATCGAGCGCCTCAATCAGCAGCCGGTCGCCAAAGGCCTTGGAGATGTGCTGCGCTTCGATTACCAGATCGCCGAGCCTCGGGCCCGGCGGCAGCACGATTTGCGCGGTCTCGGGCGCCTTTTCGCGGCTCTGGGCGACCAGCTCCTCATAGGCCGACAGCCGGGCCTTGCTCTTCGCCTGCCGTGCCCGTGGGCTCTGTCTCACCCATTCGAGCTCGCGTTCCAGGGTGCGCCGGCGCGCCGCCTCCTGGCGGCCCTCTTGCTCGAGCCGCTGCTGTTTTTGGTCGAGCCAGCCCGAATAGTTGCCCTCGTACGGAATGCCGCGGCCGCGGTCGAGCTCGAGGATCCAGCCGGCGACCTCGTCCAGGAAGTAGCGGTCGTGGGTCACGGTCACGACGGTGCCGGGGTAATCTTCGAGAAAACGCTGCAGCCACGCCACCGACTCGGCATCGAGATGGTTGGTCGGCTCGTCCAAGAGCAACAGGTCGGGCCGCTGCAGCAGCAGCCGGCACAAGGCCACCCGCCGCCGCTCACCGCCGGACAAATTGGTGACCTCGGCGGCGCCCGGCGGGCAGCGCAGCGCGTCCATCGCGATCTCGACGGTGCGGTCGAGATCCCAGGCATTCGCCTGGTCGATCTTTTCCTGCAGCTCGCCCTGCTCGGCGATCAGCGCATCCATCTCGGCTTCCGAGAGGTCCTCGGCAAAGCGTGCACTGACCGCCTCGAAACGGTCGAGCAACCCCTTGGTTTCGGCGAGCCCCTCGATGACGTTGCCGAACACGTCCTTTGTCTCATCGAGGGCAGGCTCCTGCGGCAGATAGCCGACCCGCGCGCCGTCCGCCGCCCAGGCCTCGCCGGCGAAGTCGCGCTCATCACCAGCCATGATGCGCAGCAGGGTCGACTTTCCGGCGCCGTTCGGCCCCAGCACCCCGATCTTGGCCCCCGGCAGAAACGACAGCCAAATGTCCTTCAACACCTCGCGGCCGCCGGGATAGGTTTTGCTTAGGCCCTTCATCACATAGATGTACTGGTAGACCGCCATCGGGATCCGCCTTTGAGAAAACTGAATGGGGATATTACCAAAACCAAAAGGCATCTTCGCGGCGGCATTTGTGGGCGCAGCAGCGGTCGCCGCTTTGGGCCAATCCTCGCCCGACCTGACCGGCGCCGCGGCATATGGTGACTGGCGCAGCGACGCGCCGGGGGTGCGGCGCAAAATCACTCCGGCGGATATGCCGCCGCCTTATGAGAGCGCCAGCGCCAACCAGCACCCTACCGTCGTTGAGCGTCCTGCCTATGCCTGGCCGAAAGCGCCATCCGGCTTCGCCGTTGACCTCTTCGCCAGCGGTCTCGACAACCCGCGCCTGATGCGCGTGTCGCCGAGCGGCGACATCTTTGTCGCCGAGAGTGGCCCGGGACGGATCCGGGTATTGCGCGCCGCGGATGGCGCCAAGACGCCGGAGATCCACACTTTCGCTGAAAACCTCTACCAGCCCTTCGGCATCGCCTTCTGGCCGCCGGGACCGAACCCGCGCTATATCTATGTCGCGAACACCGACAGTGTCGTTCGCTTTCCCTACCGCTCGGGGGATCTCCAGTCCGCCGGCCCGGCAGAGACGATCGTCACCGGATTGCCGCGAGGCGGACACTGGACGCGCGACGTCGTCTTCTCGGCCGATGGCAGCCGCATGTTCGTCTCGGTCGGCTCGCGCAGCAACGCCGCCGATCGCTGGATCAATGCGCCGTGGCAGTCGGACGAGGGCCGCGCCGTCGTCCTTTCCTTCACGCCGGAGGGCAAGGACAAACGGTCCTTTGCGACGGGCCTGCGCAACTGCGTCGGCATGGCGGTCCAGCCCGGGACCGGCGAGCTGTGGTGCTCGGTCAACGAGCGCGACGGCCTCGGCGACGACCTTCCGCCCGACTATCTTACCCGGGTCCGCGAGGGTGCATTCTATGGCTGGCCGTGGTTCTATATCGGAGCCAATGAAGATCCGCGGCATCAGGGAGAGCAGCCCGCTCTGCGCAGCCGGGTAACTGTGCCGGACGTATTGGTGCAGCCGCATTCGGCCTCGATGGAAATGACCTTCTACGAGGGCGCGCAGTTTCCGGCCGACTACCGCGGCGACATCTTCGCCGCCTTTCACGGCTCCTGGAACCGCGCCAAGCGGACTGGGTACAAGGTAGTCCGTGCTCTGCTGAACAACGGCCAGCCGACCGGCGAATACGAGGATTTCCTGACCGGCTTCGTGATCAGCGACAGAAATGTCTGGGCCCGCCCGGTGGGCGTCGCCGTTGCTGGGGACGGCGCGCTCCTCGTCAGCGAAGACGGCAGCGGCACGATCTGGCGCGTCTCCTACCACGGCCGGTGACGGCC
>Ga0209040_10002887_pt1 | contig 13262 bp, 12 predicted proteins | sample BogFormECP12_OM3_FD_188240 | JGI IMG/M metagenome (GOLD analysis project Ga0209040, IMG submission 188240) | Bog forest soil microbial communities from Calvert Island, British Columbia, Canada - ECP12_OM3 (SPAdes) (version 2) | ecosystem: Environmental > Aquatic > Freshwater > Wetlands > Bog ... | reverse complement strand
ACCATGCGTCATAGCTAAACCCGAGGCGCGGCCGACCACAGCTGTCGCCTCATAGACAGGAGATGTAGTGGCAGGCAAGGCGCGCGTACACGAGTTAGCCAAGGAACTCGGTGTTACCAGCAAAGAAGTACTCGCCCGGCTCAGCGAACAGGGCGAATTCGTCAAATCCGCATCGTCGACGGTAGAAGCGCCGGTCGCGCGTCGGCTGCGTGAGTCGTTCGGCGGCAGCAAGCCCGCGCAGGAGAAGACCGCCGGCAACGGCGCGGCCGCAGCCAAAGGCCAGGGGGTCCAGGCCGCCCCGACGGCGCCGAACCCCGCCGGTCCCAAACCGGCCCCGCCGCGCGCGCCGGAGCCGGCCGCGCCGCCGGCCCCGGCTCCGGAACAGCCGCAGGCGGCGGCACCGTCGCCGACCCCGACGCGGCCCGGACCTATGCCGGGCCCGCGCCCGGTCCCGAAGCCGGCGGCTCGCACGCCGCGCGTCGGCAACAACCCGTTCTCGACGGCACAGCCGGTGGACCGGCCAATTCCGCGTCCGCTGGCCCCGCGTCCAGGTGCCGCCCGGCCCGGTGCCCCCCGCCCGGGCGCGTCGCCCGGCAGCATGCCACCCCGCCCTGGCGGCGGCTCCGGTGGTGGACAAGGTCGTCCACCACGTCCCGGCGCGCCGCGACTCGGCGGCGTCGGCGGTCGGCCAGGTGGTCCTGGCGGCGGTCGGCCCGGCGGCGGCGGTGGCGGCGGTAACTACCGCGGCGGCGGCGCCGGCGGCGCCGGCGGTGGTGGTGGCGTTGGTGCTCCACCCGGCAGTGGTGGTGGGTTCCGTGGCCGTCCCGGCGGCGGTGGCGGTGGACGCCCTGGCCAGCGCGGCGGTGCTGCCGGCGCGTTCGGCCGTCCCGGCGGCGCGCCGCGGCGCGGCCGCAAGTCCAAGCGGGCGAAACGCGCCGAGTACGAGAACATGCAGGCGCCGGTCGTCGGCGGCGTGCGGCTACCGCACGGCAATGGCGAGACCATCCGGCTGGCGCGTGGCGCGTCGCTGTCGGATTTCGCCGAGAAGATCGATGCCAACCCGGCCGCGCTGGTGCAGGCGCTGTTCAACCTCGGCGAGATGGTGACCGCGACCCAGTCGGTCGGCGACGAGACGCTCGAGCTGCTGGGCAGCGAAATGAACTACGTGGTTCAGGTCGTCAGCCCCGAGGACGAAGACCGCGAGCTGCTGGAATCCTTCGACCTGAGCTACGGCGAAGACGAGGGCACCGAGGAAGACCTACAGACCCGCCCGCCGGTGGTGACCGTGATGGGTCACGTCGACCACGGTAAAACCCGACTGCTGGACACCATACGCAAGGCCAACGTCCGCGAGGCCGAGGCCGGGGGCATCACCCAGCACATCGGTGCTTACCAGGTGTCCGTCGACCTCGACGGCGACGAGCGGCTGATCACCTTTATCGACACCCCGGGTCACGAGGCGTTCACCGCCATGCGTGCCCGCGGTGCCAAGGCCACCGACATCGCGATCGTGGTGGTGGCCGCCGACGACGGTGTGATGCCGCAGACGGTGGAGGCCATCAACCACGCGCAGGCCGCCGACGTGCCGATCGTGGTGGCGGTGAACAAGATCGACAAAGAAGGTGCCGACCCGGCCAAGATCCGGTCTCAGCTGACCGAATACGGTCTGGTGGCAGAGGATTTCGGTGGCGACACGATGTTCGTCGACATCTCGGCCAAGCAGGGCACCAACATTGAGGCGCTGGAGGAGGCGGTGCTGCTGACCGCCGACGCCGCGCTGGATCTACGGGCCAACCCCGACATGGAAGCCCAGGGTGTGGCGATCGAGGCGCACCTGGACCGCGGCCGCGGCCCGGTGGCCACCGTGCTGGTGCAGCGCGGCACGCTGCACGTCGGCGACTCGGTCGTCGCCGGCGACGCGTATGGCCGGGTCCGCCGGATGGTCGACGAATACGGCGACGACATCGAGGAGGCGCTGCCGTCACGGCCAGTGCAGGTCATCGGTTTCACGTCGGTGCCCGGCGCAGGCGACAACTTCCTGGTGGTCGACGAGGACCGCATTGCCCGCCAAATCGCCGACCGACGCAGCGCGCGCAAGCGCAACGCCCTGGCGGCGCGCTCGCGCAAGCGGATTAGCCTGGAGGACCTGGACTCGGCGCTGAAGGAAACCAGCCAGCTGAACCTGATCCTCAAGGGCGACAACGCCGGTACCGTCGAGGCGCTGGAAGAGGCGCTAATGGGGATCGTGGTCGACGACGAGGTGGAGCTGCGCGTCATCGACCGCGGTGTCGGCGGTATCACCGAGACCAACGTCAACCTGGCGTCGGCCTCGGACGCGGTGATCATCGGCTTCAATGTGCGTGCGGAGGGCAAAGCGACCGAACTGGCCAACCGCGAAGGCGTGGACATCCGCTACTACTCGGTGATCTATCAGGCGATCGACGAGATCGAGAAGGCCCTGCGCGGCATGCTCAAGCCGATCTACGAGGAGAACCAGCTGGGTCGTGCCGAGATCCGCGCGCTGTTCCGCTCGTCGAAGGTTGGTCTGATCGCCGGTTGCCTGGTGACTTCCGGGGTGGTGCGCCGCAACGCCAAAGCGCGGCTGCTGCGGGACAACATCGTGGTGGCCGATAACCTCACGGTGTCCTCGCTGCGACGGGAGAAGGATGACGTCACCGAGGTCCGCGACGGATACGAGTGTGGTCTGACGCTGACCTACTCCGACATCAAAGAAGGCGACGTCATCGAAACCTACGAGCTGGTTCAGAAGGAACGCGCCTGAACATGAATGGCAACAACCTGAGCATGCGGCATGGCTGACCCGGCCCGGGCCCGCCGGCTGGCCAAGCGGATCTCCGAAATCGTCGCGTCGGCGATCGAGTACGAGATCAAAGACCCGGGACTGGCCGGCGTGACCATCGTCGACGCCAAGGTGTCCGGTGACCTGCACGACGCGACGCTGTACTACACGGTGATGGGGTCGACGCTGGATGACGAGCCCGATTACGCCGGCGCGGCGGCGGCGCTGGACCGCGCCAAGGGTGTGCTGCGCACCAAGGTTGGCGCCGGCACCGGCGTTCGGTTCACTCCCACACTGACGTTCACCCGGGACACGGTGTCCGACTCCGTGCAGCGAATGGAAGAGTTGCTGGCCCGCGCCCGTGCCGCTGACGCCGATGTGGCTCGGGTTCGCGAAGGTGCCAAGCCCGCCGGAGAGGCCGACCCCTATCGGGTATCCGGCGACGCGGATGGACCTGACGGGGAAGGCGCCGATGACGACGATCAACTCGAAGACTGAATCGACCGCCACGGCGCGACGCGTCGACGCCGTCGGAGCCGCCGAGGTACTGTCCGCCGCCGCCACTGTCGCGGTGGTCTGCCACGTCTATCCCGACGCTGACACGATCGGCGCCGGCCTCGCGCTGGGCCTGGTGCTGGACCAGTGCGGCAAGGCCGTCCAGGTCAGCTTCGCGGCCCCGGCAGCGCTTCCGGAGTCTTTGCAGTCGCTGCCCGGCGGGCAGCTGCTGGTCGATCCCCACGCCATGCGTCGCGATGTCGATCTGGTTGTGACCGTGGATATTCCGAGCATCAACCGGCTCGGAGACCTGCGCGAAATGGCCGGTACCGGGCAAGAGCTGCTGGTGATCGACCACCACGCGTCGAACCAGCTGTTCGGCACCGTGAACTTCGTCGACCCGTCGGCGGACTCCACCACCATGCTGGTTGCCGAGCTGCTCGACGCGTGGGGCAAGCCGATCGACACCGAAGTGGCGCACTGCCTCTACGCGGGGCTGACGACCGATACCGGGTCGTTCCGGTGGGCCAGCGCGCGCGCACATCGGCTGGCGGCGCGGCTGGTCGAGTTGGGCGTCGACAACGCGGCGATCAGCCGGTCGCTGATGGACACCCATCCCTTCCGCTGGCTGATGATGCTGTCCCGGGTGTTGGGTTCGGCGCAGCTGTTGCCGGACGCTGTCGACGGTCGCGGCCTGGTGTACGCCGTTGTCGGACACCAGGAATGGATCAGCGCGCGGCCGGAAGAAGTGGAGAGCATCGTCGACATCGTCCGCACCACCGGGGAGGCCGAGGTGTCGGCGGTGTTCAAAGAAACCCAGCCGCAGCAGTGGTCGGTGTCGATGCGCGCGAAGGCCGCGGTGGATCTCTCCACGGTCGCTTCGACATTCGGCGGCGGCGGTCACAAGCTGGCCGCCGGCTACTCGACCACCGGTTCAATCGACGATGTGGTGACCTCGCTGCGCGCCGCTCTAGGGTGACCGGCCCGGGCCACCCACAGGCGGGTGGCCGAGAGATAGCGCAGCTGGCGCTGCCGGCGTTGGGCGTGCTCGCGGCCGAGCCGCTCTACTTACTGTTCGACACCGCGGTCGTCGGCCGGCTGGGCGCGTTGAGCCTGGCCGGGCTGGCCATCGGAGGATTGATCCTCGGCATGGTCGGTTCCGATCTGACGTTTCTGTCGTACGGCACCACCGCGCGCTCGGCCCGCCACTTCGGCGCCGAAGACCGGGAATCGGCGGTGGTGGAAGGCCTGCAGGCGACCTGGTTGGCGCTGGCTCTTGGGTGGCTGGTCGTCGTCGTGGTGCAGGCGGCGGCAGTTCCGCTGGTGTCGGCCATCGCAGGGTCGGCCGACATCGCGAATGCGGCGTTGCCCTGGCTGCGCATCGCGATCTGGGGTGCGCCGGCGATTCTGGTGTCGCTGGCCGGCAACGGGTGGCTGCGCGGTGTTCAGGACACCGTCCGCCCGCTGCGCTACGTGGTCGCCGGGTTCGGGCTGTCGGCGCTGCTGTGCCCGCTGCTGGTGTACGGCTGGCTGGGGTTGCCTCGTCTGCAGCTGGCCGGGTCGGCGGTGGCCAACCTCGCTGGCCAATGGCTGGCCGCGCTGCTGTTCGGACGCGCGTTGCTGGCTGAACGAGTGCCGCTGCGCCTCGACCGCACGGTACTGCGAACCCAAGTGGTACTGGGGCGCGACCTGTTGGTGCGAACGCTGGCATTTCAGGCCTGTTTCGTCTCGGCGGCCGCGGTCGCCGCCCGGTTCGGCGCCGCGGCGTTGGGCGCCCACCAGGTGGTGCTGCAGCTGTGGGAGTTCCTTGCGCTGGTTCTTGATTCGCTGGCCATCGCCGCGCAGGCGCTGGTCGGTGCGGCGCTCGGCGCCGGTGACGCCTCGCGCGCGAGATCGGTGGCCCGGCGCGTGACGGTGTCCTCGACAATCGCGGCCGGTGCGCTGGCCGCGGTGTTTGCCGTCGGTTCCTCCGTGCTGCCCAAACTCTTCACCGACGACAGTTCGGTGCTGGCTGCGATCGGAGTCCCGTGGTGGTTCCTGGTAGCCCAATTACCTTTTGCAGGAATTGTTTTCGCCCTCGACGGCGTGCTGCTGGGCGCCGGGGACGCCGCGTTCATGCGCACTGCCACTGTGGTCAGCGCGCTGGTTGGCTTTCTGCCGCTGATTTGGCTGTCGCTGGTGTTCGGCTGGGGGCTGGCGGGCATCTGGTCGGGGCTGAGCACGTTCATCGTGCTGCGACTGATCTTCGTCGGGTGGCGAGTGGTTTCGGGCCGCTGGGCGGTTACCGGGACGTGAGCGCACGGCGCAGCAGCAACTTGCGGTCACAATGGTGAGCTGACGCCCACGCAGACCCGAAAGGCGGGCAGCACGATGGGAAACGCAGGTCTCAACTTCGGTGTTCTGGGACCGTTGCAGGTGACTGCGAACGGCAACCCGGTGCCGTTGGGCGCCCCGAAGCAGCGGACGGTGTTGGCCATGCTGGTGCTCAACCGGAACCGGCCGGTGTCGGTCGAGTCCCTGATCAACGCGGTCTGGGATCAGAGTCCGGCGCCGGCAGCACGGACAAGCATTCACTCCTACGTGTCCAACCTGCGCCGACTGCTGGGCGGCGCCGGGTATGACCCGAACAAGGTGCTGGTGAGCGCCCCGCCGGGATATCAACTCAGCGTCCCTGACGCCGATTGCGATCTCGGGCGTTTCATCACCGAGAAGAACGCCGGGGTGCACGCCGCCGCCGCCGGACGGTTCGAGGACGCGAGCAGCTCCTTGTCGGCTGCGCTGGCCGAGTGGCGCGGCCCGGTTCTCGATGACCTGCGCGAATTCGCCTTCGTCGACACGTTTGCCACCGCGCTGTCCGAGGTCAAAGTGATGACCCAGATCGGCCTCGCCCAAGCCGAGATCGCCTGCGGACGCGCCGACGCCGTGATCGTTCACCTCGAGGCCCTTGCCGCCGAACATCCTTTCCGGGAACCGCTGTGGGCTCAGTTGATCACCGCCTACTACGTCGCCGAGCGGCAGTCTGACGCCCTCGACGCGTACCGGCGACTGAAGGCGAACCTGGCCGAAAACCTCGGGATCGACCCCGGTCCCACTGTGAGGACCCTGCATGAGCGAATCCTGCGCCAGGAACCCCTGGACACCAGGCACACTGCCCAGACCACCGCTATGAACAGCGTCGTCGACCTCGGCCCGCACACCGACACGGTGGCCGGCCGGTCGGCCGTTGCCGAGCTACGGGGGAGGGACGGCAAGCGCCACCGGCTGCAGTCATCGACCCGGATCGGCCGGCGACCCGACAACGACATCGTTCTCGACGACGACGACGTCAGTCGCTACCACGCCGTCGTCATCGACACCGGAAGCAGCTTTGTGATCAGCGATCTGCGCTCCACCAACGGTGTCCAGGTGCAAGGCCGGCGGATCCGAAGTGCTGCCACTCTCGCTGATGGTGACCATGTCCACATCGGCGGCCACGAGTTCACTTTCCAAATCAGCACGTGCTGAGCAGCGCAGATACCCGCAGGAGCGAACGCAAGAATTCCGCAAGAATCTCTCCAGAGCCCGCCAAGGCGCCTGCTGCAACCTTGTGGTGTCGGGAAAGCAACCGACCCTAGCGAGGTAAGGAACCCAACCATGAAGTCGAAGAAAGTTTCCAAGCTCCGTGTCGCGGCAGCCGGCCTACTGGCCGCCGTCGGTCTGTCTCTCCTTGGATCGTTGGCGGCGCCCGTCGCGTCCGCTGACCCGTGGGTGCCGGGCACCGGACCGTTGCACCCGATCCGCCACTACGCGGCGGATGTCCTGCACCCGGTGTGGGCCCTCACCCACCCCATCCGCGCCACGATCCCCTGATCGACGGACCGGTCTCACAAACGCGATCTGCCCCGTTTCCTCCTCCTGAAACGGGGCAGATCGCCGTCTACCGCACCTGCGCGCGTCCGCGCTGCAGGACGGCTTCCCGGTTGGCGGCAATGTCGTCGCCGGAGGTCCGAAATTGCCTGGCTGCCATCGCTTCCAGCCAAAGCCCCTCGCTGGTGTGCGATTCGTCGATCCGGTGATAGGACGTCAGCAGAGCCCGCACCGCGCTCTGGTTGTTGCCGACGATGCTCGTTGCCACCTCACGCGCGGCGGTCAGCAGCCGCTCATGTGGCACCACTTCGGTGACCAGGCCGGCCCGCAGCGCATCGTCGGCGGACAAGTAGTCACCGGTCAGGCTCATGCGACGGGCCAGTCCGACGCCCACTTTCTGAGGTAACCGCACGCTGAGCCCCCACGTCGGCAGCAGACCCACCCGAGCATGGGTATCGGCGAATCGCGCATGCTCCGACGCGATCAGGATGTCGCAGTACAGCGCCAGCTCCAGCCCACCGGTGACCGCGGCGCCGTTGATCGCGCCGATGACGGGCTTGCTCAACGGTGGCCAGCGCGGCGAGATGTCCGGTAGCGCCGACTGCCCGCCCAGCTCTTTGAGATCGAGCCCCGCGCAGAACACCGGGTCGCTGCCGGTCAGGATGAGGACGTCGACGGCGTCGTCGGCGTCGGCCTCGGCCAGGGCCGTGAAAAACCGATCCCGCAGCGCGGCCGACAACGCGTTGCGCGATTGCGGTCGGTTCAGGGTCAGGGTGCGTACCCGATCGTCGGTGTGGATCAACAGGATGTCGTCGGTCATGAGTGCCGCTCCTCCTCATCGCTTCGCTCTGCATCGTCGCCGGCGGGGATCATGCGCCGCTCCTCCTCATCGCTTCGCTCTGCATCGTCGCCGGCGCGGGTCATATCGCAACCGTAGTCAGTCCGACCGGCCGCGGCCCGACCGCCTTATCGTTGAGGCATGTGCCGGAACATCACCGAATTGCGCGGACTCGAGCCTCCGGCGACGACCGAGGAGATCGCGGCGGCCGCGCGGCAATATGTGCGCAAGGTCAGCGGCATCACGCATCCCTCGTCGCCCAACGCCGAGGCGTTCGAAGCGGCGGTGGCCGAAGTCGCGGCGACGACAACACGGCTGTTGGCCGCCTTGCCGCCGCGCCGCCAGCCTCCGAAGACCTCCCCGCCGTTGCGTCGGCTGGCGACGAGATGACGCGGGGCCCGATGACGCAAGCCGCGACGGTGCCCGCGCTCAAGGAGTGGAGCGCGGTGGTGCACGCGCTGCTGGACGGCCGGCAGTGGGTGCTGTTGCGCAAAGGCGGGATTGGCGAGAAGCGTTTCGAGGTTGCCGCCCGCGAGTTCATGCTGTTCCCGACGGTCGCGCACAGTCACGCCGAGCGGGTCCGGCCCGAATTTCAGGACTTGCTCAGGGCTGCGGCTGGCGACAGCGCCGATGACCGTGTCGTGGTGCGGGCGGCGGCGAAAGTCGTTGCGGCACTGCCGGTCAACCGGCCCGACAACATCGAGGCGATCCAGGATCTACATATCTGGACCGCCGAGTCGGTGCGACAGGACCGGCTGGACTTTCGGCCCAAGCATCGGTTGGCGGTGCTGGTCGTGCAGGCCATACCTTTGGTCGAGCCGGTGGAACTCGCCCGCAATCCCGACTACGCTGGCTGCACCAGCTGGGTCCAGCTGCCTGTGCAGGCGTCGCTGGGCACTCCCGTGCACGGCGAAGCTTCGCTACGACGAGTCGCTGCCCGCGTGAGTGATGCCGTCGGATGAGGTTGGGCCGCAACCGTTTCACAAAGTCTGGTCTACTAGGACCGCGCCGTCCGGGCGGTCCCCGAGGGTGCACAGCGCAGTCGGCTCAGCTGCTGCGGTGAGTCGCACCACTTGCGCCAGTTGCGCCGCGGCATCGCATTGCAGATAGTGATCGGCGGTCGGCAGTATCCAGTAGCGGTTTCGTCCCGGCTTGTCCTTGAGGAATTTTTGCCAGACGAAGTTCGCGACCCGGACAGGGGAGACGTTGTCATGCAAGCCCCACACCAGGCTGGTGTTGATCTCGTTTGCGGAAAGCGCAGCGAGCCAACTGGTTTCGTCGGCGGCGCGCTCATTCAAGTACTGAATCGTGTCCGGCAGCACCCCGATCCCGTCGTTGTGCGCGAAGCATTTTGTCAGGGCGGTGATCTCGGGATCGCTGGGTGTTCGCCGCGGCATGTACGCGGCCACGCCCATGCCGGCGGCAAGCAGCTCCGGCGTCGTCGCCTGCGCCGTGCTCCGCGCCGTAGCGGGGTCGAGAAGCGCAGTCTGGAATGCGGTGAGATTGGCCAACGGGAGATAGATGTTGGCATTCGTCAGGATGACTTCGGCAGGCGCGTTTCGTTGATCCGACGTCGCGAACATGGAAAGCGCGATCATGCCGACGCTGGTGCCACGGTCATGGGTCAGCATGGTGTATCGCTGGAGTTGCCATACGTTCGTGATCGCGTGGATCAGCAGGCGCGCATCATCGTAAAGCGAATACACATAAGGTGCGGGTGGCTTGTCCGAGAGTCCGTAGCCGGGGAAGTCCAGCAGGAAAATGTCGAAGTCCGCGCTCAACTCGCGCGTCAGCGCGAAGTAGTCGATGCTTGCGGTCGGGAAGCCGTGCACGCACACCAGTGCCGGTGCACCCGGTGTGCCGCAGCGACGGGTGAAGACGGCAACTTCCGCTTCATCGTTCGCCGCGGTTGATGACCGCCAATGGATTTCCGTTCCGCCGCTTCGCCACTCGTCGAAGATGTCCATCGGTTAGGCGTTCTCGGTCGGAAGCACGACCCGGGAAGCGCCGAAGTGCAGCTCATGGGTGGAGGGCTCGAGTCGGCTTCCTGTCGCCGTGGCCTCACCGGTCCCGAGGTTACGGGCGTAGCGGGGATGGCTGCCGCCGGCGATCAACACGCGGATGCGTGACCCGGCGCGGAACCGGTGGGCGATCGCGTCGAGTTCGACGCTGACGGAGTCAGTCGCGTCGGCCAGCCGCCGATAGCCGTCGCTGACATTGCGGGAGCGGCCCCTGGCGTCGACCTCGCTGATCCGGGCGAACACGTCGAGATGGGGGTTGTCGGAGCTATGCGCCAATTCGGCGACCGGGTTGCCGTGCACGCACAGATCCTCGTCGAGCACGTCGGTGGTGAAGCTGAGCACGTCGCTGCGCGCTACCAACGCGGTGTCGTCCCGGTAACCGCCGTCCGGCGACAACAGTCGACCCCCGATGGTCGGCGTCGGGTCGGCCGGGTCATAGCGAAAGCTCAGCGAGGACGCGAAGGATCCAGCCGCGGTCGACGGCGGCGTGTCGGCCAGGCCGCCACCGGGCTGCAGGTACAGCGCGCGATCGCTGGTGGTCGGCGGCCAATCGGCCACCTCGCGCCAGCCCTCGCCGGCGACGAACACGCGAAGTCTGCTGGGTCGCGAGGTGGCCGGTCGACCGCCGAGGTGGGTGTCCAGCCAGTCCTGTGTTTCCCCGGCGATGGTGCGCAGACCCTGGAAGAGCAACTGGGTGTGTGTCCACGGCCCGATGGTCAACGCCACGTCGACACCGCGGTCCCGAAGATGCCGATACTGCTCGAGCGACTGCTCAAGGAACAGGTCTTGCCAACCGCCGATCAGCAGCACCGGCACCTGCACCCGATCGAGCGCGGCGCCGAATCGCATCGGCTCCCAGAACGGCTCGTTGTCATCGGGATGGTCCAGCCACGACTCCCACCACGGCGCGTCGGTGCCCAGCAGCGCCCGGCCGGCCGCACCCAGCGGCACCTCACCGGCGACCTGTATCACCTTTTTCTGCGCGCGCAGCTGGCGGATACCGGCGCGGATTCGTCCGGGATCTTCTTGGTGGGCAACCAGATGGCTCCACCCGAGGAAGTCGTTGACCGTGAACGAGCCGGTGCCCCAGGCCGCGGCGCTGAAATCATGAGGGCCCGCGGTGATGACGGCCGCAGCCAACTCAGGCGGCGGATCCTGCAGCAGCGCCCACTGGGTGAACCCCAGATAGGAAATCCCCATGGTGGCGAAGCGACCGGTGAACCACGGCTGCTCCCGGAGCCAGGCGACCGTGTCGGCGCCGTCGGCCGCTTCGTGAACCATCGGCTGGAAGATGCCGCCCGAGCCGAACGTCCCCCGCACACTTTGCAGCAGCACGCGGTAACCGCGAGCGGCATAAAGCGCGCCGTACAGCAGCGAGAACGGAAACCCGCGTCCATAGGGTCCGCGGACCAGCAAGGTGCCGACCGGTTCGGTGTCGCCGGCGGGCACGTAGTGGTCGGCCACCAGTTCGACGCCGTCGCGCATCGGGATCGCGACCCGGCTGACCGTATAGCCGGTGGTCGGCGCGGGCAGGCGCAACGTCCGGCCGAGGGCACGGCCGGCGAATCGCGTGGTCAATGAGCTCAGCGCCGACCCGGTGGGTTGGGTGGATGTGGTGGTCACCAGATCAGGTTATGGCCGCACCCAAGGACGTGGGCCTAGAACTTGTAGTAAGGGGAAAGATCGTTTGCCCGCTGCAGGTTGATGGATGGGCAGTCGACTTCCGGGCTGGAGTAGACCGTCGAGTAGTACAGCGACTGCTGGATGACCCCGTAGCTGGTCTTGAAGATCACCATGCAGGAGATGTACCAGTAGCTGTTGTGGTAGGTGGGCTTGAGGTTCCAGTACTGGGCGGCGCGGTGGCCGTTGACCGTCGTCTCGATGGCGTCGGCCGGTAGCGACTGGTCGTAATTGCGCCAGATGATCGGCTCGACGGCCGACTGGTAGTTGCCCGCGTCGTAGTGGCAGCGCAGCCCTTCTTCGTGCTGGGGGGAGTGAACGACAGGCCCAGCCGAGAAATGACGTCGAACGGAATGTCTTGGCAGGGGTCGAAAGGGCTGGGGTCGGTGGTCGCCACGATCGGGCTTTTCATCGTCGTGGGCGGATCCATCGGTGCGGCGGTGGACCGTAGTTGCACCTTCGGGATGCCGACCTTGGCAGACGGCGCACTCTGCGACACCACCACCACCGCTGTGACCAGGGCACCGAGCGCCGCGAGTAGACGCAGCTTGGTGACCATCACACCCCTCCATTTGGTCCGGCTTTGCGGGGAGTGTCCAAGTCGCAACTGGGCCGTCACAGTGGAAACGAGAACCTGTTCTAGTCCGGCGACGATGGACGCCGGGACGGCGTCAGGAGGAGCCGGACTATCGAAACGAGTCCGGCGACGGTGGACGCCGGGACGGCGTCAGGTGGGGGCACGCCCCCTCGCCGCTGCGCGGCTGGGGGTACCCCCACCCGCTTGCGGGGGAGAGCCGGACAATCGGAACGAGTCCGTCGACGAGGCATCCACCGGCGCGATCGTTAGGCTTGGGAGCCGTGGCTGGGCAACAACACGGGCAGGAGCCGACGACCGCGCGGCAGCCGACGCTGTGGGCGATCTCCGACCTGCACGTCGGCCACCTCGGCAACAAGCCCGTCACCGAATCGCTGTACCCGTCGTCGCCGGACGACTGGTTGATCGTCGCCGGTGATGTCGCCGAGCGCACTGACGACATTCGCTGGTCGCTGGATGTGCTGCGGCGACGGTTCGCCAAGGTGATCTGGGTGCCCGGGAACCATGAGCTGTGGACCACCAACAAGGACCCGAACCAGATCTTCGGCCGCGCGCGCTACGACTACCTGGTCAACATGTGCGACGAGATGGGCATCGTGACCCCGGAGCACCCGTTTCCGGTGTGGACCGAGCGGGGCGGCCCGGCCACCATCGTGCCGCTGTTTCTGCTGTACGACTACACGTTCTTGCCGAACGGCGCGACCACCAAAGCCGAGGGGCTGGCGATCGCGCGAGAACGCAACGTCGTGGCCACTGACGAGTTCCTGCTCTCACCCGAGCCGTATCGCACTCGCGACGCCTGGTGCCGTGATCGCCTGGTCGCCACCCGCAAGCGGCTCGAAGACCTCGACTGGATGACGCCGACGGTGCTGGTCAACCATTTCCCGCTGGTGCGTGAACCCTGCGATTCGCTGTTCTACCCGGAGTTCTCGCTGTGGTGCGGAACCACCGAGACCGCCGACTGGCACACCCGCTACAACGCGATCT